>Ga0185299_10000254_pt1 | contig 160493 bp, 144 predicted proteins | sample PaiPotPPA55metaG_FD_128002 | JGI IMG/M metagenome (GOLD analysis project Ga0185299, IMG submission 128002) | Iron sulfur acid spring bacterial and archeal communities from Banff, Canada, to study Microbial Dark Matter (Phase II) - Paint Pots PPA... ...
AACTCGTAAAACAGAGCCTCTTGTTGAACTCGCCGCTCTCCCATCATTGCAACTTCACCCCCGCCCGACGACCAGAGTGAATCAGCGCCTTCGAATGCGTGCAACACTTAGTTTTTCAACGCAATCGGGCATGAAGAGCGGTTCCCAACGCGAGCGATGAGGGCCCGCTTCGGGTCGCGAGCAGCCGTAGCCGTTTATGAGCTCACGGACTAAGCCGGATTGGCGCGGGCGAGGGCGGGCCGGCGCAGCCGGCCTTGCCGCCACACCAGCGGGCCGATGACGAGCATGTGGGCGGCGTTGACGGCGATTCCGGTCGCGAAGGCGGCGGCGTAGAACCCGGCATAATCGTAGATGACGCCGGCGAGCCGATCCGCCGCTGCGCCGCGGCTTATGCGAGAGGTGCCGCAACGGAGGCGCTTGGATGCCGGTGTTGTAGCGTACTCGCGCGAGCCACGGCGGATTGAGCTATAGGGCCAATTGCGCCGGCCTTTGGCCGAGATCGTGAAAAACAAAATGGTCGGCGAGATAGTCGATGAAGACCCTGACCGCCGGAGCCAATCCTCGGCGGGTCGTGAATACAAGATGGAGGGTGACTTCCTCAGAGCACCAGCCGGGGAGTATCCGAACCAAGCGTCCTTCTCTGATCGGTCGCGCGGCAACTTCAGTCGGTAAGAGAGAAATCCCCGTTCCAGCACCAGCAGCTTCCACGAGAATGCTGAATTCGCTCGTCCATAGGATCGGGTCGAATGCAACAACTGCGGCAGCTTCATCGGGGCCTGTCAGAGTCCAACTTGGCCGGGCCGTATCTTCCTGAAAGCTGAGAAATGGAAGACCAGTAATATCGGATGGATGAACCAAGGCCGGGTGCCGATTAACGAAGTCGGGACTCGCGACGAAGACGAGGGTGCTGCTCCCCAAGCGGCGCATCGTCAAGGTCTCGTCGTTCAGCCGTGTGCGAGCGCGGATAGCGACATCCACTTTTTCTTCGATGAGATCGACCGCGCGATTGGTGGCGATGATCTGCACCCGGACCAAAGGGTAGTCTACCAGGAAGCCGGGCACGATCCGCGCGAGCGCGTATTGGGCCAGGCCGGTCGGGCAGGTGACCCGGATTGTGCCGATCGGATCAGATCGCAATAAGGCAAGGTCCTGTTCGGTTGTCTCAAGTTCCGAGAGGATCGCCTTGCACCGGGCGTAATAGGAACTCCCTATCTCGGTGAGCCGCACGTTGCGAGTGGACCGCTCCAGCAGGCGCACGCCGAGCCGATCTTCCAACCGACCGACATGACGGCTGACGCTTGATTTCGGAAGGTTCAGAGACCGCGCGGCAGCAGAGAATCCGCGGTGCTCAACGACCGCCGCGAAGAACAGAAGATCATTGAGGTCGTGCAAGCGCTCATCCTCCGCGCCGGGACGGCATTGTTCCTCAAAAAACAGATTATCCCATCTTTTCGGATCATTTTCGAATCACATCGTTCCCTACCTGGAACAGTGTGTTGCCCGATCCTCGGCTTCAGAGCGCAGTCGATGTCCCCCACTTTTCGACAGCGCACGGAGGAGGGGTAGAAATGACGACGGTCAGATTTGAGCAGGATCACGGCGTCGGCACCATTGTCCTGGCGAACTCCCCTTCGAATCGCATCGGCAGTCAGTTCGCCGTGGACCTTCGCGCGGCAGTCCATGACGCGAGCCTGAGCGACAGCCGGGTGCTCGTCATTCGGTCGGACGGCCCGAATTTCTGCATGGGGGGCAATGTCCCGGAGTGGCCGGGAAAGAGCGCTGACTGGTTCCGCACGTTCATCGCCGAGTGCAACAGTTCGTTTCATGCCGTTGAGGCATTGCGAATTCCCACCGTGGCGGTCGTCCGGGGCGGAGCCATCGGCGGCGGGTTTGAGCTTGCTCTTGCTTGCGACTTTCTGGTCGCGGCGGAGGACGCGACATTTTTCGCCGTCGAGATTCGTTCGGGCAACATTCCGTTGGCGGGCGGGCTACAGCGGCTCGCGGAACGGGTTGGGCGCGCCCGCGCCCTTAAACTCGCTCTATTGGGTGAGCCGTTCAGCGGCATCATCGCCGGCGATCTGGGCATTGCGACGCTCGTGGTGCCTGAAGCCGATTTGGATGAAACGAGCCGTAAGCTCGTGGACAAGCTCGCGAACGGCCCAACCAAGGCTTATGCGGCAGCGCGCACGATTCTCAAAGCGTGGTCGGCGGGAGGCGTCGCCGCCGCGGACGTGATGATGCTCGACGTGGCGATCGACCTCTTTAAGACCGAAGACACGACAAAAGGCATTCTCAATTCGGCGAAAGCTATCCAAGCCGGCGTCCAGCCCTCTTCGCTGACATTTTTGGGAAGATAGCGCCCGGACTTGGGCGTCCGCACTAACGCTGACCAAGGACGAAGACCATGAAACTCCTCCATATCGACTCCAGCATCACAGGCACCAACTCGGCTTCGCGCCAACTCTCAGCAGCATTGGTCGCGGAACTGAAAGCGGCAATCCCAGGTCTCGAAGTGATCCGGCGCGACCTCGACGCCAATCCGATCCCGCACCTTGACAGCAAGCGCCTCCCAACCGTCCGACCTGCCAATGCGCCTGCGGGTGCGGTGGGGATCGCAGATGAGGGTGGCAGCGACGTGCTCGACGAGTTCCTTGGCGCGGACATCCTCGTCATCGGCGCACCGATGTATAACTTTGGCATCCCAAGCCAACTCAAGGCGTGGATCGACCGCATCGCAATCGCTGGCAAAACCTTCAGCTACACGGCAGAGGGGCCGATCGGACTGGCCGGCGGCAAGCGCGTGATCGTCGCCTCATCGCGCGGCGGTCTTTATGCACCGGGAATGCCGTTCGAGGCGAACGACTTTCAGGAGAAGTATCTGCGCGCAGTCTTCGCCTTCATCGGCATCCCCGACATCGAAATCGTCCGCGCCGAAGGGCTTGCGCTCAGTCTCGCCCATCGGGAAGCGGCGCTTAACGCTGCCCATGCGACTATTCCTGCCACCGTCGCAGCGGCAAGAACCCGTCATGCAGCATGACCCTGATGCCCGACCACATCCACGAACTGCTCTATCGTAATCTTCAAGAGGTCTTCGGCGAGGGCGATGCGGCACGCCGTCGAGCAGCGATTGCGGAACTCTACGCCGAAGACTGCGTGCTATATGCGCCGCCCGGCATGTTCGTCGGCCCCGAAGCGCTCGACAAATTTGCCGGCGATCTGCGCGCAACCCACCCGGACTTCGCCTACACCCCGCATGGTGAGGCCCAGGCGCTGCACAATGCCGGGCGTCTGGCGTGGACGGCCGCTTTTGGGCATGAAGAGCGGTTCCCAACGCGAGCGATGAGGGCCCGCGTCGGGTCGCGAGCAGCCGTAGCCGTGTATGAGTACAGGAATTAGCCGGGTTAAGCGCTGGCGAGGACGGGCCGGCGCAGCCGGCCTTGCCGCCACACCAGCGGGCCGATGACGAGGATGTGGGCGGCGTTGACGGCGATCCCGGTCGCGAAGGCGGCGGCGTAGAACCCGGCATAATCGTAGATGACCCCGGCCAGCCAGCCGCCCGCCGCCATGCCCGAGCCGCTGAACAACAGGAGGGTCGGGATCCGCCATGCCGCCTCGCTCGCGGGAAACAGCTCGCGGATCGCGACGACATAAGCCGGGATGATGCCGCTGAACCCGAGACCGAACAGCGCCGCGACCGCGAACAGCCCGGCCTCGTCCTGGGTCAGCAGAAACCCAGTCAACGCGGTGATCTGACAGACCGAGCCGGCCAGCACCGTGCGCAACCCGCCGATCCGGTCGGTGACGAGGCCCCAGAATTGCCGGCTCAAAAACGCGCATCCGAGAAGCAGCGACAGCATCGCCGCGCCATGCGCCGCCGGGATCCCGAGATCGCTGCAGAAAGCGACGAGATGGCCTTGCGGCATCGCCATCGGCACGCAACACAAGAAACCGGCGAGGCACAAACCGGCCTGCACGACCCAAGGCCGCAATCCGAGCACCCAGCGCGTTTCGGCTGAGCCGGGCAACAGGTCCGCCTCGGCTGTTTCCGGAGCCGCCCCGAACATCCACATCGCGGCCGGCAAGATCAGCGCGATCTCAAAGACCGCGTAGATCAGCATCGTCTCGCGCCAGCCGATATTGCTGATCGCGCGCTCGAACAGGGTCGGCCAGATCGTCCCGGCGACGTATTGCCCGGAGGAGATCAGCGCCATCGCGCTGCCGCGCCGCTTGTCGAACCAGCGCGACACATAGACGTAGAGCGGCGCGTTGATCCCGGCATTGCCGAGGAGGCCGATAAAGACGCCGTGCCCGACATAGAGCGCAGCCTGGCCGCCGCCGAGGCTCGACAGCGCGAGCCCCACCGCGATCATCAAGGCGCCGCCGATGACCACGGGGCGGATGCCGATCCGCTCCGCGAGCCAGCCCATCATGACCCCGCCCATCGCGGAGCCGAGCCAAGCCAAGGCAAAAGCGAGCGCCGGCACCGAACGGGCGCTGCCCAGCTCCGCGGCGATCGGCTTCAGCGCAACAACCGTGATCGTCGGCGCGCCAAACGACACCGAGTAGATGCCGAGCGCGGTCAATGCCACGGCCCATGACGCGCGGCTCTCGACTGTGGCCGGGACAGGGGTCGCTCGGATCCGGCGGTCTATCGCTTCTGTCGCATCCATCGCGCCGCCATTCCGGCCGGGCTCGCGCCTCGCGTCAATTGCAGAACGCGCCGCCCAGGCCTGCATCGCGTTGCACGTAAATGGGTTGCAGGCTGGCCTCGCTCTCGTCGCTCGCTATGATCCGCGATCTGCTACCCACCGGAGTGATGTCATGCCGGAGTTCGAGAAGCGCCGGATCGGCCGCACCAACCTCGAAGTCACCGTGCTCGGGCTCGGCTGCGCCACGTTAGGCGGCACGCGCATCCCGGTGACCCGGCAGGAGGCCGAGGCGATCGTGCGCGCCGCGTGGGATTCCGGCGTGCGCTATGTCGATGCCGCACCCTATTACGGTTTTGGCCAGGCCGAGCGGGCGGTCGGCGACGCGCTGCGCGACATGCCGCGCGACGATTGGGTGCTGTCGACCAAGGTCGGGCGGCTGCTGCGTCCGTTCCCGCAGGTGCCGCCCGAGCCGGGGCGGCGCCATCCGCTGCCGTTCGGCGTCGCGTACGACTATTCCTATGACGGCATCATGCGCTCTTTCGAGGACAGCCTGCAGCGGCTCGGCCTCGCGCGCATCGACATGCTCTATGTGCACGATATCGGCCGCTATCAGCACGGCGAGGCGCATCCCGGGCTGATGAAGACCCTGCGCGAGAGCGGCTATCGCGCGTTGCAACGCCTGAAGGGCTCGGGCGCGATCAAGGCGTTCGGCATCGGCGTCAACGAGCGCGAGGTGCTGCTCGAAGCCATGGAGTGGGGCGAGTGGGACGCGTTCCTGTTGGCCGGGCGCTACACGCTGCTCGAGCAAGGGCCGCTGGACGATCTCCTGCCGAAATGCGTTGAGCGCGGCACCTCGATCGTGGTCGGCGGGCCGCTCAACTCCGGTATCCTCGCCGGCCGCGACACCTGGAATTACCGCGCCGCGCCGCCCGAGATCGTCGAGCGGGTCAACGCGATCCGCGCCATCTGCGATCGGCACGGCGTGCCGTTGCCGGCGGCGGCATTGCAATTCCCGTTGGCGCATCCGGCGGTGGCGGCGATCATCCCCGGCCCGCGCAATCCCGAGGAGTTCCAGACCAATCTCGGTTTGCTGCGGCACCCGATCCCGCCGGCCTTATGGCAGGACCTGAAGGAGCAGAAGCTGCTTCACCCCAATGCGCCGACTCCGGTGTAGGGCAGCAGGCGTTCAGCTTTTCCATTCGTCATCCCCGGGCTTGACCCGGGGATCCACGGGTTTTTTTCGTGGATGGGCGGGACAAGCCCGGCCATGACGGTAGGGAGTCTCAGCCTGGGCTTTTCCTGGGGGGTTAGAACTGGACGCGCTGGGTCAGCGCGCCGTCGATGATCAAATTCGTGCCGGTGATAAAGCTGGCGCGCGGGCTCGCGAGGAACACGACGGCGTTGGCGACCTCCTCGGGCGTGCCCATGCGGCCGGTCGGGTTGCGCCCCAGCATCGATGCGAACATCTCCGGGTTGCGCTGTTCGACGATGTTCCAGACGCCGCCCTTGAAATAGACATTGCCGGGCGAGACGACGTTCGCACGCACATTCTTGGCCGCCAGATTGCGCGCGAGCCCCTTGACGTAGGGGATCAGCGTCGCCTTCACCGCCGCGTAGGAGCGCGTCGGGCCATAGACCTCCGCCATCGCCGTGCTGCCGACGACGACGATCGACCCGGCCGAGGATCTTTCGAGCAGCGGCAACGCCGCCTCGATCCCGAACACCGTCCCCATGACGTCGATCTCGAACCCCTTGCGCCAGGAGTCCTCATCCATTCCCTGGGCAAGCGCGCTGACATTGGCGACAAAGATGTCGAGCCCGCCGAGCGTCTCGGCCGCCTCGCTGATCCAGCGGCGAAGCGCCGGCAGATCGGCAACATCGACCGCGCCGCCGGTCGCCTTCACGCCGCCGCGTGCGAGCGCCGCGACGGTCTCATCGACCGCCTCCTTGTGCCGGGCGCAGATCGCGACATCGCAGCCTTCGGCCGCCAGCAGCGAGGCGATCGCGCGGCCGATGCCGCGCGTCCCGCCGGTGACGATCGCCCTTTTCCCTTGCAGCCCGAGATCCATCCTCATCCCCTGCCATGACGGGTTGCGACGCGGCGCCGCGATCCCGACAAAGATAACCCCGGGCGGCGCCACGCCCGGTACACTACGCCGCCGCACCGCCATGCAACAACCGTCGCCAGGGAACGCCGCGAGACCTTTCTGACATGCGTTTGAACGAGTTGTTATTGCGGCCGTTTGGCGGCGCGCGCGAGCCGGCCGCGACGGCGGTGCGGTCGCCTGCGGTTCTCGCCCGCGTCGAGCGACGGCGTCACAACCGGCGCTGGGGGCTGCTGGCGAGCTCCGATTTCCGCCGGCTGTGGACGATCGGAATCGTCGCCTTTGCGGTGCGCTGGCTGGAAATGCTGGTCGTCGGCGTCTTTGTTTACCAGCAAACTGGCTCGGCCTTCGACGTCGCGCTGATGACGATGCTGCGCATGCTGCCGATGGCCTTGTTCGGCGCGTTTATCGGCGCCTGGGCCGAGCGCATCGAGCGGCGCACTGCCCTGATCGGGGTTGTGCTCGTGTCGCTGGCGACCTCGATCTGCCTTGCCGCCCTTGCTTATGGCGGTTGGCTCGAGGTGTGGCATCTGGCGGTCGCCAGCTTCGTCAACGGCGTCGCCTGGGCGGCCGACAACCCGGTGCGTCGGGTGATGATCGGCGAGGTCGTTGGCTCGTCGCAGATAAGCGCGGCGATGTCGATCGATGTCGGCGCCAACAATGCGAGCCGCATGCTCGGCCCGACGATCGGGGGGCTGTTGCTCGCCGGGATCGGCATCTCCGGCGCGTTCACGGTCAGCGTCCTCTGCTATGCCGTCGCGCTCATTGCGGCGATGCGGCTGCGTCACCGCAACAGCATTGCCCCGGCCGAGGCAGGCGGCGCGGTTCTAGCTCGCATGATCGAAGGGCTGATGCTGGTGCGCCGCGACCCCCGGCTGATCGGCACACTGGTCATCACTGTCGTCTACAACGTGTTCGGCTGGCCGTTCACCAGCATGATCCCGGTGATCGGACAGGACAGCCTCGGGTTGGGCGCCGGCGGCATCGGTATCCTCGTCAGCATGGACGGGATCGGCGCCTTTTGCGGCGCGCTCTTGATCGCTTTCTATGCGCGGCCCGTGCATTACACCCGGCTCTATATCGGCGGCGTCATCGGCTATCTCGCGATGCTGATCGTCTTCGCGCTGTCGCCGAACGTGCCGCTCGCCGGCGCCGTGCTGCTGTTGACCGGGCTGACGGGCTCCGCCTTCAGCGTCATGCAGGCGACGCTGATCTATCTCGCCGCGCCGGCCGAGATGCGCAGCCGCCTCTATGGCGTCCTGTCGGTGTGTATCGGCGTCGGCCCGCTCGGCTTTCTGTGGCTCGGCCTGCTGGCGGAGCTGATCGGCGCGCCGGCGGCGACCGCCGTGACGGGCATTCTGGGGCTGGTGGCGCTGGTCATGACTCGGGGTTGGTGGGGTCGCCTCGCAATCCCGCTGTAGGGACTCCCGGCCGCCGCAAATTGCCGCTTTTTTGAGCTGCACGGGAACGCCGCACTCCTGCCGGCGTTTAAAGACGGGTTTGCGGGAGACCTGGGCAACAATGGACGATCCACAGAAACTGCGCGAGCTGGCGGCGTGGTACCGGGAGTTTGCCGAGAAGACCGGCAATCCGTCGATCTGGGAATCGCGGCTGCGTATGGCGGAGGACCTAGAACAAGAGGCGGAGCTGCTCGAGCGGCGCCAACAACCGGTCGCCGCCAAATAAAAGAGCTGCCGCCACTTCGAATTTTGTGGTGCAAGCAAGGGGGCGAACCCCTCGGCACGCGAAGACATATTGAAGGCGCCTTTTCCGGGCGATCGTCTCGACGGCGAGCCCGATCTCAAACCTGGACGCGAGCGCCTTGCCCGGCCTTCTTTCCCCGGCTTCTTTGCAATGATTGGCAACGCGCTTAGCCGCCCGAGCTGCCGAAAAGACGCGATAATATTTTTCGCGCGCCGATGTATTCGATGGCTTCTTATTCGGTAACCTATGTTTCGTCTATGGCGCCAAGGCCCGTCAATTGCTTGCAATTCTTTCCAGGCGCAGCACTCCAAAGAAATTGTCAGCCATTAGGATAGGTTAACGACAGAGACCGCGGTTCGCGGCTAGCTGTGGACTCCGCTCACCCCAAGCGGAGGGAGCCATGCAGTACACCGTGGAGATTCGCCGTGTCGGCGGCGACCTGTTGAGCTTGATGTCGCAGATGCGCACTTGGCTCGACCATAGCCGTGTCGAACCGGACTGTTTTCGCTATTCGGTCGGAAGCCCGGCGACAAGCTTTCGCCTCGACTTCAAGGTTGAGAAGGAAGCAATTGCCTTCGCGAGCTCGTTCGGAGGGCGAATACTGGGTTCGTTCGATGATTTTCATCCGATTCCCGCTCGCGCGGCTGGCGAACCGACCGGCGCCACGCTGTTCGTGAAGCAGCGCAAGAATCGTCGGCAAGACGACGATTTGCCGGTGAACGACCGGAACGCCGCTCTGCGCCGCCGATCGGCCTGAGCTGCCCTTGCCGAGGGGGCGGCGCTGGCGCAGGGGAGGGCGCGGTGAGGCCGCAACCTCGGGCGTCGTGCCTGTCAACACGCGTGCCGGCGCGAGGGCGCGCTAACCCGGCCGTCTAGCGCCGTTGCTCTTGCGTTCTGGTGCGGCCGCTTGCAGCACGCCGAACTGCTTGGAATGCTTGCCGGAGGTCTGCAGGCTGACGCCTTCGACGGCCAGCCCGCGCCGCAACAGTTCGCGGATCGCCGCCGCGCGGCTTGGCATGCGGCGAGCAAACCGCCAATCATCCAATGCCCTGATTTCCTCAGGATTCAACATGATTTGCAGCCGTTCGGGTCTGCTGAGCTCGGCCATGGCTCTGCCCTCTGTTTGGAACCCTGAGCGATTTTTTATCGCGTTAGGGTAAGGTGTCAGTCAATTACTCATTTTTGGGTGAATGCGTATTTGGCGGTTGCTGTGTGGGAAGAGTCGAAAAGGCCTAATGATAATTAGATGTTTAGTTGCCAAGATAAGTAATATTTTGGCTTCCTCACCAACCAGCGTCGTTCGTTTCAGCAAAAATTCTTGATTAAACAGTAGAACGGGATCACTCTTGTTGCGCTCACCCTTGGCTGGGCGAGACTGCATGGGCGATCTTGGGTTCAGATGTCCCTTAAAGAGGCTGGGCGCAGTGTCGGATACGTCGCGGAGGTGGCCGAGGACCTGCTCAGCGGCGCGCACCTCGTGCGCCGGGCGTTTATCGGCGTGCGATCCGATACGATAGAGCAGGGTACCGCCCTCATTCCGGACGTTGCGGATCCCGGCGCCTTCCTGATTGCCCGCGGCGTGGCCTACCGCTCGGTCACCTTCCGCGACGGCCGCCGATCGATCCTCGACGTGCTGCTGCCGGGCGACATCGCGGGATTGGAAAACATCGTCCGGCCCTCACGGCAGCAGGAGATCACCGCGGCTAACGATGTCAGCGGCTATGCGCTGGCCGGTCCGGCGCTCCGAGAGTTGCTGGCTCGCCGCGCGACCGCAGCGCGCCTCTTCGCCCTGATGGCCGAAGACCGCGAGCGGATGGGGTGGGTCGTCGCGAGTATCGGTCGCCAAGACGCCAGAGAGCGCATCGCCCGCTTTGTCCTCGACATTTATGATCGGCTGCGTCGGCGGGAGCTGATCGCGGGCGTCAGCTTCAACCTGCCGCTCACGCAGGAGCAGATTGGCGATCACCTCGGGTTGACGGTCGTGCACGTGAACCGAACCTTGCGGCAGATGCGCGAAGACGGCCTACTGCTGGTCAGCCGGGGCGTCGTCATTGTGATGGACCCCTGCCGGCTCCGTGCGCTGGCCGACCCCGGCAGAACATTCGACGACATGCCGAACCCAGGGGCGCTTGCTCCCGAGCGCCAAAAGGATTTCGACCTCGTGTAGGCGCGGCTCGGCCTCGCCGCGTCTGGATTTTCCGCCGCGATCGCGTTGTTCCAATAGCCGGGCGCGATGCCCTAATCGCGCGCCAGGCCGGACGAGGGTCAGAGCGGGCACGGCACGCCCGGCGCGTCCCCGTGTGGTTTGCCGGTTCGAAGGCGTTCATACCGGCGAGGCCTGCGTCTGTTTCAGTTTCCCTATCAGGGCTGACGCTGCTGGGCCAATGAGCGGCAATCGGCGGCGAAAAGTTGCATCTCGAAAACCGATCGGTCGCAGACGCGCGCCTTTAAATCCCAATTCACGTTCGGGAGATCGGAGTTTCAACGTGCTTCGGCCACATACCTCGTCGAGGTTGCCGAACAGGTGGAAGCCTCAACCGGCACGCTGAACATAATGCCAAAATGAGGTTGCCCGATGAGCGATTTCGCTCGGCTGCTCGAAGCGGAGATGCCACGCCTTCGTCGTTATGCACGCGCCTTGACCCGGGACGTAGCACGCGCCGACGATCTGGTTCAGATCTGCTTGACTCGAGCCATCGCCAAACAGGATCTCTGGGAATTCGGTACCGATTTGCGGGCTTGGCTTTTCACGATCCTGCACAATCAGCATGTCAATGAAGTGCGCCGTTCGATGCGCGAAGGCACGATGGTCGCGCTCGACGACGACCTGCTGCCGACGGTCGGTTCCAACGCCCTTGCCGCGCTGCAGCTGCGTGATCTGGAACGCGCGATCGCCAAACTCCGCGAAGAGGAGCGCTCCGTAATCCTCCTCGTCGGCCTCGAAGGCCTGGTGTATGAGGACGCAGCGAGGATCCTCGACCTGCCAGTCGGCACGGTACGCTCGCGCCTGTCTCGCGGCCGCAAACAACTACGCCAGCTGATCGATGGGAGCAAGGAACCGAAACGGCGGCTGCGGCCTGCCGAGCATAACCAAACGCGCCGCGATCGTTCGACCATCGGCACCATCGCGCGCCTAAGTACCGGCGGACCGGTTCCACTCCCGCAAACCTAGCGGACCAAATCGGCGCATGGACGCTCCTGTCTAGAGGCCGGGTGTGCACAACCGCCTCTTCAGACGGGAGCGCACCGCCGAACTGACGCGGTCCGACCGCGAGGGCGTCGCACGTGATACCCAACGCCGACCTGCTGATTAAATTGGAATTCATCGGGCGGCGACGCCCGGGTCAGACGCGATCCCCAAAAATTAGACCCAAAATTGGATTTGAGATCCGCTTGTTCGCAGAAGTCCCGAGAATTTGAGATCAGGTAATTCGCAGAGTCCCGAGAGGGTGAAGTTTATGAGTGCCGTGAACACTATGCCCCACGACGACAAAATCGCTGCGCCATGGGCATCGGCCCGCAGCAGCACCGCAATGGACATGATCGAAATCGGCGGCCCCGATATGGTTGCCTCACGCATTGCGCTCGGCACCTGGGCGATCGGCGGGTGGATGTGGGGCGGTAGCGACACGCGAAACGCTCTCCACACAATCGACGTCGCGATCGATCACGGCGTCAATTTGATTGATACCGCTCCGGCCTACGGCTTTGGCGTGTCCGAGCAAATCATCGGCAGGGCGCTCGCGTCCAATGGCCGCCGCCGGCGCATGTTGATTGCGACCAAATGCGGCCTCGAGTGGCACAACGGCAAGGTTCACCGCAATGCGTCGCCGTCGCGCATTCGCGCCGAAATCGAGGATTCTCTGAAGCGGCTGCGCACCGATTACATCGATATCTATCAGCTGCACTGGCCCGATCCCGCAACTCCGCTGGAGGAGAGCGCCGGCGCCTTCGCAAAGCTTCTTCAGGAAGGCAAGATCCGCGCGATCGGCGTCAGCAATCTGAGCCCTGCGGAGACAGAGCGCTTCCGTCAAGTTGTTCCGGTGCGGACGACGCAGCCGCCCTACAACCTCTTCGAGCGGGAGATCGAGGGGGACGTGTTGCCCTATGCGACGCAAACCGGGCTGGTCCTTCTGGCCTACGGGTCGCTGTGCCGCGGCCTCCTGAGCGGCAAGATGAACGCGGCGACACGGTTCGAAGGCGATGATCTGCGCCGTGTCGATCCGAAATTTCAGCAACCGCGCTTCGAGCAGTATCTGACCGCCGTGGCCGAGCTCGACCAGTTTGCCAAAGCGCGCTTTGGCAAAAACGTGCTGGCGCTCGCCGTCCGCTGGATTCTCGACCGCGGCGCTACGATCGCGCTGTGGGGAGCGCGCCGGCCAGAACAGGTTGCCGCGATCGGCACCGCGATGGGTTGGTCACTTGACCCGGCCGCGATGGAAGAGTTCGACCGTATCCTCGCACGCACAATCAAAACCAGCATCGGGCCGGAATTCATGGCACCGCCCGCATCCATGAGGGCCGCGCTCGCCTGAAGCCGCAACGGTCGGCGACGGCACGCGACCGCATCTCCCGGAGGGGCGAAGCGCACGCGAGGAGAGACGCGAACCCCCTTGGCGCCACCTGTGATTAGGCAGTCGGCCCCGGCCTGAATAACACCTGGGACAGCTTTACCGTAGCGGGAGATCTTGCTTGGGAATCGTTCGTTTTGCGCTGAGGTTTCCCCACACGTTTTATGTGATGGCGGCGCTCATTCTGTTCCTCGGCGCGACCGCATCGCTCCAGATGCCGACCGACATTTTCCCCGAGATCAACATCCCGGTGGTGTCGGTTATCTGGCAGGAAACCGGCCTCAACACCACCGAGATGGAGCAGCGCGTCACCACCTACAGCCAGTACGCGATCAGCTCCAACGTCAACGGCATCCGCGACATCGAAGCCGAGACCGTGAACGGCATCTCGGTGCAGAAGATCTATTTCCAGCCTGACGTCAATGTGGACCTGGCAATCTCGCAGATCGTCGCCGCCACCAATGCGATCCGCGCCCTGCTGCCTACCGGGATCCAGCCGCCAATCGTCGTCCAATACAGCGCTTCAGCGGTTCCCGTGCTGCAGGTCAGCCTCAGCTCCGACACCCTCAGCGAGTCGCAGCTCTACGATTATGGAATCTATCGGTTGCGCCAGATGCTCGCGCCGATCCACGGCATCACATTGCCGACCCCGGCCGGCGGAAAATACCGCCAGATCATGGTCGACATCGACCAGACGAAGCTGCTGGCCAAGGGACTGACGCCGCTCCAGGTAGTGAACGCGGTCAACGCGCAGAACCTTACGCTCCCCGGCGGCACTCAGAAGATCGGCGATACCCAGTACACGGTCCGCACCAATTCGATGCCGCCGACCATCGAGGCGCTCAACGACGTCCCGGTCAGCTTCTCGAACGGCGCCACCGTCTTCCTGCGCGATATCGGCCATGTCCGCGACGGCAACCTGGTACAGCAAAACGTCGTCCGCGCCGACGGCAAGCGCTCGGTGCTGCTCAGTATCATCAAGAACGGCAACGCCTCGACCCTGACGGTCGTCAACGCCGTCAAGCACATGCTCGCAACTGCACGCGCCTCGGCGCCCCCCGGCATGGCGATCAAGTCGCTGTTCGACCAGTCGGTATTCGTCAGCTCCGCGGTGGTCAGCGTGTTGCGCGAAGGAGCCATCGCGGCCGGGCTTACGGCAATGATGATCCTGCTCTTTCTCGGCTCGTGGCGGCCGACGATCGTGGTCATGGTGTCGATCCCGCTGGCGATGCTGACCTCGCTCGTCGTGCTCTATTTTCTCGGCGAGACGATGAACACGATGACCCTGGGTGGCCTGGCGCTGGCGGTCGGCATCCTGGTCGACGATTCGACGGTGACGATCGAAAACACCTACCGCCTGCTCGACGAGGAGCACATGCCGCTGCCGATGGCGACGCTGCATGGCGCTGCCGAGATCGCGATGCCGACGCTGGTCTCGACCCTCGCGATCAGCTGCGTCTTCACCTCGGTGATCTTTCTCGACGGGCCGGCGAAATACCTGTTCACCCCGCTCGGCCTGGCCGTCGTCTTCGCGATGCTCGCCTCCTACGGCCTGTCGCGAACCCTGACGCCGATCACGATCGGCCTGTTGCTGAAGGGCCAATCGAGCGGCGGGTCCGGGGGACCCGGCAACGGGTTCTTCGCCCGCTTCCACGCCGGCTTCGAGCACCGCTTCGAGCGGCTGCGCAAGGCCTATGCGGCGCTGCTGCGGTCATTGCTGGCCCGCCGGGCCATCGTCCCGGTCGCCGCCGGCCTGGTGCTCGCGCTCGGCGCGGTGATGTTCGTTTTCGTCGGCCGCGATTTCTATCCGCAGATCGACGGCGGCATGATCCAACTGCATGTCCGCGCGCCGCCGGGCACCCGCATCGAGAAGACCGAAGAGATCTTCCAGGCTGTCGAGGACAAGATTCGCCAGGTCATCCCGAAGCAGGATTTGAACCTGATCGTCGATAATCTCGGGGTGCCGGCGCGTTCGTACAACTGGGCGTTCGCCGACGGCACCACGATCGCGGTCAACGACGGTGTCATCATGGTGGCGCTCAGCGACAGCCATGCGCCGACCGCCGATTACGTGCGCAAATTGCGCGAGGCGCTGCCGGCGGCGTTCCCGGACACCCTGTTCTATTTCCAGCCCGCCGACATGGCGACGCAGATCTTGAATTTCGGGCTCACCGCGCCGATCAACGTCCGCACCGTCGGCTATGACCGGGTAAAGAACCTGCACGTCGCCGAGGACATACAGCGCCGCATCGCTGCCATTCCGGGCGTCGTCGACGCGCATATTCAGCAGGAGGTCCACGCACCGGATCTGTTCGTCGATATCGACCGGGCGCGGGCGCTTCAGCTCGGCACCACGACCACCGACATCGCCAACAATCTCGGTACGAGCCTCAGCTCGTCCGAGCAGGTGTCGCCCAATTTCTGGACCGACCCGAAGAACGGCATTCCGTATTACATCGCCGTGCAGACGCCGGAATATCAGGTCAGTTCGCTGAACGACCTGGCCAATACGCCGGTCGCCACCGCCACCGCGCCGGTGGCCGGGCAGCCGGTCCCGGGTGAGCTTCGCAACCTCGCGACGATCACCCGCGACTCGGTGCCGGGCAGCGCAAACCAGGCCAACATCCAGCCCGTCTACGAGGTCTATGCCAGCACCCAGGGGCGCGATCTCGGCAGCATCGCCAGCGACATCGCCAAAGTTACCGCCGATCTGAAAAAGGAGCTCTCGCCCGGCAACACGATCCAGGTGACCGGCCAGATCGACAGCATGAACAGCGCCTTTCGCGACATGGCGATCGGCTTGCTGTTCGCGGCGGTGTTCGTCTACCTGCTGATGGTGGTCAACTACCAGACCTGGGCCGACCCGTTCGTCGTCATTCTGGCGCTGCCGGCGACGTTCTGCGGCATCGTCACGATGCTGTTCGTCACCGGTACGACGCTGAGCGTCCCATCGCTGATGGGCGCGATCATGGCGGTCGGAGTCGCCTCGGCCAACTCGATCCTGCTCGTCACCTTCGCGCGCGAGCAGCAGCTCGCCGGCATGAAAGCCTTCGACGCCGCGATCCTGGCCGGCCACATCCGCATCCGGCCGGTGCTAATGACCGCGACGGCGATGATCGTCGGCATGATCCCGATGGCGATCGGCGGCCCCGGCGAGGAACAGAACGCCGCCTTGGCGCGGGCCGTCATCGGCGGTCTCCTGTTTGCGACGCCCACCACGCTTCTGGTCGTGCCGTACCTGTTTGCGATGCTGCGCAAAGGCAATGATGGCAAGGATGCGCATGGCGTCTTCGCGGAGGTCCCGGAATGAACGATTACGATGCCCGGGTGGTGTCGGACACCGCGCAACCTCGGGCGCTGCGCCCCGGCCCCGAGCGCAGGACCGAGCCGCCGCCGCCAGAACCGCGCGAGCCGCGCGACCGGGGGCGCTGGTTGTTCGGCGCCACTGTGCTGCTGCTCCTGCTCGGGGCCTTGGGCTACGGCGGGTGGCGGCATTTCGAGCAGCACCGGCAGGTGATCGCTACCGCCGAGCAGCAGGCCGCTTTTGTCCCGACCGTGCGGACGACGACGGTGACGCAGCGCCAAGATACGCAGAACGTGACGCTGCCCGGCACCACGCTGGCCTGGACGCAGGCCGACGTTTTCGCGCGCGCCAGCGGCTATGTGTCGAAGCGCTACGTCGATATCGGCGACCGGGTCAAGCAGGGGCAGCTCCTCGCCGAGATCACCGCGCCCGAAATCGACTATCAGGTCGCTCAGCTGCAGCACAACCTGCAGCAGGCCGAGGCGCTCACCCAGCAGAACGCCGCCAACCGCGCGCTGGCGCAAGTCACCTGGGGACGCGACTCGGTGCTCGTCAATCAAGGCTGGGTGACGCGGCAGCAGGGCGATACCGACCGCTATAACTTGCAGGCGCAACAGCAGGCCACCGATGCCGCGCAGAAAAACGCCGACGCGATGCGGCAGCAGCTGAACTCGATGAACCAGCAGAAGATCTATCTGCAGGTCACCGCGCCGTTCGACGGGACCGTGACGCAGCGCAACATCGACGTCGGCAGCCTGATCACCGCCAATGCGACCAGCGGCACCTCGATGTTCAGCATGGTGCAGAGCGACGTGATCCGCGTCTGGGTCTACGTGCCGCAGGACGCCGCCTTCGGCGTGGTCCCCGGGGTCGAGGCGGCGATCCGCGTGCCGGCGATGCCCAACCTGACCTTCCACGGCAAGGTGACGAGGATCGCCGATGCGCTGCAGCCGGGAACGCGAACCCTCTTGACCGAGGTCGACATTCCCAACAAGGACGGCGCATTGCAGCCGGGCGTCTATTGCACCGTGGAGCTGCAGATCCCGCGCAAGGTACCGGCGCTGATCGTGCCCGCCTCGGCGATTATCTTCAACCGCAACGGCATGCAGGTAGCAGTCGTCGAGGACGGCGTCGCCCGCCTGCACAAGATCGCGATTACCGCCGATCTCGGCACCGAAGTCGAGGTCAACGACGGCATCAAGGACGGCGACAAGGTGGTCCTGCAGCCGCCGGTCAACCTGGCGGACGGCGGCAAGGTCGAGATCGCTCCTGACCCCGCAGCAGCCTCGCCGTAGCGCCGCATAGAAGAGCGCTCTGGCTGCGGCGATACCGGTTCATCGGATCTCGTCGAGCAGGGCTCTTGCGGCTTTGAGATCGGCAGCGCCGAACCCCTCGGTGAAACGGTCATAGATGGGCTGGAGCAGCGCCGAGGCATCGGCGGACCGGCCCTGATCGCGCAAGAGCCGGGCGAGGCTTATGGCGGCGCGGAGCTCCCACGATAGCGCGCCTTGCTGCCGTGCCCAGCCGAGCGCCTGCCGGAAGTGATCCTCGGCCATCGCCGCGGTATTTTTTGCGCCTTGCAACAGCAGAAGCTCGCCTTTGATGCGTAGGAATTCGGCCATCCGCCAGCGTTCTTCGGCGCGCTCGGCGCGGCCGATCGCATCATCGATCGTCGCGATCGCTTCGGCGATGTGACCGGCGCGGCCCAAGGCTTCCGCCATCCCGCTCAGAAACGTCAGTAACTGCAAGGCAGAGGTGGCGTCGCCGCGTTCGTCCAAGCCGGAGCGCAGCAGCTGCAAGCCCGTGCCGAGATCGCCGCGCTGGATGATCAGAACACCCTCGTAACAGCGTCCCCAAGCGTGCCAGGTTGCCAGCCCATGTTTCCTCGAATGATCGAGCAGCATTGCCACGTAATGTCCTGCCGTGGCCAGATCGCCGACCAGGAACGCGATCTGGCATGCCGCCTGGGCCAGGGCGGAACACAGCGACATTGCATGCGTGCCCGTACGCGCTTCATCGACACTGGCCTCAGCGGTCTGCATCGCCTGGTCGGGGAACCCTTGCAGCCACAGGATGCGTGCGAGATAGACGCGGCCCGTCACCCGCTGGTCGACGTGGTAGCGAAAGACGGATCTTTGATCGATGGTGTCATAATGGGCCAGGAATTGTTCGATGTGGCGCCGTGCGCCGGGTTGGTCGCCGAGCAAATGCTTCGCCACCCCGATCATTCGCTCACCGACCAGGCGATCGTTCGCATCGGGCGGCGTCGCCGCCCGCGAACAAAATCTCTGCGCCAGTTCCAGAGCAAGGTGAGGGTGACCGGTGTTGAGGTGAAACGACCAAAGACCCCAGAGCGCGCGCAACTGAAAGTCGACGTCATCGAGACTCTCGGCAATTTCGAGGACCCGCGTCCAGATCCCAGCGATCTCGGGAGCGGCGGCGCCTCTTGTCATTATCAGCGACACGCCGAGCGCAGCTTTGAGCTTCATCTCGCGGGGCGCGTCCTGGCTCGCGCCAGCCGCCATGGCAGCGAGCGCCTGCTCGGCGCGGCTGCGGCACTCCGCCATCAGCGATAAATCCATCCACAGCGGCAACGCGGCAGCGGTCAGCGCCACGCCGAGCGATGCGTCACCATTCGGCGAGAACGTCCAGTCGAGCGACGCGCGCAAATTGTCGATTACGCGCCAGTGATCGGCCAGCAGCCGGTTGCTCGGCAGCCGCTCCAAATCGAATTCGGGCCGATCAAGGAGGTCCCGGCCATATTCCGCATGACGGCGCGCGACCCTGTCCAGCTCGCCGCTTTCCGCGAGCTTTTCGCGCGCATAGGCTCGGGTTGTGTCGAGCAGCGTGTAGCGCGCCACTTTGATGTCGACATTTACCGCCACGAGCGATTTCGCGACGAGATGGGAAAGACCGTCGACGACGTCTTCCCGTGCAAGATCGGCGCTCGCCGCCACCGCGCCTGCCGCCTGCAGGCTGAACGCGCCGGCGAAAACCCCCAACCGGCGCAGCAGGAGGCGCTCGGGCTCAGTGAGCAGCTCGTAACTCCAATCAAGTGTGGCGCGCAGGGTCTGGTGCCGCGGCAATGCGGTGCGGCGGCCGCCGGTCAGCACGCTGAACCGATCCTCCAGAGACGCCGACAGCGCTTCGACGCCGAGCGTGGCCGCGCGCGCCGCCGCCAGTTCGATCGCCAGCGGAATGCCGTCAAGCCGGCGGCAAATCACCGCGATGATCGGGGCAATGTCCGGGTGCGGCGTGAAATGCGGCTCGGCCGCCCGCGCTCTCTCGGCGAACAGCCGAACGGCGCCGTATTGCTGACGGTCGTCCTGAGCCTCGACATCGTCGGGCGGTAGAGCGAGCGCCGGGACGGGATAGACCCACTCGCCCTCGGCCCTGAGCGGCTCCCGGCTCGTTGCGATGACATGTCCTGCCGGGTTCGCCCGCAACAGAGCCTCGGCCATCGCTGCCGCGGCATCGATGACATGCTCGCAATTGTCGAGCACGAGCAGCAGCCGTTTGCCGCTCAGCGCATTGGCCACACGCTCCGGCGAGAGAGTGCCCGCAGTGAGCTCGATCCCGGCCGCCGCCGCGACGATGGCCGGAACGAGAGCAGGATCGGCGAGCGGCGCCAGCTCGGCGAGCCACACCCCGTCGGCGAATTGCGATCGCAGCTGGTGCGCCGCCGCGAGTGCCAGGCATGTCTTGCCGATGCCGCCGGCGCCGGCCAAGGTGACGAGCCGATGCGCGCCGGCAAGGGTCGGGATCTCGCGCAGCTCGGCATCCCGGCCGATCAACTCGGAAGCGGGTTCCGGCAGGTTTGTGGAGGCCGGGGCCGATCGGGGGTCCGAGGCGGAAAGGCCGGCGCCGGAGCGCTGTTCCGGGGTCCCCGGCAGGACGCGGATCTCGCCGGTGAACTGATAGCCGCGTCCGGAGATTGTGCGGATCAAGTCGCGCTCTGCCCCAAAGGCCCTGCGCAACGCCATGATCTGGGATTGCAAATTGTTTTCCTCGACAACCCGGTCGGGCCAAACACGCGCCATCAGCGCGTCTTTGCTGACGACCGCGCCGCGCGCTTCGATCAGCGCCATCAGCACGTCGAACGCCCGCCCGCCCAGCCTGATTGGCTGGTCGTCGGCCAGAAGCTCGCGGCGGTGCCTCAACACAAGGAAACGCCCGAACGCGAAACTCGCCGAGCTTTCGGAAGCGGGAGACATCGCTCGCATTATAGCGAGCCCCGCTTCAGAAAATTTCAGATTTTTTCAGCGCTGGCTTGCGGCTCGGGCACCGGCCCGGGACGCATCCGACCTTTTCAGATGGCCGGGTGCGCTTAAGGCATTGCGTGCCGAATTACATCGACAAGCAATTTAGCGGGGTGCCTGGGGCGCCGACGAACGGCTGTACCGGCGCGGCCCATGGCCGGCCCATGGCAGTTGGGAACGTCCAGCCAGGGCTATCAGCTCCCGTATGCGCCGGGGATGACGACCCGTGTCGGCGAGAGTCCCGCGCCGCGCACGATCACTCCGCTGGCGGCGGCAGGTCGAGGCTGGCGCCTGCCAGCTGTACTCCGGGAGCCTGTTTTCGCCCGTGTCGCAGACGGGTGATCGCGCCGCCGAGGCGATCGAGATAGAGATAGACCACCGGCGTCGTGTAGAGCGTCAGGATTTGCGACAGCATCAGCCCGCCGACGATGCTGAAGCCGAGCGGCTGGCGGATCTCGGAGCCGGTGCCGGTACCGAGCATCAGCGGCACGCCGCCCAGCAGCGCCGCCATCGTCGTCATCAGGATCGGGCGGAACCGCAATGTACAGGCGCGGTAGATCGACTCCTCGGCCGTCATGCCTTCGTTGCGTTCGGCTTCGAGCGCGAAATCGACCAGCATGATGCCGTTCTTCTTGACGATTCCGATCAATAGGATGATGCCGATCAGCGCGATGACGCTGAGGTCGAAATGGAAGGCCATCAGCATCAGCAGCGCGCCGATGCCGGCCGAAGGCAGCGTCGACAGGATCGTGATCGGGTGAACCAGGCTCTCGTAGAGCACGCCGAGGATGATGTAGATGACCACCAGCGCCGCCGCGACCAGGACCGGCTCGCTCGACAGCGACGAGATGAACGCATTGGCGTTGCCCTGAAAGCTGGTCGCGAGCGCGGCGGGTTTGCCGAGCTGCTGTTCGATCTGATGAATCGCAGCGACAGCGTTGCCAAGCGACACGCCGGGCAGCAAATTGAACGACAGTGTGACTGACGGGAATTGCCCCTGGTGGTTGATCACGAGCGGCGAGACCTTGGTGACGTCGTTGACTAGCGCACGCAGCGGCACCTGCTGGCCGGTCGGAGAGTTGACGTAGATCTGGTTTAGCGCCTGCGGGCCGGTCTGGAACTGCGGCTGAACTTCAAGAATGACGTGATACTGGTTGAGCGGCAGGAACATCGTTGAGACGATCCGCTGACCGAAAGCATCGTCGAGCGTGTTGTCGATCGTCGCCGGCAAGATGCCGTAGCGCGACGCGGCGTCGCGGTTGACCGTGACGTCGAGCAGCGGCCCGGCATTCGCCTGGTCGCTGGCCACATCGGTTATGCCCGGAATGGATTTGAGTTTGTCGAGGAAGATCGGCGCCCAGTGGTTGAGCTCGCCGCCGTCGGCATCGACGAGCGAATACTGGTATTGCGTCCGCGACACGCGCGCGCCGATCGTGATGTCCTGCGCCGCCTGCATATAGACGGTCACGCCCTCCAGCTTTGCCAGCCGCGGCCGCAGACGATTGATTATCTGGTCGGCGCTCGCGTTCCGCTCGCTTTGCGGCTTCAGGGCGATGAACATGCGGCCGTCGTTGAGCGTCGTTGTCCCGGAGGCGCCGATCTGAGAGCCCACCGATGCGACAGCTGGGTCTTTCGAGATCGTGGCGATGACCGCTTCCATCCGGCCTTCCATCGCCGGGAAGGAGATGCTCTGGGACGCTTCGGCAATCGCGATGATCATGCCGGTGTCCTGCTGCGGAAAGAATCCTTTCGGGATGATCACGTAGAGATAGCCGGTGATGCCGATCGTGCCCATCATCACCATCATGGTGATGAAGCGGTGCCGCAGCGCCACTTTCAGGCTGCGCTCATAGCCATGAAGAAGCCCGTCGAACCCCGCTTCGAGGAGACGGTAGAGGCGCCCATGCGCGGCTTCGTTCTCGGGCCGCAGCAGTCGTGAGCACATCATCGGCGTCAGTGTCAGCGCGATGAGCATTGAGAGGATCAAAGCCACGCTGACCGTGACCGCGAATTCTCTGAACAGCAGGCCGACATAACCGCCCATCAGGAACAGCGGGATGAACACGGCGATAAGCGACAGCGTGATCGAGACGATCGTAAAGCCGATCTCGCCGGCGCCTTTTTGCGCGGCGTCCATCGGGCTCAACCCCGCCTCCATATAGCGATGCACGTTTTCGATGACGACGACGGCGTCATCGACGACAAAGCCGACCGCGATGGTCAGGGCCATCAGCGACAGATTGTCGAGCCCGTAACCGAGCTCGTAGAGCACGGCCAAGGTGCCGACCAGCGATAACGGCACCGTCACGGCCGGGATGATCGTCGCCCAGACATTGCGCAGGAACAGGAAGATCACCATGACGACCAATCCGATGCTGAGCAGCAAAGTGAATTGGACGTCGGCAACGGAGGCGCGGATCGTCTGCGTGCGATCGGAAAGGATCGATACCTTGATGGTCGGCGGGATCGAAGCCTCGAGCTGCGGCAGCATCGCGATGACCCGGTCCACCGTCTGGATGACGTTGGCTCCCGGTTGCCGCTGAACGGCGAGGATGATCGCCCGCTGCTCGTTCCTCCAGCCGGCGAGCAGGTTGTTTTCCGGTGCAGAGATCGCCTTGCCGATATCGCGCACCCGCAGCGGCGAGCCGTTCTGGTAGGCGATGATCAGGTTGTCGTAGGCCTCTGGCGTCAGCAGTTGATCGTTGGTGTTGAGCGTGTAGGTCTGCTGCTGACTGTTCAGGGTCCCTTTCGGCTGATCGACATTGGCTTGGCCCAGCACGGTACGCACGGTCTCCAGGCTGATGCCGCGCGAAGCGAGCGCCTGCGGGTTGACCTGGACGCGGATCGCGGGCTTTTGCTGACCGCCGATGCCGACAAGACCGACGCCGCCGATCTGCGAGATCTTCTGCATCAGGATGTTTTCGGCATAGGCGTCGACCGTCGTCAGCGGCTCCGTATCGGAGGTGACCGCGAGCACCAGGATGGGCGTGTCGGCGGGATTGACCTTCCGGATCGTCGGCGGATAGGTCATGTTCGGCGGCAGCTGGCCGCCGGCCGCGTTGATCCCGGAGAGAACATCCGCCGCGGCGCCGTCGATGGGACGGCTCAAATCGAATTGCACCGTGATCGAGCTGAAGCCGAGCGTGCTCGACGAGGTCATCTGGACGATGCCCGGGATCTGCCCGAACTGCAGCTCGAGCGGCGAGGCGACCGAGGACGCCATCGTCTGCGGGTCGGCGCCCGGCAATTGCGCCGTGACCGAAATGGTCGGGTAATTGACATTCGGCAACGACGCGACAGGCAGCAGCGGATGGGCCGCCAGACCGCACAGCAGCAGCCCGACCATCAACAGCGCGGTCGCAATGGGCCGCTGGATAAATGGGGCTGAGATGTTCATGGGATGCTCGTCTGCGCCGCGTTCTCGCTGAGCAGCGCTTGCGCCGCCTTGCCGGTCAGGACTTTGACGGGGCTGCCGGGTTGCAGCCGCGACTGGCCGCCGACGACGACCTGTTCATTGGGCTGCACGCCAGAGTCGATGATCGCACGGCGCGCGCCGGTCTGCGCCACTTTGACGACACGAAGCTCGACTGTCGCGTCCGGCTTGATCACATACACATAGCTCCCCTGCTGCCCTTGCTGCACAGCCGTGGCCGGTACCGTCAGCGCGTTCGGGCGGTTCTCGATCAGCAGCCGCACATTGACGAGCTCGCCCGGCCAGAGCCGATGCTGCGGGTTCGGGAAATCGGCCTTAAGCCGTGCCGAGCCGCTGCTCTGAATGATCTGGTTGTCGAGCACCGCGAGCGCGCCCTTGTCGAGCTCGGTCTTGTTGTCCTCGCTATATGCCAGGACCGTCAGTGGCCCTTTCGCCATCGCCTGCTGGATCGTCGGCAGATTGGTCTCGGGCAAGGTAAAGATAACGGATATCGGTTGCAGCTGGGTGACGACGACGATGCCGTTTGGGTCGCCCGGCTGAACGATGTTGCCGACGTCGATCAGGCGGATGCCGGTGACGCCGTCGATCGGCGAGGTGATGCGGGTGTAGCTGAGCTGGACCCGCGCATTCTCGATCATCGCCTGATCGGCCTTCACCGCCCCGGTATACTGGCCGACATTGGCCTTATCCTGATCGACGGTCTGCGGCGTCGCGTATCCCTTCACGACCAAAGTCGAATCGCGCTGCAGATTGGCTTGCGCATTGGCGAGGAGCGCCTGGTCGCGGTACAGGTTGGCGGTGGCCTGATCGAGCTGCGCCTGGTAGGGCCGCGGGTCGATCTGCGCCAGCAGGTCGCCGGCATGAATGGCTTGGCCTTCCTTGAACGCGACCTGGGTGATCTGGCCTTGAACCTGGGTGCGAATCGTATCGGTGTTGTAGGCTTGCACCGTACCGATGCCTCGCAGGTAAATCGGCACATCGCCGCTTTTGACAGCGTCGGCAACGACAGGTACGGTCGGCAGGCTGCTTGAAGGCGCTGCGGTCTTCTCCGCCGGCTGCTTGGCCGGCCGGGCGGCAGTGAAGGCGTAGGTCGCGCCGCCGATGAGCGCGGCGGCTACAAGCAACCAAAGAAATGCCGTCCGCAATTTCATAATCCCTCCCATGTCGCCCAACAGCGCAGCCGACTATAAGGATTTAGCCATTGGAGCGTGTTGTCTCAGTCGCCCCGAGATGAAAACCGGTTTAACCGCTGGCTTGGTGGGCTCCGGCAAGGCAATCGAGCTCGCCGGAGAGCGCTCGCCCCCGCGGGCGCAGCGCGGCCGTTGAAGCCTTACCGCTTTATCGGCCTGGCGGATGCTTTGCTTCCCACCGCTTCATGACGCGCATTTGGCTGGCCTGCGAGGTGATAATGTTATGCGCCATCCGACGCAGCATCGGATCCTTTCCTTGGGCCAACTCGGCTTTCGCCATTTCGACCGCGCCCTGATGATGCGGGATCATCATCGCGACAAATTCCTGATCGGTATTCCCCGTCTGCGGAACGGCGGCCATTGCCTTTTCCATCTGGTCCATGCCGGTCATCATTGGATCGCCGGCCTTCGCTGTGCTTCCGTTTGGCGCCATCGGCTGCATTCGCGCCGGCTGTTGCGCCATAGCGGGAAGTGCTGCGAGCAGAATCACTGCCGTTGGCAAGAGGCGACGTAGCGGCAACCGCGAATTCCAGAGCCCATTCATCTCCGTTCTCCTTGCAAATCGTTCATTGCCGGCCGCTGGGATTCCTGACGAAGGTGCTAGGCCTTCAGCAGCTCGGGATCGATCGGCAATGAGCGGATGCGCTTGCCGGTCGCGGCGAAGATCGCGTTGCAGATCGCCGGCGCGGTCGGCGGCACGCCGGGCTCCCCGACACCGGCCGGTGGGGCATCGCTGTCGACGAGATAGACGCGGGTATCCGGTGTGATGTCGGTCCGCGCCACCTGGTAATCGTCGAAATTGCCCTGCTCGATCTGCCCGTTCTTGGCGGTGATGTTGCTGTAGAGCGCGTTGCTGATCGCCATGATCGCGGCCCCTTCCATCTGGGCCGTGACCCGATCCGGGTTGACGACGACACCGCAATCGGCGGCCATGTCTACGCGGTGTATCTGCACCTGGCCGTCGTTGCCGACCTCGACCTGGGCGACGACCGCGACATAGGTCAGGAAGCTGCGGTGCACCGCGATGCCGCGGCCCTGCCGCGGCGGAAGCTTGCCGCCCCAACCGCTCTTCGCCGCGACCAGATCGAGGACCCCGAGCAGCCGCCCGGTGTCGATCGGATACTGTTCGAGCGATGCGCCATAATTCGGATAATCGACGCCCATTGCGCGCAGATGAATGTGGCGCGGCTTGCCGATCAGTTCCCGCAGATAATCGAGCGGGTCGCGGCCGGCGGCCACCGCCAGCTCGTCCGCAAACGAGCACACCGCAAACGCATGCGGGATGTTGAAGACGGACCGATACCAGCCGATGCGGACATGATTGGCGGCCGGGCCGTTCTCGCAGCGCACGTTCTCAATGTCATAGGGCATGTCGACAAAGCCCTGCTGCAATTCGCCGGCTCCGCCATAGGTCATATCGGGCTGGAATGTCGCCTCGATCGGCGGGAAGACGGTGCGGTGCAGCCACGCGGTCGTGAGGCCGTCGCCGTCGAGCCCCGCTTCGAGGTGCTGCGCGCAAATCGTATGATAATAATCGTGCTTGATATCGTCGGGGCGGGTCCAGGTCACCTTGACCGGAGCGCCGACCTGCTTCGACACGAGCGCCGCTTCCGCGACATAGTCGGGCTTCGACTTGCGCCCGAACGCGCCGCCGAGCAGCGTGACATGCAGCGTTACCTGGCTGTCATCGAGGCCGAGCACCTGCGCGACGAGAGGCTTCGCCGCCTGCGGGTTCTGGGTCGGCGCCCAGACCTCGCAGCGGTCGCCGGTGATGTTTGCCACCGCGGCTGGCGGCTCCATCGGGGTGTGCGCATAATGCGGCACGAAATAATCGGCCGCGATCTTCCGTCCCGCGGAAGCCAGCGCCGCCTCGACGTCGCCTTGGTTGCGTGCGACCCGGCCTGGCTTTTTGGCCGTCGCCTCAAGCTGGGCGCGGTAGGCGGCCGTGTCATAGGCCGCGTTGGAGCCGTAATCCCATTTGATATCGAGCTTCTGCCGGCCCTGCTGCGCGGCCCAGGTATTGCTCGCGACAACCGCGATGCCGCCCAACGGGTTGAAGCCCGACGGGATCGGCGTTGCGGCGAGCTCGATGACGCGTTCGACGCCGGGAACGGCGAGCGCCGCCTTTGCGTCATAGCTTAGGGCGCGGCCGCCATAGACCGGACAGCGCTCGATCGAAGCATGCTTCATGCCCGGCAGCGCGATGTCGATGCCGTACACCGCCTGGCCCCGCACGATATTGCCGAGATCGACAACGGGCATGGGCTTGCCGACATAGCGCCGGGCGCTCTTCGGCTCGAAGCTGAGCTCCATGTGATCTGATGAAGGCATCGGCAGCCCTGCCGCTGCCGTGACCAGATCGCCAAACCCGAGGCGGCGTCCGGTGGGCTGATGGATGACGGCGTGATCCTGCGCATGGCACGTCGCCGGATCGACCTTCCAGATATGCGCCGCCGCTTCCTCGAGCAGCTGCCGGGCGACGGCGCCGGCCTCGCGGAACGGCTGGTAGAACTGCCGCATGCTGCGCGAGCCGTCGGTGTTCTGGTCGCCGTATTTGATGTCGGCGTCGGCCTGCACGATCTTGATGCGGTTCCAATCGGCCCGCAGCTCCTCCGCCAGCACCATCGGCAGACCGGTCTTGATGCCGGTCCCCATCTCGGAACGATGCTCGAAGACCGTCACCAGCCCCGACTTGTCGATGCTCAAATAGACATTCGGGGCAAATTCGTTCTCGGCCGTTTGTGCCGCGAGCGCAACCGGAAAGCCGCGAAACGGAACATGCAACCCAAGCACCAGGCCCGAAACGCCGCCGAGCCCCTTGAGGATTTTGCGGCGGCTCAAATTCTCGATGCGGATCATGCGCCCAACCCCGCTGCGTCCTTGATCGCCGCGCGGATCCGCTGATAGGTGCCGCAGCGGCAGATGTTGCCCGACATCGCGTCGGTGATCTGCTGGTCGTTCGGCTTCGGCGTCTGCTTCAGCAGCGCCGCCGCCTGCATGATCTGGCCGGGCTGGCAATAGCCGCATTGCGGCACGTTGTGCGCGGTCCAGGCGCGCTGCACCGGGTGCGTGCCGTCTGGGCTCAACCCCTCGATCGTCGTGATCTCCTGGTCGCCGACATCGCCGATGCGGGTGATGCAGGCACGCACCGCTTGGCCGTTCAGGTGCACCGTGCAGGCGCCGCACGCGCCGATGCCGCAGCCGAACTTGGTGCCGGTCATGCCTAAGAGATCGCGTAAGGCCCAGAGCAACGGCATGTCGGGATCGGCGTCGACGTCATGCGCCGCGCCGTTTATGCGGAGGCTTGGCATTGCGAACTCCGTTTGTTTCGGATGAGGCAGAAGGGGTTTACTTGCCGGTGGCGGCCTGCGGCTTCAGCGTCTGCAAGTACGCAATGATCTGCTGGCGTGCGGCGGCGTCGGGCACGCTGACGAACATCTTGGTGCCGTGCACCGTGCCGGCCGGATTTTGCAAAAACTTGTCGAGCGTCTGGTCGTTCCAGACGATCTTCGCGTTCGTCATCGCCGAAGAAAACGTGTAGCCGGGAACGGTGCCGCTGGTGCTGCCGTAGATGCCGGCAAGCGAGGGTCCGATGCCATTTTTTCCGGGCTCGGTCGAGTGGCAGCTGGCGCAGCGCGATGAAAAAGCCGCCGCATCCGGTGCTGCCGCTGCCGTGCCCGACAGCGGCGGCGACAAAGCGATGACGGAGGCAGCGACAGTGGGATAGAAAACGTCACGCCAAAGCGTGCGGTGCAGTTCGCGTTTGTGCGGAAGAGGATTCATGATGGCGATTGTGCTGAGTTGTTCCGGCGATCCGGGCCGCGAAGGGCCCGATTGAATGCTATTTAAGGCAGCGCCGTTCTCGTCCCGATCTATCGGGCATGAATTCGCGTTTAAAATTATCGGCGGAGGCCGCGAAGGTTGAGGCGCTCGCCGGCGTAGGTGAGTGAGTGCCTTCGAACTGCCGGCTGCGAGCGCTTGGGAAAGACACAGCGCTCAGCGCCGACCAAGAGAAGTCAGGCTGGGGATCCAATCCCGCGCAATCTGCGCTCCCATGGTCACGACAAAGAAGCTGTGGCGGCCGCCGGTCGCATAGCCTTCCTCCCAGGTCGGGATCCACTGGACTTCGAGGTAGGTCTCGCTACCCGGCGTCAATTGAGCGGTATCTGTCACGTGGTTCGGGCTGCCATACGGGTCCACGGTGAAGCGGTAGGTGCCCGGCGCGAAATCGCGATAGAACTCGCTACCTTCTGGAAGCGTGCCGATGGCGGCGCCGTTGGCGTAGATCGTCGGGACGGCGCCATACGCTGAGCTGCTGGGGCTGCTCGGGCGCAGAAACCAAACCCTCGCCATCGCCGTGTTTGGCGCCGCTATCGAAGCGGCCGGCGCAGCCGCGACCGCCGCCGGCATGGCGCCTGCGAAAATCAGAAGACCGAGCAGCATCGGTTTGAGCTGACGATAATTCATCATGGTGTTCTCCGATCGAGGACCGTGCCTTGCACGAATGCGGGACGCGCTACCGGGACGTGAAGCCATCGAGCGTGTATCCGGTTGACTGTTGAAGCGCCCACCGTCGTGCGTGTCCAACATCGGTCGAGTTGATGAAGTCTGAGGGGCCCACCAAAAGTGAGCGTCTCTTGAATATGAAATCGCCTTCACCAGCGGCGGATGTCTGGTGGCGTGCGTCTGGATCGAACAACGAGCCGATTACGATCGTGCCGCGCCACGCCGGCAACGGGCGTCGACAAGCACCGGATAGAAGTCGACGGGCGCCTGTCGTTTGGGATGTATCGGAAGACAGCGCGATCGACGCTGCCGAAATTTCGGGCGGCTAGGCTAGAGCCTGCAGCCGCATGCAATCGAAGTGACGGTCGGCCGCCCCGAACGAGCGCGCGATCGGTTAAATCCTAATTCACATTCACCCGATCGACGTTTCACCCGGTCCCCGTCAGATTTTATCGGCGTCGCGGCTCAGAACGCGTGAACGAACACGTCATCGAGGAGTAACGGCATGAACGTCGGATTTATCGGCCTCGGACGTATGGGAACTGGCATGGCGGCCACACTTTTGCGGGCCGGCCATTGCGTGACGGTCTACAATCGGACGCCCGGTAAGGCCGAACCCCTGATCGCGCAAGGTGCGAAAGCTGCTTCCACCGTCGCCGACGCCTGCCGGGGTGACGCCGTTGTCACGATGTTGGCGAATGACGATGCTGTCGCCGACATCGTCCTCGGGAAGGACGGCGTCGTCGAGTCCCTGTCGGCGGGCGCGCTGCACGTCTCCTCGAGCACGATCAGCGTCGAGATGTCCGAAAGACTGGCGAATGCGCACGCGAAAGCCGGTCAGCGCTTCGTCGCCGCACCGGTATTTGGCCGGCCGGATGTGGCCGCGGCCGGTCGGCTGTTCGTCCTTGCCGCCGGCGAGCGGGCTGCGGTCGCCGCCGCCGAGCCGCTTCTTGGGGCGATTGGACAGAAGACTTTCGTCGTTTCAGACACCCCGAAGATCGCTAATCTCGTCAAGCTCAGCGGCAATTTTCTGATCGCCTCCGTCATCGAAGCGCTCGGCGAGGCGATGGCGCTCGTCGGCAAGGGTGGTGTCGATCGGCGACAATATGTCGAGATCCTGACCTCGACGCTGTTCGGCGCGCCGATCTACCAGACCTATGGCGGTTTGATCGCCGATAAAGCCTTCGAGCCCGCTGGCTTTGCGGCGAGCCTCGGCGAGAAAGACATCCGGCTGACGTTGGCGGCCGCCGAAGAGCTGCGCGTACCGCTGCCCCTCGCCGATCTCGTCCATAACCGCTTTCTCGCCTTGCTCGCGCATGGCGGCGACGGGCTCGACTGGTCGGCCATCGGCCAGCTCGCGGCCAAGGATGCGGGACTTGCCTGAGGCGCCGGTCTTGCCCGAGCAGCAGCCGTTTGCGGCTCAGTGCTTGGCCACATGCTCTGGTGATGCGGACCGCCTCAGGAAATTTCAGGGCTTTTCAGGGGTCCGAGGCGGCGCCGAACCGGCTGGTCCGCGCTGCTGAACTTTTCAGATCTATTCACCTCCGCCCAAAGACTCGGCAGATGCCGCCGCTTAGCTTTGGTGGCGGCAAAGCACTCGCGATGTCGAAGCAAGGAAAGGGGAAGCCATGTTGCAATTCCACGACCTTCTCGAAGCCGAGATCCCGCGGTTGCGTCGTTACGCGCGGGCTCTTGTGCGCCACAGGGAGCGGGCCGACGATCTCGTCCAGGACACGCTGACACGTGCGCTGGCCAAGCAGGAGCTCTGGACGCCCGGCACCAACCTGTGTGCATGGCTCCGCACCGTGATGCGCAATCATCATGTCAACAGCGTGCGCCGGTCGGTGCACGAGGGGGTCGCGCTCGATGCCGGCGACATGTCGGGGGCACTGATCGCAACGACCGACCCGACCGCTTCCTGCCAAATGCGCGAGCTGGAGAAAGCTCTCGCGCTGCTGCGGCACGAGGAGCGGGAGGTCATCCTGCTCGTCGGCCTCGAAGGCATGCGCTACGACGAAACGGCTAAAGTCGTCGGGGTGCCGATCGGGACCGTGCGGTCGCGTTTGTCGTTCGGCCGCGACCGGCTGCGCCGCCTGATGGATATGAACAAAGACGCGGCGCCTTCGAGATCGCCGCGTTCGCGCAAGTACGAGGCTCCCTCGCCCCGCCGCCGCCCGGCTTCGCGACCACGCCGGGCCGCCTGACCCGGTTGCGGACATGACCAAAAAAACCTTTGCCCGGAGACTGGCTCTCCGGATGTTGATCAAGGAGGGAGTGACCGGCATCTGGCAGCTTCACGTTGCGGCCGCGGATGCGCACCGATGCGGACGATCCGCCGTGGCTCTACTGCTCATCGAGATCGCTGACGCTGCAGAGCGAGAGTGGCGCCTGGCAGCCACCAGTGAACTCCTGCCCTAGCGCCCGCGATCAACTGGATGGCGGACCGCTTCAGGAAATTTGAGGGCCGAGGGCCGCGGCGAACCCGGCTGGCGCCTTCTGTTGAACTTTTCAGATCTATTCACCTCCGCCCAAAGACTCCGCAGATGCCGCCGCTTAGGTTAGTGGCCGCAGGGCGATCGGCCGCAGGCAAGCGGTACGGAGCTTTGGATAAGCGGAGACAGCCGGAGCACGGACATGGAAACGATCGAGTTACTCATCCCCTCCGCCACACGCGGCAACCAGACCTCCCGGACGATTGGCAATCCTGTCAGCGGGGGTTCGAGCCCGGTTGACAGCGACTTTACCGCGACGCTGTTGGCGATGGCCGGTCACGATCTGCGGCAGCCGTTGCAGCTGATTACAAGCGCCCACGATGTTCTCTCGACAATGCTCCACAACGCGGAACAACGAGAAGAGCTGGCGCACGCCGCTGGCGCCACCGCCCAACTGGCGCGAATGTTGGGTCAGCTTGTCGAAGCTGTGCAGTTGCAGCAGCAAGCGGCCGAGGACCTAAGCGTTCCGGTACGATTGCGGCCGCTTCTCGAAGATCTGGCGGCCGAGTTCGATGAACCGGCACGCTCGAAGGGGATCACCCTCCGGGTCACGAGTGCACGCGGGGTCGCCTTTAGTCATCCCGTGCTGTTGACCAGCATGCTCAGGAACCTGATACGCAACGCGATCGACTACACGCCGCCCGGTGGTTCCGTGTCCATCGCCTCCCACCAGCGCGGCCCGGAGCTGCTCATCGATGTCCGCGACACCGGTACCGGCATACGCGCCAACGCGTTGTCGGTGATCTTCGACGCCTTTCGGAGAGCCGATGAAAGCCGGTCCGACGGTCTGGGGCTCGGTCTCTTCATTGTGAAGCGTGCAGCGGACCTTTTGGGTCACCGCGTCGATGTACACTCGGTCGAAGGATGCGGTTCGCGGTTCACGGTCGTGACTCGCGCGGCTCAGTCCGATGTATCCGCGCCACGTCGATCGAGAGCGGAGGCTTTCTCACGGCGAGTGGGACGGGGTGAATGCCGACGATCTGGCGCCAGGTACGGTGAACCAAAATTCACCCCCATGAGATCGGCGCTTTAAAGCCGCGCTCCCTAATCTCTCGCTGCATCGGCAGCGGATGAAATGCATCGACGGCCCGCCATCGAGGCAGTTTGTCGACAGCCCTCGGCGTGATCTCATCGGCGGAAACGGGCCCCGTTGCCGGCCCTCTCCCACAGAGGTAGGACAGAAATGTCCGGCACGACGACCCTTCTGCACTCGGCGGCTATATCGGGCTCCTCCTCTGGGGCACGCGCATGGTCAGCACCGGCGTTGAGCGCGGTTTTGGTGCAGAGCTGCGCCTTTGGCTAGGCCGCACGCTCTCGCGGCCCGGGCGACGCATGCGGTTCTATGCGATGCTGGCTGGCCTCGCGGTCACCGCGGTGCTGCAAAGCAGCACTGCCACCGGGCTGATGGTGACGTCGTTTGCCGCAAGAGGCGCGATCGATCTGGCGCCGGCGCTCGCCGTCATGCTCGGCGCCAACCTCGGCAGCACCCTGATTACCCAGGTTTTGGCCTTCAACATCGCAGAAGTGGCGCCGATCCTTGTGCTGATCGGCGTCGTCCTTTTCCGGTCCTCCGATGACGGCCGGAGCAGAAATCTCGGCCGGGTCGGCATCGGTCTCGGGCTGATGCTGCTCGCCCTCGGATCGCTGGTCCATACCTTGGAGCCGGTGGAGAACGCCTCCGCTCTGCGCGCGGTGCTCGGCTCGTTGGGCGGCGAGCCGGTATTGGCGATGCTGATCGCGGCGGTATTGGCCTGGGCATGCCATTCGAGCGTCGCGGTTGTCCTGCTGATCGGCTCGTTGGCAGCCTCTGGCGCAGTCGCGCCGCCAGGATCCTTGGCGCTCGTGCTCGGCGCCAATCTCGGCAGCGCCTTGCCGGCGCTTTTCGAGGCCGGCTCGCCTGCCGCGCGGCGGTTGCCGCTCGGCAATCTCCTGGTGCGCGCGGCCGGATGCATCGTCGCATTGCCGTTCCTGCCGGTGATCGCCGGATTTCTGCCGCAAATCGAGCCGGCGCCGGCCCGGCTCGTCGTCAACTTCCACACGGCATTCAACCTGGCCCTTGCCGTGCTGTTCCTGCCATTGACGGACTGGCTCGCGGCGCGCCTCTTCCGCCTTCTCCCGGATCCGCCCCGGCCGGCCGATCCGGCTAAGCCGGTTCACCTCGAACCGGCAGCCCTCGACAGCGCGAGCGTAGCGCTGGCGAATGCCGCACGCGAGACGTTGCGGATGGCGGACATGTTCGAGGGCATGCTGCGCGGCGCAATCGAGGTTTTCCGTTCGGGCGACCGGCACCGCGCAGCCGACATCTCGCGTACCGAGCGCATCATGGATCGGCTTGGCGCGGCGATCCGGCGCTATCTCGCCGACATCGGCAACGAGCAGCCGCTCGACGACGAGGACGAGGGAGCGCGCGGCCAAGAGATTTTGTCGGCGGTGATCAACCTTGAGCACGCCGCCGATATCATCGCCAATCATCTGGTGGAGTTTGCGGCAAAGCGCACGCGACGCGGCGGCGGCTTTGCCCCGGAGGAGCTCGACTTGATCACCGCGATGCACGGCGAGCTGGTCGACAGCCTCCGACTGGGGTTGAGCGTGTTTCTGCATGGCTCCGCAGCGCTGGGCGACGCGCGCCGGCTGGTGGCGAGGAAGCGGCAGTTGCGCCACCTGGAAGCGGATGCGGCGGCTCTGAGCTTGCGGACGCTGCACGGGGACCTGGACAGAGTAGGCGAGGTCGCCACCCGCGTCGACAACAGCGACTTCCTGCGTATCATCCGCGATTTGCGGCGCGTTCACTCGCACATCGCGGCGCTCTCTTACCCCGTACTTGAGCGTGCCGGAGAAAGCGGCGATCGCGACGCGGAAGAAGCGTCGGCCGCGGCAGCTGCCAATCGCCCGGCTCCATAGACGGAGTGGAGGCGGGGCGCCGGCAGCGGCAACAGCCCGGCGAACCGCAGCGCGAAGCCGAATGCCGTCCCGAGCAGCGGGACCAGTATCAGAGCCCCGTACGAATCAGTAACAGTACGGGTAAACACCGGACCAGCAGTAGCTCGGAGAGTAGTAGCCGCCGTAAAACCGGCGATCAAACCCACGGTGGAAACCGCGGTCGCCAAATCCGCCGCCGTGGAAGCCGCCGCCATGGAAGCCACCGCCATGGAAGCCGCCGCCGTGGAAGCCGCCGCCGCCGCCATGCGCCGCTTGCGCAGGAATTGGATTGGCGATTGCCACAACGCCCGCCAGCGCGACCGCGGCGAAAGCGAGACTGATCGTTTTCATCGCGACTACTCCTCCGATTCGCCGCCGGACGGGCGGCTGCTATCGGCATGTTGGGCCAGACCATGGTTCCGGTCTCGCCACACCATGAAATTGGATTTAGGAGACGAAGCACCGCGCCAGGCGCGGTTAACGGGCGTCGGCGTGCCGCTTTCGTGAATACTCGTCAGCCGTAAGGTTATTTCCGCGGAATGGTTGTGATAACGGCTTAAAAAAATTTCCAGGAAACTGCATGTTTTATGCCTCGTTTCCTGCTCTCTTGGGGTGAAGAGGTCGACTGTTGCGCAGCAGAGGAGTTCAACGCCTTTTGAGTCCCTTGGGATGGCGGAACATGCCGCCTGATCGGCGCCGGCTAAAAGCACAGAACCGTGCCGGTCGTACCAGGTGGCCGCCCCGGTGCAGCCGGCGGGCTCATTCTCGCTCGCATCCTCAAGCCCCCGACCCGCGGCGGCTGAGCTAAGAGGATGCCCGCGAGGAGCGCGGTGCGGCTTCGGCCGCTCTCGCTTTTTCTATCCCTGATATTCGCGCCCGCTCCGGCGGTGGCACAAAAGGCGGCTGTCGCGTTTGGCGTCCCGGCGGCAATCGAGGCAGCGGCAATCCTTCTTCCTGGCGAGTGGAGCACGCATTACCAATACACCTTCATCGATCAGGGCCATCCCGCCTTCCGCTCGCCTTACAGCGGACCCAACAGCCTCAATCCGGGCAACCGCTCGCGTGAGACGATGACGGCGACGGCGTATCTCGGACGTACCCTGTGGGACGGCGCCGCGCTCTATCTCAACCCCGAATTGGGTCAGGGCTTTGGCCTCAGCCGCACGACTGGCCTCGCCGGCTTCCCGAACGGCGAAGCGCAGAAATCCGGCTCGCATGCGCCGAAACCCTATATCGCGCGGTTATACCTCGCCCAGACGATCGGGCTCGGCGGCGAACAGGAGACGGTCGAGGACGATCTCAACCAGATTGCCGGCACGCGCGATCTGTCGCGGATCACGCTTTATGCCGGCAAACTCGCCGTCAACGATCTGTTCGACACCAACAGCTACGCCCATGATCCGCGCAACGACTTCATGAACTGGGCGGTATGGGAGGGCGGCGCCTATGATTACGCGGCGGACCAGCGGGGCTACACCGACGGCGCTGCAGCCGAGCTGAACCAAAAGGAATGGGCGTTTCGTCTCGGCGCTTTTCTCGAACCGAAGCGGTCGAACGACCGGAACCTCGACACGCGAATGCTGCAGCGCGGCGGCTATCAGGCCGAGCTGGAAGAGCGCTACGAGCTGCTTGGCGAGGCTGGCAAGCTGCGTCTCCTCGGCTTTGTGAACCGCTCTCTAGCGGGCAGCTATCGCCAGGCGCTGTCGATGCCGGATCTCGACATCGCCGCAACCCGCAAGACCCGCGTGAAGGCCGGCTTCGTCATCAATCTCGAGCAGGCCGTCACCAATCAGCTCGGTGCGTTTGCGCGCCTCAGCTGGAATGACGGGCACAGCGAAATCATTTCGTTCACCGATATCGACCGCAGCGCCGTGATCGGCCTTCGGTTAAACGGCGCCGCCTGGGATCGCCCGGACGATTCGCTCGGGCTCGCCGCCGTCGTCAATGCTCTGTCGAGCGATCATGCCGATTTCCTGGCCGCTGGCGGGCTTGGTATTCTGGTGGGCGATGGCCGCCTGCATTACGCGACCGAGGACATCCTCGAAACCTTTTACCGCTGGCAATTCATAAAGCCGCTGTCGTTGACAGCTAATTATCAGTTCTTCCTTCACCCGGCTTACAACCGCGACCGAGGGCCAGTTTCGGTTTTCGCCGTTCGCGTGCACTTACAATACTAAACTGAAGTGGTAGCGGCCACGTGCGGTAACGCGCGACAGCCGGCGCGCTGGCACGGGTTCACGACGCGTCGCTCGAGTGCGGCTTGACAGGGCTGCTCTCTCTACTTACCTCCGGCTCGCCTCCACCTGAATCGTGGAAGCCTTTCTGAAACGGAACGGACATGGAACCGCAACCTAGTAGCTGTACAGGGAACTGCTGGTTCCGAATGAGCGACAAGGTGGCTCAGCCCCGGGCTAAGTCTCACGCAGACTAAGTCTCACAGGGGCTAAGTCTCATCCGTCCCTCGGCGGCCATGCGGTTGCCTGCCGGAGACGGTCAATGATCAACAACTGCACCGTACTCAAAGACGCGGCCGATGTCGCTCGGTCGAAGAACAATAGCCGGGCGCCGTTCGCCCTCGATATCGTGCATCACCTGCCGGGCAGGTTGCGTCTGCGTTCAGCATCTCTCAAAGGTGACGCTCGCGCGATCGAGTGCCGGCGGCGGCAACTCGCTGACATCGGTGGCGTGATCTCTGCAGAGGCTAATCCGGGCACGGGCAGCTTCCTGCTGAAGTATGACCCCACCGTGATTGCATCGGACAAAATCGCCGAAGCGTTCGCGGTGCACGGCATCCAGATCGCGCAAGCGATGCCCGATCGTGAACGGGAGCCGGCCTGGGGCGAGGCGATGCTGTCGGTAGTGAAGCGCTTGATCCTTGAGGTGCTGGCCGAACGGGTCATGCTCGCCATCGTCGGGATAGCCTTATAGGCGATAGGGCGGAAGGGAACGATCGGCGGAGAGGGCAGGGCGCTATGCTCGCCCCCGACAGATCTGCCACATAGCGATGCCGCTGCAAATTGATGCGAGGCGTAGCTGCGCCCGTCTGTGGCGCAAACGGCGTCCTGTATCGAACCTAATCGAACGCTGGACCGTCTGACCCGGCAATTGACGCTGCTCCCCGCTTGGAGCGCCGGAATCCCGCTGCAGCGGGATTCCCGCCGGCAGCTACTGATTCCAATAATGGTGCGGGCGGGCGCGTCCCATTTCCCACCCGTCGGCGGCTTCTCTGATGGTGCGGATCCGATTGCGGGACCATAGTGCTCGGCAAGGCGCGGCCTCCGTAAGACGCCGCAGAGCGCAGGCGGATGTGCTACGAAGGATGAATGCCAGAGCGATTTAGCCGAGGGGGAGCGATGCTGTTGCGAGCAGATCGTGTTTTGCTTTGTCTGCTTGTAGGGCTTGCTTTCGATGCAATGGCTCAACCGCAACCGCAAAAATCTGCGACGGACCTGCCTTGCGATGCCTTCACGAGAGATTCGGAGGGCGAATGGGTTGCCAAACGCGACATCATGGTGCCGGGACCGTCAGGGATGGTGCAGCTCAAGGCTGGCATGCCGGTGGATGACGACCTGCAAGAGCGGTTGGATGCTCAGTGCAAGTGACTGAGGAGGACGGGGCTACCGCTACCTGGACGTGCATCGCTAACTCTCGTCAGCGCCCGATCCAATTAACTGATTGGTGATTTTTTGACTTGGTTTGGTGGAGCCGAGGGGGATCGAACCCCTGACCTTCGCATTGCGAACGCGACGCTCTCCCAGCTGAGCTACGGCCCCGTTTATCTCGACAAATTGCGAGTCGTCTGCCCGGTTTCGGGCGCCGCGGAGTTATGATGATCGGCTGGCGCAGTGTCAAGTTTCGCCCCCGAAGCAAGCGGCGCTTCAGGGCGAGTCTCTTCCAGTAAGTGCGGCACCACCAAAGTCGTCATCCCGGCGAAGGCCGGGATCCACCTGTCAACCGTCTCGAAAGCGGACAAGTGGATCCCGGCCTTCGCCGGGATGACGATTGAGTATCGCAGAAAGGTTTGTGCTTCCATCCCGATTGGAGCGCGAAGGTGATGGCGCCGCGCTGCCTCCCTGCGCTTGCGGCCATGGCGCGCTCCGGGTAGGGTCCGCGCGCCGCCTGGGGGCTGGGATCCGCTATATGAGAGCGCTGTTTTGGCTCGTCGACACGCTGATCGACATCTACATCTGGCTGCTGATCGCCCAGGCGGTATTGAGCTGGCTGTTGGCCTTTGGCGTGATCAACCGCTACAACCGCGCCGTCGCGGTGATCGGCGATTTTCTCTACCGCGTGACTGAGCCGGCCTTGCGTCCGATCCGGAGCTTTTTGCCGAATTTCGGCGGCGTCGACATCTCGCCGGTGATCCTGATTCTGATCCTGATGTTCCTGCGGCGGCTCATCCTCTACGACCTTGCCCCCTCGCTGCTCTAGTGACTCGCCGTTTAGCCCCTCGGCCGAGGGGGGACGCGTCGCGATCCGGCTGACGCTCGCGCCGCCTCATTGCCCCGCGCGTGACAGGGCGGCCGGCGTGGCCCTAAGCTGGCCGTCACTTCAGGCGCGGAAGGAGAGGCCATGCTGTTGCCATTGCAGGAACGCAAGATCGCCTACGATTTGGTCGGGCCCGACAACGCCCCGACCGTCTGCATCACGCATTCCTTGGCCTCCGACAGCGGCAGCTGGGCCGAGCAGGTGCCAGTTCTGCTTCAGGCCGGGTTTCGCGTGCTGCGAATCGATATGCGCGGCCACGGCGGCAGCGATCCGGCGCCGGGCGGCCATTACCCGATAAAGGACCTCGCCGGCGATGTTGCGACGGTGCTCGACGCCCTGTCGATTCCCCGAATCCACTACATCGGCCTGTCGATCGGCGGGATGCTGGGCCAAGCCTTTGCGCTCGATCACCCGCAGAAGCTGATCTCCGCGATGTGGTGCGACACGTTGCCGGCCAGCCCGGTCGGCGCCAAGGCCGCATGGGACGAGCGGATGGGCATCGTGCGCAACGCGGACTCCCTGGAGCCGATCGCCGACGCGACGATGGAGCGCTGGTTCACCGACGCGTTCAAGGGCAAGAACCCGCACCGCTGGAAGCAGATCCGCGACACGATTGCAGCGACCAGTCCCGCCGGTTATCTCGGTTGCTCGTCCGGCATTCTGGATTTCGATTTCACCCGGCGATTGCCGAGCGTGCGGGTGCCGATCCTGGTCGTCTGCGGCGCGGACGATCCCGGCACGCCGGCGCCCGAAAACAGGAAGCTCGCGGGCCTCGTGGCGGGCGGACGCTATGAGGAGATCGCCGGCATGCGGCACTTCCCGAATGTCGAGGCGCCCGACGCGTTCAACCGGATCATGCTGGGCTGGCTCGAACAGCACAAACGCGCGCAGTAACGCCAGTTCCGATTTCCCCCTCACCCGTCCTCAGGCTTACGCCTTCGGGCACCCTCTTCCCGCGAGCGGGGTGAGGGATTTGATGGCGGCGCTCGGAGCGCACGAACGACTCCCTCTCCCCCGCTTGCGGGGAGAGGGTAGGGGTGAGGGGCTATCTCCGATCGCGCTTCGCGGCGAGGCGCAGGCGCAATGCCTGCAGGCGAATGAAGCCCTCGGCATCGCGCTGGTCGTAAACTTGGTCTTCCTCGAAGGTCACGTGCGCCAGGCTGTAGAGGCTGTTCGGCGACTCGCGTCCGACGACCCGCGCCAGCCCCTTGTAGAGCTTCAGCCTGACACGGCCCTCGACCTTCTCCTGGCTCTTGTCGATCAGCGCCTGCAACATCTCGCGCTCGGGCGAGAACCAGAAGCCGTTATAGATCAGCTCGGCATAGCGCGGCATCAGCTCGTCCTTCAGATGCATCGCGCCGCGGTCGAGGCAGAGGCTTTCGATGCCGCGATGCGCTGCTTGCAGGATCGTGCCGCCCGGCGTTTCGTAGACGCCGCGCGACTTCATGCCGACGAAGCGGTTCTCGACGAGATCGAGGCGGCCGATGCCGTGCGCGCCGCCCAATTCGTTGAGGCGGGTCAACAGCGCAGCCGGCGACAATTTTTCGCCATCGACCGCGACCGGATCGCCGTTCGCGAAATCGATCTCGACGTACTGCGGCTTATCGGGCGCCTTCTCCGGCGCGATCGTGCGGCTGAAGACGTATTCCTCGGGCTCGACCGCGGGATCCTCCAAGACCTTCCCTTCGGCCGAGATGTGCAGCAGGTTGGCGTCGACCGAAAACGGCGCCTCGCCGCGCTTGTCCTTGGCGATCGGGATCTGGTGCTGGTCGGCGTATTCGATGAGGCGGGTGCGCGAGGTCAGGTCCCATTCGCGCCACGGCGCGATGACCTTGATGTCCGGCGCGAGCGCGTAATAGGAGAGCTCGAACCGCACCTGGTCGTTGCCCTTTCCGGTCGCGCCATGCGCCACGGCATCGGCCCCGACGGCCCTCGCGATCTCGATCTGGCGCTTGGCGATCAGCGGTCGGGCGATCGAGGTGCCGAGCAGGTATTCGCCCTCATAGAGCGCGTTGGCGCGGAACATCGGAAACACGAAATCGCGGACGAATTCCTCGCGCAGATCGTCGATGAAGATCTCCCTGACCCCGAGCAGCTCGGCCTTTTTGCGCGCCGGCTCCAGCTCCTCGCCTTGCCCCAGATCGGCGGTGAAGGTGACGACCTCGCAGCGATAGGTTTCCTGCAGCCAGCGCAGGATCACCGAGGTGTCGAGCCCGCCCGAATAGGCCAGCACAACCTTCTTCACGCTATCGCTCTTGTCCGGCATTGGGGCTTCTCGCTGCCAAATACTTGAAGCATCCTCAATCGTCATCCCCGAGCTTGGCCCGGGGATCCACGTCTTCCTTTTCGTGGATGGCCGGGACAAGCCCGGCCATGACGAGAAAGGGTGCGCCTCTCTCCGGCGGGACTAGCCTAAAAGCGGTGGCGCGGCAACGCTTTCGCTCGCGGGACGTGGTCCAGGCACGGTACGTCGCGCCCGCACGCTCGCCGATTTGAGCTGGCCGCAGGCGGCGAAGATGTCGCGGCCGCGCGGCGTCCGGACCGGCGCCGAATAACCCGCGGCGAACACGATGTCGGAGAACGCCTTGATCGCTTCGTCCGACGAGCATTCGTAGGGCGCGCCCGGCCACGGGTTGAACGGGATCAGGTTGACCTTGGCCGGAATGCCGCGGAGCAGCCGCACCAGTTCCTTCGCCTCGGCCGGACTGTCGTTCACCCCCTTCAGCATGACGTATTCGAAGGTGATCCGCCGGGCATTGCTCGAGCCGGGGTAGTTTCGGCAGGCGTCGAGCAATTCGGCGATCGGGTATTTCTTGTTGAGCGGCACGAGCGTATCGCGCAATTCGTTCGTCACCGCGTGCAGCGAAATCGCCAGATTGACCCCGAGCTCCCGGCCGCAACGCGCGATCGTCGGCACGACCCCCGAGGTTGACAGCGTGATCTTGCGGCGCGAGACCGCCAGGCCTTCCGGATCCATCGCGATCTTCATCGCGGCCGCGACATTGTCGAAATTGTAGAGCGGCTCGCCCATCCCCATCAGCACGATGTTCGTCAGCATCCGGTCGTCTTTCGGCGACGGCCATTCGCCGAGCGCGTCGCGCGCGATCATAATCTGTCCGACGATCTCCGCCGCGCTCAGATTGCGCACTAGGCGCTGCGTGCCGGTATGGCAGAAGGTGCAGGTCAGCGTGCAGCCGACCTGCGAGGACACGCACAGCGTGCCGCGGTCGCTTTCCGGGATGTGGACGGTCTCGACCTCCTGAGCGTCATCGAAGCGCAAGAGCCACTTCCGCGTGCCATCGATCGAGGCGAGCGCCTGGCTGATCCCCGGCCGCCGCAGCTCGTATGTCTCGGCGAGCCGCTCGCGGAAGGACTTCGCGAGATTGGTCATCGCGCCGAAATCCGTCGCGCCGCGGTGGTAGATCCAGTGCCACAGCTGGCGCGCCCGGAACGGTTCGGCGCCAAACCCGGCCATTTCCTCGGCCAGCTCGTCGCGGCTCAGCCCAACAAGGTTGCGACGACGCTTGCCGGAATTCAGGTCAGAGGGCATATCGCAGATATAGGCCGACAGAGGCCGAAACCCTACCGTTTGACGCTGCAGGCCTTGTCGATCAGCGCCAGCGCCTTGGGAAAACCTGCGAGCGCGTAGGTGTCGATCGTCCCAGGCCCTTTCTGCGGCTCGCCGCGCACGGTGACCCGCTTCGCCTTGGCGAGCGAGGTGACGATCATGCGGTCGAGTTCGGCGGTGCGCGCCCAGGCGCTGTCGTCCTTGGTAAACAGGTCGAAGATGCTGCCGCCGATGTCGATCCTGACCTCGCTGCCCGGCTTGATCGAGTAGCCCTCGACAAAGCTCACGACATTGCTGATCTTCTCGCCCGGCCGATGCGTCACCATGGCGACCGGCGGCTTGCGAGCCACGCCAGGGGGTTCGGCCTTTTCCGGCTGCCCGACGACATAGCAGACCTGCCCGGTGCCGTCCTTCGCCCGGTAGGCGGTCCACGACCCGCTCTGGCCGAGCTGTTCCGCGCCGCTGGTTTCGGCCTGGCGGGCCGGCGTCTCCGCCGCTTTCGGCTTTTTCTTGTGATGAGCGGCGTCGGCCGGCAACAGCATGACCAGCACCGCCAACATCGCCGCGAGCAACTGTCCGATCGTGTTCATGCGCGCGAAAATAACGGCCGTCGCTGACGATTGCCATGCGGCTTCGGGGGCCGCGACATTGGTTAGCGGCCCGCAGCAACGCTCTCCCCAACGCGCGGCAAACCGGGCACAATGCGCGGCGATGGACGAAATAGCGATCCGCACCGGCCGGCCCGGCGATGCCCCGAGCATCGCCCGGCTCGATGTCGAGACCTGGCGTGCCACCTATGCCGGGATTCTGGCGAGGCCGTTTCTCGTCGGCCTGTCGACCCAGCGGCGCGAGCTCGGCTGGGCCACGGTGATCGATCGCGAGCCGCGCGACGTGCGGGTCGCGGTCAATCAGGACGGCCACATTCTCGGCTTCGGCAGTTGCGGCCGCTGCCGCGGCGAGGCGGAATTCGCGGGCGAGGTGTTCACCCTCTACGTCGCGCCCGACTGGCAAAACCAAGGCATTGGCCGGCGGCTGCTGCTGGCCCTGTTCGAGCGCCTGGTCGATCAGGGCTGCGGCTCGGCCGTCATCTGGGTGTTGCGCGATAATCCCGGCCGCTTCTTTTATCACCGGCTCGGAGGCCGCGAGGTGCAGCGCAAATTGTTCGCGGTCGGCGGCAAGCAGGTCGAGGCCTCGGCCTATGCCTGGCGCGACCTGCCGGGCTTTCTCGCCCAGAAGGCTGGCGCCGAGCGCCCGCCTGAGCCCTAGGGCGCCTTCCCCGGCAAGGCGGCCGGCTGGGCCGAAGGAGCGCTCCCTTCCTGCCACCGCCCGGCTTTCTTCAACGCGTCGGCGACCTCGGGCGGCATGTATTTCTCGTCATGCTTGGCCAGCACGCTGGACGCGACAAAGACGCCGTCGCGCCCCAGTTTGCCCTCGGCGACGACGCCCTGTCCTTCGCGGAACAGATCGGGGAGCATGCCGTCATAGACGATCCGGAGTTCTGTCTTGCCGTCTGTCACCCGAAAGCCAACGGCGTGGCCGTCCACCTGCTTGGCGAGGCTATTGGTCTCGACGAGCCCGCCGATGCGGATGCGCCGTTCCGGCGCGACTTGCTTCGCCGCCAGCTCGCTCGGGCTGTAGAAGAACACGAGATTGTCGTTGAACGCGGCGAGCACCAGCGCGGTCGCCGTGCCTAGCGCGAGGAGCGCCGCCAGCAGCGTAATCAGCCGCCGCCGCTTGCGGGTCATTCCCGGCCTCCGGGTGGCTGCATTCGCGCCAGCGCGTCCCGGCTCGCGCGATACCGCCGCCAGGACTGGAGCGTGAGACCGCCGAGAACGGCCGCCGCGGTCGCATAAGCAGGCCACACGAAGGCGGCGTAGCCGCCCATTGCGAAATAGCCCGCGAGCGAATCCACTATTCCCTCAGCGCCAGGCCGGCCGGGTGGCGGCTGACGACGGCTCGTCCGCCGCGCTGCCGTCCAGCGCCTGGCCGTAAACGCGCAAAGCCCGCAATTTGCGTTCGTTGAGCGCGGCGCGCATGCGCAAAAGCAACAGCCAGCCGAACAGAAACCCAAAACCCAGCGCCATGACGAGCAGCGGCGCGAGCAGCGAGGCGTCGATCGTCGGCCCGCCGAGGCGCAAGACGCTGGCCGGCTGATGCAGCGTGTTCCACCAATCGACCGAAAATTTGATGATCGGCAGGTTGACGATTCCGACCAGCGCCAGCAGCGAGCCGGCGCGCGCGCCGCGGCTCGCATCGTCGAACGCGTTCACCAGCGCGATGTAGCCGAGATAGAGGAAAAACAGCACGAGCACCGAGGTCAGCCGCGCATCCCACACCCACCAGGTGCCCCACATCGGCCGGCCCCACAAAGAGCCGGTCACGAGGCACACAAAAGTGAAAGCGGCGCCGATCGGGGCGGCGGCCTGTGCCGCGATCTCGGCCAAGGGGTGCCGCCATACCAGCGCGACGGCGCTCGCCACCGCGACGAACAGATAGACCGACAGCGCCATCCAGGCCGCCGGGACGTGGATGAACATGATCCGGACGCTCTCGCCCTGCTGGTAATCGGGCGGCGCCACGACCAGCGCCCATACCAGGCCGAGCCCGAGCACCAAGAGGCTCAACGCGCCGAACCACGGCAGCGCGACGCCGCTGATGCGCATGAAGCGCGCCGGATTGGCCAGATAGCTGAGCATTGCGATTAGGTAATCTCTCAGGGTGACGGGTTGTAGCGCATCGGCCGGGCAGCGTCAGCGTCGGCCGCCTCGCGGAGCTTAGCCTCGCGAAGCTTAATCAAGCGCTTGCCGCAAGGCCGCCGCGGCGGCGAGCGGGGCGAACGGCAACGCCGCCACGCTCAATGCGGCGAGCAGCAGCAAATGAGATCTCGCTCCTTCGGCGCTGAGGCTCGCCTCGACCGCGGCGGCGCCGAAGATCAGCGTCGGCAGATATAGCGGCAACACAAGGAGCGTCATCAGCACCCCGGGCCGGCGCGCTCCGAGGCTCAGCGCCGCCGCGATCGCGCCGAGGAGGCTCATCGCCGGCGTGCCGAGCAACAGCCCAAGCATGAGCGCCGGCAACGCCGCCGGATCGAGATCGACAAACAATGCGAGCAGCGGGCTGACGATAACGAGCGGCAGACCGGTCGTCAGCCAATGCGCTGTGCTTTTTGCAAGCATCGCCAGTTCGAGCGGCACGGGGGACAACGCGATCAGGTCGAGGCCGCCATCGGCGTAATCGGCGGCGAACAACCGGTCGAGGCTCAACACTGCAGCGAGCAGGGCCGCGACCCAGATGATTCCAGCGGCGATCCGCCGCAGCAATTCCGGCTCCGGCCCGACGCCGAACGGAAACAGGATCACGGCGAGCACGAAAAAGCCGAGCACGAGGCCAATGTCGCCGCCCTGCCGCGCCGCCAACCGCAGATCGTGCCGGATCAGGCCGATGAAGGCGGTCATCACACCGCCAGCGCGTCCTCGGGCGGCGCGGCGAACGCATCGAGGGCGAGGATTGTCGCGCCCGGCAATGCTATCGGTTCGTGCGTCGCGACGGCAATGCTTCCCCCCGCTGCACGATGCTCGGCGATAGCCGATTCGAGGCGGCCCGCGCCGTCGCGATCGAGCGCTGCACCCGGCTCGTCGAGCAGCCAGATTGGCGCGGGCGCGGCGATCAGCCGGGCGAGGGCGAGCCGGCGCCGCTGCCCGGCCGACAACCAGCGGCACGGCCAATCGGCAACCCTCTCGATGCCAAAGGCCGCGAGCGCAGCGTCGATTGCGGGCCGGCGTTCGCCGTGCAGGGCCGCCCAGAAGCCGAGCATGTCGTAGGGACTCAGCGCCGGTTTTACGCCCTCGAGATGGCCGACATAATGGAGCATCGCCCGGTAGTGCGCCGGGTCGTCCATCACCGCCATGCCATTCAGCAACAGGCAGCCTGCGGCCGGGGCTAGCAGGGTCGCGAGGAGGCGCAAGAGGCTCGATTTGCCGCTGCCGTTTGGGCCGGTCAATACCAGCGCGCCGCCGGGCAGCAAACGGCAATCGAGGCCTCTAAACACCAGCCGCTCGCCGCGCCGGCAGGCGAGCTTCTCGCCGACGAGTTCGGCCGTCTCGGAGAACGGGTTCAACAGCTCGGCGGATAAAAAAAGCGGCTCCGGTGGGGGAGTACCGGAGCCGCGTAGCCACCGGCCGAAGGGATCGGCCGGAGACGAGGTTTGGGGGACAAACCTGTAAGGGAGAACCTTACCATTTCGATATAATCCGCAGATTGCGACCGCCAAATGCTCGGATTGAGGCTATTTGGTGATCCTTGTTAACCGATCGGCCGCAGATCATCGATGACCTTGCCGTCGTGTGGCAGAGTTCCTTCCGGGACGCGCTTCACTTCGGTCCGCAGCTTTGTAACGGCCTGCGCCGTTTCGGCGATCGCCGCCGCGCTCTCCGCCGGCTCGCCCATCTCGACGAGCAGCGTCATTTGATCGGCGCTGGCCGGCCGCTCGATCACCAGCCGCGCGCGGATGATCGATTTGTGCCGCCGAACGATCTCGGCGATCTGCGCCGGATGCACAAACATGCCGCGCACCTTGGCCGTCTGGTCGGCGCGGCCGAGCCACCCCCTGATCCGGTGGTTGGTGCGGCCGCAGGGGCTGGGGCCGGCCAGCAATGCCGATAGGTCGCCGGTCGCGAAGCGGATCAGCGGGTATTCCGGCGTGAGCGTCGTAACCACGACCTCGCCGACCTCTCCCGGCGGGACCGGATCGCCGGTGCCGGGCTGCACCAGCTCGACGATGATTCCTTCATCGAGCACCATGCCCGGGCAAACTTCGCCGTCGGGGCCGGTGCTTTCATAAGCAATCAGCCCGAGATCGGCGGTGCCGTAGCACTGCAGCGCAGTGATGCCGCGCGCCCGGAACTCGTTGCGCAACACGGAAGGAAAAGCCTCGGCGCCGACCAGCGCCTTCTTGACCGAGCCGACGTCGCTGTTCTGCTCGGCCGCGCGATCCAGCAGGATCTTCAGAAATGAGGGCGTGCCGACATAAGCGATCGGCTTCAGATCGGCGATCGTGCGCAATTGCAATTCGGTCTGGCCAGTGCCGGCCGGGATCACCGGGCAGCCCAGCGCCTGTGCGGCGCTGTCGACCATCGCGCCGGCCGGGGTCAGGTGATAGGCGAAAGCGACATGCACCAGATCGCCGGCGCGAATCCCCGCGGCGTACATCGCGCGCGCCATGCGAAAGAAATCCGGGCGGCGTGCTTCGAGCTCGTAGATCGGTCCGGGCGAGGAAAAAACCCGCGCAACGCTTGCGATCGGTACGGCGTTGAGACCGCCGAACGGCGGCTCGCGCCGCTGCATTTCGATCAGGTCCGATTTGCGGGTGAGCGGCAGGTCGACAAGCGCGCGGCGATCGGTGATGTCTTCGGGCCGCACCTTCGCGAGCAGCCGGCGATACGCCGGCGCGTGCTCCTTGGCCGCGGCGATGACCCGCGGCAGTTGCGCCATCAGCTCCGCTTCCCGTTCTTCCGGATGGCGAGTTTCGAGCGCGTCGTAGAATGGGCCTTGCACGCGCCTCTCTCCTTCTCTGCGGTGGCGAGCGATGCGGACGCTCGCGGCAGATTGCGCCGGGCTGCCGGCGGCCAGCAAGGGGGCTGCGCCGCGATCGATCGGGGAAAGATGCTCGGAAGCGCGAGCCGCCCTCACAGGCAGCGGATCGTCCAATAGGTGGCGATCTGCGCTCCCTCTTGCGGCTTGCGCCGGCTCTCCTCGATCACCCGCCAGCCATGCTGAGGGCAGAGCTTTTCGGCGAGGCGGCGGTTTGGTGCATCGGAGCCGCCCGGGATCTCGGGCCCCTCGATCCGGTAGGTGTTTGCGTCGACGCGGCTCGCATAGGACTGGGAGCAGGCAGCGAGGTTCGCGGCGACGAGGAGAAGGGCGGAAAGAGCGACGTAGCGCATGACAGGGTGGCGGGTCCTTGGGACCGATATTGTCGCGCGATGGCGATGGTGGCTTATGCCATAGATCGACGAGCGATGCCGCAGCAATCATGCCGCAAAAGCAACGACCCGCCGGCAGGGCCGGCGGGTCGTGCGCCTCGGTCGGTCGATGCAGAGATTAGAAGCGGAACTTGAGCGAGGTCTGCATCGTCCAGGCATCGCCCTTCAGGTTGGAGACGACGACGCGGTGGCCCCAGGCGCCCTCGATACCCAGATCGACAAACGCCACCGGGCTCCAGATCAGATTCGCGTGCGCCAGGTTCAGCTCCTTATTGTTCGCCGCCCGGCCCGTCGCCTGGATGAAGGCCGGGATGTCGTTGTGGTTCACGCTGAAATCGACGGTCGAGCGCAATTCCGGGGTCCACCAATGCTGGTAGCCGACGCGGGCGCTCCAGGAGACGATCGTCGTCGCCAGAACCGAGGAGTCGTAGAGCGCCCGGCTCGTCGTGAAGAACGAGCGGCTGTCGGTCGCGTTGACGCCCTGGCCGGCCAGCGCGCCGCCGAAGTTGGTCGCGACGCCGATGTTATTGGCGATCTGATCGCCAATGCCGTCGCCGCCCGCGACACCCCAGGTCAGATTGTCCTTGCCCCAGGTGAAGAAATTGCCGGACAGCGATCCGCCGTAGCCGATGAAGTTCCGGTTCAGGAAGATGCCGTCGTTGAGCGTGTACGACACGGCCGTTGCGCCGGCCTGGATATGGCCCCAGGGCTGCTCGATGCGCCACCGCAGGACGCCGGTCGGCGCCAGATTCTGCGACGGGTTGAAGAACGCCGCGTTGCCGAGGCAGGCGTTGGTGATGTTGGTCGCCACCGTCGTGCCGCCGATCGTCGTCGTGCCGGCCGCACCGCCCGGCGTCGGGGTCGTCAGCGCCGTGCACGAGGCCATGTTGGGGATCTGGTTGGTGTCGGTGAAGAAAGTGCCGAACGGCCCGGCGAAATTGGGGTTCGGGTTCTCCGCCGAGACCGCGATCGACATGCCGTAGGGCAGCGGATAGGTGTAGCGCGCCTGCGGCGTGCGCGACACAAAGGGCGTGCCGGTCTCGCCCCCGAAATCGAGCAGTTCGGGTTCGGAATCGTTGTCGGTGAAGGTGCCCTGCGTTTGACCCATCAGCAATCCGCCAAGGGTCGCGTAGCCCTGGCGCAGGCGCGGGATGTAGCCGTTGGTGCTGCCCGCGTTATTGTTGAGGATCGTATTGGTGTTCGAAGCCGCGAAGTCGAGTTCGATATAGGCTTTGACCTCCCCATAGGGGCTCGGCGTACGCGCATCCAAGAAGATACGCGACTGCTTGCCGGAGAAATCCCACTCCGAGCTGCGGCTATGGATAAAGCCCGCCGGCGCGCCCGGCCCGACCGCGAAGGTGTGCGCGTTGAGCGGAGTGCCGGGCAGGTTGCCGGTGCCGCCCTGGCCGTCGACATAGGTTTCGTTAAACCCGCCCTGGCCGTTCAGCGCGCCACCGGCCGCGCTGCCCTTTAGGTACCAGACCACGGACCCGACGCCCTGGCCGCCGACCCGCAGCGACACTTCGGTGCCCGGGATCACGAAGGACCGCGGGAAGCTGCCCGCCATGACCGGCCCGCCGGGCCCGGCCGGTGGCGGAGGCGGCGGCACCTGCGCCAGCTGGTCGATGCGCTGCTTCAGCAGCTCCTGATTGGCCCGCAGATCGGCGAGTTCATCGGCTCTGGCGCTCGGCAATGCGGTAATCAATGCGACCGCGGCGGTCAGGCCGCCTAGCGCCGCTACGGTGCCGATATTCCGCTTCTTGCTCATTGGTCCCCCAAAACAAAAGTTACCCATGCAGAACGCACACGTTCCTTCGACTTATGATATTGCGCACCATCCCGCGATCCAAGCGCGGCTTGTTCGACTCGTGGTGTTTTCGTCGCAGCGTGGCTAAGCTGCAACAATCCGCATTATGTCATTGACATATGGGCTGAATTTTTTTGCCCTTGGAGCCGCGCCGCCCAGTTGGGGTGGTGATCGGCAGCCATGGACGCTCGCGGAATTGGCGAGCGGGCTCAGAACTTGAAGCCGAGCCTCGCTCCCGCGCTGGTTATGCCCGCGTTGTGGCGGCCGAGATTGGCGTTCGACATGTGATCGAGCAGGGCCGAGACGCTGATCCCCGGCACCAGCTGATAGCCAAGCTCGGCGCTTTCGCGGAACAGCACGCGCGAGCCCAGCAGTTTGCGGTTTGGCGGACCCGAATCGATGTAGCCGTCATGCACCGCGCCGCCAAGGCTGCCATTGGCATAGATGCCGTCGCCAGGATTGAACAGGCTCTGGATCAGCATGATGCCCCAGGTCAGCCCGAAATAGCCGTCGCTGGTCTTGCCCGCTGTGTTGATGTCGGCTCCGATATGCGGACGCGGCGAGCCGATGATCGCCAGCAGATCGGGCGGGGTGAACAGCATCTCGAGGTTGACGTCGGGCCCTTTTTCGAGGTGGTGGCCAAGAAAGCCGACGTCATGCGCCAGCACGCCGGCCTTTACCTCGTCGACGATATTGACCTGTGCGGCGGCCGGGATTGGCGCCCCGAGGAGCCAACCAGCGGCAAGCGTGCTTAGAGCAATGCGGCCGGCTTGCGCTCGAAGGGGACGCGGACAGCTTCCGGGGAACCGCAGCATCAAACCGTCCCGCCTCCGTCTCCGATTTCGCTCATCGTCGCCGGCAAGATCACCCTAGGGTTATTACCCGGCCTTGGCACGCTTGCCAATGGGGCTTCGTGCCTCATTGCGCCCATGCCGCCGACCGCCGCGTATTGCGTGCACCTGGGTCAACGATGCTTCCCGATTTGGCCCGCTGTTTGCACTGCGGTAGCCGTCCCGGATCAAAGGCTAGGTGCTCCTCGATGCAGCGTGCGGTTTCGCGATTTTGCTTTCACGCAGGATTTGCCCTCCAACACATCGATCGCGTTGCCGGCCATGTGAACGCCTTTTTGCTGGCGGTGGCTCTTGGCTTGGGAATGCTCAATCTGGCTTACACGATCGACAGGCTGGTTGCGGTGCTGCCCAGACAGTGAGCAGACCGCCGCTCGCGGCAAATCCTCCAGCCATGCAAAAACGCATGCATGGCAGATCTGTCCAGCCGCCGCGTTGTGCAATGCAGCATTGTTGCTTACGTGAAGCGCGAAGTTAGCAGGCGGAGTTTGCGTCTTTTTAACCAAAGGCCAGTAAAACCGCACGTTGAAGCGTTTAGATCGAAAAAAGGGTTTCTCGGTGAAGCAATTTCTGCAGCGCGTCGACCGGGTCGCGGGTGATCTCAACGTTCTGCTGGTCGTCGTCGCGATCGGGCTGGCGACCCTCGATCTGACGTTCCTCGTGACGCAGAAGGTCGTTGATCATTTGCCGCCGGTGACCCGCATTGCGCACGACGCCGAGCCACCCGCGTCGAATTGATGTCGAATTGACACTGCCCGCTGCGCGCTCCTGCTTGAGGAGAGCCGGCTAAGGTCTCAGCGTCCGTTCCCTGATCTGCCCCCTGTTTCGTCCGGCGAATTTTGCGCTAGGCTTGCGCCCGGCGCCGCGTGTCGCGGCTCAACGGGCGATCGGCCATGCAATCCACCGGGCAGTTCAATTCGGAATACGATTTCATCATTGTCGGGGCTGGCTCGGCCGGCTGCGTGCTGGCCAATCGTCTGAGCGCCGATTCCGGCACGCGCGTGCTGGTCATCGAGGCCGGCGGCAAGGACAGGAACCCGTGGATTCACATCCCGGCCGGCTTTTATCGCAACATCTATCATCCGGGCATCACCTGGCAGTTCGAGACGGAGCCCGTGCCGGGCCTCGACGGCCGGCGCATCTCCTGGCCGCGCGGCAAGGTGCTCGGCGGCTCCTCGTCGATCAACGGGCTGATCTACATCCGCGGCCAAAAGCAGGATTTCGATTACTGGCGCCAGCTCGGCAATATCGGCTGGTCCTACGATGACGTGCTGCCGTATTTCCGCCGCGCCGAGAACCAGGAACGCGGCGCCGATGATTTCCATGGCGCCGGCGGCCCGCTCGATATCTCGGATCTGCGCGCCCGCCACGAATTGCACGACGCCTTTATCGGCGGCTGCCAAGATGCCGGCTTCCCGCACAATCCCGATTTCAACGGCGCCGAGCAGGAGGGCGTCGGCAATTACCAGCTGACCGTGCGCAGGATGCGCCGCTGCAGTGCCGCGGTCGCCTATCTGCGTCCGGCCATGAAGCGGCCCAACCTGAAGGTCGAGATCCGCGCCTTCGCGCATCGCGTCCTGTTCGACGGCAAGCGCGCGATCGGGCTCGAATACGAGCAGAACGGCATCCTTCGCCGCGTGCGCGCGCGCCGCGAAGTGCTGCTGGCGGGCGGCTCGCTGCTGTCGCCGCAATTGCTGCAGCTGTCGGGCGTCGGTCCGGCCGAGCTCCTGCGCGAACACAGCATCGCCGTCGTGCACGAACTGCCCGGCGTCGGCGACAATCTGCAGGACCATCTCGGTTGCCGCGTCATCTACAAGGCGCGCAACCGGAACACCTTGAACGAGATCTCTCGCAGCTGGGTGCGCCAGGTGCAGACCGGCATCGAGTACATCTTTAGCCGCCGTGGCGCCTTGATGATGGGAGCGGCGCCGATCGGCCTGTTCGCAAAGACCCGCGAGGGTCTCGCCTCGCCCGATTGCCAGTACCAGTTCCTCGCCGGCAGCTTCGACATGCCGGGAAAGCCGATGCACCCGTTCCCCGGTTGCCAGCTTGTCGCGATCCCGTGCCGGCCGGAAAGCCGCGGCTGGCTCAGGATCAAATCGCCCGACCCGCGGGTCCCGCCGGCAATGCAGCCGAACTATCTCGCGACCCGCGCCGATCAGCAGACGATGATCGCGGCCCTCAAGATTTCGCGCCGCGTCTTCCGGACCCCGACAATGCAGCGCTATGTCGTCGGAGAGTTCTGGCCGGGAGATGAAGTGGATACCGACGAGGGCCTCCTCGAACACGCCAAGAAGACCGGCAGCACGACCTTTCACCAGACCTCGACCTGCATGATGGGTGCGCATGATAAGGCCGTGGTCGACAACGAGCTCCGTGTGCACGGCATCGAGGGGTTGCGCGTCATCGACGCGTCGGTGATGCCGGCGGTCATTTCCGGCAACACCAACGCGGCGACGATCATGATCGCCGAGAAGGCCTCCGATCTGATCGGCGCGGAGCTGCCCGTCCGCCGCCGCGCCGGCAAAAGCCGCCTAGAGAACCGTCAAAGAAGCCTGAGGCGCCGCCATCTTGGCGGCAATCACCCAACCCATGGGGGATTATGCGATTGCCGGTTGCGCGGCCGTCGGATAAATTATCGCGGAGAGCAACCACTCATTCGCGACTGCCGCGATACTGGTGCTTGAGCCGGCGTAGAACCTCCTCAAAATGCTAGCCAAAAAGGGGGAACACCTATGATCCGGCGTCATTTACTACTTGGCGGACTTTTCGGCGCATTGCTGTCGGGCGCGGCCGCAGCTGCCGTCGCCGATGACTCAGTCATTTTCAACAGCACCCCTTCGCCTGCCGGAAGCCTATGCCTTCGCCGAAATCGGCGACGGGATCGTCTTTCCCGCCGGCACCGGCGGCGCTTTGACCACGGTTACGGTGATCATGTCTTCATGGGCCTGCACCAGCGGCAATTGGTACACGCCCGGAACCTGCGTCACCAATCCAAAGAATGCAAAATTCGCCCAGCCGATCACGATGAACATCTATGCGCTTGACGATACCAATCCCGCGCAGCCTAAGGCGGGGCCGCCGCTCGGCACGGTGACGAAGACATTTCAGATACCGTATCGGCCGTCGGCGGATCCGGCTCACTGTCCGGGCGGGACGCATTGGTACAATGCAGCGGATCAGACCTGCTATAACGGCATCGCGACTCCGATCACCTTCGATTTTTCCAACCAACACATTGCGATTCCGGCCAATCCGGCGACCCCGGCGCAGGCTGCCGGCATCGTCGTCGGGATTTCGTACAATACGACCAGTGCCGGACCATCGCCGATCGGCCCCAAACCGTGCACCACCACCGCCCAGGGCTGCCCCTATGATTCGTTGAACGTCAGCACGGACGGCACCGTCTTCTTCGGCCAGCGGGGCAACCCAGCCCAATATTACACGCCGACCGGCGCGTCGGTGATCGATCCCAACGGCATCTTTTTCAGGTACATTTCCACTGCGAATGCCTGTAATAAAGCCACCACGCTGGGTGTTTTTGAGGATGACACGCTGCCGGCTAATGGGGAGCCGTCGACCGAAACCTGCTTTACCGGCTATCATCCCGAGCTGATCATCCGAGCGCAATGTGGCGCGGACGGGGAGCCCAGGTGCCCCGCCATCATCGGCGGCCAACCAGGTCGGCTGACGGGAGATAACGACCAGAGTAACCAATAAAGGGCGGGCAGCGTAATCGCTCATGCCCCTGGAGTTGCTTTCGCTGGCGGCCCGCCGGCGAAAGCCCGCCTGATCGGACTTACAGCCCTGGAAACTTTGGGACCTGCTGCCAGGCCGGGCGGGCACGGCACGCATTGAGATAGGCGCTGGCGTTTGGATAAGGCGCGAGGCTGAAGCCGGCTTGCTCGACGACGTTCAGCACCGGGCAGTAGGCGCAGTCCACCTCGTCTTCAATCGTCGGCAGCTAATGACGCCGCGCTTTGCGTTCTGGCCGTGGGGTTCGGTATGTGCAGAAACAACGCACAAACGACGGCGGAGATCACGCACAAGAAGGCGAGCCCATAGAGCCCACCCGCATAGCTGCCGGTCCAATCTTTGATGACGCCCACGTACCAAGGACCGAAGAACCCGCCGAGATTCCCAATCGAGTTGATCCAAGCAATCGAAGCTGCCGCGGCCGTCCCTGTAATGAACATCGGGGGCATCGACCAGAACGGTCCCTTTGAGCCGTAGAAGCCGAAAGTCGCAATCGACAGGCCGACCATCGCCCACCAAGAACCGATCGTTAGCCCAGCGATGATGAGACCAGCGGCTGAAACCACGCAGGCCCCGAGCAGGTTCCAGCGGCGCTCGTTCATTCGATCGGAAATCAGCCCCCATACGACCAGGCCGACCCCGCCGGAGACGTAAGGGATCATCGTCAGCCAACCGACCGTCATGTTGTCGGTTACCCCGATCGACTTGATGATCTGAGGCACGAAAAACAGAATGCCGAGGCTGGCCACGACAATGCCGAAATAATTGAGGGCGAGAAGCAGCACTTTCGGGTCGAACATCCCCTGCCACACGTTAAACGTTCGCACTGCCTCCTTCGCTCTCCGTTCGGAATCTAGCGTCGCGCTAAGCCACGCCTTTTCTTCGGCAGTCAGGAACGTGGCCTGAGCCGGCCTATCTGTGAGCACGAGGAAGGTGACGAGTCCGAGAAGAACTGTCGGAACTCCCTCGACGATATACATGATTTGCCAGCCGCGCAGGCCGAACATCCCATCCAGGCCGAGCAGCGCTGTTGAGATGGGCGCACCGCCGGCCACTGCAATCGGAAGGCCCACAAGAAAACCCGAAACTATCCGAGCATGATGGTAGGTCGGGAACCAATAGGTGAAGTAGAGCACGATCCCCGGGAAAAAGCCTGCTTCTGCCACCCCGAGCAGGAATCGGATGATGCCAAAGCTGGTTGACCCGGTGACCAGGGCCGTCAATCCGGCGAGAATGCCCCAGGTAATCATGATGCGGGCGATCCACAGCCGCGCACCGACCTTCTCCAAGATCACATTGCTGGGCACCTCGAAAATGAAATAGCCCCAGTAGAAGGTCCCAAGGGCAAAGCCATAGGCGGATGCCGAAATGTCGAGATCGCCGCGCATCGTCAGCGCCGCGAAGCTGACGTTGATCCGGTCGATATAGGCCAGGAAGTAGCTGATGATAGCGAATGGCAACAAGCGGATGTAGATCTTCCGCATGGCCGATTTTTCGACGAGACCGTCCATTCGTAGCGTCTCCCCCAAAAGGCCGTTTTGGCGACCAGTTCTATGTTGGGAAGCGTTTAGGGGAGTCTGCGCTGCATATGGAGCGGAATTGCTGCGGGTCTGACCCGCGCGTCACAGCGCATTAACGATGCCCGCAACCCGTACATGGGTGGGGCGGCCGCCGGCTGCGGGGTACGGGTCTAAGCCCCCAATGGGGTGCCGATGCTGCAACGGGTGATGCAAACTGCACACAAATGGTCGTTATTGAAACCGTCGCGGCCGGGCCAAGCCCGGTCGGGACGGATCTGTGGGAGCGGCCCCGATCGGACGCTGCTCTATAGGCCCGGGAGCTTCGGCACCTCCTGCCAGGCCGGGCGGCTCCGGCACGCATTGAGATAGGCGCTGACGTTCGGATAAGACGCGAGGCTGAAGCCGGCTTTCTCGACGACGTTCAGCACCGGGCAATACGCGCAATCCACCAGGCTGAGATCGGGGCCGAGCATCCATCGGTTCGACGACAGCCGGCGGTCGATAATTGCGATGGCCGGCTGCAGCGCCTGTTCGCCCTGTGCCACGATCGCCTCGTCGAGCGGGATCCCCATCACTTTCGCGCGAATGCGCAGCGCGACCTGGCCCGCCGCCGGCATGATGTGCTGCGACAGGAAGAACAGCCATTGCAGCGCATCGGCCCGCTCGTCCGCCGAGCCAGGCCACAGCCGGCCGGTCTTCTCGCCGAGATAGGCGAGGATCGCATGCGACTCCGTGAGCGTCAGATCGCCGTCCACCAGCACCGGGACGCGGCCGAACGGATTGAGCGCTAGAAATTCCGGCCGCCGGTGGTCGCCCTTCGCCAGATCGACCGGCACGATCTCGCAATCGAGCCCCAATTCCTTCAGCGCGAAGGTCGCCTTCTGCGGATTGGGTGACGGGAAATGATACAGCTTCATGCTCGCTCTCCCCGATGTTCAGCCTGCCTGTTCGGTCGTTTTCCGCCTGCCTGTTCGGCCCGTTTTCCGCCTGCCGGCCGTCTTGCGCAAGCCCGGAATTGGCCGGCGGGATGAGGCCGCCGCTCCGGGTTGCCGCGGCACGGAGGAGGGGCCAGAATGTCCCGCGCGCAACCAAAGGACCCCCCGCCGATGGAAGCCTCGCCGCTCGCGGTCTATCAGTCATATCTCGACAAGGGCGAGCTGGCCTATCAGTGGAGCCCGCAGGCGGGCAGGGCGGTGTTCTATCCACGCCTCGTCTGCCCCTACAGCGGCAGCACGCAACTCGAATGGCGCGTCGCTTCGGGGCTCGGCGCGGTCTACGCCACGACCGTCACGCATCCGCAGCAGGGCGAGCCCTACAACGTCGCGCTCATCGATTGCGACGAGGGGTTCCGGCTGATGAGCCGGGTCGAGGACATCGACCCGATGCAGGTCAGGATCGGCATGCGGGTCCGCTTCCGCCTGCACAAGCCGCCGGGCGACGAGCCCCCCTATTCTGTCTTCGTGCCGCTCGAGGGCGCCCGATGAACGGTCTGAAGCGCGGCGGCGCGGCGATTGTCGGCGCCGCCGAAAGCGATCTCGGCCATGTTGCTGACGGGCTCAACCCTATCGATCTGATGGCGCAGGGCATCGCCCGCGCCGCCGAGGATGCCGGGCTCCGGCTGCGCGACATCGACGGCCTGCTCTGTGCAACGACGCAGAGCCGCACGTCGGGCCTCAACCTCAGTGAGTATCTTGGCATTTCGCCCCGCTATATCGACACGACGATCCTCGGCGGCTCGTCCTTCATGTTTCATGTCGCGCACGCCGTCGCGGCGTTGCAGCTCGGGTTGTGCGAGGTCGCGGCGATCGCCTACGGCTCGACGCAGCGCAGCGTCGGCCGCCGTCAGGCCTCCGTGCGCGAGATCAACCCGTTCGAGACGCCGTACAGGCCGTTTCTGCCCTCGACCGCCTACGCGCTCGCCGCCTCTCGTCACATGCATGAATTCGGCACGAGCCGAGAGCAATTGGCCGAGGTCGCCGTCGCCGCGCGGCAATGGGCGCTCTTAAATCCGGTCGCCTGGGAAAAGAAGCCGCTGACGATTGAGGAGGTGCTGAACGCACGCATGGTCAGCTACCCGTTCACGGTGCGCGACATCTGCCTGGTGACCGATGGCGGCGGCGCAATCATCCTGACGACGCCGGAGCGCGCCCGTTCGCTGAAGAAACCGCCGGTCCATGTGCTCGGCTGCGGCTCGGCGATCACCCACGCCAACATTTCGAGCATGCCCGACCTCACCGTCACGGGGGCGCTCGAATCAGGCAGGCAGGCCTATGCGATGGCAGGGCTCGGGCCAAAGGACATCGATGTCGTCGAGCTGTACGACGCGTTCACGATCAACACGATCCTGTTCCTCGAGGATCTCGGTTTCTGTGCAAAAGGCGAGGGCGGCTCTTTCGTGTCCGGCGGACGGATTGCGCCGGGCGGCGCGCTGCCGGTCAACACCAATGGCGGCGGCCTCTCCTACTGTCACCCGGGCATGTACGGCCTGTTTCTGCTGATCGAGGCCGTGCGGCAATTGCGCGGCGAATGCGGCGCGCGCCAGGTGAAGGACGCCGAAACGGCGATCGCGCACGGCAATGGCGGCGTCCTCTCTTCGCAAAGCACCGTCATCCTCGGCACCGCAGCAACCATTTGATGTTCACTGTCTCACTGCCTCACTGGTGAAGCTTCTTGGAGACGGAAAATGGCTGAGGGCGAGCGCGAATTGGTGAAGTTCGAGAAGGACGGCGATATCGGCATCGTCACCGTCGATAACCCGCCGGTGAACGCGCTGTCGCCGGGGGTGCCTCAGGGCATCGTCGCGGCGCTCGACAAGGGCAACGCCGATCCCGCGGTCAAGGCGATGGTGCTGATCGGCGCGGGCCGCAGCTTCATCGCCGGCGCCGATATCCGCCAGTTCGGCAAGGGTCCGGCGGCTCCGCCGCCGACCCGCCGCCATTACGATGTGTCCGACCAAAGCCCGAAGCCGGTTGTCGCGGCGATCCACGGCTATGCGCTCGGCGGCGGCCTCGAAACCGCGCTCGCCTGCCATTACCGCGTCGCGGTGCCGAGCGCCAAGGTCGGTCTGCCCGAGGTGCAGATCGGCATCCTGCCCGGCGCCGGCGGCACCCAGCGCCTGCCGCGCCTGATCGGCCCGAAGGCCGCGCTCGAAATGATCACCTCCGGCCGTCATGTCCCTGCAGCCGAGGCGCAAAAACTGGGAATAGTCGACGAGATCGTGCCGGAGGGGCACCTCCGGGAGGCCGCGATTGCCTTCGCGCGCAAGATCGCCGACAAGCGCCCGCTGCCGGTCATCCGCGAGCATGACGAGAAGCTCGCCGCGGCCAAATCCGATCCCGGCCTGTTCGACAATTTCCGCAAATCGATCGCGCGCCGCGCCCGTAACCAGCGCGCGCCCTATGCCTGCATCGAGGCGGTCGAGGCGGCTGTCAAATTGCCCTTCGACGAAGGCATCGCGGTCGAGCGCAAGCTCTTCGAGGAGCAGGTCAATTCCGAGGAGGCCAAGGCGCTGCGCTACGCCTTCTTCGCCGAGCGCGAGGCGCAAAAGCTCCCCGACATCCCGCGCGACATTCAGCTGCGGCCGACCGACACCGCCGCGGTTATCGGCGCCGGCACGATGGGCGGCGGCATCGCGATGAGCTTTGCCGATTACGGCACCCCGGTGAAGATCACCGACGCGACAAAAGAAGCCCTCGACCGTGGCATGCAGCGCATCCGCAACACTTACGAGACCAGCGTCAAGCGCGGCAGCCTCAGCGCCGAGGAGATGGAGAAGCGTCTGGCGCGCATCGAGCCGGTGTCCGATTACGAGGCCCTCGCCGATTGCGATGTTCTGATCGAGGTGGTGTTCGAGCAGATCCCGGTGAAGCAGGAGGTGTGGAAGAAGATCGACGCGGTGATGAAGCCCGGCGCGCTGCTCTTCACCAACACTTCGGGCATCAACATCGACATCATGGCGAACGAGACAAAGCGGCCGGAGGATGTCGCCGGCACGCATTTCTTCGCCCCCGCCAATGTCATGAAGCTGTTCGAGGTCGTGAAGGGCACGAAGAGCGCGCCCGATGTCATCGCGACCGCGATGGCGTTGGGCCGGAAGATCGGTAAGGTCAGCGCGCTCGCCGGAAACACCGACGGCTTTGTTGCGAACCGCAGCCGCGGCCCGTTCGGCACCGAGATGAATCTCCTCGTCGAGGAAGGCGCGCTGCCGGAGCAGATCGACAAGGTCATGGTCGATTTCGGTTATCCGGTCGGTCCGTTCGTCGTGTCGGATATCTCGGGCCTGGACATCGGCTATGACGTGCGCAAGCGCCGCAAGGCCGAGAACCCGAATTACCGCGGCGCGCCGATCGCCGACCGCATCGTCGAGGCCGGGCGGCTCGGCCAGAAAACCGGCAAAGGCTGGTACCGCTACGAGCCCGGCGACCGCACGCCGCATCCCGATCCGGAGGTCGCGCGAATCATCAGGGAGACCGTCGCCGAACTCGGGATTCCGCAGCAGAACTTCACAGACGCGGAAATCCTGCAGCGGCTCTTGTTCGCCTCGGTCAACGAGGCGTGCAAGATCCTCGACGAGGGCAAGGCATTGCGCGCCAGCGATGTCGACGTCATGTGGCTCTACGGCTTCGGCTTCCCGCGTTATCGCGGTGGCCTGATGTATTGGGCCGACACGATCGGCGTGCGCGAGGTCTACAACCAGATCGCCGCGTGGCATCAGCGCTATGGCGAGCGCTGGGCGCCGTCGCCCTTGCTGCGGCGCCTCGCCGACAGCGGCACGCCGCTGCGCGAAGCGAAAGCCGACCGCCTCCGCTGAGGGCAAGAACGCGTCCATTTGAGCCAGTATCCGAATCGCAACTCGTCATGGCCGGGCTTGTCCCGGCCATCCACGATCAAAAGTGTGAGGTCACCGTACGCGAGTGCCAAGATTTTCGTGGAGGGCCGGGACAAGCCCGGCCATGACGGTTTAGGCTCTGGAAAGCGGCAGAGAGAAAGCAAAGAGAAATAAGGGAGGCCGTTACCGGCCGTAACTGGGGTAATACGAGGGTGAACCATAAGCGCCGCCGCTGAATGGGCCGGTCGTCGGGTAGGAGGAGGAATAGGGCGCGGCCCAAGCCGTCGCCGGGGATTGCGCGACAGCCGCCGATCCGTCGTCAGAAAGGATCAAAACCTGGCGTCGGTTATCGAAAGTGACGGACGCGAACCTGCGAAAAAAGCTCTGCCCAAGCAGCGGCTGAGTCAGTCCTGGTGAGACGGCTGCTGTCACGTCGCGGGCGATCGTGTTCCCGATCCTCAGCTCACGCAACCTGACTTTTGCCGTCAGGTAGAGCGAGCTGTCTGCGGTTTCGGCCGCGCCTAGTCCGATCACATCGCTCTCTGTCACGGTGCCGTTACGGAAGAGGTTGCGCAGGACAGAGATCGGGATAACCACGACGCCGGCTCCAGGATCGACCAAAAACTGCATCGCGATCGAGCCGTTGATTTGCACGGGCACGGTATAGATGCCGCCATGTGTTCCAAGCGGCACTTCAGACGCCCGGATCGGGATCGGAAACTGGCAGGCAAATGCGATAAGCGCTGCCAGCCCTGTCAGCTTGTATCGCATGGCTATTCTCCGGTTCGCTACCCGGTTGGCGACCGGCAAACGCCGCTGTCGCGTTTAGGTTCTATACCTCGAACGTCGCGGCAATTGTTTTTGACGGTATTGCGCGAGCGGAGCAAAGTCGTCGAGCGGCTTGCAGGAGGGGATTGTCATGACTCGTGCGGAATTGGACGCGGCGCTGGGGCGGTTGGGACTGGATGTGTCCGAGCGCGAGCGCGAAGAAGTCGTCGCGGTCTTGCCATTGCTGCAGCAGATGCTCGACCGCCTGCGGCCGCCCGGGGGGCGCGATGTTGCCGCTGAGCCCGCCCATGTCGTCAAGTTTCCGGAGGGCTGAAGCATGGTCCCCGATTATCTGACGATCGCCGAAGCGGCAAAGCTGATCCAGCAGCGCGAACTCTCTCCTGTCGAGCTCGTCGAGAGTCGGCTGCAGCGCATTGAAAAGCTCGACGGCAAGCTGCACAGCTTCATTCGCGTCCTCGCCGATACGGCGCACGCGGCGGCCCGCACGGCCGAAAACGAAATTGCGGCGGGCAAATACCGCGGCCCGCTGCACGGCATCCCGATCGGCCTCAAGGACATCTACGAGACCGCCGGCGTCGCGACGACCGGCCATTCCAAGGTCATGCAGGACCATGTGCCGAAGGGCGACGCGTTTTCGGTCAAGAAGTTGCGCGACGCCGGCGCGATCGTCATGGGTAAGCTCGCGACGCATGAATTCGCGCTCGGCGGGCCGAGCTTCGACCTGCCTTGGCCGCCCGCCCGCAATCCGTGGGAAACGGCGCGCTTTACCGGCGGCTCGTCGAGCGGCACCGGCGCCTCGGTGGCGGCCGGGCTCGTGCTCGGCGGCACCGGCAGCGACACCGGCGGCTCGATCCGCGGGCCGTCTGCGTTCTGCGGGCTCGCGGGCATCAAGCCGACCTATGGCCTGATCAGCCGCATGGGCATCCTGCCGCTCGCCTTCTCGCTCGATCATGCCGGTCCGATGGCGTGGACCGCCGAGGATTGCGCGATCATGCTGCAGGCGATGGCCGGCCACGACCCGGCCGATCCGGGCAGCGCCAACCGGCCGATCCCGGATTATCGCGCCGCGCTCAAGGGCGAGGTCAAAGGCCTGCGCGTCGGGCTCATCCGACATTTTTACGAGCGCGACAACGAGGCCAATGCCGCGACCCGCAACGCGATCGACGCCGCGGCGAAACAGCTCGCGGAGCTCGGGTGCTCGGTGCGCGAGATCACGTTGTCGCCGCTTCCGGAATGGTCAGCCTGCGGCATGACGATCATGCTGTGCGAATCCTATTCGATCCACGAAGCCAATCTGCGGCGCCGCTTCACCGATTTCGGCGAGAATTTTCGCGACCGCATGGTATTGGGCGGCCTGGTCAGCGGGGCCGATTACGTGCAGGCGCTGCGCCGGCGGCGCGAGCTGATCGCCGAGCTCGATGGCGCGATGGCGGATCTCGACATCGTCATGACCGCCTCGGCGCCGAGCGAGGCGCCGCCGATCGACCAGGTGCCGAAATTCGCGTTGTTCGAGCGGCCGAGCCTGACGATCCCGTTCAACATTACCGGTTCGCCGGCGATGTCGGTGTGCTGCGGATACACCGATTCCGGTCTGCCGTTATCGTTTCAGATCGTCGGCAAGCGTTTCGCGGACGCGACGGTGCTGCGCCTCGCCTATGCCTATGAGCAGGCGACACCCTGGCGCGGCCGGCGCCCGAATTTGTAGCGGCTCCGAGAGGGCGCGATGAAGGGCGCCGCCACCGAAAGCGATGTGCTGATCGTCACCGATCCGCAGGTCGATTTCTGCCCGGGCGGGGCGCTCGCCGTACCTGAGGGCGATGCGATCATGCCGGTCGTCAATCGCCTCGCGCGCCGTTTTGCACATGTCGTGATCACGCAGGACTGGCATCCGGCGGGACACATGTCGTTCGCCAGCGCGCATCCCGGCAACCGGCCGTTCGACACAATCGAGGTCGAGTACGGTCCGCAGACGCTGTGGCCCGATCATTGCGTGCAGAACACGCCGGGTGCGGCGTTTCACCCCATGCTCGACATCCCGCATGCCGAACTGGTGATCCGCAAGGGCTATCATCCGGCGATCGATTCCTATTCGGCGTTCCGCGAGAATGACCGCACGACGCCCACCGGCCTCGCCGGCTATCTGCGCGAGCGCGGTTTCACGCGCGCGACCTTGTGCGGCCTCGCGACCGATTTCTGCGTGTTCTTCTCGGCGATGGATGCGCGCGAGGCCGGCTTCGAAACCGTGCTCGTGCTCGACGCCTCGCGCGGGATCAATCTCGACGGCTCACTGCCCCGCGCCCTCGCCGCGATGCGTGCCGCCGGCATCGGCTTGCTGGAAAAAGCGGGTTAGCTTTGGCCGCGGCGGGGGAGCGGGCGGCGCTCGACCTGGAAGCTGGGCGTCGTGCGGCGCCGTGCCGGCTTGTGGACGACCTCGAAATCGTGGCGCGGCGGCGGCGCCATGTCGGCGATCTCGGCCGCGATGATGCTGCTCTGCGCCGGCCGCTGCGGCCGCTCGAAACTCTCGGGCCGCTCCGGCCTCTCCGCCGCATGCAGCGGTTCGCGGCGAGGTGCCTCGGCGCCGCCGATCGGGGTACGCCGCGGCGGCGGTGTACGCATGGGCCGCCGCGCCGGCGCGCCAGGCGGCCTTTTCGCGCCGTTCCCGCCGGCCTTGGGTTTCCGCTCGCTCGCCTTGACGTTGAGCTTGCAGCCGTCGATTTCGGTGCCATGAAGCGCCGAGATCGCCTGCGTCGCGGCGCGCTCTGTCGCGATGTCGACAAACCCGTAGCGCAGCCGCGCGCCGGTCTCCGGGTCGCGCGCGACCGACGCGCTCAGCACGATACCGTAGGGATCGAAGACCTCGGCCAGCCGCTCATCGGGAAAATCGGGCGGCAGATTGCCGACGAACACATTGCCCTTGTTGCTACGCACCCACATGCCATTGGCCTCGTGGAGGAATCCCCTTTTGGGCTTTAGGTAGCGGCGCCCGCTCCGCAGCGTCAATGTGAGAAGCCGGGCATTGTCTGCAATGCTGCATTGCGGCGCCGCGACGCTTCGCCGCTGTAACTCGAACCCGACGGCGCCATTGCCTTCAACACGGAAAGAGAGCCAGCATTCCGTTAAGTAAAGGTGGAGGCGCCAAATGGCAGCGGTAAAACCCATCCCGGACGGCTACCCGAGCCTGACCCCGTACCTGATTGTCCGCGATGGCGCCGCGGCGATCGATTTCTACCAAAAGGCGTTCGGCGCTAGGCTCCGCCTGAAGCTCGACGGCCCGGGCGGCAAGGTCGGCCATGCCGAGCTCGAAATCGGCGATAGCGTCGTCATGCTCGCCGACGAGCACCCCGAGATCGGCGCGCGCGGGCCGGGAGCTTTTGGCGGCTCGCCGGTGGGCCTGCATCTTTACATTCCCGATGTCGACGCCGTCGTGGCGTGCGCTGTCGCGAACGGCGCCCGGCTCGTCCATCCCGTCGAGAACAAATTTTACGGCGACCGCATGGGCACGATCGAAGACCCTTTCGGCCATAAATGGTACGTGACGACCCATGTCGAGGACGTGCCGCATGACGAGATCGCTCGCCGCGCCGCCGCGATGGCCAAGGGAGGATAGCCGTGGGACAGAAACCATGATCCCGCGCGAGCGCGCCCCGTATTCGGCGATCGTCGACCGCCCGCCATTGAAACTCCCCGGCGGCGCGCGGCTCATCGTCTGGACGATCGTCAATCTCGAATTCTGGGACATCGCAAAGCCGATGGCGCGCCAGGTCCTGCCGGCGCCGACTGGACAGGTGTTGCTGCCGGACGTACCGAACTGGTCATGGCACGAATACGGCATGCGGGTCGGGGTGTGGCGCTTCTTCGATCTGTTCCGCGGTCTCAATATCCGCCCGACGCTCTCGATCAATGCCCGGGTCTGCGAGGATTACGAGCGCGTCGCGCGCGCCGCTCATGAGGCCCAGTGGGAGTTCATGGGCCACGCCTATGAGCAGGGGCCGATGCAACTGATCGAGGATCAGCGCGCGATGATCGAGCGCTCGGTCAATGTCATCGAGCGCTTCACCGGGTCGAAGCCGGTCGGCTGGCTCGGCCCGGGCCTGACGCAAACCTACGACACCCCGGAACTCCTCGCCGCCGCCGGCATCAAATACATCGGCGATTGGGTCTACGACGACGAGCCGACCGAAATCGCCACCGCGAATGGTCCGCTGGTGACATTGCCCTACACGGTCGAATTGAACGACATCCCGATGATGCTCGTGCAGCACCACGAATCGGAATATTTCACCCGGCGCTGCATCGACACTTTCGAGCGGCTGCACCAGGAGGGACAAGAGCGCGCCAAGATCATGGCGATTGCGATCCACCCCTACATCTCGGGCCAGCCGCACCGCATCAAATACCTCGAAGCCGTCTACGACCACATCAGCCGCCACGCCGGCGTGCTGCACTGGAACGGCCGCGAAATCCTCGACTGGTACCTCAAAGAAGGTAGAACGTAGGATGGGCTGAGCGCAGCGAAGCCCATCAATTCTATGATTCACAATGAGACAGTGAGGCAGTGAGATCGCCGCGCCGCTGAATCTCTGTGCCTCGCTGTCTCGTTGTGAATTTTTATCCGGCGGGTTGCGCTCCGCTTGCCCGCTCTAGCCTGAAGCGAGGCCATCCCCATGCTCCCGACCGAACGCCTGGATTATTCCGCGATCAGCGAACGCAAGCCGCTCGCGCTGCCCGACGGCGCGCGGCTCGCGGTCTGGGTCGTCGTCAATGTCGAAGAATGGGACCCGAAGGAGACGATGCCGCGCACCGTCTTGACCCCGCCCGCGGGCGGCGCGCCGATGCCGGACATCCCGAACTGGGCCTGGCACGAATATGGCAACCGCGTCGGGTTCTGGCGCATGCTCGAAGTCTTTGACGATTGCCGCATTCCGGCGGTGCTGGCGATCAACGGCTCGGCGATTGCCCGTTACGGCGCGATCGTCAAGGCGGCGCGCGAGCGGCAATGGGAATTCATCGGCCACGGTTTTTCGCAGAAGAACATGCAGAAGGTCGAGAACGAGCGCGACGATATCCGCAAGACCTCCGCCGCGATCCGCGAAGCGACCGGCAAGAACCCGCGCGGCTGGCTCGGTCCGGGCCTGACCGAGACCTGGGAGACCCCCCACCTCCTCGCCGAAGAGGGCTACGATTATGTCTGCGACTGGGTGCTCGACGACGAGCCCACCGTGCTGAAGACGCGCTCAAAGCCGATCGTCAACATCCCCTACACGCAGGAATGCAACGACGTCGCGATGATGCTGATCCAGCATCACAAGGCGAGCGAGTATCACGACCGCGCCTGCGACCAGTTCGATCAGCTCTACGCCGATGCGCGCCACTCTGCTCGAATCATGGCGCTGGTCGTGCACCCCTACATCATGGGCGCGCCGCACCGCCTCAAATATTTCCGCAGCGCCCTCGCGCACATCCAACGGAACCCCGGAATCCTGTTCTGGACCGGCGAGCAGATCCTCGACTGGTACCTCACCCAGCGAAGGTGAAGATCTGACCGGAGGCTGGGCCGCGAAACACGGTTATCGCGGCAGCGGTATCGCTAAGGTTCTCTATGCGACGCCGGCGCCCTCAGGACCTTGATGGGTGTAGCGTCAAGCCGCTTCAGCTTGACTGCGTGAATCCCCTCGTCGATTGCAAACTCGATCGGCCGACCAGCGCCGAGCGCATCATAGAACCCTCTTGTGAACTCTACGGCGGCGGCGTCACCGATGTTCTTATCCATACCGACCGTAATTTGGGAGATTGGCGTCGAGAGCGCTTTGACGCTCTCGCAGGCGTTAAGCAGCACACATTTGACGGAGGGGTATCGTCCGATCTGCTCGGCGATGGCGGTGAGCGGTACTGGGCTTGACATACCATCCGCAGTTTCGAATACGAGCGTTTCATGATCGGCGTGCCCGGAGAAGTGCACGATTTCAAATTCATCAGATAATAATGCGCGCCGAAAATCATCTATCGTTGTGGCGGGCAGCGCTTTCACCGTTATTCGGGCATGATTGTTTATAGCCTGCATCGCTGCCCGGAGTTCGACGTCGACTCGAAGCCGTTCGTCATCGCTCGGGCTGCAAGTGAGAAAAAGAACACGAACCTTTTCCAGAATGCCGCTCAGATCACCAACCAGCTCATTGCTAGATTTTATTTTGTCCTTCGCATGCTCATCCAGATTACGCCATGTTTGTGAAAGATCTCGGAGTAAAGATGTGATGTCGATTTGCCGACTAGCTGTCCCAGGAGGAGCTTGCTCGGTTCCTAACTTGAGTGCTTCCGCCCGTAATTTGTCCGCAAATTCGGGGCGCTCAGCCGCTACCGCGTCGGCTACCTTGAGACAGAGCATCATCAACGCGTGGTTCGCGTCACCTCTATCAAACGGGAGCCCACTCGACGAAAGGCCCTCGTACCCCCCAACGCGTTCGAGCACGCGATGAGCAATGTCCTGGCCTTCGCGAGTGAAATTCGCAGGGTCGTCAAGGAACGGGGTCTCGTCAGCCACGATTTCCAGTTCTTTCGCCATCCGACCGACTGTGGCTTGCGGAATAGGAGGGCAGACGCAGATGCGTGAGCCACATTGCATACATAGGCCCGGGTAGCGCTTTAAAAATTCGAGCTCAAACGAGAACTCCTTGCCCTGATCTTGGGCGAGGCGTAGCGCATGTTCATTGGCGATGCCCATGAGATAAGAAAAGATGTCGGCGGCTTCTCCCATAAAATACATCGGGTATTTGTCAAAGACGCGAATTGCCTCTGCGAGTTCACCGAGTTCCTCGAAAAGGCCGATGGTGCTACGTCCCCGATCATCGGCTTCCCGTGGGTAGATCTCTTGGAACATCAGCTGCCATTCGTCTAAGCCGGCCGGCCGACGCTCACTATTCTCGCGGTAACGTCGGCGCAAACGTGCATGATCCAGGATTGCAGCGCCTTGGACGAGTTTGCACTGCGCATCGCGATGGGGGGCGAGGCCGCAATAGGGGCAAGCGTACGGATACTTGCGGAACACCAGATCTTCGATGCTCCTCATTCGCATTTTTGCCATCAATGGAAAATACCAGCCCAAAGCCTTGCAAAGGGCGTCTGTGACCGTGAGATCGTTTTCTCTTCGTTTTTTGCGGTCATGCATCGTCAGCATGCCGCAAACTTCGACGAAATGTCCGAACGTCGCCGCAGGCGAACGCGCAAGGTTTTGGTCGTTATAAATTGAAGCGACCATTTTATAGAGATGATCTAGCCGCGGTGACTGCGGAATTGGCGCGAGAGGCACGGCGAAATCCACGCTCAGTGATACGCGCTACTTGGTCGGCTTCTTCGGTAAATGCAACCAGCGCGAGCGCGGAGGCCCACCCCTCACTCGCTTTTGCCTGCGCTGCCGATCACCTGCAGTTGACGAGAACAGATAGAGAACCTATATCCCGGAGATCTCGTGCCCGCCCGCTACGCCATTGGAAACAAAACATCGCGATGATCGCTACGCCTGCAAATCTGTCCGCGATGCCGCTTTTCCCTTCGACGAATTTCCCTGTTAAATCGCGAAATATTCCCTGTTCTGAGGGAATTTTGGGCTGGCGCGTCTCCGGTTCGCTGCTATTCGCTGCATTCCCGGAGCCGTATCGAGGAACATCAAGGGGTTGGTCCTGATCTTTTTCGGGCTCGCGCGCGGACGCGTAAATCCGCGGGACGGCGGCCTCGGGCGCGCGCAACGCCTGCCGCGAAGCCGCGGTATTCCGCATGCTCAGCCGCTGCGTGCTATTCAACCTGAGGGCAAAATTCACCTGAATCCGGCCTGATATATCAGGCCACCGCGGAATCGTAATTCAACCATTTGGCGAGGCGCAGAAATGCCGGGGCGGGCAGCGGAGGGAACGGCGGGGACCGAGAACGCCACGGTTGCCGAGTTGCAGCAGGCGCTGGCCGAGGGCCGCACGACGGCGAGCGCGCTCGCCCGCGCGTATCTTGCGCGCATCGGGGCCTATGACCGGGCCGGGCCGCAGCTCAACGCGGTGCGCGAGATCAATCCCGAGGCGCTGGCGATCGCCGCGTCCTTCGACCGCATCAAGCCCAACGCGAAGCAGCCGCTCGCCGGCATCCCGATCCTCCTGAAGGACAACATCGCGACCGGCGACCAGCAGCACACGACCGCCGGCTCGCTCGCGCTCGCCGCGGCGCGCGCCAAGCGCGACGCGGCGCTCGCCGCGCGCTTGCGCGCCGCCGGCGCCGTCATCCTCGGCAAGGCCAATCTGACCGAGTTCGCCAACATCCTCGCGATCGGCATGCCCGCCGGCTACAGCTCGCTCGGCGGCCAGGTGCGCAATCCTCATGTCCCCGATTTCGACGACAAGGGCGTGCCGCTCGTGCCACCCGGCGGATCGAGCTCGGGTTCGGCAGTTGCGGTGGCGGCCGGGTTCGCCGCCGCGGCGATCGGCACCGAGACCTCGGGCTCGCTGCTCTCGCCGGCGACGCAGAACGGCGTCGTCACCGTGAAGCCGACCGTTGGGCTGATCAGCCGCACCGGCATCCTGCCGATCGCGCACAGCCAGGATACCGCCGGCCCGCTGACCCGCACCGTGCGCGACGCCGCGATTCTGCTGAATGTGCTGGCCGGCGCCGATCCGCGCGATCCCGCGACATTGCATCTGAAGCGCCCGGCGGACTACACAAAATTCCTCGATGCCGACGGCCTCAAGGGCGCGCGCATCGGCGTGCCGAGCGACCCCTCCGATCCCGCCAACGATTTCTATTACGGCAAATTATCGGCGCGCACCCACGCGCTCATCGGAGAGGTCATCGCGACCCTCGAAGCGCAGGGCGCGACGATCGTCCGAGCCAATATCCCGACCGAGGGCTGGATCGGCGGCCCCGGCACCGAGATGGCGGTGCTCAACCGCAACCCGGAAAGCCGCACCAAACACGAACCGGCCCGCCTCCCTATCGTCTTCATCTACGAGCTGAAGCACGACCTCAACGCCTATCTGCGCGACTGGCTCGCCGGCACCGAAATGCGCAGCATGGCCGACATCATTGCGTTCAATACGGCGCATGCCGAGAAGGCGTTGCGCTTCGGCCAGGACATTTTTCTCGCCGCCGACGCGACTCGCGGCGACTTGTCCGAAGTCGAATACCGCGCCGCGCGCGCCAGCGATCTACGTGCCAGCCGGACGCTCGGCCTCGACGCCTATATGAGCCGGCACCGGCTCGACGCGGTGCTGTTTCCCGGCAGCGCCGGCGCCGCGATCGCGGCCAAGGCGGGCTATCCGAGCGTGCAGGTGCCGGCCGGCTTCACTACCGGCTCGGGCGGCAAGGGCACGCCCGAATATCCGCTCGGCGCCACCTTCACCGGCCGCGCCTGGAGCGAGCCCGTGTTGCTGCGCCTCGCCTACGCCTATGAGCAGGCAAGCCATGCCCGCCGGATGCCGCCCGGCCTGCCGCCGCTCGGCAAAGACCGCCCGCGCTAAGCTGGCCTTGCGTTTGCCTTATTTCGCTGAAGGATCAACTTGGTATCGCCGCAAACCTCCTGTATCAGAGGCGGCGCCAGTGAGCAGCCCGAAGGGGAGCGGGTCGGTGAACGGGTTCTTCAGCAAAGTCGCGCGTTTCGCCGTCAGCAAGATGGCCGCCTTCTGTTATGCGGTCGCGGTCGGCGCCGCCGGCAATCTCGTGTTCAATTATGTGCAAACGCACGACAAGGTGCCGAACGTCGCGGCGACGCATCGCGAGGCGCCGGCTCCGGCCGACGCGAATCCCATCATCGCGCCGGCTGCGGGAGTCGTCGCAAAACCGACCGCGGCAGCGCCCGAGCCCCCGACAAGGCCTGCCGCGCTGACCGCGCCAGCGGTGCCGTTGCCCGAACCGCCGACCACGGTCAGCCTGCCCAGCCCCGCTGCGATGAGCCCACCGCCGTTGAAACCGGCCGCATTGCCCAGCGCCCCGCCGCCCGCGCTAGCCAGCCCGGTCCCGGAGCCACCGCCCCACCCGGCGCCGTCCAACTCGGCACCGGCCGAGACTGCCGCGGCAGCCGCAGCCGTCTCGACCGGAGAAACGCCAATGCCTCCCGCCGCCGCATTGCCGCCGCTCGGCCCGGCAATCGAGGTGGCGCCGCCGCCGGGATCTCCCGTGTCCGCCGCTGTTGCTCCGTCGCTGCCGATTTCGTTGCTCCCCGATTCGAAATCCCCATCGGCTGATGCGGCCGGCCAGCCGGCGCCGGTCAAGCCGGGTCCGGGCAGCGGCGGGCTGTACTGATGGGCACGCGGTCGAGATAGAAAACAACGCTGAGCGAAACTCGCTGTGCCACTCGCCTGTTTGTATAGGCACTATGCGAGAAACTATAGACTTTCTGCGCAAAAGTGCAGACGAACTAAGGGACTTGGCTGGATCTGCTCCCGATATTTCCGACCATCTGCGTCGATTGGCCGACGAGCTTGACGCAACTGCGACCGACTTGGAATACCGCGGTAAAGCTACTCGCAGTTAGTTAAATCAACGGCTTGCGGCCGACTGCGGCATGCAGCGAATGAGCCGTCATCAACAGCCCGTCGCGTGCCGCCGCGTCGCGAGCGGCGCGCCAGGTGGCCAGCTCTTCGGGACTCAGCAGCGACAGCACGTGGTCCTCGCGGTAGCGCCAGATCGGCCCGTCGGGACGGTCGAGCGTGACCAGGGTCGGGAAACAGGTGAGGTCCTCAAGCCCGGCGCGGCGCATCCGGCGATACAGGCTGGCATTGGCGACCCCATTCGCCGCGACCGATTGCGGCGGCGCGGTGACCTTGGCGCGGATCGGCTCGGGAACATCGAGGCTCCACCATTGCGGCATGTCGATCGCCCGCACGACGATGCCGATGCGCCCGCCCGGCCGCGCGACGCGCAGCATTTCGGCGATCGCGCGGTCGGCGTCGCATTCCTCGAGCACCGTCACGGAGAAGATCGCGTCGAACGAATTGTCCGGGAACGGCACCGCCTCGGCGTTCCCGGGCAGAAAGCGGATCATGTCGCCGAGCCCGTCCTCGGCCGCCAGCGCTTCCGCCTCGCGCAGCCAGAACGGGTTCACATCGATCGCGGTGATCGGGTTTGCGCCCCCGAGCCGCTGCGCGAGCAGACGATCGAGCGAGCCGGCGCCGCAGCCGATATCGAGGATCGCCTCGCCCGGCTGCGGCGCGATCAGATCGATCAGCGTGCGGAACATCGCGCGATAGGTCGGCATGCTGGCACGGTCCTCGAGCGCGGCAATGCCTCCGAGATGCCGCCCGCCCAGCGTCACAACCGTGAAATGCTGCGCCAATTGCGGGATCACCGTCGCCCATTGCGACGGCGCCAGAAAGAACGGCAACAGCAGCAATGCCGGGCCGCTGCCCTCGACGCGATACGAAATCCCGGCATGATTTCCTTCACCGCCGCTGGTGCGCGGCGTATCGGCCGCGAACCGTCCGAGAAAGCCGGGCATGCTCGCTGCTATTTCGGCTGCGCGATCGGCTGCGACATCGGACCAGCCTAGCGCCTCGTAGCTGTCGAGCACGTAGCGCTGGGCGCCCGGGAGCCGCTCGGCGGCGCGCAGACACACATCGAAAGTGGGCCCATACTCGGCGGAAATCAGCAGCATGCGATCGGCGACCGCCGCGAAAGGCGAGGGATCGAGCCGTACCGGGGCACACAGCACAATGCCGCCGAGCCGTTCCGCATGTTCCGTCGCTAGCCCGGCGATGTCGGCCGGGATTTGCGTCGCGACATGCGCTTTCTTGATGCCGAGATGATCGAGCAGCGCGACGAGCCGCGCTGTCGCCGACAAATTATCGCTCATGCGATGACGCCGTCGGCGCGCAGCCCGGCGATCTCCGCATCGGAATAGCCGTATTGGCGCAGCACCTCGTCGCTGTTCTGGCCGACCGCCGGGGCGCGGCGCGGGGGCACCTTTTCTTGGCCGGCGAGGAAGAACGGGCTGTCGATTGTCCACAGCTCCGGGTCGTCGGCATAAGGCTTGAGAAAACCGGCGGCCAGCACCTGCTCGTCGTGGCGGATGTCCTCGACCCGGCCAACCACGCCGAAAATCAGCCCGGCATCGTCGAGCGTCTTGCGCCAGTAGGCGAGCTCGTGCTCGGCGAACAGCTTGTCGAGGATTGCCACCAGCTCGCGGGCGTGCTTGTCGCGGCCGGCATTGGTTACGAAACGCTCATCATCGAGCACGGGAGCGTTGAAGCAGGTTTTGAGCTTCTCCCAGCGCCATTCGTCCGCGGCGATCGACAGCAGCAGCCAGCGCCCGTCGCGGCATTGGTAATGCACGCGCAGCGCCGACAGTGCTTCGTGGCGCGGCGGCTGCGGCCGCACCTCGTCGCCGCACAACGCCGCCTGTACGGAGCAGGCATTCGCCCACAACCCGTTCGCCAAGAGCGACGAGCCGACGTAATTGCCCTTGCCGGTTTTCTCGCGCTGATACAGCGCTGTGGCGATTGCGCCATAGGTCGCCATTGCCGAGGGATGGTCGCCCATGCCGGGCAACGAGCGCGCCGGATTGACTTCCTCCCCGGCCCGCACGAGGTCCATCAGGCCGGTGCGCGCCCACCAGGCGGTCGCATCGAAACCGGGCTTGTTGGCTTCCGGGCCGGTCTCGCCATAACCGGTGAACGAGGCATAGATCAGCCGGTCGTTGAGGTGTTTCAAATCGTCATAGGTGATGCCGAGCCGGCCGCGCGCGGGCGGCGGGTAATTGGTGATGAAAACGTCGGCGTCCCGGACCAGGCGGTAAAGCACGGCGCGCCCGGCCTCGGTGCGCAGGTCGAGGGCGAGGCTCTTCTTGTTTCGCGTGTCGAACAAAAAGCCGGGGTTGAGCGGGTTCTTGGGGTTTGGGACTGCGCGCCGTCGGTACGGGTCGCCCATGCCGGGTGGCTCGATCTTGATGACTTCCGCGCCGAAATCCGACATGACCGTCGCCGCCGCCGGCCCGGCGATGAAGCTGGCGCAATCGATGACCTTAAGCCCGTCGAAGATGCGATCCGTCACCGGTCAATTCCTCTTGCTTCAGACCGCGAGGCGATAGGCGTTGCCGTCGCGCACGATATGCCCAGCAGTGGCGCCGGCAAAATGCGTCCCGATAACCAGCACGGGCCGTTCCGACAGTTCCTCGAGCATCCGCTCGCGCGTCTCGCGTGCTTCGTCGGGATCGCTGTCGGCCATGGAGGACCATTGCGGCCGTGCGATCTGGCAGGGATGGTGCATGAAATCGCCGGTGATCAGCGCCTCCTCGCCCTCGGACCGGATCAGCACACTGACATGGCCGGGTGTATGGCCGGCGGTTGGCACCAGGCAGATTTCGTCGGAGATCCGATGGTCGGTCTCGACCAGATCGACCAGACCGGCATCGTGCACCGGCTTTACCGAGTCGGCGAAGATCGCCTGCATATCGTCGCGCTCGTGCTGTGATTGCCAATGCGCGAACTCGACCCGGCCCATCAGATAGCGTGCCTGCGGAAAGGTCGGGACCCAAGTCTTCGTCCCATCGGGCCCATCGACCAGCATCGTGTTCCAGCCGACATGGTCGACATGCAGATGCGTGCACAGCACGGTGTCGATCGCCTCGCGCGGATACCCGGCGGCGGCAAGATCGGCGAGGAACGGCCCCTGCAGATTGTTCCAGGTCGGGATGCGCCGCCCCTGTTTGTCGTTGCCGAGGCAGGTATCGACGACAATGCGGCGCTCCGGCGTTTCGACGATCAGCGCGTGAATGCTCATCTTGAGGCGGCCGCGCTCGTCGGCGAAATGCGGCTGCAGCCATTTGATCGGCAGGATCTCCTCATAGGTCGCCTGCGGCAGGATGAAGCGGCTGCCGCCGGTCACCTCCATCTCGACGATCTTTGTCACCGTTATCTTGCCGATTCGCCATTTCTGCATCGCCCGCCCCAAGACCGCTCCAGGCGCAGCTTAACCGGGCGGTTGTTGTGAATGCCAGAGCTCCCTCTCCGTCGTCCCGGCGAAAGCCGGGACCCACTTGTCAGCCTCTCAGCCGATCGAAAGGTGGGTCCCGGCTTTCGCCGGGACGACTGTTGAAAGGCGGCAAGGAATATGAACGTACCGTCAACATATTGGTTGACTATCAATCGATCTGTTGAGCATTATTGTTGGCATGGTTGCAGCGGAAGCTTTCGACCCGACGGAGACCTCGGCGGCAGCGGCGCTCGACCGCGTTTTCGGCGCGCTCGCCGATCCCGTTCGCCGCGCGGTGCTGACCCGGCTCGACGGCGAGGACCTGCTCGTGTCGGAATTAGCGGCGCCCTTCGACATCTCGCTGCAGGCTGTGTCGCGCCATATCCAGGTCCTGGTTCGCGCCGGGCTCGTCAAGCAGGAGCGCACGGGGCGGATCAGTCGGTGTCGCCTCGATGCCGGACCGATCCTCGACGCCGCGCTGTGGCTCAACCGCTACAGCAAGTATTGGCAGTCGCAGTTCGACACGCTCGCCATGTGGCTCGACCACGTTTCAGCGGAAAGGGAAGTTCCCGATGTCCTATCGCGAGGTCACCGAAAAACTGACGGCGTATCGCCGCGAAATCGCCGCATTGCGCGAAAAAATGCGGACACTGCAGCAGCAAATCGAACTCGAAGAGGTCGAAAACTACGACTTCGCGACGCCTGATGGCCCGATCCGCCTGTCCGAGTTGTTTGGCGGCAAGGAGCATCTGTTCGTCATTCACAACATGGGCAAGGGGTGCCCAGCGTGCACGATGTGGGCCGACGGGTTTAACGGCGCATTGCCTCATCTCGAAAACCGCGCGGCGTTTGTGGTCTCCTCGCCCGATGATCCGGAGACGCAACGCGCCTTTGCCGCATCGCGCGGCTGGCGGTTCCGGATGGTGTCGCATCAGGGCACCAGTTTCGCCGCGGATATGGGCTATCGCGGCGAGAAGGGCTGGCAGCCCGGCGTATCCGTCTTCCGCCGCGTCGGCGACAAAATCTATCGCGTGTCTGATACCGAGTTCGGGCCGGGCGACGATTTCTGCACGGTCTATCACCTGTTCGATTTGCTGCCCGAGGGCGTATCCGGCTGGCGCCCGCAATTCAATTACCAGTGAAACCGGAGTTTCTGATGAGCAAACACCTGGCCGGGACACGTGAAGAGTGGCTAACAGCGCGGCTCGATCTGCTCGAAGCGGAGAAGGAACTCACCCGGCGCAGCGACGAGCTGGTGCGGCGGCGGCGGGAGCTGCCGTGGGTCCGGCTCGACAAGAAGTACCGTTTCGACACCGATGAAGGAAACGCCTCGCTGGCCGACCTCTTCAGAGGGCGCTCGCAGCTCCTCGTCTACCACTTCATGTTCGGGCCCGACTACACGGCCGGCTGCCCGTCCTGCTCGGCGATCGCGGACGGCTTCAACGGATTCGCGGTGCACCTGGCCAACCATGATGTGATGCTCTGGGCAGTGTCGCGGGCGCCGCTCGCGAAGCTGCAGGCGTACAAACGGCGAATGGGCTGGACTTTTCCGTGGGCGTCTTCGTTCGGCGGCGATTTCAACTTCGACTTCACGGTATCGGTCACCGAGGAGCAGCAGCGGGAAGGAGCGGTTGACTACAACTACCAGCGCCAGGCGAAGTCGCCACCGCAGGACGCGAAAGCGCCCGAGACACGCCGGCGCGCGACACCCGATGGGGCCACAAAAGGCGCCGCCATGACCGGCACCGACGTTCCCACCTACGCGCGGGAGCGGCCGGGCATGAGCGCGTTCGTGCTCGAAGACGGCATCGTCTATCACACCTATTCCAGTTTTGCGCGGGGACTTGACGGCCTCTGGGGCATGTACCAGTGGCTCGACCGCGCCCCAAAGGGACGCAATGAGACGGGCTACTGGTTGCGCCACCGCGACAAATACGAGGACTGAGTTGCCGCGTGACCGCGGCTCGCCTGCGCGGTAGCATCGCGGCAAACCGAGGGAGGAGCCCGCCATGAAAGCCGCCGTGCTGCACGCCGCGAACGAGCCGCTGACAATCGAAGAGGTAGCGGTCAACAAGCCGGGCCCGCGGGAGGTCTTGCTGCGGACTGCCTATGCCGGGCTGTGCCACAGCGATCTGCATTTCATCGAGGGGCTCTACCCGACCCCGCTCCCGGTCATCCTCGGCCATGAGTCCTCCGCAGTCGTCGAGGCGATCGGCGACGGCGTCACCTACGTCAAGCCGGGAGATCACGTAATCACCTGCCTGTCGGTGTTCTGCGGCACCTGCCCGCAATGCCTGACCGGTCACTCGAACCTCTGCGAGAATACCGACGTCAAGATGATGCCGGGGGTCGCCAAGCGCATGACCTGGAAGGCCGGCGAGCACATGAACCAGGCCTTCAACCTGTCGTCCTTCGGCGAGCAGATGCTGGTTCACGAGAATTCGATGGTGAAGGTTGACGACGACATCCCGCTCGACCGTGCGGCGCTGGTCGGCTGCGGCGTCATGACCGGGGTCGGCGCTGTGTTCAACGCCGCCAAGGTCGAGCCGGGCTCGACGGTCGCGGTGATCGGCTGCGGCGGCATCGGCCTCTCCGCCGTCAACGGCGCCGCCTTGGCTGGCGCCGAGCGGATCATCGCTATCGACACCGTGCCGTCGAAGCTTGAACTGGCGCGCGAAATGGGCGCGACCGACACGATTAACGCAAGCAATTTCGATGCCGTCGAACAGATCCGCGAAATGACCAAGGGCGGGGTGCACTACTCCTTCGAGGCGATCGGCACGAAGGCGACGGCCGAACAGTCGTTTCAGATGCTGCGGCCGGGCGGCACCGCGACAATCATCGGCATGGTGCCATACGGGCTCAAGATCGAGCTGCACGGCTTCGACTTCCTGCGCGACCGCAAGATCCAGGGCACCTCTATGGGCGGCAACCGCTTTCGGGTCGACATGCCGCGGCTGTTGTCGCTGTGGCGTCAGGGCCGGCTCAAGCTCGATCACCTGATTTCGGGCAAGATCAAGCTCAACCAGATCAACGACGGCTTCACCGCCCTCAAATCCGGTGCGCCGGTGCGCCAGCTGATCGATTACGGCACCGCCTAGGCGACCAAGATTGCTTCGCTTCGGTCGCAATGACGCGAAGTAAAGTTGTCATTGCGAGGAGCGCAGCGACGAAGCAAATCCGGTGATCGTTACACCAATATCTTCTCCGGCGTGATAGGCAGGTCGCGCACCCGGATGCCGGTCGCATGCCAGACAGCGTTCGCGACGGCCGCGGCGGCGCCGACCATCGGCAATTCGCCCAGTCCTTTGACACCGGCGGGGTTCACCATCCGGTCCTGCTCCTCGACGAAGATCGTCGTGATGTCGGGGATATCGGCATGCACCGGCATCACGTATTCGGAGACGTTCGAGTTGACGACGCGCCCATTGTTCGGATCGATGTGGGTCGCCTCCATCAGCGCCATGCCGATCCCCATCGTGATGCCGCCCAAGGCCTGACTGCGCGCCGTCTTGATATTGAGAATGCGGCCGGCCCCGTAAGCGCCGACAAAGCGGCTGACGCGGATTTGGGCGAGGTCGGGATCGACCCGCACCTCGGCGAATTGCGCCCCGAAAGCATGCATCGAATACTGCTTCTTCTCGTTCCCGGGCTTCGCATCTTCCTCGACTACGAGGCGCTCGAGCCGATTGCGCGCGAGCAGGGCCGGGATGCCGATCTGCCGGTGCGGCGCGCCGCGAAGGCGGACGAACCCGTCGACCAATTCGAGCGCATCGGGCGAAGCGCCTGCAAGCTGGGAGCGGTTGGCGGCAAGTGCCAGCTCGAACAGCCGCTGCCGCGCCGCCTCCGCAGCGGCAAGCACAGCCGAGGCGACGCTCGCCGAAGTTTGCGATCCGCCCGAAATCGGCGCCTGCGGAAGATCGCTGTCGCCGAGCTCGAAACGCACCCGGTGCAATGGCATCTTCAGCGCATCGGCGGCGAGTTGCGCCATCGTCGTATAGGTGCCGGTGCCTAGATCCTGCGTCGCGGATTGCACCGCCACCGTGCCGTCGCTGTCGAACACGATGCGCGCCGCGGCCGCGGAACGGTTCATCGGATAGGTCGCGCTCGCCATGCCCCAGCCGATCAGCACAGGACCATCGCGCATCGTGCCGGGCTCCAGCGAGCGGCGCGACCAGCCGAACGCCTCGGCGCCGTCGGCATAGCATTGCCGCAGCGATTTCGACGAGAACGGCTTGTCCTCGTGCGGATCGGTCTCGGCATAGTTGCGCAGCCGCAATTCGACCGGATCGAGCTTCAGTGCGGCGGCCAACTCGTCCATTGCCGATTCAAGAGCGAAGCTACCGCTCGCTTCGCCCGGTGCCCGCATATACGTCGGGAGCGGCGCATTCAGCGCCACGAGGCGGTGCGTCACCGCAGCGCTGGGTGATGCGTATAGCATCTCGCTGATCAGCCCGACCGGCTCGGCGAATTCGCTGAGCGCCGGATGCGACATCGAGGTCAGCCCGTCATGCATCAGCGCCATCAGGCGGCCCTCGGCATCGGCGCCAAGCCGAAGGTGCTGAATCGTACGCGGCCGGTAGCCGTTCGAGCTGAACATCTGCGAGCGGTCGAGCACGAGCTTGACCGGCCGGTTGACCACCCCGGCTGCCATGGCTGCGAGCCCTACATGCCCCCAGGTGTTGCCCTTGCACCCGAAGCCGCCGCCGACGAAGGGGCAGATCGCACGAACCTGGTCGGGCTTCAGCCCAAACAGCTTGGCGAGCGACTCGCGCGTGTTCGAAATGGCCTGGGTGGCGCTGTAGACCGTCAGGCGGTGGTTGTCGCCGTCCCCCTCCCACAACGCGATCGTCGCATGCGGCTCCATCGGGTTGTGATGCTCGACGGGGGTCGTGTAAGTCGCATCGAGCCGCACCGGCGCGGCAGCAAACGCGGCCTCCGGCTCGCCGCGGCTGCTGTCGGGCGGCCGCGCGCCGTTACGGAAATGCTTTGGCGGGTAGGCGCTGCCGAGCGCGTCTTCCATCCGGATCTGCGCCTCTGCCTCGCGGTACTCGACGCGGACGAGCGCGGCGGCCTGCTGCGCTCGCTCGAGTGTATCGGCGACGACGAGCCCGATATGCTGGCCGTCGTAATAGACAAGGTTGTCCTGCAAGAGCGGCTTGGCAACAACAGCCCCGCTGGTCTCGGTTTGGCCGGACGCCGCCTCCTGCAGGGGCGGCGCATTGTCGGGCGTCAGAATCGTCAGCACGCCGGGCACGGCCTGCGCCGCCGCCAGATCGAAGCCGATGATTTCGCCGCTCGGGATCGTGCTCTGCACGAGCACCGCATGGGCCAGATTGTCGATATCGAACTCGGCCGCATATCGGGCGCGACCGCTCACCTTGAGCCGTCCGTCGCGCCGATCGACGGGTTGGCCGACGATGCCGCGGCCGGAAACGGGGAAGCCGGTGTCGAGGGGCATCTCTTCTCTCCTCCTCACACGGTGACAGCCAGCAGCGCACGCACCACGGCACGCTGCATCAGCGGGATCTTGAAGGCGTTTTCGGAAAGCGGGTGTGCCCCCTTCGCGGCTTTTGTTGCCGCGGCGGTCAGCGCCTCGCGGGTCGCTGCCGTGCCGGCGAGGGCCGCTTCGACCCCCGGCAATCGCCACGGCTTGGTGCCGACCCCGCCCATCGCGATCCGGGCGCTGCGGATCCGGCCGTCTTCGAGGGCGACGGAAACCGCCGCCGATACCAGCGCGAACTCGAACGACGCCCGGTCGCGTAACTTCAGATAATGCGAGCGCTCGCCGGTTCCGGGCGGCGGCACCAGCACCGCTGTGATCAGCTCTCCCGGCGCGAGGACTGTCTCGCGATCCGGCGTGTCGCCGGGCAGAAGATAAAACTGGTTGATCGGTACAGTTCGCGTGCCGTTGCTGCCCTGCACTTCGATTGCGGCATCGAGCGCAGCGAGCGCGACGGCGAGATCGGAAGGATGCGTCGCGACGCAGTGGTCGCTGCCGCCGAAGATTGCATGTAGGCGGTTGACGCCCTGAAGGGCCGCGCAACCCGAGCCCGGCTGCCGCTTGTTGCATGCGGCAAACCCGGTATCGCGGAAATAGCCGCAGCGGGTGCGCTGCAGCAGATTCCCGCCGATTGTCGCCATGTTGCGCACCTGCGGCGAAGCGCTGGCAAGCAGCGCCTCGGCGATGACCGGATATTGCCGGCGAAGTCCCGCATCGTCGGCGAGCTCGCTCATTTTGACGAGCGCGCCAATGCGCGCCCCGTCATCGCCGATCGAGTATCGGTCGAGCGGCAATCCGTCCAGATCGACGAGCTGCTGGGGGCGTTCGACATGATCCTTCATCAGCTGCAGGAGATCGGTGCCGCCCGCGATGAATTTGGTGCCGGCCCGTTGAGCGCCAGTCACGGCGGCGTCGATTGTGGTCGGGCTGGCAAGCGTGAAATTCTCCATGGCTCAGCTCCGCGGTCCTGAACCCGCGACGTCCTTGATCGCGGCGAGAATGTGCGGATAGGCGCCGCAGCGGCAGATATTGCCGCTCATCCATTCGCGGATCGCATCATCCGACATCGCTCGCCCTTCCTGGACCAGCGCCACCGCCGACATGATCTGTCCGGGCGTGCAATACCCGCATTGCAGTCCGTCGCGCGCGAGAAAGGCGGCTTGCATCGGGTGCAGCTCGCCGTCGCTCGCCAGGCCTTCGATCGTGGTGATGGCCGTGCCTTCACACCGCGCCGCCAATGTCAGGCACGAGAGAATCCGCGTGCCGTTGACATGCACCGTGCAGGCGCCGCAGGAACCCCGGTCGCAACCCTTTTTCGTGCCGGTCAGACGTAATTCCTCGCGCAACGCATCGAGCAGCGTCGTGCGCGGCTCGATGCTCAGCGCATGGCGGTTGCCGTTCACTTCCAGTGTCACATCGATCATTTCCGGCGTCCTTACCGGCGTTGGGGTGGTTTGCGGCGCTGCGGCGCGCGCCACCTTGGCGGTTGTGGCAAGCCCGCCGGCAGCCATCGAGCTGCCGAGAAAGCGCCGCCGGCTCACCTCGAATTCGCTCATTGCCGCTCTCCTGCTGCAGCAGCCGTGGGATTTTGCTTTGGCAACGCCCTCGGAGGCGGCGGGTTGCCGGTAAGCGGCGAGCGCTAGCAGAGCGGAGAGCCGCGAAACCGGGCGGCGATGCCGGTTGATGCTTTGGCGCCGGACAAAATCGCCGGCAGGCGTGCCGGGCAGTCGGTTACCGCTGCAGCACCCAATACGGCGGGTAGGTGCCGGTGTAGGGGTAAATGTAGTTGGGATAGCCGCCGGTCCACGAGTATGCCGCGGACGGGGCATAATAAGGCGAGGGGTACGTGCTCGGCAGCGAGCATTGCAAATTGTACCCTTTTGTCCACCAACACTGCGCCTCAGCCGTTCCTATAAAGGCAAAGGAGGCGAGCGCAACCGCGGCGGCCGCACCCGATAAAGCCCTGGTCATGTCACCGCTCCGTTGACGTACTACTTGGAATCAACGGGCCCTCGGCGGCTTCAATCCGCGGCGTAGCGGCGCGGCATTAGACGGGAACTTTAGAACCAGCGGGATTTATCGACGACGTTGCGCAGTTCCTGACCGGCGAGAAAGCGCCGGCAATTGTCGCTGAGCACTTCGTAGCGGCGCTCTTCGAGATGGGGTCCGTAGCCCGCGGTATGCGGCGTGATCAGGACGCCCGGCATCGTCCACAAGGGATGGTCTGCCGGCAACGGCTCCTGCTCGAAGACATCGAGCGCGGCGCCGGCGATCTCGCCCGCTTTGAGCGCTGCCGCGAGATCGTCGAGGCGGGTCGTCATGCCGCGCCCGATATTGATGAAGAAAGCGGAGCGCTTCATGCGTTGGAACCGCGCCCGGTTCATAAAGCCTTCGGTCTCGGGCGTGTGCGGTACGGTCAGGATGACGAAATCGGCTTGCGGCAACAGCCGGTCGAGCGCTTCGGCGCGGTGCAATTCTGCGACACCCGGCGGCGGCGCAGCGCGGCGCTCGTCGACGCCGATGACGCGCATCCCGAAGGCGCTCGCGAGCCGCGCCACCTCGCTGCCGATGCCTCCGACGCCCACGACCAGCGCAGTGGCCTCCGGCAGGTGCACGACCCCGGTATCGGGCGGCAGCTTCCTCCATTCGCGGCGCTGCTGCTGCTGCAGATACACGTGCAAGCCGCGCGCGAAAGCGAGCACGAAGGACATGACATGCGCGCCGATATGGTCGTTATAGATCTCGCGGAAATTGGTGACGACGACCGGGTGCTCGATCAATTCGCGATAGTAATAGCCGGCGGGCGGCGCGGCTTGCGGCGCCTGCAGCCAGCGTAATCTCTCGGCGCGCGCGAGGAGCGCCGGCGGGATCGTGCCGAAAGCGGCATCGGCGGTCGCGATCGCCTGCTCGGCGCCTTCCATCGTCTCCGGCACGATGATCTCGAGCTCGGGATGCGCGGCGCCGATCCGCTCGCTCCACTCGCGGGTCCGGTCGTTTTGCGGCGGCATCATCAGCAGTGTCACGGGCATGGCTGGCTCCGGAAAACCGTTTTATTACGCTCGCACTCAGGTCAGGCCCATCGCGCTCGGTTTGCCCTTCTCATTGAAATTGAATGCGGCTTCCCAGACGGCGATCTTGCCGTCCCGCATCGTCCAGACTTCGACGCCGCGCCCGGCCATCGGCTTGCCGGTGACCGCATCCTGCCACTCGCCCTCCCAGTAATTGGCGATAGTATCATCGGCGAGTGAACGCAATTCCTTGCGCAGCTTGTATCCGATCTGCCGCTCGGCTCGGCTGCGGAACAGCTTCTCGAGCTCGGCCTTGCCGCGGAGCTCCGGGAGATCGCCAAAACGCACGACGCAATCGTCGGTGAAGCCGGCGAGCAGAGCCGGGATGTTCCACGGCATGAACAGCGACTCGACATGCGCGACGAATGCCCGCGCTTCTTCCACCGTCCGCGGATTGCGTCCCGCCATCGCATTCTCCGTAGAAATTCACCACAGAGCCACAGGGGGCACCGAGGTCAAAATCACTGTCGTCCCGGCGAACGCCGGGACCCACCCTTCAGCCGTTCGTACCCCTGACGAGTGGATCCCGGCCTTCGCCGGGATGAGAAGATCCTCCGTGGTCGCTGTGTCTCTGAGGTGAAATTTACCTACCGCAGTTCCGGCACGATCCAGAACGGCTTCGAGCCGCGCGCCACCCGCTGGCAATTGTCAAACGCGTTGCGCCAGCGCTTCGGGTGGTTGTCCCAGGTCGGACCGGCGGAATGCGGGCTGAAGATCGCGTTCTTCAGCGTGAACAGCTCATGATCGGGTTGCGGCGGTTCCTCGCGCATGACGTCGAGCCCGGCGCCCATGATCTTCTCATCGCGCAGCGCCTGGTAAAGCGCCTTCTCCTCGACGACCGGGCCGCGGCAGGTGTTGATCAGGATCCCGGTCGGTTTCATCATCGCCAGCTCTTTTTCACCAATCAGATTGTGCGTCGACAGGTCGAGCGGCACGTGCAGGCTGACGATGTCCGACGTCTTGAGCAGTTCGGGCAACAGCACGAAGCGGACGCCGAGCGCGTCCTCCTGGTCGGTCGTCATGCGGTTGATGTCGTAATACTGAATCCGCATGTCAAAGGCCTTGGCGCGGCGCGCCACTTTCTTGCCGATATTGCCGAGGCCGACAATGCCGAGCGTCTTGTCCTCGAGCTCATAGAGCTTGGCGGAATTGAAGTCGTTGCCGCGCCAGCGCCCTGAGACGACGCCGTCATGCACCCAGGTCAGCTTGCGGGACACGGCCAGCATCAGCAGCAGCGCGTGCTCGGCCACCGCCGTCGCATTGGCGCCGCCATTGTTGCAGATCGGCACGCCGGCCGCGCGCGCCGCTTCCAGATCATAGGTGTTGTAGCCGGCGCTCAGGGTTTGAACGAGCTTCAGCTTCGGCGCCTGCTGGTAAAATTCCGGGCCGTGCTTGAACTGGCCGGCGCCGATATAGAAATCCGCTTCCTTCAGCAGGTTCCAGAATTCCGGCCGTCCATGCGGTGCGGTTACCAGCTCCAAGCCGTCAGGCAACATATCGTAGGCGATCTTTATCGTCTCGTCGCCGTGGCTGTCCGGGGTCAAAACGCGGTAGGGCATTCGGGCGTCTCCTCTTGGCGGGTCGTATTCGGCGGCATCGTAGCCGCTGGCGCGGGCAAAGCGCAAATTCGCAGAATGCCTTGCCGATCGGCGGGCGTTGCGGGGCTGCCGGGCCTCCGTTAGGGTGCCGCCACCCTTTCCAATCGCGAGGTTCCCGGCCGATGCCTGACGAAATCCTCCAGTTCCGCTTCCAGAACCTTCACGAGTTCGTCAAGGTCGCGCGGCAGAACCTCGACCGCAACAATTGGGACTACCTGATCGGCGGCTCGGAGAGCGAGACAACCTTGGCGCGCAACCGCCTGGCGCTGGACTCGCTCGGTTTCCGGCCGCGCGTGCTGCGCGACGTCTCGAACGTCGATGTCAGCCGCACCCTGTTCGGCAAGAAATTGCGCCTGCCGGTGCTCTGCGCCCCGGTCGGCTCGTTGCAAAATTTCGATCCGGGCGGCGGGGCGACGGTGGCTGCGGCCACCGCGGAATTCGGCAACGGCATGATCCTCTCCTCTGTGTCCGAGCCCGGGATGGACAAGACCGCCGAGGCGGCGGGCGACGGCTTCAAGATCTTTCAGCTTTATGTCCGCGGCGACGCGGCCTGGGTCGACGACCATGTCCGCCGCGCCACCGACACGGGCTACAACGCGTTCTGCTTGACGATCGACACCGACAGCTACAGCCGCCGCGAGCGCGACATCGCCAAGCGTCACCAGCGCCGCCGCGTCCGCGTTGATGACGCCCGCATCTATCAGGCGCAGTTCAACTGGAAGGACATCGAGCGGATCAAGCGGAATTTCGATATCCCGCTGATCCTAAAAGGGATCGCCACCGCCGAGGACGCCAAGATCGCGGTCGATCACGGGGTCGATTGCGTCTACGTGTCGAACCATGGCGGCCGCCAGCTCGACCAGGGGCTGGGCTCGGTGGCGGTGTTGCCGGAGGTGGTCGAGGCGGTCGCCGGCCGCGCCCGGATCATCGTCGACGGCTCGATTACCCGCGGGACCGATGTCGTCAAGGCGATCACCCTGGGCGCCGACGCGGTGTCGGTAGGCCGGCTCTATGTCTATGGCCTCGCCGCCGCCGGTAAGGAAGGCGTCGTGCGGCTGTTCGAGATCCTCGAGGACGAAGTCCGCATCTGCCTGTCGCTTCTCGGCGTCACCAGCTACGACCAGCTCGACAAATCTTACCTGCGCGCGGCGCCGCCGGTCGTCCCGCCGCATGTCCACAGCCCGTTCCCGCACCTCGATCTTCCGAAGGAAACGTACTGATCAACCCTCGCCCCGCCTCCAGGGAGAGGGCGCCGAGGACACTAGAAGGGGTGTTGGCCCGAGACCGGTAAGGGGCAGCGCTGTGCCGTCTCGTGCGTGGCGTTGTTTACACCGTCATGGCGGAAAAACGGCGGCGCGCAATCCTGATCCACAACGAGAAGGCTGGGGATCAGCGCCACGGCCGGACCTATCTCGTTGGGTTGTTGGACCGCGCCGGCTACAAGGTCAGCTATTTCGCCGCTAAGCAGAGCGATCTGGCCGAAGCTCTAAAGCACCCGGCCGATCTGGTGGTCGCTGCCGGCGGCGACGGCACGGTCGCGAGAGTGGTGCGAGCGGCGCGCCCCGAGGGGCCCCCGATCGCGATCCTGCCGCTCGGCACGGCTAATAATATAGCGACCTCGCTGGGCATCGCCGGGCCACTCGACGATCTCGTCGCCAGCTGGCGAAAATCCCGGCTGCGGCCTTATTACCCGATCAGCGCCAGCGGGCCCTGGGGTGTGCGGCGCCTTGCCGAGGGCGTCGGTTTCGGTGCGTTCGAGCAGGCCATGCATGAAATTCCGCGCAAGCTCCGCGTCGAGCGGGCCCGCGAGTTCGTCCGCAAGATTGTGATCGACACCCCTCCCGAATGTTTGGAGATCGACTTTGGGAATGAGTCGATCGCCGGCCGGTTTGCGGTGCTGGAGATCACCGCGATCCCGCTGATCGGTCCGCGGCTGCCTCTCGCCCCCACTGCCGATCCCGCCGACCGCTGCCTCGATATCTGTTTTGTCCGCGACAACGACGCAGAGCGGCAGGCATTCGCGCGGTGGCTCGAAAATCCCGAGGCCGCCGAGGCGGTCCCAGCCTCGCTGCGCCGCGCCGAGCGGTTGACGATGACCGGCCAGTTCCGCCGCATCCGTCTCGACAGCAAACTCTGGGAACCACTCTCCGACCGGGCCGGCAATCCATGGCCGGTGATCGGCGTCGCCACCGAACCGCAGCCGTTGCATTTCTTGGTCCCGGACTGATCCGCTCCGCCACCTTCCTCGTTGCCGGTCCGCGGCGATTGGCTGATAGTCGCGGCGTAGCCGCGGCGGGGAGACATGACGAGCGGGTCGGACATCGCATTCGCTTCGGCCGAGGCATTGGCCGATTTGTTTCGTAAGAAGGCGCTGTCGCCGGTCGAGGCGGCGGAAATCCTGTTCGCCCGCATCGACGCGCTGCAGCCCAGGCTCAACGCGTTTTGCATCGTCGATCGGGACGGCGCGTTGGCGTCAGCACGCGCCTCGGAACAGCGCTGGCGGCAAGGTACGCCGCTGAGCCCGCTCGACGGTGTGCCGGTAACGATCAAGGACCTCGTCCTGATGCGCGGGTTCCCGACGTTGCGCGGCTCGAAGCTCATCGATCCCGACCAGGATTGGTCCGAGGACGGCCCCGCCGTCGCGCGGCTGCGCGAAGCCGGAGCGGTGATCCTCGGGAAAACGACCACCCCGGAATTCGGCTGGAAGGCGATCGGCGACAGCCCGCTGACCGGTATTACCCGCAACCCTTGGAACTTGGACCGCACGACCGGAGGCAGCAGCGCCGGCGCAGCTGCCGCCTGTGCCGCCGGCATCGCGCCATTGCATGTCGGCAGCGACGGCGCCGGCTCGATCCGCATCCCAGCCGCCTTTACCGGCATTTTCGGCATCAAGGCGACATTCGGACGTGTGCCGGCGTATCCCGCTTCGCCACTCGGGCTGTTGTCGAATGTCGGGCCGATAACGCGGCATGTGCGTGACGCGGCCTTGCTGCTGAATGTGCTGTCCCGGCCCGACCACCGCGACCCTTACGTGCTGGCGCCAGACGATCGCGACTGGCTCGACGGTATCGAGGACGGGCTGCGCGGGGTTCGCATCGCCTATAGCCCCGATCTCGGCTATGCCCGCGTCGATCCCGAGATCGCTGCCGCCGCCGCTGCGGCGGCGCGGCAATTCGAGGCGCTCGGCGCCTCGATCGAGGAAGTGCGGGAGGTGTTCCCGTCGCCGCGCGACGCGCTGCTGACCTTGTGGGCCGCGGGCGAAGCCCGCGTGCTTGCCGGCTTCCCGGTCGAGCAGCGTCACCTCTGCGATCCCGGCCTCGTCGCGATGGCGGCGCTCGGCGACAGGATCGGGTCGGTCGAGTATCTCGGCGCTGACATGGCGCGCACCGCGCTCGGCATCCGGATGGGCGAGTTCCATCAGCGCTACGACCTGCTGCTGACCCCGATGATGCCGGTACCGGCCCTGCCGGTCGGGCAAGATCTCACCGACCCGGCCCTCGAGGAGCAATGGCTCGACTGGTCGCCGTTCAGCTACCCGTTCAACATGACGCGCCAGCCGGCGGCCTCGATCCCGTGCGGCCTGACCAGCGCCGGTTTGCCGATCGGCTTGCAGATCGTCGGCCCGCTTTACGCCGAGGACCGCGTGCTGCGCGCCGCCCGCGCCTTCGAGCATACCCAGCCCGCCCGCCACCCGCCGCTCTTCGCTGCATGAGCGCCACCGACCACCTGGTGCTCACGCTGACGGATGCGCCGGACGAAGCGCAGAAAGCGGTCATTTCGCAAGGTCTCGGCGCCTACAATGACGCGGTCGGCGGTCCCGGCGATTACCGGCCGCTCGCTGTCTTTCTCTCCAATCCAGAGACCGGCGCCGTGCTCGGCGGGCTGTTCGGGGGCAGCTATCGCGGCCAGCTGTTCATTGACCGCTTCTTCCTGCCGGAGAGCTTGCGCGGAAACGATCTCGGCAGCCGCGCGCTCGCGATGGCCGAGCAAGAGGCGCGCCGTCGGGGCTGCACCCGCGTATCATTGTTCACGATCTCGTTTCAGGCGCCCGGCTTTTATCTGAAGCAAGGTTACGAGCTCGCGGCCGAGCTCAAATGCGACCCGCCCGCCGCCACCCGCATGCTGATGACGAAACGTCTTACCGCCACAGATCCGCCGCCCTGACCGGGGAAAGGGGCGTCGTGAGGTATTCTATCGGGACAATTCGAAATCCGGCCCCAACAAATCCACCAGGGTTTTGGAGATGTTGTCCAGTTTGATATTGAACTTGTTCCAGTCGAAATTCCGGGGCTCGTTTTTTGCCCGATCGACCGGATTTATCTCGCCATGCCCGACGATATTGGCGCGCGGAATGCCTCTTCGATGACAGATATGGTAGCACAACATGGAAACGGTGTCGTATTGCCAGTCGGTAAAATCGAGCTTTGACGTATTGCCTTTGAAGACGGAAATGTCCTGCTGATACATCTCGATGCCGATCGACCGCGGATTGTGGTCTTCCACATTGGGGTGGCCGTAGGGATTGCCCGCATGAAATGCCTGGTATTCCTCGGAGACGATGATGTAGGCGAGACCTTGGTCGCGGCCAATAAAATAGTGGATCGACTCAGTCTGGCTCGCGAGTGAGTTGGCGCTCTGCTCTTGCGTGCCGAGGCTTTCCGTGCCGTGCAAGACGATCTCGTCGATAATCGTGCCGCCGCGGGATTTGTAGCTCTTGCTCGGCTTCTGCCTGAAGAAGATGAGATTGCGCAGCACACCGAAGTAAACCGCCATGCGGGCCGTATCCTTCATTTCGTCCAGCAACGGGTCGATCAGCAGCACGGCAAGCTCCTCAATTTGCGGATGGTGGGCTCGGTCCCGGCATTAGGGGAATCACGGCAAGCGTGACTCACGAACCGCACCACTCGCCTATTGTGCTTTGGCTCGGCATTATGGGCTGACTCTCTTTCGTTTTGGTGCGTAGCTGGGTCAATGGCCGCCGCACGCTCGAACCAACTCGTGGTCTCGCTGATCGTCGCCTGCGCGATGTTCATGCAGAACCTCGATTCGACAATTATCGCGACGGCATTGCCGGCGATCGGCGCCTCGCTTGGTGAGAATCCGCTTAGCCTCAACGTGGCGATCACCTGCTATCTGCTGAGCCTCGCCGTCTTCATTCCGATCAGCGGCTGGACCGCCGACCGCTTTGGTGCCCGCCGCGTCTTCACCGGCGCGATCATCGTCTTCACCTTGGGCTCGATCGCCTGCGGCTTTGCGCAATCCTTATGGATGCTGGTCCTCGCCCGCATCGTGCAAGGCATGGGCGGCGCGATGATGGTGCCGGTCGGCCGTCTCGTGCTGCTGCGCACCGTGCCGAAATCCGAGCTGGTGCGCGCGATGTCCTACGTCAGCGTGCCGGCCTTGGTCGGACCTGTCATCGGGCCGCCGCTCGGCGGCTTGATCGTGACCTACGCGTCTTGGCATTGGATCTTCTTCATCAACATCCCGATCGGCGCGCTCGGCGTATTGCTGGTCAATCTGTTCGTCGAGAACATGCGCGAGGCGACGGTGCGGCCGTTCGACCTGCCGGGCTTTGTGTTGACGGCAATTGGATTGGCCAGCCTCGCGTTCGGGTTCGAGACGATCGGCCGCGGCGCCTTGCCTATGATCGCGAACATCGGTCTCCTCGCCGGCGGCGCGCTGTGTCTTGTCGTTTATGTGCGGCACGCCCGGCGGATCGATTACCCGATCATCGATCTCGCGCTGCTGCGCATCCCGACCTACGCGATGGCGACGACCGGCGGGTTCTTGTTCCGCATGGGATTGGGCGCGCTGCCGTTCCTGATGCCCCTGATGCTGCAGGTCGGGTTCGGCCTTGACGCGTTGTCCTCCGGCCTCATTACCTTCGCCAGCGCCGCCGGCGCGATGTCGAACAAGGCCGTCGTCGCGCCGATCATCCGCGCCTTCGGCTTCCGCACCGTGCTGATCGCCAATACGATCGTCAGCAGCGCCTTTCTGTTCGGCTATTCGTTCTTTCGGCCGGCGACGCCGCACTACGTGATTTTTCTGGCGCTGCTGGCCGGCGGCTTTTTCCGCTCGCTGCAGATGACGAGCCTCAACACGCTCTCTTATGCTGATGTGCCGGCCGGCATGCTGAGCCGCGCCACCAGCCTGACCAGCATGGCGCAGCAATTGTCGCAGAGCGTCGGGGTCGGCACCGGCGCGCTGATCCTCTATCTGATGCTGGCGATGCATGGGACGGTGGTGTCAAGCGCCGCCGATTTCTCCGTCGCGCTCGCGATGGTGGCCGGCATCTCGCTGTTGTCGGTGCCGTTCTTCCTGCGCATGTCGCCCGACGCCGGCGCCGAGGTCAGCGGCCGCGCCGCGCCGCGCGTCTCGGCCGATTGACGATTATGCGCATCCTCGCCTGGAACATCCGGCAGGGCGGCGGCAAGCGGCTTTCCGTCATCGCCGAAGCGTTAGCGCGCCACGAAGCCGATGTGCTCGTCATCTCGGAATACCGCGGCGGCGAGTCCGGCGAGCGGCTGCGCGCCGCGCTGGCTGCGATGGGCTACGCTTATGTGACCGCATTGACTCCGCCATCCGGCGGTAATGGCGCGTTGATAGCCGCGCTCCAACCTTTCGACGATGGCGGACCGCTTACCGACACCCTGCCTGAGCCGTGCCGCATCGTGCGGGCCTATTTCGGCGCGCTCCGGGTCTATGGCATCTACATGCCGAACCTGCTGAAGAAGGTGCCGTATTGGCAGGCGCTGATTGCCGCGTTCGCCGCCGAGTCATTGGACGCGCAGGCACTGGCGATCGGCGATTTCAACACCTGCCGCGCCTATGTCGACGAACCCGGCGCGATCGACCCCTGCGCCCATTTCATGGACGAGATCGCGGCGATTGGGTTCTGCGATCTCTGGCGCCGGCGTTATCCCGAGGGCCGCGAATTCTCCTGGTACAGCACGCGCGGCAACGGCTTCCGCATCGACCATGCGTTCCTGTCGCCGGCTCTGGCAGCACGCGCCGGCGACATCCGCTATTCGCACGACGAGCGGGAAAGCGGACTCTCCGACCATTCCGCGCTGATCCTCGACCTCGAAATCTAATTTCCGACCGCGCGCAGCCTTTCGCGAGCGCCGCCGAGCTGCCGTCGGATCAGCCTGGCATAAAGCCCGTTGCGGGCGACGAGCTCGGCATGGTCGCCGATCTCGACGACGCGGCCCTGTTCTAGCACGACCAGCATATCGGCGTTCCTCACCGTCGATAGGCGGTGCGCGATGACGATTGTCGTGCGTTCGCGCATCAGCGCGTCGAGCGCGCCGCGCACCTGCGCCTCACTGACCGCGTCGAGATGCGAGGTCGCCTCGTCGAGGATCAAGGTCGGTGCGTTCTTTAGAAAGGCGCGGGCGATGGCGACCCGCTGCCGCTGCCCGCCGGACAATTGCACACCGCGCTCGCCGACCCTGGTGTCGAGCCCCTCCGGCAGGCTGGTGACAAAATCGGCGAGGGCCGCCTGGTCGAGCGCGTGCCGGATCGCCGCCTCGTCGGCATCGGGCCGCGCCAGCGCGACATTGGCGCGCAGCGTATCGTTGAACAGGTAGGTATCCTGCGACACGAGCGAGATGCGCCGGCGCAGATGGTCGAGCTCGAACTCCCGCAGATCCGCGCCGTCGATCAGGACGTGGCCCTCCGCCGGGTCCCAGAACCGCAGCAGCAGATTGGCCAATGTCGTCTTGCCGGCCCCCGACGGGCCGACGATCGCGACCGTGGCGCCGGCCGGGATGTCGAGCGCGAGGCCGTCGAGCGCCGGGCGGCGCGCGCCGGGATAGGCGAAAGTCACATCCTCGAAACGGATCGCCGAGCCGCCTTGCGGCGCCGGCGGACGGAGCGGGCCGTCGCGTACCGCGGGTTGTTCCGCGTGTACCGCATGCAGGCGCCGGGTCGAGGCGATCGTGTCGGCCAATTGCCGGCTGACCTGCGCGATCTCCGAGATCGGCAGAAACGAGGCGAGCGCCAGCAGGATCAGGAGCGGCAATGTGGTCGCCGCGAGCTGCTGGTCCGCGACGAGCCAGGCGCCGACTATGGCCACAGCGAGCCCGCCGAGCCCGGTAGTGATTTCGAGCTGTGCAGTCTGAGATGACAGATCGGACAGCAAGGTCACGCGGGTCTTCTGATAGCCGCGCACGGCGTCCATGAACCCGGCGCGCCGGCCGGCGACCGCCTGGAACGCGACGAGGTCGGAAAGGCCCTGGATCGTCTCGGTGACATACGCGCTCAGCATTCCCAGCGCGTCGCGCGCCTCGGCGCCGAGCCGGTCGATCCGGGCCCGCATGACGGCCGGGGCGAGTGCGGCATAGAGCACGAAGGGCAGGAGCGCGAGCGCGATCGGCCAGGCGACGACGGCCAATGTGGCGAGCACGACCGATGGCACCAGGATCGCCACCAGGGCCGGCGCCACGGTGTGCGCGAAGAAATACTCGATCGTCTCGATGTCCTGGCTGGCAAGCGCGATCAGATCGCCGGAACGCCGCCGCACCAGATAGGCCGGCGCCAGCGTGTCGAGCTTGCGGTAGAGATCGATGCGCATCTCGGCCAGCAGGCGGTAGGCGATGTCGTGCGCCAGCCAGCTTTCGATCCAGTGCAGGATCCCGGCAAGCGGCGCGGTCAGGCCCAACACGATCAACAACCAGGCGAATGGCGCGCCGGTCTTCACCGCGGCGACGGCGAGCGCGCCGAGAATGCCGACGCCGATGAAGAAAGCGACCCGCCCGATGCCGGAGGCCACAACGACCGCGAATTTGCGCGCCCACGGCCTGATAATCGCCACCAAGCTGAGCAGCGTCGCCGCCGTGCCGATCTGCGCCGCGGCAGCGGCCGTCGCGGTCGGCGCATCGGTGCCGAAATCGGTCGCGTCAGCCTCGCGCTCTGCGGTGGTTGTGGGTTCGTCGAGCAACAGCGCGATGTCGTCGCCGCGCTCCTCGGCCTGCGCCCCCATCAGCTGCCGATACGCGCCGTCGCGGCGGATCAGCTCGGCGTGCCGGCCGGTCTCGACGATATGCCCGTGATCGAGCACCAGGATGCGGTCGGCGCCGATCACGCTCGACAGCCGGTGCGCCAGGATCAATGTCGTGCGGCCTTGCGACAGCCGGTCGATCGCCTGCTGGATTACCGCCTCGTTCTCGGCATCGACCGAGGACAGCGCCTCGTCGAGGATCAGGATCGGCGCATCGCGCAGCAAGGCCCGAGCAATCGCGAGCCGTTGCCGCTGGCCACCAGACAGATTGACGCCGCGCTCGCCGATGACGGTCTGGTAGCCTTGCGGCAATTGCCGGATGAATTCGTGCGCATTGGCATCGCGAGCCGCGGTTTCCAGCTCGGCTTGGGTGGCGCCCGGCTTGCCGAGCCGCAAATTCTCTTCGACTGTGCCGTGAAACAAATACGTGTCCTGATGCACGATGGCGATCTGGGCGCGCAGCGCTTCGGGGTCGAGCGTCCGCACATCCTGCCCGCCGACGAGCACGGCACCGGATTGCGGGTCAAACAGCCGCAACAGGAGGCGCGCGATCGAGGATTTGCCGGAGCCGCTCGGGCCGACGATGCCGATCTTCTCGCCGGCGGCCACCGTGAAGGACAACCCGTCATGCGCCGGCTGCCGCCCGCCGGGATAGGCGAAATGCACATCCTCGAACGCAATTGTCGGCGACAGCGGCGCTGCCATCGCCCTCTGCCCCTCTCCGCCCTTTAGCGGGGAGCGGGAGGGGCCCGCGCTGGAGGCGTGGGAGGGTGAGGTGGGCCTATCGGCGAGCGCTCTGGCATCCCCCACCTCACCCCGGCCCTCTCCGCCCCCGGGGGCGGAGAGGGAGGTAACGTGAGATGATCTCACCAGGGGCTTCGCGGCCAGCAACGCCTGAATACCCGCAGCGGCCGATTGTCCGACCATTCCCTGGTGCAACACCGCCCGCAGATCGCGCAACGGCCGGAACACCTCGGTGCCGGCCATCAGCACGATCAGCAAGGCCTCGATCGTCATCAGCCCGTTCGAGACCCGCCACACGCCGAGCCCCAGCGCCGCGGCGGCGCCGATCGCGATGCCGCAATCGGTGATGCCGCGAGTCATGACGCTGGTCGACAGGACGCGCATTGTCGAATCCGACAGTTGCCGCGCCCGCTCGGCGAGCCGCCGCCCATAGGCGGTGCTTTGCCCGAACGCCTTCAGGGTCGGCAGCCCTTGCACGGCATCGAGGAATTCGGACCCGAAGCCCTTCATAGCCTCATGGCGCACGCGGCCTCTGCCCCCCTCGACCTTATTCCACGCGATCGGCGCGGCGAGCGTGATCAACGCCGCGATCAGCATGACCGCCGCGACCGGCAAATCCCACCACACGATGAATAGAAAGATCGCGATCGGCGTCAGCGCGGCGACGCAGACCTGGGGCAGATACTGGCCGAAGAAACTCTGCAGCTGCTCGACCCCGTCGACCAGCGACAGCATGACCCCGCCGGTGCGCTCGCCGGCGAACCAGGCCGGGCCCAATTCGGCAATTTTGTCGTAGAGTCGGCCCCGCAGATCCTCCTGCACGCGGCTGGCAGTATGGTGGGCGATGACCGTGCGGCTATGATCGAGCAGGCCGCGCAACAGGACCGCGAGCGCCACGCCGATCGCCGCTTCCGCGATCGCCGCGAAGCCGGCGGCAGTGAAAACGCGCGCTAAGAGCACGCCGAGCAGCGCGAAACGGGCAATCCCGAAGGCCGAAGCCGCGAGACCGATTGCGATCGCCAGGAGGATCCGGCCGCGCAATCCGCGCGTCAGCTGCCATAAGCGCCAGTCGAAATACATTCGTAAGCCCTAGCTGCTCAAATGATGATACAAGAACCGAGGAGTGCTGCGATAAGAAGCGTTCTCGACAGGCCGGATTGCTACGCGCTCAGCGGCCCAAACCCACGTTCCAATCTCGCCTGGGAATGCGACAGGCTGCGCGCTCTTTTTGGCTATGGGGCCGTATCTATTAGCCATTTTGTAGCGATTGTCGCATTTTTACATATTGTTTACCATTCAGGTGCAGGGTTGTGATGGCCAATTCTAGCCGAGCGGCTGTTGGGCGCGATCCGCGTGGCAATCGATAGGCAAGCGGAATCAGCGACTTACGGCAGCAGATGGCGGGTTTGAGTATCCTGGGAGATGGCGATGCGCGGTCGGCCGACTAAAGGCGGGTCGAAGCCAGTAAACGAACGCCAGGAGCGGCGGCCGCTGGTTCGCCGCTGGATGCAGCTTGGCCTGACCGGCCGGATGTTCCTGCTCGTCGTCATCGCCGTACTGCCTGCGCTGGTTATTCAGGCGGTCAACGAATATGCCCTGCGCACCTCGCGCGAGGAGGACATCCGGCAGCGGGTCATCCAGATCACCAAGCAGTTCGGCGAAGAGATCAAGGAGCAGCGGGAAGGGGCCTCGCAGCTGCTGGTCGCTCTAGGGCAGCTCGATGAGGTGCAGGAGCGCCGCGGGAACGAGTGCAGCGCCATCCTCGCCAAGCTGAAGGTGCGGTTTGAATCGTACGCCCGCCTCGGCGCCGCCGATGAAAACGGCAACGTGTTCTGCTCCAGCCGACCGACAACCGAAGCGTCGGTCGCAAACACGGAGTTCTTCAAGCGGGCGATGACCGACGAGGGTCTCGCCGTCGGCAACTTCTTCGTCGATCAGGTCACCGGCGAAAAAATGATCCATTTCGCCGAGCGGTTCTACAACAGCAAGGGCGCTGTTGGCGGGATCGTCTTCGCGGGTCTTGATTTGAAGTGGTTGGCCGAGCACCTGAAAGAACGCGGATTGACGCCGTCGCAGTCGATCCTGATCGCCGACCGGCTCGGCAACATCATTGCGCGACTGCCGAACGGCGAAGCGCTGGTCGGCAAGAACATGCGCAAGTCGCATGAAGAGATCATGGATGGCAACACCGCCGGCTGGGAGGAAGCGGCCGGGGTGGATGGGTTGACGCGGATCTTCGGCTATGTCCCGGTGGCGCTGCCGCCCAAGGATTTCTTCCTCAGCGCCGGCCAGTCCAAGACCGAAGCGATGGAGCCGATCGAGGCCGCGACTAAGCGCGGCATGCTGCTCATTCTGTTGGGCTTATTGGCCGCCATGTACCTGGCGTGGATCGGCGGCCGACGGTTCATCAAGCGGCCGATCGCCAATCTGCTGGAAGGTACTGCCGAGTGGGGCCAAGGTCATTACGACGCCCGCGTCAAGATCGATGACCGGTCCTCCGAGATCGGCCGCCTCGGGGTCGCCTTCAACGATATGGCCGATGCGCTCGCCGCTCGGCATGCGGCGCAGCAGCGGGCCGAAGAGGAGCTGCGCCATCTCAACGCGACGCTCGAGTCGCGTATCGGGCGCCGCACCCTCGAGTTGGAGGAAGCCAACCGCGCCAAGTCGCAATTCCTCGCCAAGATGAGCCACGAGATCCGCACGCCGGTGAACGGGGTTCTCGGCATGCTGGAGCTGGTGAAGCAAACCAAGCTCGACACACGGCAGCAGCGTTATCTCGATACCGCCCGCCGCTCGGCTGAGACGTTGCTCGGGATCATCAACGGCATCCTCGACATCTCGAAGATCGAAGCGGGCAAGATCGAGCTCGAGCAGGCGCCGTTCGACCTGCGCGATCTGGTCGAAGAGATAACCGAAACTTTTGCCGACGTGGCCTATGGCAAAGGGCTTGAGCTGACCTGCACGATCCCGACGAACCTGCCGACCGCGCTGACCGGCGATGCCGGGCGATTGCGCCAGATCTTGACCAATCTGATCGGCAACGCGATCAAATTCACCGAGAAGGGCGAGGTCGGCATTCGCGTCGAGGCCGTCGAAGCTGACGCCGCCTCGGCGTTCATCGCCTTTGATGTGACGGATAGCGGGATCGGCATCCCGCCCGACAAGCAGCGCCACATCTTCGATGCGTTCGCCCAAGCCGACAGCTCGACCACCCGCCGTTACGGCGGCACCGGGCTGGGGCTCAGCATCGCCAAGCAGTTGTGCGAAATGATGGGTGGCACGATCGATCTGACGAGCGAGGCGGGGCGCGGTTCGACCTTCCGCTTCACCGCCCGCTTCGGCCGTCAGAACGAGGCGGCGCTGCCGGCCAATACGGGGTTGCCGGTTTTCGCGGGTATGGCGGTTCTCGTCGTCGAAGATAACGCGGTGCGCCGCCGCAATCTCAAAGATCAACTGTCGAGTTGGGGCGTTCGGGTCGGTGAAGCCGAGAATGGAGCGGCGGCCTTGGCCGAACTGCGCGCCGCTGCCGCTCGCAACGAGCGGTTTGGCGCGGCCATCATCGACGTCGATCTGCCCGACGTGAATGGGACCGATTTAGTGCGCAGCATCAAGGCTGACCCGGCCAATGCCGAATTGCGTCTGGTTATGCTTACCTCGCGCGATCAGGAGATCGACGAATTCGGCGACATGCGGGGCTATGTTGCCGGCATCTTGAGCAAGCCGGTGCGTCAGTCGACGCTGCGGCAATGCCTGGTGGCGATCGAAAGCGGCATCGAGCCGGGCGCGCTGCCATCGGAACTGCCGCCGGCGCCGCCGCCCGAAGGGGTGGCCGGAGCGCACGTGCTGTTGGTCGAGGACAACCCAGTCAATCTCGAAGTCGCAGTCGGCATTCTCGAAAGCTTTGGCTGCAAGGTGGAAACTGCCACCAACGGTGTCGAAGCCCTCGAGCGCTATGCGAGCGCCGAGTACGGGCTGATCTTCATGGATTGCCAAATGCCCGAGATGGACGGGTTCGAGGCGACCGCGGAGATCCGCAAGCAGGAAGGCGGCTCGGACCGCCGGACCCCGATCGTCGCGCTGACCGCGAGTGCGATCGAAGGCGACCGCGAGCAGTGCCTCGCGTCGGGCATGGACGATTACGTGCCAAAGCCGTTCACCACCGACCAGATGCGGTCGGCACTGGTGACCTGGCTCAGCCCGGCGACGCGCAGCGCGGGCAAGCGCGATCATTTGACGCTGGTGGCCTCGGTTCGCGCTCCGGCAGCAGCGCCGCCGCCACTGCCCGCAGCGGCACCGGTGTCCCTGCCGGTCGAGCCGATCGACGAGGCGGTGCTCGACAATCTGGCTCAGCTGCAGCGCGAGGGCCGGCCTGACATCGTGAACCGAGTGATTACGCTGTTTCTCGAAAGTGCGCCGGCGCTTCTCAAGGATCTGCAGGAAGGCACCGTTAAGGGCGACACTACGCTGCTCCATCGCGCTAGCCATACGCTGAAATCGGCCAGCGCCAATGTCGGGGCGGCGCTGCTGTCGGCACATTGCAAAGAACTTGAAGCGATGGCGCGGGTCGGCTCGGTACCGGATGCCGCCGCGCGTGTCGAAACCATCGTCGAGGATTACCGGCGAGCGCAAGCCGCTCTAACGGCTCGCCTGCCCCAGGTTGCGTGATGTCCGATCCGTTTCAACGGGCATGCCCGTTGATCTTGATTGCCGATGACGACGAGACCGAGCGGTTTCTGCAGCGCCAGGTGCTCGAGCCCGACGGTTTCCAGATCATCGAAGCGAAAAACGGCCAGGCGGCGCTACAGGCATTCAACGAACAGCGGCCCGATCTCGTCATCCTTGACGTGATGATGCCCGAGATGAGCGGCTTCGAGGTCTGTCAGGCAATCCGCACCTTGCCTGGCGGGCGCAATACGCCGGTGTTGATGGCCACTGCGCTGGACGATGTCGACTCGATTGACCGCGCGTACCGAGTCGGCGCCACCGATTTCATCGACAAGCCGATCAACTGGCCGGTACTGCCGCACCGCGTGCGCTATCTGCTGCGCGCCCACGAGACGCTACGCAACCTCGTTCTCAGCCAACAGCGCCTGGCAGAGGCGCAGCGCATTGCGGGCGTCGGCAACTTTCGCTGGCTGCCGCATAGTAAGCTGGTCGAATGCTCCGCCGAGTTGTGTCGGATGTTCGGCCTCGGCGAACGCGCCCAATCCCTCCCGGTTCGCGCGCTGTTGCGGCGTGTTCCGGCCGCGGATCGGAAAGCTGTCATTCGAGCGCTGCGCCGCGGCTTGGAAGGTGTAAAGGTCGATCTCGATCACCGCGTGGCAACGCCCCAGGGGCAGGTGCGGACTCTGTATCTGCGCGCCGAGATTTCGGCAGTTGAAGACGAAACCGAGTACCTCCAGGGCTCCTTTCAGGACATCACCGATCGCAAGCGCAACGAGGTCGAACTCGCCGCGGCGCGGGACGAGGCGCGCGGCGCGGACGCCGCCAAGACCGCGTTTCTTGCCGCGATGAGCCATGAGTTGCGTACACCGCTCAACGCGATCATCGGTTTCAGCGAGATGATCGCCGAGCAGGCGTTTGGGCCGATTGGCCAAGGCCGCTATATCGATTACGCCCGCAATACCGGCAAGGCCGGGCAGCAGATGCTCGATTTCGTGGTTGACGTGCTGACGATCGCGCAGCTTGAAGCCGGCCGGTTCCAGCTCGAGCTGGAGAGGCTCGATTTGGTGGAGGCGGTCGAAGGCGCTCTGGCCGAGTTCCGGGAGAGCGAGACAGGCGTGGGCCGCGACATCACGCTGACGGTGAGTGGCGCGCCGAGCCTCATTAATGCCGACCGGCGCGCGGCTCAGCAGATGCTGCTGAAGCTATTGTCCAACGCCGCAAAGTTCAGCCCGGCCGAGACCGCGATCCGCGTCACGGTTGCCGCCGGCGACGAGGGCTTCACCCGGCTCAGCGTTGCCGATCAGGGCACGGGAATCTCTCCGGAGACGGCGGCCATGGCGATCCGTCCGTTCCGTCAAGTCGATGGCCGATTGGCGCGCAAGTACGGCGGGACCGGCCTGGGGCTCAGCATCGTCAATGGGCTGATCGAGCGCCATGGCGGCCATCTGTCGATCGACAGCGCGCCCGTGAAGGGGACCTGCGTGTCGCTCGAGTTCCCGGCGGTTCGCGCTGAGGCACAACAGCGGCGGATCGCCGCTATTGCGGGTTAAGCCGACCGTACCTGTCTCACAGGACCCTGTTTCACAGAACCCTGTCTCACACCGGGCGGTTGGCCTCCTGGGCCGAAGCAGACGCCGGCACGACAATTCCGGTGATCACGCAGCCGGCCAGAGCGATGCCGGCGCACATCAGCAGGTTCGCTTCGAACCCACCGAGCGCGACTGCCCGCCCGCCCGCCAGCGAGCCGAGGCCGATCCCGAGGAACAGCGCGCTGTTGTTCCACGCCAGCATGGTCGCGCGCCGGCTGGGAAAATCAGTGACGAGGCTGGCCTGTTGCGCCGGGAAGAATAGCTGCGCGACGGCCGAGGTCAGCACCAGGGCGAACTCAATCATTGCCCCGGCATGAACCGCGAACTGCAGCACGAGAAAGCAGACCGAAAGCCCCATAAAGCTCGCCGTCAACATGAATTTTGCGCCGAGCCGATCGGTGAGCCGCCCGCCAATCAGGATGCCGGCAATCGCGCCGCATCCGTAAAACAGGATCGAGCGCGCCGTCGTTTCGGTCGACAGGCCCGCCATGGCGAGGCCGGTACCAAGATAGGTGTACATGCCGTAGAGCCCGGTGCTCCACGCGATCATCGGCATCATTCGCCGCACGATCAGTCCGGTCGGTATCGCGCACAGTGGAGCATCGGCATCCGCCGGCATGCCGGGATCGGACGGCCAGACCCTGAGGTTTGGCCATATGAGGCAGAGGCTCAGCGCGGCGAGAGCGGCAAACACCGGTGCCCAGCCGATCCAGGCGCCTACCCAGGCGCCGATCGGTGCGCCCAAAGCCAGCGACACCAGCAACCCCGAGACGACCAGCGCCATCCAGGTGGCGCGCCGCTCTGGCGGAGCGGCGCTGCCGACGAGCGCATAGACCGAGGGCGAGGTTCCTGCCGCGGCGGCGCCGGCGGCCACGCGAGCGATGATCAGCCACACCAGGCTGGCGGCGACGGCGGTCAGCAGATTGGCCATCGCAAACGCGGCCAGGCAGCAGACCAGCATCCGCCGCCGGCCGATCCGGTCCGCGACATGACCGAAAAGTGGCGCGCCGATCATGTAGGCGCCGGCAAATCCGGTCACGCAGAGGCCCGCCGTCGCCGGGGATATGCGGTAATCGGCCGCAATCATCGGCAATAGCGGCGAGACTACAAAAAGATCCGTGCCGACCACGAACATCGTCAGCCAGCCGACCGTCAGCCCGGCCCGCCGATCGATCCGCATTGCATCCATTCGCCGGGCAGCTCCCTCGACCAGCTGTGCCATCCGCTGCGGCCGATGGCGTGTCCGACAGCAGGATGAGGCAGCATGGTTAACCATTTATTGATTGCCACAAATCGCACTGTGGGCCATCCGGTGCGTTCTGGTTGCTTCCAACCAGCCGGCAATCCACCGGAGTTAATGAAATTTTTACGGATCTTGCCCGAAGATGACCTTCGCCGATCGCGCCCCGACCCCCCGGCGGCGCCGTCATTGAAATCCGAATGCGATTGGAGGGCTATGAAAATGGCACCCGACGGTGCGCTCGCCTATAGGCAATGGGATCGCGTCGACGTAGACCCCCGTGCGGTCGACGACTTCCCGCGCGCGATGGTTGCTCTGATCGAACAGCACCGCCCGTCGCGGATGCCGTTCTTTCGCCGGGTCGCGGCCTTGCCGTTCGCGGTCGTCAGCGATCCCGATTTCCTCGGCCAAGTTCATTTGGTGTATCAGTCGGCGATGCACGCAACGCGGGCCGCGGTCTATTACCTGCCGCATCTCGACAGCCCGGCGCTGCGCAAGCGTAAGCTGCAGATCTTTGTCGACGACGATGGGCTCAAGGGCGGCGACACTCACCATTACCAGCTGACCCGTGCCTTCCGTAACATCGGCGCCAAGATCCTGCTCGAGGACGAGGCGTTCGGCAGCCATGAGGAGCTGTGCCAACACCTGGATCCGGAAACGGGCCATTTCGTGCGCTTGGCCCAGAAGCTCTATTGCCGCTCGCTCGGCCCGTGGTGCGCCGTCGAAGTTCTGTCGGTCGATTGGATGAAGGCGCTGGCCGAGGCCTTTGCGGTACACTTTCCCCAGTTCATCCACGAGCCGTATTTCGAGGATTGCTTCTCGCAGCATGTCGAAGAGCGGCACGCCGATGAGTCGCTAAAGGTCACGCATTTGGTTCTCAAGCAGCGTCCGGAGCTGTTGCCCGAAACGATGCGCGACGCGAAGATGATGGCCGAGGCGCTCGACGGGGTGTGGAACAATCTCGACCGGATCGCGCTGACGGCACGGCGTCACGCCCGCCGCTTGTAACCGACTGCCGGGTCTCCTCCAAAAAATGCCCGGGCTGAGTCCCGGGCATTTTGTTTGCTGTAGCAGAGGAGGCTACGGCATCCCAAAAAGCCAGGTCAGGCTTGCGACAACATTGTGTGTCGGATAGCTCGACCTGATCAGATCCGGATTGGTCGACGTGAAATTGGTGTCGGTCGTCGCAAAGTAGCGATAGTCGATATCGAAGGCGAGCGACGGCAAGACCATATAGCGGAACCCGGCGATCGCTTGATAAGCAAAAACGTTAACAGTGTCGTGGGTGCCGCCGAAGATATTGCTTAGGTTTCGAGTGACCTGCGCCGCGCCGATGCCGACGCCGGCATGCGGGGTCACCGGCAAGCCCAGGTTGACGTCGTAAATCAGATTGACCATCTCCGCCAACGAATGGCGCTCGGCGCCAGCAAAGCGGCCCGGTCTGTTCCTCGGCACCACTTGCTGCAGATGACTCGTATCGCTCGCGCGGTAGCTCAGCTCGCCTTCCACCCGCCATGGTCCTAGTTGCAGACCGGCGCGGCCGCCGACATTGAAGCCGTCCTGGAAGCTCTCGATCGATTTGGCGTCCTGTCCGACAAACGGCCCGATCGCGTTGGGACGGCCGTTATTCGTGACGTCCAGCAGCTTGGTCCAGCCGCCTTCGGGGCCGATGTAGAAATTGCCGGGAATTATCAATTGGGCCCAAGCCGGGGCCGCCAGGATTGTCGTGAAACCCGCCGCCGCGACCAGAGACAATAGCCGTCTCATGCCGTTCTCCCGCTCCCGCAGACTGGAGAATCCTACCAGGAACGATAAGACGTCCGTCAACCTACACGGTGGTAGCGGGTGCAGTCTGCGCTTCTTTGGGATAGATGAATCCGGGCAAAAAGTCAGGAGTTGTGCTGCGAAGCCCTGATAGTCGAGGCGACACGCGACAAAGGCCTCCGCGGTACCTTGGGGTTTGTTAGGCTTTCGTCGGCTCGCGGGATGCCGCGAGCTTGCGAATCGCTCGCATTTTAGAGAGAGGCCGCAACCTCGCTCGCGTCCTCAAAAGCAGTTGTTCGTGCGGCCGCTTTCAGCGAGTTTTCGCCGTTTCCGAACTGCATCCGAAGGAGCCGGCCATGATGCATCGCGTGCTGATCACCGGCGCAGGCGGCGGCATCGGCCGCTCGTTGCGCGAGACATTGCGTGGCGTCTATCCGGTGCTGCGTCTCTCCGACCGCGTGCCGCTCGGCCCCGCAGGTGACGGAGAGGAGGTCGATCAAACCGATATCGCCGATATGGCGGCGGTCGAGAAAATGGTCGCCGAGGTCGACGGCATCATCCATCTCGGCGGCATCTCGGGTGAGAATACCTGGGAGAAGATCCTCGAGAGCAACATCGTCGGCCTCTACAACACGTTCGAGGCGGCACGCCGCGCCGGGACGAGGCGCATCGTCATGGCGACCTCGAACCACGCGGTCGGCTTCTACCCGCGCAGCCAGACGATCGACCATCGCGTCGTGCCGCGGCCGGACAGCCGTTACGGCGTCTCGAAGGCGTTCTCGGAGGCGCTCGCCAGCCTCTATGCCGACAAGCACGGCATCGGCTTTCTGTGTACCCGGATCGGCAATTTCGGGACCAGGCCGATCGACAGCCGGCGGCTATCGATCTGGATCAGTCCGCGCGACTACACGCAGCTCGTGCGCATCGGCCTCGAACACCCCGACATCCATTTCGAGATCGTCTACGGCGTCTCGAACAACAAGCGCTCGTGGTACGACAACTCGAACGCTTACCGGCTCGGCTACAAGCCGCAGGACGACAGCGAGCCCTACGCCGCCGAGATCCTCGCCGCCGAGGCCGGTCAGACAAAAGACCCCATCGCCGAGCGATATCAGGGCGGCACGTTCTGCGCCGAGGAATTCACCGCTCGCACACTGCCCGAATGACACATCGCGCTCCCGCCCGGCGGCGCTTATAATCACCGCTGCAAACGTTATTGAAACGTTGGGCACCCTGCGGCAGGGAGTGAACCATGATCGCGGTCGAGGCGGTCACGTTCAACCACGATCCCGGTGCGGCGACACACGACGCGCTGAACATTCGCAGGAATGCGAACCAGACCGTTCACATTCCTGAGTGGCGTCGTTTCATTTCCGTAAATCCGGAGGACTCGCCAGCGGCCTACGCGCTCGGTCCGACGAAAGGCAACCCGCTTACCATCCTCGTGTCGCTGCGGTCGATAGATCCGGGGCTGGCGTTTGTGGAAGTGCGGGTCGAGCGGCATGTTGACGCGCGGGCGGTCAATTTCGTCAATGGTGCTACGGGGCCGGTCGCGTTCACGCTGGAGTCGGCCGCGTTGCCCCATCGTGTCGGCATCCGTGACGTGACCTGGCACTGGGAGTTCCGGCTCGGCCCGCATCACGAATGGCACCGGTTCGACACCACCCGCCATCGACTCTACACCGTGCTAGCAGTACCCACCGCGCCTTGGCAGCAGGCGCCTCCGGGTACGCAATTACCCTGGACCGATGTCTTGGACTACGCCTGCCGCTGGGCCGAGGGCGCGGCATCGGCCGATATGGCGGCGGCGCTCGTCACGCAGGCCGTCTACGCGCTGGGTCCGTCCATCGTCACCTACGACTGCCCCGGCGGCGGCAGCTCGCATTACAGCTTTCCGAATTTCGATTGTACGCATTTCGTCGAGCGCTTGCGGGGCGGGATCGGCAACGGCCTCTACGTCAATTGCAGCGACTGCGCGACGTTCGTTGCCAGCTTTGCCAATGCGCTCGGCTGCGATCTGTGGCAATCGCGGATGGGTTACGGGTTTGCGTTGAACGAGCTGCTGGCCATCGGCTCCAGCGTCTGGCAGACAGCGTGCGGATGGTCCGGTTTCAGCTACCACGAAGTGGCCTGGGAAGCCGCATGCACGGTCAGTGACGATGTGTACGACGCGTGCTTGCGGGTGGATGGCGACAACGATCCGATCGCCCCGCCGAGGGTTCCGTTGCTGCCGCAGGATTTGCGCTTCGGCAACCCGGGCGACCTGCTCTATCGCGACCGTCTGGCCTTGCCCGCCGGGCGGCCCAGTTGCAATCCGCAACCGGCGACGAGGCAGCGCCGCCTCGTTGTCTAGGAGCGCATGCGATGCATTCCGGTCATAGACAGTATCTGGAGCAGCGCTATGCCGCGGGCGAGTGGTTCGGGCGCGGCGGGGCCGGCCGCCGCCGAATGATCGCGGATTTCGCCTTCAGCGGTTCGGAGCTGAGAGGGTGGACCCTCCTTCGGGCGGAGCGCGACGAGGGAGCGGACCCGCCCGCCATCCGCTCGTTCTGGCAGCCTGGCGACGAGGCGCTCGAGCTGCTGTCGATCGAGGTTTGGCTGTGCGGCTCGGTTCGCGCGGCGCATGATCAGCTGCTCGAAATCCTCGCGAACATGCAGTCCGATGCGATCGAGCGCCGCGAGGGGCTCGGCGACATTGCGTTTGCGCTCAACGACACGATGGCGCTCTTCGCCCGCGCCAACGTCGTGGTTTTGCTTCGGAACGCGGGCTCAAAGACGGTTCAGGTCATGCCCGTTGCGCTCGCCGTCGACGAACTGCTCGTCCGGCTCGCGGGCGAACCGCGGGGACGCCGCCGCTGAAATTGCCGTTCTGGGATCGTTGCCTTATTTCTATTTCTCGAGCAATTTGGCGCCGGGCGGGGTCGGCACCTCGAACACGTTGAGCGTGACCGACACAAACGAGTAGTAGCCGATCAGCCCCGCGAGATCGACGATGCCCTTGTCGCCCCACCGCTTGACGACGCGCTCGTAGGTCGCTTCATCGACGCGGTGGTCGTCGTAATAGTCATGGCAGAAATCGTAGACGAGCTGCTCATCCGGATCGTCGAATTTGGGGGTCTTGCGCTCGGCGATCGCATCGATGACGTGCTGCGGCACACCGGCGTTCTGCGCCAGCCGGACGTGCGCCGCCCATTCGAACTGCGCCGTCCAGTAGCGCGCCGTCATCAGGATCGCGATTTCTGTGAGCTTCTGCGAAAACCCGGTGCCGAACCGGACGTGCGCGCCGAGCCTGTGGGCATGGTCGGCTAGCCCGGGGCTCTTCAGCCAGACATGCACCGGCGGCGGCACCGAGCCGCGCGGCCCCGCCTTGCAGTCGTTCCAGATGCGGCGTTGCGCGTCTTCGAGGCGGCTTTCCTCTAGTTGCTCGTATCTCGGCATATCGGTCGTCTCCCGGGTTCACAGGGCAGGGGCGGGCATCATACTGTCACCCGGGCGTGACTGAGGAGGGATGATATGGCAAGGCGCAGGCTCGGCGGATTGGAGGTGTCGGCGGTCGGACTCGGGTGCGGCACGATGACCCCGTTCTACGACGCCCCCGACCCCGATTCCGCGGTCGCGACGATCCGCCGGGCCCGCGAGCTCGGCATCGACTTTCTCGACACCTCGGACGCCTATGGCGTCGGCCGCAACGAGGAGCTGATCGCCCGCGCCGTCGCCGGCCATCGCCGCGATTACGTCATCGCCAGCAAATTCGGCAATGTGCAGCTCCAGGGTGGGCCGCGCTTTGCCGATGGCCGCCCCGAATACGTGAAAGAATGCTGCGACAACAGCCTGAAGCGCCTGCAGACCGATGTGATCGACCTCTATTACATCCACCGCGTCGATGCCGACGTGCCGATCGAGGACACGGTCGGCGCGATGGCCGAGTTGGTCGAGGCCGGCAAGGTGCGAGCGCTCGGCATCTGCGAGGCGGGGCCGGCGACGATCCGGCGCGCCCATGCCGTGCATTCGATCAGCGCGGTGCAGATCGAATATTCGCTATGGACCCGCGATGTCGAGGCCGAGATCCTGCCGCTTTGCGAGGAGCTCGGCATCGGCTTTGTCGCCTACAGCCCGTTGGGGCGAGGCTTTCTGACCGGGGGCGTGACCAGCCTCGACCGGCTGCGCGATGGCGATGCGCGCCGCCGCATGCCGCGCTTTCAGGCCGAGAACCTGCAGCGGAACCTGACCCTCGTCGAGGAGTTGAAGGCGCACGCGGCGGCCGAGCGCTGCACCCCGGCACAGCTGGCGATCGCCTGGCTGTTGTGGCGCCGGCCCTTTATCGTGCCGATCCCCGGCACCAGCCATGTGCACCGGCTCGAGGAAAACGCCGTCGCGGCCGGCTTGCGCCTGTCGGCCGACACGGAGGACGCGCTCGCGCACATCTTCGCGCCCGGGGCCGCCGCCGGCGCCCGCTACCCGGCGGCCCACCTCGAACGGCTGATGATCTGATAACATCGTTGTCCAAAGAGGCCTAAGCGGAGCGCGCGCATGGAATTCGGCATGTTTCACGAGTTTCCGTCGATGCCGGGGCGTGACGAGACGGCAATGTTCGACGAGGCGATGGCGCAGGTCGATGCCGCGGAGCGCTGGGGCCTCGACGTCATGTGGCTGGCCGAAATCCATTTCGCACCCGAGCGGACCTATCTCTCGGCGCCCTTGGCGATCGCCAGCGCGATCGCGGCGCGCACCCGCCGCATGAAGATCGGCATCGCGGTGCAGGTATTGCCGCTCTGTCACCCGCTGCGCCTCGCCGAGGAAGCCGCGACGGTGGATCAGATCAGCCAGGGCAGGCTGATCTTCGGAGTCGGCCGCAGCGGCGTCGTCAGCACCTACGACGCCTACCAGGTCCCCTATGGCGAGAGCCGCGAACGGTTTGGCGAGATCCTCGACATCGTGCTGCGCGCCTGGAAGGAGCCGCGCTTCTCCTATTCCGGGCAGTTCTACAATTTCGACAATGTCGCCTGCGCGCCGCGGCCCTACCAGGGCAAACTGCCGCCGATCCGCATTGCCGCCAGCACTCCCGACACCTTTCCGGCGATCGGCGCGATGGGCTACCCGGTCTTTGCCAGCACGCGGCATCCCACCTGGTCGGAGCTGGCGCCGCACATCAAGGCCTACCAGGATGCCTATAACGCCGCCGGGCATCCGGGCAAGGGCCAGGTGTTCATCTCGGCGCCGATCTACATCGCCGAGACCGAGGAGCGCGCCCGCGCCGAGGCCGAGGAAAGCGTCACCCATTTTTACAGGCTGCAATACGAGCTGATCGCCGAGTCGGCGCGGCGTTCCGGAAGGCAGAACTTCATCGACCGCGCCGAGAAGCTGCGCAATTTGACCTATGCCGATGCGCTGCGCGGCAACGTGCTGGTCGGCACGCCGGACAGTGTCGCCGCCCGGCTCACGGAATTGCGCGACGAGATCGGCTTCCACGGCATCCTCGCCGAATTGAATTGCGGCGGCCTCATTCCGCACGATCGGGTGCTGAACGCCATCCGTCTCCTCTGCCAGGAGGTCATGCCGCGGTTTCGCTGACTAAAAATCAAACGGGAGGAACACGATGAGACAGGTTCACGGCCGCACCGCGCTTTGGCCGCGGCTTGCCGCCGCGCTGATCGTTGGGTTGGTCCTTGGCTCGCCGGCGCGCGCTGCCGAGCCGATCAGGATCGGCTTCGGCATGGCGATGACTGGCGGGCTCGCCGCCGGCGGCAAATCCGCCCTGCTTGCAATGCAGATCTGGGAGGATCACGTCAACAAGGAGGGGGGCCTGCTCGGCCGGCCTGTCAAGCTCATCTATTACGACGACCAGAGCAACCCGGCGACGGTGCCGGGCATCTATACAAAGCTGCTCGATGTCGACAAGGTCGACTTCATCGTATCCGGCTACGGCACCAACTTGATCGCGCCGGCGATGCCGATCGCGATCCAGCATGACCGCCTGTTCCTCGGGCTGTTCGGGTTGGCGGTGAACAGCGAATTCCACTACCCGAAATACTTCTCGATGCTGCCGACCGGGCCGGACCCGAAGCACGCCTTTTCGGCGCCCTTCTTCAAGGTCGCGATGGCGGCGAACCCCAAGCCCAAGAGCCTCGCATTGCTCGCCGAGGATTCGGAATTTCCGAAAAACGCTTCCGAGGGCGTCCGCGACTTCGTCAAGGAGTATGGCCTCGACCTCGTCTATGACAAAACCTACCCGCCGGGGACGCCGGATTTCACGCCGATCGTGCACGCGATCCAGGCCACCAACCCCGATATGGTGTTCGTCGCGTCCTACCCGCCGGGTTCGGTCGGGATGCTGCGGGCGGCCACCGAATCCGGGCTCAAGACCCGGTTCTTCGGCGGCGGCATGGTCGGGTTGCAGTTCACCCCGATCAAGGAGCAGTTCGGCTCGAAGCTCAACGGCGTCGTCGATTACGATTGGTGGATCCCGGCGGAGACGATGCAGTTCCCGGGAATCCTCGACTTCTTGAAGGAATATCAGACAAAGGCAGGAGCTGCCGGTGTCGATCCGCTCGGCTGGTACCTGCCGCCCTTCGCCTATGCCTATCTGCAGGTTCTCGGCGACGCGATCACCGGGTCGAAATCGCTCGATCAGGAGAAGGTTGCAGACTTTATCCGCAGCAATCCGTTCAAGACGATCGTCGGCGACCTCTCCTTCGGCAAGGACGGAGAGTGGTCGAAACCGCGCGTCTTGGAAGTGCAGTGGCAGAACATCAGCGGCTCCGGAATCGAGCCGTTCAAGGACACCAAGACCGAGGCGATTCTTGAGCCGGCCGAGTACAAAACCGGCGCCATCGTCGCTCCGTACTCGGATGTGAAGAAATAGAGAAGCCTCGACTCCGGGTTGGAGCAGCGCGCAATGGGAGGGAGCCTCGTCGGTCGGGCGAGGCCCCGAATGCGGTTAAAGGGGAGAATGCTGGATGCGGTTCGGATTGTTTGGCGGCGCGCGCACCGATCCCGGCGAGCAGGCGAGCGACAGCCGGATCTACACCGACTACATCGATTACATCTGCGAGGCCGAACAGCTCGGCTTTCACAGTGTGTTCCTCGTCGAACATCACTTCACCGGGTTTGGTCAGGTCTCCGCGACGCTGAACTTCTTGACCTATCTCGCGGCGAAAACCACGACGATGCGTCTGGGTACGGCGGTGCTCGTCCTGCCGTGGCACAATCCGGCGCTCCTCGCCGAGCAGGCCGCGACCCTGGACCTGCTCTCGAACGGCCGCTTCGATTTCGGCATCGGCAAGGGTTATCGCTGGGGCGAGTTTCACGGCTTCTGCATTGCGATGGAGGAGGCCGAAGAGCGGTATCAGGAGACGGTGGCGTTCCTGCGCAAGGCGTGGACGACCGAGGGGCGCTTCTCGCATCACGGCAAGTACTGGCACTACGAGGACATCGTCGTCGAGCCGGCGCCGGTCCAGAAGCCGCACCCGCCTCTGTGGATCGGCGCGGCCAGCCCGAACTCGATCCGCTACGCCGCCGAGCAAGGCTACAATTTGCTGCTCGGTCAGGCCGGCGGTCCGGAAACGATTGCCGAAAACGTCTCGATCTACCGCCGTGCTATCGAGGCGCAGGGGCGCACCTACGATTCGTCGATGGTCGGTCTGACCCGCGCGTTGCACATCGCGATGAACGACACCGAGCGCGAAGCGGCACGCGCGTTGCGCGCCAAGTTCATGACCCAAGTCCAGCAATTGTCGCTGTCGCCGACCGGCGAGTCGCCGACGCTTGGCCGTCCGCGCAAAATGATGTCGCGCGCCGAAATGGATGCGGTGACCGAGCGCGACGCGCTGATCGGCCGGCCGGACGAGATCGTCGGGCGCATCAAGCGGCTGCAGGAAGCCGGCGTCGAATACGTGATGGTGATCGATTTCGCCGGCTCGCGCGAGCATCTGCGCATTTTCGCGCGCGAGGTCATGCCGGCCTTCGCTTAACGGCCTAGTCGGTGCCGGGCGCCGGACTGGCGCCGCCGAGCGCGGCGGCAAGCGCATGCCCCGCCCAGACCGCGAGCAGGCACAGCGCAACCGACAGCAGGACGTTCCCTCCGGCCTCGAACCAGCGCCCGAACCGCGCCAACTCCAGTGTCTGCAAGCTGAAGGCAGAGAATGTCGTGAACCCGCCGCACAGCCCGACCATGACAAACGCTCGCAGCTCGAACGGCACTGGGAACCGGTGCGCGGTCAGAGTGCCGAAAAACCCGATGACGAACGACCCGGTGACATTGATCAGGATGGTGCCCCACGGAAATTGCGGGCCGAGCAGGATCGCCACAAAACCGGTCAGCCAATACCGCGCGACACCGCCGAGCGCGCTGCCGATCGCGATCCACAAATACGACCACCCCGACATACGCTCTCTCTGAGCCTGTATGTGCGCAGTGGCCAGCGCAATCGGTGCTGAGCGCGCCTCTTCGAGTTCAGAGATCGGCGTAGACGTGCGTCTCGGCGCGAGCGCCGGGATGTGTCACCGCTCCCTTCTCGGCGTCGCCCACGGTCTGCGCGTATTTCCACAACGTACCCGACTGGTAGTTGTTCGTGCGCGGCTTCCAGACCCGTTTGCGTTCCGCCAGCTCGGCATCGGAAAGCGCGACATCGATCGTGCCGCCGACCGCGTCGATCGTGATCTTGTCACCGTCGCGCAACAGCGCGATCGGACCGCCGGCCGCTGCTTCGGGACCGACATGGCCGATGCAGAAACCATGCGTCGCGCCCGAGAAACGGCCATCGGTGATCAGCGCAACCTTCTCGCCGACGCCTTGGCCGTAAAGTGCCGCGGTCGTCGACAGCATCTCGCGCATGCCGGGTCCGCCGCGCGGCCCCTCGTAGCGGATGACGATGATGTCGCCCTCCTTGTAACGGCGCTTGTCCACCGCCTCAAACGCATCCTCCTCGCAATCGAAGCACAGGGCGGTCCCCTCAAAGCGCAATGTCTTCATGCCGGCGACCTTCACGATCGCTCCACCCGGCGCCAAATTGCCCTTCAGCGCGACGAGCCCGCCGGTCGGCGCCAGCGGCTTCGAGGTCGGGCGCACGACGTCCTGGCTCGTCGGAAATTTCACGTCGCGCAGATTTTCGGCGATCGTCTTGCCGGTGACGGTGATGCAATCGCCATGCAGATAGCCGCCCTCCAGGAGCGCCTTCATCAATACCGGCACGCCGCCGATATCGTGCAAATCCTTCATGACGTAGCGCCCGCCCGGCTTCAGATCGGCGATATAGGGCGTGCGCTTGCAGATCTCGCCGAAATCGTGCAGGTCGAATTCGATGCCGGCCTCGTTCGCGATTGCCGGGATGTGCAGCCCGCCATTCGTCGAGCCGCCCGCCGCCGCTATGACCGTCACGGCATTCTCGATCGCCTTCCGCGTGACGATATCGCGCGGCCGGATATTGCGCCGCACCAGCTCCATAACGGTTTCGCCCGAAGCCTCGGCATAGGCGTCGCGCGAGTCGTACGGCGCCGGCGCGCCGGCCGAGCCGGGCAGCGCGAGACCGATCGCCTCCGATACGCAAGCCATCGTGTTGGCGGTGAAGAGCCCGCCGCAGGAGCCGGCGGAGGGGCAGGCCGCGCATTCCAGCTCGTGCAGTTCCTCATCGGTCAGATTGCCGACATTGTGCGCGCCGACCCCTTCGAACACGTCGCCGATCGTCACATCCTTGCCCTTGAACCGGCCGGGCAGGATCGAGCCGCCATACATGAAGACCGCCGGCACGTTGAGGCGCACCATCGCCATCATCAGCCCCGGCAGGGTCTTGTCGCAGCCGGCCAGCCCCACTATCGCGTCATAGCAGTGGCCGCGCATCGTCAGCTCGACCGAGTCGGCGATGACCTCGCGGCTGACCAGCGAGGATTTCATCCCCTCATGCCCCATCGCGATGCCGTCGGTGACCGTGATCGTCGTGAATTCGCGCGGCGTTCCGCCGGCTGCGGCAACGCCCTTCTTCGCCGCCTGCGCCTGGCGCGACAGCGCAATGTTGCACGGCGCCGCCTCGTTCCAGGTTGTCGCGACGCCGATGATCGGCTGATTGATCTGCTCGGTCGTCAGCCCCATCGAATAGAGAAAGGCGCGGTGCGGCGCGCGCTCCGGCCCGACCGTGACATGCCGGCTCGGCAAACGCGATTTGTCGATGGCGGGACGGCGAAGGTCGTCGGGCATGGCCGAACTCCTCTCGGGCACGATTTCCAAGGGTTGCCGCACCGTACCGACGCGGCGGGACGGGATCAATGCCATGAGCGCGGGATAGCGGAACACGGGCTGACCGGCTCGCGGGCGAACATAGCTCAGGACGGCTAACCCGTCTTAAGCCCGGCGCTAAGAACGGGTATGCGAGGGCGAACGATCGCCTATTATTCATCGTCGTCCCGGCGAAGGCCGGGACCCATCCTCCCGGCGACGAGACTGCTGAGCAATCGGTCCCGGCCTTCGCCGGGCCGACGGTTTGAGGGTTGAGGCGGGGGATCGGGGTAATGCGGTTTTTCTGGATCACGGGCTTTCTGCTGCTCGCCGGCTGCTCGATGTTCGATTCGAAGCCGAGCGGCACGGCCACGCTGACCCTCAACGATTCCTACTGGGACCAGGTCAACGTCGAGATCGTGCTGACCCGCAGCTCGGATTGCGAGAACCGCGACGGCTACATCTCCAGCCGGCAGATCCTGATGCGCAGGAACAAGACCGAGCCGGTCGATGTGCCGAGCGGCGCCAATGTCTGCTGGCGGCACGATCGCAACCCGAACAACCCGGTCGCGGGCGCCTGGTCGGGCTGGACCAAGGCGACCCTGTTCCCGGGCCAAAGCGGCGAATCCGACATTTAGGCCCCACCCCAACCCTCCCCGCCAAGCGGGGGAGGGTGGCCGGCGCGACCGCGCTGGACGGGTGGGGCTTATTGCCCTCCGCGGGACGACGACCCGGTATACGCCGGACCCGCCGATGTCTTAAGCTGGCGCCAATTCCGGAGACCCGCAAAACCGAGGAGCCCCGATGAAAGTCACCACCGCGATCGCCCAGGTCCTGAAAAAGGAGGGGATCGAGTTCCTGATCGGCTACCCGGTCAACCCGATCATCGAGGGCGCGGCCGAGGCCGATATTCGCACGATCATGGTGCGCCAGGAGCGCATCGGTCTGCATATGTGCGACGCCGTCGCGAAGGTGACCTCGGGCGACAAGATCGGCGTCTTCGTCATGCAGCACGGCCCCGGCACCGAGAACGCCTTCGGCGGCGTCGCGCAATCCTACGGCGATTCCTGCCCGGTCGTCGTCCTCCCGGCCGGTTATGCCCGCAACATCAATCAGGTGCACCCGAACTTCAACGCGGCGCTCAATTTCCGCCACGTCACGAAATTATGCGAGCAGGTGACCGTCGCCGACGCGACGATCGAGGTGCTGCGGCGCGCCTTCACGACGGTCAAGAACGGCCGCCCCGGTCCGGTGCTGGTCGAATTCCCGACCGACATCCTGCGCGAGGAGGTGCCCGACGAGCTGGTCGCCGAATACAAGAAAACGCCACATATGAAGAGCGGCCCCGATCCGCGCTCGGTGTCGCAAATCGCCGAGGCGCTCGTCGCCGCAAAGCGTCCGGTCATCGTCGCGGGGCAGGGGGTCCATTACGCGAAGGCGTGGCCGCAGCTAAAAGCTTTGGCGGAGCTCGTCGAAGCGCCGGTCATGACGACGCTCCCGGGCAAGAGCGCCTTCCCCGAGAACCACCCGCTGTCGCTCGGCTCCGGCGGCATCGGCATCGGGGCGCATCTCTGGCATTTCCTGCAGAACGCCGATTTCATCTTCGGTATCGGCTGCAGCTTCACCCGCACCAGCTTCGGCACCGCGATGCCGAAGGGGAAGAAGATCGCGCATGCGACCTTGGATCCCTACGCGATCAACAAGGACGTGCCGGTCGAGCTGGCGGCGGTCGGCGATGCCGGCCTGACCCTCGACGCGTTGCTCGACGAGGTGAAGGACCGGCTCAAGGGCAAGCCGCGCGACCGCGCCGCCGCGGTGGCACGCGAGATCGCCGGTCTGCGCGAGGAATGGCTCGGCAAGTGGAAGCACCGGCTGACTGCCGACTCGACGCCGCTCTCGCCCTACCGGGTGATCTGGGATCTCTTACACACGGTCGACGTCAAGAACACGATCATCACCCACGACGCCGGCAGCCCGCGCGACCAGCTCTCGCCCTTCTGGGTCAGCGAGACCCCGCTCTCCTATCTCGGCTGGGGCAAGACGACCCAGCTCGGCTATGGTCTCGGGATCGCGATGGGCGCCAAGCTCGCCGCGCCCGACAAGCTCTGCATCAATGTCTGGGGCGACGCGGCGATCGGCTTCACCGGCATGGATTTCGAGACCGCCGTGCGCGAGCGGCTGCCGATCCTGTCGATCCTGATGAACAACTTCTCGATGGCGATCGAATTGAAGGTCATGCCAATCTCGACCGAGAAGTACCGCTCGACCGACATCAGCGGCAATTACGCCGATTTCGCCAAGGCGCTCGGCGGCTACGGCGAGCGCGTCACCGAGCCCGGGCAGATCAAGGACGCGATCAAGCGCGGCATCCAGAAGACCAAGGAAGGCACGCCAGCCTTGCTCGAATTCATCACCGAAAAGGCCACCGACGTCTCCCGCTTCCCCTGATCGCGCGCGCTTCAAAGAGGAGGAACCCACATGGCATTACCGCAAGACATCCGTCCGGTGTTTCAGGACATCCAGGACACGCTGGTGCGCTCGGACTCGCCGTGGATCGAGCGCTCGCCGCAGGACAAATTGAAAATCCTGTGGATCGGCCGCGAGACCGGCACCTGGGCGTCATTGCATCATTGGAAGAAGGGCTATGCCGCGCCCCCGCACAAGCACCTCGCCGGCGCGCATGTCTACATCCTGTCGGGTAAGCTGCAGGTGCGCGACGGCACCCTGAACGCCGGCGACTACGTCTACGAACCGTCCGGCGTGTTGCACGACGAGACCAAGGCCATCGAGGATACGACTTATCTATTCATCTCGAACGGACCGGTGCTGTTTTTCGACGAGAACGGCTTCACCCGCTACACGAACTGGGAAGTTATGGAGAAATTGCGCGCCCAGGCCGAGGCGCCGCAGGCCCAGGCCGCGGAATAACGGCTTACAGCACCTCCAGCACCTTCTCCGGCGGGCGGCCGAGCGCCGCCTTGCTTCCCGACACGACGATCGGCCGCTCGACGATGATCGGGTGCTTCGCCATCGCGGCGATCAGCTGCTCTTCCGACAGCCGTGCCGGGTCGATGCCGGCCTCGACCGCCTCCTTTTTGCGGATCAGCGCCTTGGCCGGCATCTTCAGCTGGCCGAGCAGCGTCTTCAGCTGCGCCGCCGTATAGGGCGTCTTCAGATATTCGACGATCTCGGGCTCGACGCCTTTGTCGCGCAGCAAGGCCAGCGTCTTCCGCGAAGTGTTGCAGCGCGGGTTGTGATAGATGCGGACCGGCATCGCGCTCCCTCCGGATTGTTCGGCTCATTCTCCGTGCCTAGAGTGCCGCCGCCAAGAGGGTTGATCCGATGCGCCTCACCGACGAAGAGCAGGCGATGCTGGCCGGGGCGGCCGGCGAACCGCGCCGCTGGGCGATCCAGCACCAGATCGCGGTCGGCGAGTTCTTCGACGCCGCCGATCTCGTGCCGGTGTCGCAGGCGCACATCATGGCCGATACCGAGTCGCTCGGCGAGGCCGGCGTGCGGTTCCTCGAAGACCTCGCGGCCGCGCCCGAAACCGAGCGCCGCGTCCGCATCCCGACCCTGACCGACCCGCGCGGCCTCGATTTTCAGACCTACAAGCGGCTTGGGCAGACCGAGGCGATGGCCGCGCTCGAATCCCGCGCGATCGTCGCGCTGAAAGCCTTCGGCGTGCTGATGACCGACACCTGCATCAATTACCAGACGATCATGCCGCCGACCCGCGGCGAGCATCTCGCGATGGGCGACACCGGCGTCGTGATCTATTCGAACAGCGTGTTCGGCGCGCGCAGCAATTTCGAGGGCGGCCCCTCGGCCTTGGCTGCGGCGCTCACCGGCCGCACGCCGCGCTACGGCTACCATCTCGACGAGCACCGCCGCGCTACGCGCCGCTTTCGCCTCGATGTGCAGCCGCGCGATCTGTCGGAATGGGGCGCGCTCGGCGGCATGATCGGCCGGGAATGCGGGTCCTATTGGGAGGTGCCGTTGATCGAAGGCATCGAAGCCGCTCCCGGCTCCGATGCGCTGAAGCATTTCGGCGCAGCCATGGCGAGTTACGGCTCAACCGCGCTGTTCCGGATCCCGGGGATGACCGCAGAGTCATCTAACTTGGACCGCCGGCCTCTGGCCGGCATGCCGGCGGGACGCCGGCGCTCCGGTATCGAGACGATCAGCCGCGCCGATCTCGATGCCTTCATCGCCGCCTACGGCGCGGCCGGCGACAAGGTCGATGTCGTCGTCTTCGCCGCGCCGCATTTGTCGCTGGTCGAGATGGCGGCGGTCGCCGACGCGCTCGCCGCCCGCAGGGTGCACCCCGAGACGACGTTGCTCGTCGCGACTTCGCCCGAGATCAAGCACGCCGCCGACCGCATCGGGCTGACCCGCCGCATCGAGGAGACGGGCGCGGTCGTCGCCGCCGGGATCTGCTTCTACCAGAGCTATGCCGGCGAGATGGCCGCGGCCAACGGCTGGAAGCGGCTCGCGACCAATTCGGCGAAGCTCGTCAACATCATCGGCGGCTACGGCTACCAGCCGACGCTCTTAAGCCTCGAACGCTGCGTCGATTCCGCGGTCGCCGGGCGGGTCGTCTAATGTCCATCATGCTGCGCTGCCATAAGGGGATCGGCCCAGCGGTGACCGGCACCGCGCTCGTCGCCAAGGACAATTTCAGCGCCCGCTACGACCTTGACCGCAAGGCCGGCACCTTCTCGCGCCCGACGCACGCGCTCGCGGGCCAGAGCTATGCCGGCAAGATCCTCGTGCTCGATCAGGCGAAGGGCGGCGTGGCGACGGCGTGGATGCTGCACGAGATGAAATCGAGCGGTGTCGTGCCGCTGGCGCTTGTCTTCAATCGGGTCAACCCGATCCTGGCGCAGGGCGCCGCGTTCGGCGGCGTGACGCTGGTCGACCGCTTCGAGGGCGACGCGACCGATTTGATCCGTACCGGCGACCGGCTGCGCATCGACCCCGCCGCAGGCACGGTCGAAATCCTCAATCGATAATTCTCTCAATCGCAAATTTATTTGCGATGGTGCCCTTGAACAATCCGGATAACTTAACCACCTCCGGCTTAGATCCGGGAAAATTCGGCGGTTGAACGGGCGCGGCCGGGCTCTGACCGGTCGCGATGTGCTAAGCTGCGCACACGCGGGCGCCGCTCAGGCGCCGACGGAGGCTTTGCGATGTCGACCAGTTACCGCTATGCCCTGCCGGTCGAGCAGACCGAGTGGAAGTTCGACGGCCATACCGACGTCACGTTCACCTGGGAATATGACGAGAACCGCGCCGGGCTGTTGCAGCTCTACTCAAAGGGCAAGCAGCAGCAATGGGACGCCGCCGACCGCATCGACTGGTCCTTGGACCTCGATCCCGAAAACCCGATGCAGCTCGATGACCGGGTCGTGCCGATCTACGGCTCCCACATCTGGGAGCGGATGACCGAGAAGGAGCGCCGCCAGCTCCGCCATCATCAGCAGGCGTCGCAGATTTCGCAATTCATGCATGGCGAGCAGGGGGCGCTGATCGCCACCGCGAAGATCGTCCAGACCGTCCCCGATCTCGATTCAAAATTCTACGCCGCGACGCAGGTCATGGATGAGGCGCGGCACGTCGAAGCCTATTCCCGCCTGCTGCACGACAAGTTCGAGCTGGCCTATCCGATCACCCACGGCCTCAAATCGCTGCTCGAAAGCGGTCTCAGCGACAGCCGCTGGGACATGACCTATCTGACGATGCAGATCCTGATCGAGGGGCTGGCGCTCGCCGCCTTTCAGCGCATCCGCGACCAGTCGAAGAACCCGCTCGCCGCGGCGGTCAACGCCTATGTCATGCAGGACGAAGCGCGCCATGTCGCGTTCGGCCGGCTTGCCTTGCGCGACTACTACCCGCAGCTCAGCGACGCCGAACGCGCCGAGCGCGAAGACTTCGTCGTGCAGGCCTGCTGGCACATGCGCGACCGCTTCAACCAGAAAGAGGTCTGGGAGCGGCTCGGCCTGCCGGTCAAGGAGTGCATCGAAATCCTCGATCATTCCGAGACGATGCAATTGTTCCGCAGCCGCCTGTTCACCCGCATCGTGCCGACAGTCAAGGACATCGGCCTCTGGGGGCCGAAGGTGCAGGAGGCGTTCGCGGCGATGGGGGCGATCGAGTTTGCCAAGATCGACGCCGCTGCGCTCCTCGAAAACGACTCCCGCGTCGCCGAGGAATTCGACGCCAAGATGCGCCTCAAAGACGCCGGTGTAGCCGCCCAGTAGGTCGCAGGCTGACCGACATCTCAATCAAGGCGGGGCCGTGCGCGTTCACGGCGCGGTTCGAACGCGAGACGGCGCCGCTGACCTGCACCCGTTTCGAGAGGCTGTTGCCTTACCGCGAGCGCGTGATCCATGTCCGGTGGAGCGGTGAAGCCTGCTGGATCCCGCTCGGCGCGCTCGATCTCGGCATCGGTTACGAGAACGCGACGAGCTTTCCGGCCCCGGGGCAGATCCTGCTTTACCCCGGCGGGATCAGCGAGACCGAGATCCTGCTCGCCTATGGCGCGGTCCGCTTTGCCAGCAAGGTCGGCCAGCTAGCCGGCAACCACTTTCTGACGATCGTCGAAGGCCTCGACCAGCTCCGCCCGCTCGGCGAATTGGCTCTGTGGCACGGCGCGCAGGACATCGAATTCGCGCGGTTGTGATCCGATCGGAATGCGCCCGGCGGTTTTCTCGGCGTCCCGCGTGCTCTAACTTGAGACAGACGCCAGCAACCTAGAGGCCAGATCATGCCCGGCTTTACGACGCGCCCCGAGATCCGCGGCACCTTCGGGGTCGTCGCGACAACCCATTGGCTCGCCTCCTCGGTCGGGATGAGCGTCCTCGAAAAGGGCGGCAACGCCTTCGATGCTGCCGCGGCGGCCGGATTCACCCTGCAGGTCGTCGAACCGCATCTGAACGGCCCGCTCGGCGAGGCGCCGATCCTCGTTTACAGCGCGAAAAACCGCCGCTGCGACATGATCTGCGGGCAGGGCGTCGCGCCCGCCGCCGCGACGATCGCCCGTTACAAGAGCCTCGGCCTCGACCTGATCCCCGGCACGGGACTTCTCGCCGCGACCATGCCCGGCGCCTTCGACGCCTGGATGCGATTGCTGCGCGATTACGGCACGATGCCGCTCGCCGATCTGATGGCGCCGGCGCTCGGCTATGCCGAGAACGGCTATCCCGTGGTCGGCCGCATCCGCGACACGATCCTGACCGTCGCCGAATTGTTCCGCCGCGAATGGCCGACCTCCGCCGCGGTGTACCTGCCCGGGGGTGAGCCGCCGATCCCAGGCAGGCTGTTCCGCAACCCGGCGCTCGCCGCGACCTACAAACGCGTCCTCGCCGAAGCGCAAGCAGATGGCGCCAATCGCGACCGCATCATCGAACGCGCCAGCGATGCCTGGTATCGCGGTTTTGTCGCCGAGGCGATCGACCGCTTCTGCCGCACCCAGAAGGTGTTCGACGCTTCGGGCCGGCGGCATGGCGGGCTCCTGACCGCCGATGACATGGCGCGCTGGCAGGCGCCGGTCGAAACCCCACTCACCTACGATTACCGCGGCTATACCGTCGTAAAGGGCGGCCCCTGGAGCCAAGGGCCGGTTCTGCTGCAGCAATTAGCCTTGCTGCAGGGCTTTGACCTCGACGGTCTCGATCCGACCGGGCCCGATTTCGTCCACATCGTCACCGAATGCGCCAAGCTCGCTTATGCCGACCGCGAGGCCTGGTACGGCGATCCTGATTTTGTCGATGTGCCGATGGCGACTTTGTTGAGCCCGGCCTACAACGACCAGCGCCGCAAGCTCGTCGGCGATCGCGCTTCCCTGGAATTGCGCCCGGGCCGGCCGGACGGCCGCGAGCCCTATATCCTGGTCGGCGGCCTCGAAACCGCTGCCGGCCCTGGCATCGGCGAGCCGACGGTTGGCCCCATTGCCGGCATGTATGACGGCATCGGCGAGCCGACGACGAGCCCATTGGGCGCCGTCGCCGGCGACACAGTGCATCTCGACATTATCGACCGCTGGGGCAACATGGTCTCGGCCACGCCGAGCGGCGGCTGGCTGCAATCGTCGCCCGTCATCCCGGAGCTCGGCTTCTGCCTCGGCACGCGGCTGCAGATCGCCTGGCTCGACGAGAAATCGCCGTCGAGCCTGCAGCCCGGCAAGCGCCCGCGCAGCACCTTGTCGCCGACCCTCGCATTGAAGGACGGCGAGCCCTGGATGGCCTTCGGCACGCCGGGCGGCGATGGGCAGGACCAGTGGTCGACGCAGCTCTTCCTGCACCATGTCCATCACGGCATGAATTTGCAGGAGGCGATCGACTGCCCGGAGTTCAACACCGAGCACGCGCCCAGCTCCTTCTATCCGCGCGCCGCCAATCCCGGCTCGCTGACCCTGGAGGGCCGCTTCCCGGAGAAAACTTTGCGGGCGCTCGCCGAGCGCGGTCACAAGGTGCGCTTCGGCGAGACCTGGTCGGGCGGGCGGCTCACCGCCTGCGCCCGCGAAGAAACGCCCGAAGGCACGGTCCTGAAGGCAGGCGCCAACCCGCGCGGCATGCAGACCTACGCCGTCGGCCGCTAATGCGGCGGTTTCACTACGGCGTTTGTCACCAAAAAAGGCGGCGCATTAACACCGACCGCACCTATATAACCGCGCAAGTTGTGCCCCTACGAGGCTAATTGGAGCGAGGCTTGCAAGAGCACCGGCAGGCTGCGCGAGTCGCGGTCATCATGGGCGTATCGGGCTCGGGCAAGACCACCGTCGGCAGGGCCCTGGCGAAGCGGCTTGGCTGGCGCTTTCAGGAAGGCGATGCCCTGCATCCACCGGAGAATGTCGCGAAGATGAAGGACGGCAAGCCGCTCGATGACGCGGACCGCGCACCGTGGCTTGCGGCGATAGCGGTCCGGATCGATGAGTGGCGCCGCCGCGGTGAATGCGGAATCATCACCTGCTCGGCGCTGAAGCGGCGCTATCGCGAAATCGTCATCGGCGATCGTCAGGATGTCCGGCTGATCTATCTTGAGGGGTCGCGGGCGTTGATTGGCGAAAGGATCGCGGCTCGGCACGGCCATTTCATGCCCCCCGGCCTGCTCGACAGCCAGTTTGCCGCGCTGGAGCCGCCGGCGCCGGACGAGGACGCGATCACCGTATCCGTCGATGCGCCGGTAGAGGCGATCGTCGCACGCATCGCCGGGCACGATCCCCAAATATGCGCGTTGACGGCATGACGGCGCTGATCTCGACCGCTCGCGAAACCATTGACGCGGCTGCCTTAAGCCCGCCGTTAGGAATTACGCCATGACCAATCCGCTGAAGATGCTTCAGGAATATGGCCAGTCGGTCTGGCTCGATTTTTTGAGCCGCGAATTGCTGCGCAGCGGCGAGCTGAAGCGGCTGATCGCCGAGGACGGGGTACGCGGCCTGACCTCGAACCCGTCGATCTTCGAAAAGGCGATCGGCCACGGCGAGGATTACGACGCGCAGATTGCCGAGCTGGAAGCGAAGGGCGATTTCGATCCCGCGACGTTGTTCGAGCAGCTGGCGGTCACCGACATCCAGCAGGCCGCTGACATCTTGCGTCCGGTCTATGACCAGACGCAGGGCCGTGACGGCTACGTCAGCATCGAGGTGTCGCCTTACCTCGCCCTGCAGACCGACGCGACGATTGAGGAGGCGCGGCGGCTCTGGCGTGAAATCAAGCGCGACAATCTGATGGTCAAGATTCCGGGGACGCCGCCCGGCCTGCCGGCGATCCGCGCGATGATCGCCGAGGGCGTCAACATCAATATCACCTTGCTGTTCTCGCAGAAGGTCTACGCCGAAGTCGCGGAGGCCTACATCTCCGGCCTTGAAGAATACGTCGCTAAGGGCGGCGACCCGCACAAGGTGGCGAGCGTCGCCAGTTTCTTCGTCAGCCGCATCGACACGATGGTCGACGAAGCGCTCGACAAGAAGATCGCCGCGGCGGCAGATCCCGCCGAAAAGGCGCGTCTCAAGGGCCTGCAGGGCAAGATCGCGGTCGCCAACGCCAAGCTCGCCTATCAGCTGTACAAGCAAATTTTTCACGATGAGCGCTGGCAGCGCTTGGCGCAGCAGGGGGCTCAGACGCAGCGCCTCTTGTGGGCCAGCACCGGCACGAAAAACAAGGCCTACAGCGATGTCTTGTACGTCGAGGAGCTGATCGGCCCCGACACGGTCAACACGATGCCGCCGGCGACGATGGACGCCTTCCGCGACCACGGCCGGCCGCGGTTGAGCCTTGAAGAAGATGTTCCCGGCGCCGAGGCGGCGATGAAGGCTTTGGCGCAGGCCGGCATCTCGATCGACGAGATCACCGCCCGCCTGGTCGAGGACGGGGTGCGCCAGTTCGCCGAAGCGGCCGACCAGCTTTATGCCGCCGTTCAGAAAAAGCGCCGCACCGTGCTCGGCGGCAAGCTCAATGCGATGACCTACAAGCTGCCGCAGGATTTGAACGAGGCGGTCAAGGGCGCGCTCGAAGACTGGCGCAAGAACGCCAAGATGCGCCGCTTGTGGGAAGGCGATGCTTCGCTGTGGACCAATACCGACGAGGCGCAGTGGCTCGGCTGGCTCACTATTGTCGATGAGGAATTGAAGAATATCGGCCGGTTCGAAGCCTTCGCTGCCGATATTCAGCGCGCCGGGTTCAGCGACGCGGTTCTGCTCGGCATGGGCGGCTCCAGCCTCGGCCCCGAGGTGCTGGCGCTGACCTTCGGCTCGGGCCCGGGGTTTCCCCGATTGCACATCCTCGATTCAACCGATCCGGCGCAGATCCGCCACCTTGAGAGCTCGATCGATATCGCGCGCACGCTGTTCATCGTTTCGAGCAAATCGGGCAGCACGCTCGAACCCAACATCTTCAAGCAGTATTTCTGGGAGCGCGCCAAATCGGCGCTTGGCGAGGCCGGCGCGGCCGGGCATTTCATCGCGATCACCGATCCGGGGTCGTCGCTGGAAAAGACGGCCCAGGCCGAAGGATTCCGTGCCGTCTTTCACGGCTTGCCGACGATTGGCGGCCGTTATTCGGTGTTGTCCGATTTCGGCTTGGTGCCGGCCGCGGCGAGCGGCATCGCGTTGCGTCCGTTGCTCGAGCGCACCACGATCATGGTGCGCTCCTGCGCGGCGAGCGCCCCGCCGGTCGAGAACCCTGGGGTCGTGCTCGGCGCGATCCTCGGCACCGCGGCGCGGCTCGGCCGCGACAAGCTGACCGTGATCGCCTCGCCGGGGATCGCCGCGCTCGGCGCCTGGCTTGAGCAGCTGCTCGCCGAATCGACCGGCAAGCAGGGACGCGGCATCATTCCGGTCGATGGCGAGCCGGTCGGCGCCCCGGCGGTCTACGGCAATGACCGCCTGTTCGCCTATCTGCGGCTCGCCGGCGATCAGGATAGCGAGCACGAACAGGCCGTCGCCGCGCTCGAAGCGGCCGGGCAACCGGTCGTGCGCTTCACCGTCTCCGACAAGATGCAGCTTGGCCAGGAGTTCTTCCGCTGGGAGATGGCGACCGCGGTGGCCGGCTCGATCCTCGGCATCAACCCGTTTGATCAGCCCGATGTCGAAGCGCAGAAGGTCAAGACGCGCGAACTGACCGCCGCCTATGAGAAATCGGGCAAGTTGCCGCCGGAGGAGCCGTTCTTTACCGCCGACGGCATCGCGTTTTACGCCGATCCGGAGAATGCGGCGGCCCTCAAGCCCTACGCCACGAGCTTGCCGGCGGTGATGAAGGCACACCTCGCCCGCGTGCATGCCGGCGACTATGTCGCGCTGCTCGCATATATCGAGCGCAATGCGCCGCACGCCGAGGTATTGCAGCGGCTGCGCCGCATGATCCGCGACCGGACCCGCGCGGCGACCTGCGTCGGCTTTGGGCCGCGTTTCCTGCATTCGACAGGGCAGGCCTACAAGGGCGGCCCGAACACCGGGGTTTTTCTGCAGATCACTGCTGATGACGCCGAGGATCTGCCGGTTCCGGGTCAGCGCTACACGTTCGGCATAGTCAAGGCGGCGCAGGCGCGCGGCGATTTCGATGTACTTGCCGAGCGCGGCCGCCGGTTGTTGCGGGCGCACCTGCCCGCGAATCTCGGTGACGGGCTTAAGATCCTGACCAAGGCCATCGAACAGGCGCTGCAATAGTCGAGGCCGCGGCCCACAACGGAGACAGCAACATGCAACTTGGGATGATCGGCCTTGGCCGAATGGGCGGCAACATCGTGCGCCGGCTGATGCGGGCGGGACACAGTTGCGTCGTCTACGACAAGAGCGCCGATGCGGTGCGCGGCCTCGCCGGCGAGGGTGCGGCGCCAAGCCGCGATCTTGCCGATTTCGTCCATCAGCTCGACAAGCCGCGCGCCGTTTGGGTCATGCTGCCGGCCGGCGCGATCACCCATCAGACGATCGTCGAACTCGGCGATCTCCTCGAACCCGGCGACATCCTGATCGACGGCGGCAATTCGCATTTCCACGACGACGTCCGCCACGCCGAGATGCTGAACCCCAAGGGCATTCGCTATCTCGATGTCGGGACCAGCGGCGGCGTTTGGGGCCTCGAACGCGGCTACTGCATGATGATCGGCGGCGACCGCGAGGCGGCCGACCACCTCGACCCGATCTTCGCCGCGCTGGCGCCGGGCCGCGGCACGATCCCTGCAACGCCCGGGCGCCAGGGGCGCGACCCTCGCGTCGAGCAGGGCTACATCTATTGCGGGCCGGCCGGCGCCGGCCATTTCGTCAAGATGGTTCACAACGGCATCGAATACGGGCTGATGCAGGCCTTCGGCGAAGGTTTCGACATCATGCGCAACGCCGATTCGCCGGCGGTGCCGGAAAATCGCCGCTACAAGCTCGACCTTGCCGATATCGCCGAAGTCTGGCGCCGCGGCAGCGTCGTATCCTCATGGCTGCTCGACCTGACGGCGATCGCGCTGGCCGAGGACCCGGATCTGAAGCAATTCTCCGGCTACGTCGAGGATTCGGGCGAGGGGCGCTGGACCATACAGGCGGCGCTTGAGCAGGCGGTGCCGGCCGAGGTGCTGTCGGCGGCGCTCTACACCCGCTTCCGCTCGCGCCAGGATCACACCTTCGCTGAGAAGCTGCTGTCGGCGATGCGCAAACAGTTCGGCGGACACCAAGAGCCGACCAAGGGATAGCGCGAGGGGCACAGGCATGGATCTCCGCCTCGATTGGCCGCCCGGCCGGACCACGCGCGCGGTTCAGGCGCCGCCCTGCGCCATGGTCATCTTCGGGTCGAGCGGCGATCTGACGAAACGCCTGCTGATCCCGGCGCTCTATAACCTGGCGAAAGCCGGCCGGCTGTCGGACAAGTTCGCGCTGATCGGCGTCGACCGCACCGACCGGTCGCATGAGGAGTTCCGCGAATATCTCGCCGAGGGCGTCCGCAGCTTTGTGTCGGACACTGCCACCGGCCCGGTGACCGCGCCTTTCGATGCCCGTGCCTGGGAGTTCCTCGCCGCCCGAATGAGCCATCTCAAAGGCGATGTGACCGATCCGGCGATGTACCAGCAGCTGGGCGAAACCCTCAAGGCAGTCGAGACGGAGCACGGCACCGCCGGCAATGTCGTGTTCTATCTTGCCGTTGCGGCCTCGCTGTTTGGCCCGGTGGTCGAGCAGCTCGCGGCGGCCGGTCTGACCCGCGAGGAGAACCAGCGCTGGCGTCGGGTCATCATCGAAAAGCCGTTCGGCCACGATCTCCAATCGGCGCGCGAACTCGATGCCCGGCTGGCGAAGGTCCTGTCCGAGCATCAGATCTACCGGATGGACCATTTCCTTGGGAAAGAGACGGTCCAGAACATCATGGTCCTGCGCTTTGCCAACGGCATCTTCGAGCCGCTGTGGAACCGCGACCATATCGACCATGTCCAGATCACCGTCGCCGAAACGGTCGGCGTCGAGCGGCGCGCCTCGTTTTATGAGGAAACCGGCGCATTGCGCGACATGGTGCCAAACCACGTTTTTCAGCTGTTGAGCCTGACCGCGATGGAGCCACCCAACTCCTTCGCCGCCGATGCGGTGCGGACCGAAAAGGACAAGGTGCTCGAGGCAGTGCTGCCGCTCGACGACAACGATGTCCGCCGCAACGTCGTGCGCGGGCAATATACCGCTGGCGTCGTGCGCGGCCAGCCGGTCAAGGGCTATCGCGAGGAAGAGGGGGTCGCGCCGGACAGCATGACCGAAACCTACGTCGCGCTGCGCCTCGGCATCGATAATTGGCGCTGGGCCGGTGTGCCGTTCTATATGCGCACGGGCAAGGCGCTGACTCGCCGCACGACCGAAATCGCGATCCAGTTCAAGCAGGTGCCGTTCGCGTTATTCCGCGACACCCCGGTCGAGACCTTGACCCCTAACGTGCTTGCCTTGCAGATCCAGCCCGATGAGGGAATATCGCTGCAATTCGGCGCCAAGCGGCCCGGCCCCGACATTCACCTCGGCGCGGTGCGCATGGATTTTCGCTACCGGGATTATTTCAACACCGAGCCGAGCACTGGCTACGAAACCCTGGTTTACGACTGCATGATCGGCGACCCGATACTGTTTCAGCGCGCCGACAGCGTCGAGGCCAGCTGGGCGGTGGTGCAACCTATCCTTGATGTGTGGCGCACCGACAAGACCGTCCCGCTCGAATTCTACACGGCGGGCACCGCCGGTCCCGACGCCGCCGATCAGCTGCTGTGGGGCAGCGGCCGGCAATGGCGTCCCATCGCGTGACGTGAAAAACCCGGCATGAAGAGACCGGTCATCGTCGCGCCGTCAATTCTCTCGGCTGATTTCGCGCGGCTCGGCGAAGAGGTGCAGGCGGTCGTCGCTGCCGGCGCCGATTGGATCCATGTCGATGTGATGGATGGCCGTTTCGTGCCGAATCTGACGATTGGGCCGGTGGTGGTCGACGCGGTGCGGCGGGTCACCTCGAAACCCCTCGACGTGCATCTGATGATCGTCGAGTCCGAGCGCTATCTTGACGCATTCGCCCATGCCGGCGCCGACCACCTGCTGGTGCATTGCGAGCCCGGCTCGACGGTCCATCTGCACCGGACGCTTTCGCACATCCGCGACCTCGGCAAAGTCGCCGGCACGGTGTTGAATCCGGGAACATCGCTGACGCAGATCGAAGAGGTCCTCGACCTCTGCGACATCGTGCTGTTGATGACGGTCAATCCGGGTTTCGGCGGCCAGAGCTTCCTGCCGTCGGTGCTGCCAAAAGTCCGCGCGTTGCGCAAAATGTGCGATGCGCGCGGGCTCGATCCGATCATCGAGGTTGATGGAGGGATCAACGGGGGCAATGCCTGGCGGGCGATCGATGCCGGCGCGACCGCGATCGTTGCCGGGTCGGCGGTGTTCGGGGCCGGCGATTACGCGGCCGCGATCACGGCGATCCGCGATTCGGCGGCGCCTGCGCAAGGCCGCGGCTGATGGAGCCTCGCGACCGTCTGAAGCAGGCCGCCGCCGAACGCGCGCTGGAATTCGTCGACAACGGCATGGTGCTCGGACTCGGCACCGGCTCCACTGCGGCATTCTTTGTCGAGCAATTGGCGGCCCGTGTCGCCCAGGGCTTGACCGTCGTCGGTATTCCGACCTCGGAGCGAACCGCTGCCCAGGCCCGGCGCCTCGGTATTCCGCTGACGAGTTTTGCCGAGCACCGGCAGATCGACCTGGCGATCGACGGCGCCGATGAGGTTCAGCGCGCCAGTCTCGACGTGATCAAGGGCCGCGGCGGCGCGTTGCTGCGCGAGAAGATTGTTGCTGCGGCAAGCCGCCGGTTCATCGTCATCGTCGACCGCGACAAGCTCGTCGATCGCCTCGGCGCGACCGGGCCGTTGCCGGTCGAGGTGGTGCAATTCGGCTGGCAGGTCACCGCCGCTTCCCTCGAGAAGCTCGGTTGTCGTCCCGAGTTGCGTTGCGCCGGTTCGGGCGACCCGTTTGTCACCGATGGCGGCAACTTCATACTGGATTGCCTGTTTGGCCCGATCGCCGTTCCGGCGGAGATTGAATGCCGGATCAATTCGATCGTCGGCGTAGTCGATAACGGTCTGTTTGTGGGGCGCAGCTCAGCCGCGATCGTCGCCTCGCCGGACGGGGTGGAAGTCATGATGCGCAGCGGGGCTGGCTAAGTGTGAGAAAAGTCTCGCTCGTGGTGTCGGATGTCGATGGCACGCTCGTGACCCACGACAAGGCATTGACGCCGCGGTCCATCGCCGCCGTTGAGCGATTGCGCGCGGCGGGCATCGCATTTTCCATCTGCAGCAGCCGCCCGCCCTTCGGACTCCGCATGCTGATCGAGCCGCTGCGCCTGGCATTGCCCCTTGGCGGCTACAATGGCGGCGCGATCGTCAACCCGGATCTGAGCGTCGTCGAGCAGAAGCTGATCCCGCTCGACGCTGCCGAAACAGCGGTCGAGGTGTTTCAGGCGCATCACATCGATTGCTGGGTTTTCGTTGGCAATGAATGGCTGGTCGTCAATCCGGAGGGCGCTCACGTCCTGCATGAGACGCGGACGGTCCAGACCGCGCCGACCGTGGTCCCGGCCTTCACCGAGGCGCAGCTCGCGGCTGCCGGCAAGATCGTCGGCCCCAGCGACGACCATGATTTGATTGCGCGGATCGCGGCAGAGCTGCAGCAGGCGCTCGCCGGCCGCGCCAATGTGGTGCGCTCGCAGGCCTATTATTGCGACGTTGTCGCGCCCGGAATCGACAAGGGGCGGCTCGTCAGGTTCCTGGCAGAGCACCTCCAGATCCCGCGTGAGGAGATCCTGGTCCTCGGCGACATGGAGAATGACCTTGAAATGTTCCGTGCCGCCGGTTTTGCAGTCGCGATGGGCAACGCGTCCGAGGCGGTCAAGCAGGTCGCTCAGGCGGTCACGCTGTCAAATGACCAGGACGGCTTCGCCGCCGCCATCGAACGGTATGTCCTCGGCGGCTGAGCCATGCAAAAAAAGAGAGGCCGCCCGAAGGCGGCCTCTCCTCAACCAGCGATAGGTCTGGGCTTAGTAGCCCGCGCCTGGAACGATCCGATGACGCCGCGGCGGCAGGGACGTGCCCACCATCGGCTCATACTGGTTGAAGCTCGCCAGGCAATCCGAGCGCAGCTGCCGATCGGTGATCGGGCCGCACTCCCGGCGCATCCGCGCATGGCGGAAGCCGGGGCTGGTCTCCAGCAGGCGGTCGTAGTGGCGGCTCTCGATAACATTCCGCCGTGCCGACCAGTCGCCAAAATCGCCGCGGCTGGCCTGTGGGCCGTTCGTGACGACTTCGTTTTGAACGTATTGCGCATGTGCCGCGGGCATCACTGCCACGCAAGCAGCCGCGAACGCCAGACTTAGTACGGTCTTCATCATGACCCGGTGACTCCCTCTCGAGGATGGTCACCGGTAGAACAGGCGGCGCTTGGTCGCGGTTCCCGCGAGAAAATCCAGCAGCCGTCAATTTTTTTTACAGGCCCTCGGGATCGGGCAGACCACGCCTGCGGCAGGCCGCGAGCATGGTATTGCGCAGCAGGCAGGCGATCGTCATCGGCCCGACGCCGCCCGGAACCGGCGTGATCAGCCCGGCCACTCGCCGCGCGGTCTCAAAATTGACATCGCCGACCAGCCGGCTGCCGGTCTCGGTGGGCAGCCGATTGATGCCGACGTCGATGACTGCCGCTCCCGGTTTGAGCCAATCGCCCTCGACCAGATGCGGCTGACCGATTGCCGCGACCAGGATATCGGCGCGGCGGCAGAGGCCGGGGAGGTCGAGGCTTTTCGAATGGCCGATCGTGACCGTGCAATCGGCGGCGATCAGCAGGGCCGCGACCGGCCGCCCGACGATCGCCGAGCGGCCGAGCACGACGGCTGCCGCTCCCGTCAGCGGCACATGTGCGGCTTGCAGCAACAGCAGAATGCCCTGCGGCGTGCAGGGGACGAGCCCCGGCTTGCCGTTCCACAACAGGCCGACATTGACCGGATGGAAGCCGTCGACGTCCTTTGCCGGATCGATCGCCGTGATAACCGCTTGCGAATCGATGCCGGACGGCAGCGGCAGCTGCACGAGAATGCCGTCAACCCGGTCATCGGAATTGAGCTTTGCCAGCAGCTCAAGGATTGCCGAAAGGCTGGAATCGGCTGGCAGGCGGAATTCGAAAGAGGCGAGGCCGGCCGCGCTGCAGGCGCGTCCCTTGCCGCTGACATAGAGGCGGCTGGCCGGGTCATCGCCCACCAGCACTGCGGCAAGCCCCGGGGTAATCCCGCGCTCCTGGCGCAGCCTCGCCGCGGCCGCGGCGATACATTGACGAAGCTCGGCGGCGATCCCCTTGCCGTCGATGATCGTCGCTGCGGCCATGCCTATTGCTGAGCTCGGGCTCGGCTACTGCGTCGCCTGATGTAGATAGGCGAGGAGGTTGGCAATCTCCTCGTCGTTCTTGATACCCGGAAATGCCATCTTGTTGCCTGGGATCGTACCGCGGGGGTCACGCAAAAATTTCGTCAGCGTCTCGTCATCCCAAACGATGCCCGAATTTTTCATCGCCGCGGAGTAATTGAACCCTTCGACGCTGCCCGCCTTGCGGCCGAAGAGCCCGTGCAGATTCGGCCCGACGCCGTTGTGTCCGCCCGCTTCGACGGTATGGCAAATCTTGCAACGGGCGAACGCGGCCTGTCCGGCGGCCGGATCCGCCGCCCAACCGGCGCGCGGCATTAGTATGGTAGCAATACCAATCAAGGCGGCCCACCGGATCATGCGCGTCCCCCGCCGAGAGCTGACGATGGGAATGACCTATCGCACCCGCGCTCCCGGCGGACAACCCTTCTCGCCGCGCTCAGCGGCAGCGCGCGAGAAGGCTGGAGCGTACTTTTCGATCAGCGGTGATGCCGGCTGGCGTGCGCCTCGCCGTGCTCGCGTGCTTCGGCGGTCTCGCGGCCGATCAGCTTGTAGAAATTGCTGCGCTGCCCGTCGGCCGTTTTTTCCTGATAAAGCAGGGCGAGATCTGCTTCGTCGAATTTCTTGAAGAATTCGTCCCAGGAGATCTCTTCCAGGTTTTCGTCGTTGGCGTTCGGCGCGTTCGGGAATTCGATGCGGATGATACCGGGATCATCCTTGCGATGGGTTCTCCGCACCGCTGCCGGACGGCCGCCGCGCGCCTCGGCCCATTTGCGGATCTCGTCGTGATCGGTCGTGATTTTCGTTTCGGCCATGCCTGAACCTCCGATAAGCCGTTGTAAGGTCAACGGAGGGGCATTGAGCGAGTTCAGGCGTGAGCAGCGCCCCATATGAGTGCGGCTCGGAGCGAATCGGAGGAATGCCGGTCATGACGAGAGAGACCGAGTTCCATTGTCCGGCTTGCGGCCGGAACTATCCAGCCGACCGGCCGATCTGGCGCTGCGAATGCGGTGGCCCTCTGAACCCCGAACCCGGACCAGGGTTGGGCCGATCGGATATCGTCGGCGCCGACGCCTCGCTGTGGCGTTATCGCGCCGCGCTGGCATTGAACGGTCCGCCGACGGTCACGCTCGGCGAGGGGCTGACCCCCTTGGTGACGCGGTCATGGGATGGCCTTCCGGTGCGCTTCAAGCTCGAATCGCAGATGCCGACGGGTTCGTTCAAGGACCGCGGCACCGCGGTCATGCTGAACCATCTGCTGGAGGTCGGGGTCGGCCCGATCCACGAGGATTCCTCGGGCAATGCCGGCTCGTCGATCGCGACCTACGCGGCCGCCGCCGGTCTGCCCTGCCGCATCTATGTCCCGGCCGCGGCGCCGCGCGGCAAAATCATGCAGATCGCCGCCTCGGGCGCCGAGGTGCGCGCCATCCCCGGCACCCGCCAGGCGGTGACTGACGCGGCGCTCGCCGCCATCGGCGAGAGCTTTTATGCCAGCCACAACTGGCATCCGTTCTTCATCGAGGGGACGAAGACCTTGGCCTACGAGCTTTGGGAGCAGCTCGGTTTCGCTGTGCCGGACAACATCCTGGTTCCGACCGGCTATGGCAGCAACATCCTCGGGCTCGATCGCGGTTTTGACGAGCTGATCCGGCGCGGCGAGATCGCGAGCCGGCCGCGGCTGTTCGCCGTTCAGGCCGAGAATTGCGCCGCCTTGGCGGCAGCCTGGGCGGCCGGGGCCGCGGATTATGTGCCGTTCACCCCCAGTTCGACGATCGCCGACGGCATCGCGACGGTAAAGCCGGTACGGACAGCCGAAGTGCTCGCGGCGTTGCGCCGCTCGGGAGGCGGGGTCGCCGCCGTGTCGGAAAACGACATCGGACCCGCATTCCAGGCGCTCGGCCGCCTTGGCCTGTTCGTCGAGCCGACCGCCGCGACCGCCGGCGCGGCGCTAACCCGGTTGCTGCATGACGGTACGATCCGGCCCGGCCAGACGACGATCGTGGTCTTGACCGGCCACGGCCTGAAAGCCACCGACAAAATCGGCGACCTTCTCGGTGCCAACTAGTCAGGCTTGTCAGCGCGTCCCGCAGCCGCAAAACTCGCCCCGATCGGGGAGGACAGGCCGTGCAGCGAGTCGCGATTGCCGGGTTCGGCGCCATCGGAAAAATTGTCGCCGAGCACCTCGACCCCAAGCTCCACGGGGGCATCGATGGCCTCGCGCTGGCGGCCGTGTCGGCCCGTGACGTGGACCGCGCCGAAGCGGCGATGGCGAGTTTCGCTCAACGGGTGCCGGTTCTGCCGCTCTCGAGGCTGGGCGAGGTCGCCGATATCGTCGTCGAATGCGCGCCCGCGGCGCTGTTGCGCGAGATCGCCGAACCCGCCCTGGCGGCCGGGCGCATCTTGATCGTTCTGTCCTGCGGCGCGCTCGTCGACAATTTCGATCTGGTGGAGCTGGCGCGCCGCCACAATGGCCGCATCCTGGTGCCGACCGGGGCGCTGTTGGCGCTCGATGCGGTACAGGCCGCCGCGGTTGGCGATATCTCGCGGGTTCACATGATTACCCGCAAGCCGCCCAATGGTCTCGCCGGCGCGCCCTACCTCGTCGAGAATGGCATCTCGGTTGATGGTCTCAACGCAGCCAAGCGCGTCTTCGCTGGCACCGCCCGTGAAGCCGCACGCGGCTTCCCGGCCAATGTCAATGTGGCCGCGGCATTGGCGCTCGCCGGCATCGGTCCGGACCGCACGACGATCGAGATCTGGGCCGACCCGGCGGTCGACCGCAACATTCATCGCATCGAGGTCGAGGCGGAGGCGGCGCGGCTGTCGTTTCAGATCGAGAACGTGCCGAGCATCGAAAATCCGCGCACCGGCCGGCTGACACCGCTATCGGTCGTCGCGCTGTTGAGAAAGCTGTCGAGCCCGCTCGCGATCGGCACCTGAACCGGGCCGGCTAGCTGTCTACCGATTGCAGGCGCTGACCACGATGTTGCAGTGGCCGGTGCTGGTATGCGTCTGACAGCGCTCGACCGCATCGCGCTTGGCCGCGTCGAGCGTTTCCCGATCGACGCCGCTCCACGCCTTGTCCACATCGCTCTTCGCGAGAGCGCCGCAGCCATGCGGTTCCACCACATGGGCCTGACATCCCGGCGAGCCGCAATTCTTTAGTGCCGCCTCCTTCGCGCGATCGGCGGTGGGCTCATTGCTGCTTGAACCGAAGCTGCCCGTCGTTTGATCGTAGGCAATCGCGCCATATTCGGCATGGGCCGGCGCAGGGTTTGCGAGGAACAGAACAGCAATACCTAGTCCAGCGCCCACAAGCACGGCACGATGCATGAGATCATTCCCTTGGCTGAATGCCCGAGCGGCCTGACGCGCGGTCAACGCCCGGCCACGGCCTTAGTGCCAGCCGCTACTCCGCCGCCGGGGCTTTTGCTTTGCCGAACTGAGGATAATTGGTGTCGTCGGCGAGCGCCTCGTCGCCCTCGGTCGGCAAGCCCGCCGCGTAGTCGAGCGCGCCCTGGATGTCGTCGCCCCAGACCTCGCGCGGCAATTCGTACAGCACCTCGACACCATAGCCGTTCGGGTCGCTGATGTAGAGGCTGTGGGTCATGCCGTGATTGACCCGGCGATGAAATTTGACGCCCTTCTTGCGCAGCCAGGCCAGCTGTTTCAGCCACGCCTCGCGGTTCGGCATCGCGATCGCGATATGGTTGATCGCGACCGGCATGTCGAACATCGCCCATTCGGCCGGCGGCTTCGGCAGGTTCGGGTTCTCGACGAGCGCGATGTCGTGGTGGTTCATTTGGCCGCTGTGGTCGCCGCTGTAAAAGCGCATGTTGCGGCGGCTCGATTGCCCCACCTGCTTGAAGCCGAGCACCTCGGTCCAGAATTTATGCGACTCTTCCATGTCGCGGACATTGATGACGAGGTGATTGAGGCCGGCGGGGGTCACCGCCTCAGCCGGGGTTTCGGGGACGATCTTCGTGGTGCCGTCGGCCATCGTCGCGCTCCGCGCTCAAAGGAGAATGCCGCAGGAAATATAGGGGGATCTTCGACGTTTTGCCAATCGCGCCCAGGGTTCGGCCAACTCGCTATCAGCGGTTGAGCCAGCGCCGGGCGAAACCTAAAAGGCCCTGCGGCATGAAGATGACGATCGCGATGAACATCAGCCCGACCGGGATCAGGTAATATTCGGTGAAGAACCGGGACAGGCCTTCCCGCAGCAGCAGAAAGAAGGCGGCGCCGACCACCGGGCCGACCAAGGTGCCGATGCCGCCGATCACGTTGTAGATGACGACTTCGCCCGACAAAACGAAGAACACGAAATTGGGCGCGGCGAACTGGTTCTGCAGCGCGTAGAGCACGCCCGCGAGACCGGCGAACAGCCCCGACAGCATGACCGCGACGATCTTGTAGCGCTCGATCGAATAGCCGATCGCGCGGGTGCGCGCCTCGTTCTCGCGGATCGACTGCAACACCATCCCGAACGGCGACTGCGTGATGCGGCGCAGCAGCAGGTACGACACGATCACGATCGCGAGCACAAACCAATGCAGCGTCATCGGGGTGAAGCGCAGCGAGAACAAGCCGGGGATCGCGAGCGCGGGGCGGCTGAAGGTCAGCCCGTTCTCGCCTCCGGTCAGCTCGGTCCAGGTAAAGATCACGATGTAGAAGATCTGCGAGAAGATCAGCGTCGTGATCGCGAAATAGATGTCGCGCAGCCGGGTCGAGAAATAGGCGACGAAGGCGGCGACCGCCGCCGCCGCAACAAGCCCGGCCGCGAGCGCCGCCCACAGGCTCGGCGGCCTCGTCGCCAGCAGCGCAAAGGCGGCGCCGTACATGCCGAGGCCGAAAAAGGCGGAGTGCCCGAACGACACCATGCCGGTGTAGCCGATCAGGATATCGGACGACATCGCGAGCAGGCCCCAGATCAGGATCTCGGTCAGGAACCGGCCCCAGAACGTCGGCAATACCAGCGGCGCGATTATCAGCAGCGCCAGTACGATCGCGAAGCCGGTCCAAAAAACGATCGGCTGGCGGTCCCTCATTTCGGCGTCGCGACAAAGAGACCGGTCGGCCGGAACAGCAGCGTCAGGATCAGGACGATGAACGAGGCGATGCCGGCCTGCGCCGGGCTGACCCACAAGGATGCGTAAGCTTCGAGGAGGCTGATGAAGATTGCCGCCAGGACCGAGCCGCCGAGGCTCCCCATCCCGCCGACCACGACGACAATGAAGGCTCTCAAAATCCAATCGAACCCCATCGCGTGATCGACGCCGACCAGCGGCCCGAACAGAACGCCGCTCGCGCCCGCCATTGCCGAGCCGACCGCGAACACCCCAGCCAAAACCCAGGGCACCGGGATACCCATCGCCTGCGCCATCACGCGATCTTGCGTCGTGGCGCGGATCCAGATCCCCCAGGTGCCGAATTTGAGAAACAGCCAGAAGCCGCCGATGATCGCCGCAGAGAGGGCCGCGATGAGCAGCCGGTAGAGCGGATAATCGAGATAGAACAGCGTGATCGAGCCGCCAAACGGTTCCGGGATCTTGCGCGCCACCGGGCCGAACTGCCACAGCGCATAATTCTGCAACACCAGCGACAGGCCGAAGGTCGCCAGGATCGTCGTCAACGGGTCGCGGCCGAGCAGCGGCCGCAGCGTGGTCAGGTAGACCAGCGCGCCGATGACCCCGGTGCCGAGCGAGGCGACGATCAGCGCCAGCCAGAAGCTGTGGGTCGCCAGCACCGTGAAGACGGCGATGTAAGCGCCGAGCATCAGGAACTCGCCATGCGCGAAATTGACGACGTCCATGATGCCGAAAATCAGCGTCAGGCCGGAGGCGACGAGCGCCAGGATCATGCCGCTGACCAGGCCATTCAGCGTCTGGATCAGGATCTGATCGAACGGGATCGCGTGCAGCAGCTCCATCGCCTGCCTCAAACCCCGAGATAGCGGTGAATCACGTCGTCGTCGGCCCGCAATTCCGAGGCCATCGCATGGTGGCGCACCTCACCTTTTTCGAGGAAGTAGACACGGCGGCTGGCCGCCAGGGTCAGCGGCACGTTCTGCTCGACCAGCAGCACCGCGACGCTCTCCCGGTAGAGCACGTCGATGATCTGGCGGATTTGCGACACCATGCGCGGCATCAACCCTTCGGTCGGCTCGTCGAGCAGAATGATCTTGGGCTCGAGCATCATCGCCCGCGCGATCGCCAGCATCTGCTGCTCGCCGCCCGACAGCGTGCCGCCGGCCTGGTTGCGCCGCTCCGACAATACCGGAAAGTAGCCGTATGCCTTCTCGAGCAGTTCCTTTTTGCGAGACGCCGTTACGCCACGGCGGTCGAGACCGGTACGCAGGTTTTCTGTCACCGTCAGCAGCGGGAAAATGCGCCGATCCTCCGGTACATAGCTGATGCCGGCCCGCGCCAGCCGGTGCGGTGGCACGCCGTTGACCGTCTCTCCCTCGAACAGCACGCGCCCGCGGCTCGGATGCACGAGCCCGGCGATCGCCTTCAACGTCGTGCTCTTGCCGACCCCGTTCCGGCCAAGCAGACCGACCACCTCGCCGCGGCCGACTTCGAGCGAGACGCCGTGCAGGATGTGACTCTTCCCGTAATAGCTATGGATGGCCTCGACCTTGAGGAGCGGGCCGTGCTTAGCAGCGGTCTCGGGGTGCGACGCCTCGGCCACGTGCGTCATTCCGGGCCCGGCTCTGCGGGCCGTCCCGGAATGACGTAAAAGGACATGCCTTCTTGAGTCATGTCTTCAGATAGACTTCGAGAACTCGCGGGTTTTGCTGGATCTCGGCCGGCGTCCCTTCGGCAAGGATCTCGCCGTAATGCATGACGGTGATCCGCTGCGCCAGCCCCATGACGACTTCCATGTCATGCTCGACAATCAGGATCGTCAGGTCCTTGGCGATGTGCCGCACCAGCGTCATCGTCTCGCGCGTCTCGGCGGCGCTCATGCCGGCGGTCGGCTCATCCAGACACAGTAGCCTGGGCTCCGTAGCCAGCGCGATGGCGATCTCCAAGGTGCGCTGTTCGCCATGCGACAGGTTGGCCGCCAGTTCGTACGCCTTGCCGAGCAGCCCGACCGCGCTCAGCGCGGCTTCGGCCTTTTCGATGATGTCGCGATAGCTGCGGTAATGCGTGAAGAGGCTCCAGCTGTGCCGGCGCGACTGGGCGGCGATGCGCGCGTTTTCGAGCACCGTCGCGTTCGGCAGGATGTTGGTGATCTGGTACGAGCGGGCGATGCCTTTTTGCGAGATGCGGTCGGGGGATAGCCCCGCGATGTTCTCGCCCTCCAGCAGGACGCGGCCGGAGGAGGGGTGCAAGACACCGGTCAGACAGTTGAAGAATGTGCTCTTACCGGCCCCGTTCGGGCCGATGATGGCGCGGATTTCGCCGGGCGCGAGAGCGATGTTGACATGGTTGAGCGCGGTCAGCCCGCCGAAGCGGATCGTCAGGTCCTCGGTGCGCAGCAGCGGCTCGGAAGCGGCGCCGCCGGCGCTCGTCGTCGGCGGCGCGGCTTCTGCCAGAGGCGCGTCGGTCACCTGCACAATCCTGAAAAAGATGTTTCCCGGTTTTAGGTCACGCGAAGGTGCAGGCCGGCGGCACCTCGCTCTTCTGCCACGGTATCAAATCCTGGACGTGGTAGGTGCCCTCCTTCATCTCGAAGATGATCTCGCGCATGAACGCCTGGTGGTCTTCTTTGCGCAAAACCTTGTCGCCGGTCGGGAAGTCGGCGCTCTCTTTCATCTCCAGCCCTTCGAGCGCGGCGATCAACTTGTCGGAATCGGCGCGGCTCTGGAATTTGGATTTCTCGATGCCGAGCTTCAGCGCGTTCATTGCCTCGAAATTCGATTGAACATAGCGATCGGGCAGCGGGTTCGTGATGCCGGCCTGCTTCAGCCGCGGCACGGCATCGTCATAGAAACTGTGAAGGTAGGGCGTGTCGAGCGGTCCCTGGAATACCGGCACGTAGCGGTCTATGCCGACAAATCCCTCGATCTTGTCGCCCAGCGCGGGAAGCTGGCTCGCCGAGGCCATCGCCCCGTCGCCAGCCCATTTGTATTTTTTGTGCAGGCCGAGGTCAGATGCCTGGTTGATGATGTTGATCGCATCCGGGCCGAAAAAGATGAAGAGCATCCCGTCGAAATCGCCGCTGATCTTCGACAGGAAGGGCGTCATGTCGGCGGTGCCGAGCGGGATCCCGAGCGCGCCGGCGACACTGCCGCCATTCGTCTTGATCTCGTTCGCATACGCGTCGCGGGTCGACTGGCCCCAGGCATAGTCGACATAGGCGATAAACCAGCGCTTGCCGAGCTTGCTGACGAGATAGGGGGCAAACGCCTTCGCCTGGGACGGCGCGAAATCGTATGGCCGGAACGTGTAGCGGTTGCACTTGCTCGTGGTCAGCGTCGTGTCGAGGCAGACGCTGATCATGTTGACGACTTGGTTCTCGACAAAGACCGGGACGCAGGCCAGGCAAATATTCGACAGGTAGCCCCCGACATGCGCGTCGATGTTGTCTTCGGTGACCAGCTTCTCGACCTTGCGGCGGCCGGTGTCGGGCTTCGACTCATCGTCGGCGACGATGAGCTCGACCGACCGGCCGAGAATGCCGCCCGATTTATTGATCCGGTCGACCGCCATCTGGACGCCGACCAGCGCCGTCTTGCCGCCCAGCGCGGCGACGCCGGTCAGCGGCTGCTCCGTGCCGATCCGATAGGGCTTTGACTGCGCGAGAGCAAACCGCAACGGCATCGGCGACAGCACGGCCCCGCCAAGACCGATGCCGCCCGCCGCGAGTACCCGCCGGCGCGTCGTTCCACCCTCCGGCTTGCTGCCGTGCAGCCCTTCCCTGTTCCGGTCAACCATCAACGCCTCCGATCCGTATCCACCCTGATCGCGCTTTCCAGCCCGGCCATGACTAGCAATATCCACGCCGAGTGGTGCTTTACCGCCGCGCGCTCGCGGCGCCCGATCCTAACGGTATAGCAAGGGCTGCGGCCAGCCTGAACCAAAGGGCGGGTCACTGATGCGCCCGGCTTACGCCGGGATTTCGCCACGCCTCACGCGCCAATTGTGCCGGGTCGCTGAACATCGTTCGGAAAAGCTGCTGCGGGCTGCGCGTTTCGGTTTTATGATCGAATTTATAGACCGGCCACAGCCGGCCGGAAACCAGCGGGAGGTGCGTATGTCGGATTACAGGATCATCTCGGCCGACTCCCACATCGTCGAGCCGCCGGACATGTACACGGCGCGGTTCGACCCGAAACTGCGCAATCGCGCGCCGCATATGGAGCGGCGCAAGACGCCGGCCGGCCGCGAATACGACGCCTGGATGCTCGAGGGGCAGCAGGTCGGCACGCTGGGCGCGGTCATGCAGGCCGGACAGCGTTTTGAGGATCCCTCGCAGATCGACTTCCTCGGTCTCTGGGAAGATGTCCGCAAGGGCGCGTATCACGCCGACGCGATGATCGCCGAAAACGAAGAGGACGGCATCTGGGGCTCGGTATTGCAGCCGAGCCAGGGCCTGTTCTGGTACCGCGTGCCGGACAGCGAGCTGCTGACGGAAATCTGCCGCTGCTACAACGACTGGATCGCCGATTTCTGCAAGCCGCAACCCGATCGGCTGAAGGGCATCGCGATGCTCAATGTCGACGACCCGGATGCGGCCGCCAAGGAGCTGGAGCGTTGCGTCAGGATGGGTCTCGTCGGCTCGTTCATTCCGGTCGCGCCGCAGGCGGACAAACCCTATAGCAGCCCGGTTTACGACCGTTTCTGGGCGACGGCGCAAGAATTGAAGCACCCGCTGCTGCTGCATATCGGCACGCCGCGCAACGGCGTTCCCGCCAACGAATTCACGATGGACGTGACCGAGTTGACCGGGGCCGGGCGTTCGACGACCGACTATTGGGTGCGCTATTCGCTCGGTTCGATGCTGTTTGCCGGTGTTTTCGACAAGTTCCCGGGCTTGAAGATCGGCTCGGTGGAGCACGAGGCGGCGTGGATCCCGCATTGGCTGAAGCAGATGGACTTCACTTATGTCGAGCGGCCTGTCTTCACCAAGGGCTGGAAATCGGCCGAGGGGCTGATGCCGAGCGACTACTGGAAACGCAACATGTTCGTCGAGTTCATGGAAGACGATCTCGGCGTGCAATTGCGTGACCGCATCGGGGTTGAGAACATGCTGTGGGGCAGCGACTACCCGCATGCCGAGGCGACGTTCCCGCGCTCGCAGCAATTCCTCGGACGCATGTTCGCCGGCGTGCCCGAGGCGGATCTGCGCAAGATCACCTCGGATAACGCAGCCAGAATGTTCGGCTTCGCGCTGAACTAATCTAAACCTGACCGAGATTGCTTCGCTTCGCTCGCAATGACGACCTCCAGTTGTCATTGCGAGGAGCGACGCGACGAAGCAATCCCCATCGGACCAATGACCGACATTCCGGAGGGCTTCGTCCCGGTCGCGAAGACCGGCGATGTGCCGGCCGGTGGCATGATCGTCGTCGCGGTCGACCGCGAGCGCATCATGCTCGCTCATGTCGACGGGCAATTCTACGCGCTGCGCGACATGTGCGGGCACCGCAATGCGCCATTGTCGCGCGGCCGGCTCGACGGCCACATCGTCGAGTGCCCGCTGCATTTCGCGCTGTTCGATGTGCGCACCGGCAAGCTGGTCGACGGTCCGATCTCGGCCGATGTGCCGGCCTACGAGGTGCGGGTCGAGGGCGGCACGATCTTCGTTAAACGTTGACGTTGCTGATTTTTCCGGCGGATAGTTGGCCGGCTTAGGACGCCCGAGACTAGTCTGACGCAACGGGGCGCCGCAGAGGGATGGAGATGCTGATGGCCGGACAAAGCTCCGACGATCTTTTGGCAATGTTCGACAGCGCACCGCTCAACCGGCGCTATTGGACGACCTTCGCGATCATGTCCGGCGTATTCCTGCTCGATTTCTTCGACTTCTTCCTGATTGCGTTCGTGATGTCGCAGATCGGGCCGGAGTGGCACCTGACCTACGGACAGGGAGCGTTGATCCTCTATGGAGCCGGGCTGGGCGCCATCGCCGGGTCCCTGATATGGGGCGCCCTCGGCGACCGTTTCGGCCGCAAGATGCAGACCGTCACCGGAACGCTGATCTGCGGCATTTCAGCTGGTTGCATCGGGCTGCTGCCAACCGGCGCCTGGATCGCGCTTGCGTTATTGCGTTTTTGCGTCGGCTTCGGCCTCGCCGCCGGGGTCACTCCCGCGCTGACGATCGTCGTCGAGCAGACGCCGACGCGCTGGCGCACCGGAATGACGAGTTTCTACATCGTCTTCGCCAGCGCTGGCACGCTTCTCGCCTCTTCGGTTTCGGCGGTCTTGTTGCAAGCTTTCGGCTGGCGCGGTGTGGCGATGACCGGTTTTGTCGCGGTGATTGTCGCCCTGTTGGTTTGGGCGTTCGTGCCGGAATCGGTACGTTGGCTGACCGCCAGGGGCCGTTTCGCCGAGGCGCGCGACGAGGTAGCAAATCACCTCGGGCTTCGCCGCGAGCAGGTGCCGCTACCGACGATCCGCCCAGTAACGCCACCGCGCGCCAGCTTGACGGAACTCTATACGGTGAATCCTGCGCTGTTTTGGCAGACCGTGCTGATTTGGGGCGGGTCGGCCACCGCAGCCTACGGCTATTACCTGTGGGGGCCGACGATCGTCTCCTTGGCGCTGAGCGTAACCCCCGCCCAGGCCGCCGGCTATTTTATCTACGTCTCGGCCTGCGGGGTCATCGGCAAGATCATCGTCTCGCTGATCGCTCCGGCGATGGGCCGGCGCATGCTCGGCATCCTGTTCGGGTTCCTCTCGGCGGCTTGCGTCGCGGTGGCCGGATATTTCAATGGCGTGCTGGTGGGCAGCTTCCCGCTCTTTGTGATCCTGGTCGCTGCGGCCGCATTCTTTGTGGAGGGCGGCTTTTCGAATTTGGCGCCCTATACGGTCGAGCAATACGGGGTCCGGCTGGGTGCGCGCTCCTCGGGGCTGGGTCAGGCCGCGAACGGGGTTGGCAAGATCCTTGGGCCGCTTGCCCTGGCGGTCCTCGCCGGCAGCGACAACCTGATCGCACCGAAGGCGACCGCGGAGGCGGTGTTTCCGGCCTTCTTGTTTATCGCCGGGACCATGGTTGCCGTCGCGCTCGCCTATCTGTTCCTTGGTATCGAGACTCACGGTCAGCCGATCGCGCTCGATACAGAGGAGCGGGCACCGCGGTCGCGCCCCGGTCTCGCGGCCGGCAACTAAGAGCGGCGCCCCTCTTACCAGACGCAGGCGGCGCCGCTCTCGCAGGATCGTGCCAGCTCGACGACAAGCGGCAGGTAGGCGACCGACACCCGCATCGACAGCGGTAAGAGCCGCGCGTCGTCGGAGATCCGCACCTCGACCGGCCGTGGCGCATTCTCTGGGTCGCCGTCGTCGCTGGTCTCGCCCTTGAAGCCGGCGATCGGCGACAAGGTCAGCCGCAAATGCAGCACATGATCGCCGTCTTTCTTCGGCAGCACCTGAGCGGCCACGTCGAAGCGGCGCGCGCCATCGTAGACCGGGACCGTGAACGAGCTGCGATTGCCGCCGCGCAATTGGTGGCGGATCGCTGTTAACGCGCTGAGCGGGTCGAGCACGTTCTTGCGGAATTCCTCGCCGAGCTGCGGTCTTTGGCTGGTGTCGTCGGGGCCGCGGTCGGCAAACGTTGCGCCGGCGCGGCTGACGAAGCGCATCGTTTGACGCTTGCCGCGCGCTTTGCGCAGGTCGTAATGCGCCTCGTAATGACCGGGCTCAGGCGGTCGGTCGGCCGCGAGCCGGCCCTCGGCAATGGCGGTGCCGCGGAACTTGGTGAACAGCCAAGCCAATCCCTCGGAACGGATCGCGATCTCGTCACGATAGCCGCCGGGGTCGTCGCGCAGCACGAGCTTGATGTCGCCGGCCGGGAGCCCCGCCCAATAAGCCTGGTAAAGCGCGGCCGTCTCGCCGCCGAACGCGCTGGCAGTCGCTACACCGATCAGTCCCGTGGCAACAGCGGCGCCAAGCAGGCGCCGCCGCATGCTCATACTGCGCCTCGTGCGCTATTGCAGCCGGGCGATCCCCATTGCGGCGCCGTAGCGTTGCGCACAATCGAGCGGGTTGCCGTATTTCCGGTGAACACCCGTGTGATGCGCACAGGCGAGCAGCAGCCGGTCGCGGTCCCAGCCCTGGTTCTTCGCGTAATCCTCGAGCAGGACCTGGCCGATCTCCTGGTTGTGCGGGTCGTTCCCCATGCGGCAGGCGAGCAATGCCAGCCGTTGCACCAGCGGCCCGCGATCGGCGCCGCTGTCGAGATAGGCCTTGGTCCAGGCGGTGCTATCCGGTCCGTTCAGCGCAACGACCGCCGCATCGACGCGGTCGAGGATCTGCTCGGGCGATAATTTGCTGGCGGCGATCGCAGCGCGCACTTTCACTGGCTCGGCGTCGCCGATCCCCTTCTGGTGCCAGGCCGCGCGATTGACGTAGGACGCCGCAAGATAGAGCAGCTTGATCTGCTGCTTGTGTTCGAAATTATCGAAGAACCAGCCGAGCGTGTTGAGATACTCGTAGCAATGTTGCGGCAATGAGAAGTTGTTGACGCCCTGCGTCTCGAGGATGACCTGTGCATCGGCGATCTGCATGGCGTCGAGGATGCGGCGCGGGCTCTTGCCGGCTTCGAGGTATTTCGACAGCAGCTCGAGAAAGCGCGGCTCGGGCTGGCGAATTAGCGCCTCTTCGAGCGCCTCGGATTCCTCTCGCGACAGCGGTGCCTTGTTGTTGGCTAGAATAGCCACTTCTTCCGGCGATGCGCCCGCATAGGGAATCGCCGAGACCGCCTGCTTTTCGAGGAAAATCTTGACGACGTTGCAAGCCATCTCATAGGTCGAGTACCAGCGCGGCCCGACCGCCATGTCTAGCGCGCCGGCATAAACCACGTCATGCGCATTGTCCCAGCCGAGCGCGTTGCCGAGCTCGACCGTGGCGCGGGCGCGAAACGCCTTGTGGCCGGTGGTGTAGGAGCGGTTGTAGAGCGCGCGGTCTTGCACATCCATCAGCCCGGCATGGCACAGCTGCGCAAGCACCGCTTTGCGTTCGCCCGGGTTCTCCATGAGGCCGAGAAAAACGCGGTACGCCTCGATGACATTGCCGCGATGAACGAGCGTCATCCAGTGGTCGAGCCGCTCCTGCAATGGTCCTTCGAGATGCACGGGCTCCTGATCGGGCCACACGACGTCCGGCTTCGGCGGCGGGCCGGGCGGCGGCGTCCAGCCCGGCGCGCGCGCATAATGGCCCGGCGCTTTGAGGATCTTCTGGTTCCAGATGTCGAGCCCGGTGGGGATGTACCAGATCGTCTGCGCCATCGGCAGCCCGGCCGCTTCCTCGGGCATCAATTTCGTTAGATTGAGGGTGGCGCGCGCCGACAAAAGGCAATGGTCGTTATTGACGAAATTCACATATCCGTCATCGATCCGCTCGTGATAGGGCACATGCGTGTACGGCGCATGGATGCGCACCGCCTCGCCGATGATCTCTTTGAGCGGCCGGCGCTCGCGCACCAGTTCGTAGTAGACCTCGCTCGCGCCCTTCTGGTCGCGCGCCAGGATACGATCCTCGAGCTTGCCGTAGAGCGCCTCGGGCTTCGCGGCGTTGCTGATCGCAACCTGTACGTCATCGGGCATTTTTGCAGGCTCCTGTCTTGGCTCCGCGCGAGCGGCCGCGCGCGATGTCCCGTATGGCGTTCACAATAACCCCGCGCGGCCCGGCCCGGCAACGCCGAGGGCCCGCCTTGCGGCGATTGGTCTGGCTGTCATGCGCCTGTCGTATAGGGCGCCGTGCCATGTGCTTTTTTCAGGATCGGCGGGGCGGAATGGACCGAGGTTGGTGGGCGCCTTTGCTTCAGCACGGAATTTACAGCAATTACCAACACTCATGGCACATTTTCAGCAATAAGCTAAGGAGCCTCAGCATAAAGTTTTAGATCGCCGACGAGCCCCTCGTCGCGCTCGATCGCGTAATCCTGGTGGCCGCGCTCGTTCTTCTCCTTGACGAGCAGCAGGTTGGGGTCGCTCGTCTCGAAGATCCGCAGGTTGCGGCCCGGTATGTCGATCTCGGCGAGCTTGGCCGCGAGCGGCGCCGGGTCGAACCGGCCGCTGGCGTCGACTAGCTCGACAAGGCCCTCCGGCGTGATGCCGGCTTCCTGCAATCTCCGGCGATGGGCGGCCGCTTCGGCCGCCTTTTTCTGAGTTTCGGCCTTGCGCGCCTCGGCCGCCTCGGTCCTCTTCTTGCGCCAGTCGTCGTATTGCGGCTTCAGGCGTTGCAGCAGGACCGCCGTCGGCACGTCGCGGGTATCGACCCATTGCTTGGCGCGGGTCCAGGTCTGTGCCCAGAACGCCCGCACGGGCTCGCTCGGGATCTCGCGCAGCCGCTCCTCACGGATCGTTGCCGCCCAGCGTAATTGCTCGGGCGTTCCCGAGAGGGCGGGGAGGGGCTGGGTCAGCGCTGCTGTGGTGGCGGGGCGGATCGCAGTGCGCACTTCGCCACCACCATAGCGCTGCTTCAGCGCGGCGAATTGCCGGCGGTACTCGTCCTCCCACTCGTCGCTTTCCTCGCTCGGCACAAAGCCGTGCTTCTCGTACAGCGCGCGGCTTGCCGCCTCGGTTGCCGCTTCGCGGAGCATTTCCAAGTCCATGCTTCCTCCCTCGACCGACATCCCGTTGTTGGCCCGGCGAGTGGGCGATATTAGCGGCAGCCGGTCGGTGGGCGAAAGCCCCCGGGAGCGGCGTATGCGGCGCCGGGGCCTCGGCGTCGACATAAGGCGGGACATTCTCTTTGGATATGAGCAGATGGGGCGCCGGAGCGAGGCGGACGTCTGCCGGGGCGAAAATTAACCTTGTGATCCGGTGTTCATCGCGAGCCCTGCCGCATGCTGGTGCGTGTGCCGGTAAGGGCCTTTCTCGCAACGGGCAGTACCGCCGCAAGTCCTAAAGGTAACCATTATTTGGGATTTTTCCCGCACTCTCGGCTCTCCCGAGGCGGTTCCAAAGACGGCTGATGATCGAGGTTGGACGAAACCGGGGTGTGTCGCTGCTGTCCGAATATTGCGGACAGCTCGGCACCGTGTTGGACCGGCGCAGCCCTGGCCTTGCGCTGGTTACCGCCCGGCAGCAGGCGCTGCAGCGCATGCTGGAAGCCAAGGCGTCCGATGACGCCAAGACGAAATTTCTCGCGAACATGTCGCATGAGCTGCGCACGCCAGTGAATGGCGTTCTCGGCATGCTGGAGCTGGTGCGGCATACCGAGCCCGGGTCCCGGCAGCAGCATTATCTCGAGACGGCGCGCCGCTCGGCCGAGACATTGCTCGGGATCATCAACGGCATCCTCGACATCTCGAAGATCGAAGCGGGCAAGATCGAACTTGAGCAATCGATGTTCGATCTGCGCGATGTCGTCGAGGACGTAACCGAGACGTTCAGCGACGCGGCGTATATCAAAGGGCTCGAGCTCGCCTGCCTTGTTCCGGCGCGTTTGCCGACCGCGCTGATTGGCGATGCCGGGCGGTTGCGCCAGATCCTGACCAACCTGATCGGCAACGCGATCAAATTCACCGAAAAGGGCGAGGTTGGCATTCGCGTCGAGGCCGTCGAAGCTGACGCCGCCTCGGCGTTCATCGCCTTTGATGTGACGGATAGCGGGATCGGCATCCCGCCCGACAAGCAGCGCCATATCTTCGATGCATTCGCCCAGGCCGACAGCTCGACCACCCGCCGTTACGGCGGCACCGGGCTGGGGCTCAGCATCGCCAAGCAGCTGTGCGAAATGATGGGCGGCACGATCGATCTGACGAGCGAGCCCGGCCGCGGTTCGACCTTCCGCTTCACCGCCCGCTTCGGCCGTCAGAACGAGGCGGCGCAGCCGGCCGGTCTCGGGATTTCAGCGCGGCGGGTCCTGCTGGTCGCCCGACACACGCTCATTCGCCAGAACCTGAAAGATCAGCTGTCATACTGGGCCTTGCCGGTGCGCGATGTGGAAACCGGGGCTGCGGCGCTTGCCGAGCTGCGGGACGCCGCGCTGCGCGGCAACCCGTTCGAATTGGCGATCATCGATAGCGGCTTGTCCGATGCAAACTGGGTTGAGCTCGCGCGCAGCATCAAGGCCCAGCCTGCTAATGCAAAGCTGCATCTGACCCTGCTCGGTCTGCCTGATCCGCAGAACGAGGCAATACGCGATGATGCGGTGAGCTATTTGGCCAAACCGGTCCGCCAGTTGGCATTGCGCGGGCATTTACTGGCCCTTGAGAGTGGCCATCAATCGAAGTCGCTGCCATCAGCAAGGCTCGCACCGCCGGAGGGCGCGGCCGGAGCCCGCTTGCTGTTGGTCGAAGACAACCCGGTAAATCTCGAAGTCGGTGTCGGCATTCTCGAAAGCTTTGGCTGCAAGGTGGAGACCGCAACCAACGGCGTTGAGGCGCTCGAACGTTATGCGAGCGGCAGATACCGCCTGATCTTCATGGATTGCCAGATGCCGGAGATGGATGGGTTCAAGGCAACCGCCGAGATCCGCAAGCGGGAATCCGGCTCGGACCGCCGCACCCCGATCGTCGCGCTGACCGCAAGCGCCATCGAAGGCGACCGCGAGCAGTGCCTCGCGTCGGGCATGGATGATTATGTCCCAAAGCCGTTCACGGCCGCACAGATGCGCTCGGCGCTGGCGAGTTGGTTGCAGCCGGCGAGCCCGAGCGCCGATCAGGGCAAGTACGAGTATTTGAGCCTGTTTTCGCAGGCTGCTGTTCCGCCGGCGCACAGCCAGCCGATCGACGAGGCGGTGCTCGACGATCTGGCTCAATTTCAGCGTGAGGGCCGCCCGGACATCGTGAACCGCGTGATCACGTTGTTCCTCGAAAGCGCGCCGGGTCTGCTAAAGGAATTGCAGGAGGGCGCCGCAAGCGGCGACATGCCTCTCGTGGAGCGCGCCTGCCATGCTCTGAAGGCCAGCAGCGCAAATGTCGGGGCTCTCGCGCTCGCGGCTCATTGCGAGGAGCTCGAGGCGCTGGCGCGGGCTGGGACGGTTGCGGATGCGGCGGCGCATATCGGGACAATTGGCGACGATTACCGGCGCGTCCACGCCGCGTTGACGGCCCGATTGCCCGAAGTTGCCTAACAGGCGTCGCTCGCCGGGTGGCGGGACGTCATCAGCCATGGTTTGATACCGGAAGCAGCGGTAAAAACGCCCTCAAAGCGGCGCCGGAGATGTTCGCGAGATACACTGGTCGCACAGGGTTGAGGTGTTGCACTGCGCCTCGGTGCGGCGGCTTATCGCCGTCGCAGTCCGAGTCGAGATCCCGCAAGGACGCACCGACGGGACAGGCCATCAGAGAAGTCGTGCGGCCCATCCGACTGTGACTGGATGGTCCAGTCGACAGTTCTGATGCCCGAACCTCCACGGTAATGGCTGGTCAATCAAGAGCACCACTGTTGTTGATTGAACCAAGAATTTAAATTTAATGCGACGCAATTTAACGACGTATTCATGTCTTTATTCGATTGTGCGTGAGCCAGCGGTTTGCCGGCCGATTTGTAAGCACTTTTGGAGACCCTTATGGCATCCGTTCCGGGAAGCCATTACGACGTTTTCGTCACGACCGGGCAGACCGCCAATTTCGGCGTAACCAGCGACCCGAACAGCGTTCGGGCAGCGGTCTCGGGCGAGTTCAATCTGGAGGTCGTCACGAACGGTAACGGGACCGGTAGCGTCGCAACGGCACCAGGCTATCAGGGGCTCGCGATCCTAGCACCTGACGGGAGGGTCTTGACTGCGGCGCACGGTGACTACGGAATCGTCGATAATCCAGGCGCCAGCGACCTAATCACGCTGGGCGACGGCAACGTCTCTGTCGGAGGCGCCTCAGGCGATACCATCCTCGGTGGCACCGGCGCGAGCCAATTCATTGATGCCCATCTCGGTCACCAATCGGTCGTTGGCGGCAACGGCGGCAACCAGATGATCTGGGGTGGTGCGGGCGATACCATCCAGGGCGGCAGCGGCGGGAACGAAACGATCGGCGGTGTTGCGGGGAATATTATCATCGGAGGTGCGGGCAACGAATTTATCGATGGCAGCCGCGGCGGTCAGTCGATCGTCGGCGGCATCGGGGGCAACGAGACGATCTGGGGCGGTACCGGTGATACGATCCTCGGTGGCAGTGCGGGAAATGAAACGATCGGCGGTGCGGCGGGGGACACCATTCTCGGTGGCGCTGCAAACACGTTCATCGATGGCGGTCGCGGCAGTCAGTCGATCGCTGGCGGAAGCGGAAACACAACTGTTTGGGGCGGTTGCGGCGATACGGTCCAGGGAGCGAGTGCCGGGGGCACTGCGATGATTGCCTTCGGTACAGGACGAGGGGTAGGCCAAGGCGAGACGCTTTGGGATAACGGCACGACTTCCGGGGGCAACGACACGGTGGTCGATTTTACCCAGTCGATTGGTGACCGGATCTCCCTAAACGCCGCGAGCGATAGTCCGAACAGCGTGCTGGCAAGCGCGACGCAAGGTAGCAGCGGCGATGCGGTCGTGCATTTGAGTGACGGTTCCTCGATGACAATCCTGGGTGTGCCTTTGGCTAGCCTCACGACCTCCTATTTCACAACCCACTGATTGACCCAAGGAGCTTGCTCAAGCGAACATTGTAGTTGGATTTCGAAACGAAGCCGGAGGATGGGCGTGGAGGGCTTTTTGCAGCCGCTCCCGTCCCCCGTGCGAAGCACGTTGCTATTGTAGTTCTTGATGCGTCTCTAGTGCCGACTTTAACGAGGGCTCCGCCGTTGCCGAGCGGCGCCAACCTGCTCTGAATACCCTGGCGTAGCGTATTCATGCTAACCGTGTCTTAAATCCGATCACCGCGACAAAAGCGGACCAGGTCAGGAGAGAGCAAAGACCGACGAGGCCAGCGCCCAAGCGAACGGCGGCCGGGGCAATCGCTCAATCGCTTGCAGACTGGGGAATGCCATAGCTGCTTCAGGTCTCGTTCCCTGGATCATCGGTGCTCCCCGCGCCCGCCCACTCAGCAACAGATGTCGTAGGGCAAACTAATGATCCTCGACAACCTTTTGGCAGCTCTCGAAGAAGAAAGGCAGCGCTACATCGAGGATGTTTGAAATGTGAAAGAGCCGGCTGGCGCTGACCCGATCGGTGGCGTGCTCATATTTTTGCACCTGCTGACGGGAGAGTCCGAGTTCAGCCGCCAGCTCCTGCTGGCTCATGCCGAGCTCGATGCGACGCTCCCGAAGGCGTCTCCCGATGTAAATGTCGAGCGGATCGAACGTCTCTGTCTTTCGAGGGCCCCGTCCTCTCGGTCTTCGTGATCTCGGCACGATACCCTCCTTCGGAGGCGTCGCATGCGTCAAATACCGCTCCGGTTCAGCGAAACGATGCCATCCTCAAGCGTGGCGACCACTTCCTCATGAGTTGATTCGGACGATCTAATCCAGGGGTGCAATCGAAGGACATTCGTTCATCCCTCGCTACCGGCGGTATATTATCGTCCATTCGGGATGCACCACCACGGGAATGACTGCTCGTTCGGGCTATGGCCGATAATCTGTGGGATTTGCTGCTAACGTGATTGAGACAGAGGTGCCGCTTCAGACCTTTTCGCCTCATATGTCACAATGCTGTTTGCCCATAAATAGCAGCCCGCTGTAATCCTTCGGGCGCTGAAATGGCAATGTTCTGCGTCGCGGTACTCATCGCCTAGCGTGTCGGTATCTGGTCCAAGAAAGACGTGAATTAACTCATTGACGGTCGAGCGTTGTCCCTCACGGATGTTGTCTCCGTTAGGACGCGAGTAGAGGCCGCACTTTGCTGCAAGCGCCACAAAGAACGGAGCGTCAATTCCGTACCGGCTGCAGCTTGCATTTCACGCGCGTGAGGTTGGTGGCTCAGCTTTAATTCTGGACAGTCAGTCCTGAACGAAACGCTCACGCGGCCAGCCGCTCTCGAGCGATGTTCCTTCCACCAGATGCCTTCCGATGCTGCAGAGAAACCGTCTACGCAGCGCATTCGTGAGGGCACAAGAGCGCGCCGCCGGCCGAAGCCGGCGGCGTCCTGTTGCGCGGGATGGCGCAGCGTAGTTTCAACCGAGTTCAGTCGGTGCCAAACGGCCGCTGAAATTGGTAGACCGCGATGCAGCCGTTGTTGGAACCGCAGATCTGTTTGCTGTTGCCGGTCTTGTCGCCGCCTCCGGAACCTGGTGCCTGGGACTCGCTCAAGTTGGGGTTGAACGGAACCACCTGCGGCACATAGATGAAGTTGCGCACCGGGTCGGCGGCCACTGAATGCGAGCCGCCCCCCGACGGGATACTGCTAACGAGAATGTTGCTCGTTGCATCGATGATGCCGAGCACCGGCCCGCCGAGGTCGGCCCGATTTGCGCTCGATCCCGTATAGTAGTGCCCGTCTCCGGGGTTATACCAGACTTCATCGGAACCGGTGATGTTGCCGATCGTCGAGAAGTTCATTGTATTGGTATTGATCACCAGAGTGCCCGTATTGTCGGGCATGTTGGCCGGCGTGCACCCCAACAGAAGGTTCGAGCCAATGGCATCAGTCTGCGGTCCGACCGCGGCACCGTTGGGGCCGCATGTCGGCAGTGACAGCACCCCGATATTCCGGCTGCGATCATACGCTCCGAACGTATAGGTCGCTGTCGTGACCGCGCTCGGGTCGATCGCCAGCAAGCCGCCCTGGCACGGGACGTTTGCTTCGGGGCTCTCCTCAGTCGAGCTCGGCGTGCAGCCCGCGGGGTAATTGATTTGCGGGATCGCTACGTAGAACCGCCGGGAAACCGGGTCCCATACGGGCTGCTCGATCGACAGCCCCAAGCCGGGCGGCACTAGCGAGGGGTCCACGTTGATCTTCGAGATGATCCGAATGTTGTTGGTTGCATTGTCACCATTGACCCCGAACAATGTCGCAAATGGTGGATCTTCGGCGTTGTTGGCGGCCAGCAGCAAGGTGCCGTCGGTTGTCAACGCCATCTCGTCGACGCGGGTCGAGCCGCCGGTGGAGACCGACTGCACGATCCTTCCGATGGTCAGATCGATTATCTTCAGGGTGCTGTCACCGTCCCCGGCATACAGCCACTTGCCGTGCGCGACCACGCCATCAGGGCCAGATTTTGCGGTAATAAATGTGTTCGTCGCTGGGTTGAGAACGCCGCCGACGAACCCGCCAACCTGGGCTATGAACCCGTTTGTTGTGGTGCTGACGACGTCGATAGCAGCGTTCGACCGGTCGGCCAGGTAATATTCGCTGCGAGTAGGATTGACCCAGCTAATATCGAATGAGGTTAGCGGTTTCCCGGGGACCGCAATCGCTGTCACGCAGACCCACGGCGAGCCGGCGGCCGGGGCACCCGGTCCGCCGCACCCTGCGGCGACCGCAACTCCGGAGCTCGCGAGCGCGAATGCTCCAGCGCACAAAGACATCAACGCGCCGACAAGTCTCTTCCCGCCGTGCTTGGAGCGTTCAGAGCGACAATTACTCGACATTTTTACTTCCTCCCTCGGTATGATCTTGACCCCGCTTAGGTCACGTTCTTGCACCCTTAGTTGCGCAAGATTACTGCCCCTCGCGACAGAAAGCAACCGATGGTAGTGTGACGCAGGCGGTTCCCGCGCGAGCGCCACGCTGCGGCCCGTATTTCGGCCGCAAAAAATCCTCTTATCGGAAAGCTATGGTCTCGGACTTGTCTCGCGGAGGGCGCCGATTGCCTCTATCGGTGCCCGCCCGCGCGACGTTCGGCCGCAGCCTTCCAGCGGTAAGCATGCTGAAGGCGTCGATCGAGCGCCGCCGCGGCGAGCGCAAGCGCCCAGCAGACAATCCCCGGTAGATAAGCGGATTCTGCAGGAGGCTGCCCGGTCACTTCTAGCGTCGTGCGTCGCCGCACCGGCATCCACCATTTCCCACGAGGGCTGTCCGTTTTCGAGGGCGCCGCCCTGTACGGCTCTCGGGCCGCATTCGCAAGATCCCGCGAGGCCGTAACGACGAAAAGTGACTGACGGCGGCATCGTCGAGTTGGCGCGGCAGTATGGCCGATAGGCTCTCGCAAGATCGTCAAGTTTTCCGCATCGGGCCGGCTGGCTGGTCAAAGACAAGCGGGTCGATCGGATCTGGCATCCGGCAGCCGAAGCCGAGCTCGTCTGTTGCTGAATGAGGATCATCCATCCGTCTCAGAGCCGAGCGCCGCACCACGTGTCGGGTAGCGCGTTGGAGAGGTTTTCTTACGAAGGTTGGGAATGGATGACGCCTATGTGGCGAGAAGAACTCTAACTCATCGACTGTCATTGTGTGACGGCGATCGACCTTAAGCGGCACGATACCCAATTAGCCAGGCAGTCATGGGTGAACTCGTCCGACGATCTCGGCTCGCGCAGTGAGTAGAAGATCTCGGCGTGAGAGCCGATCCACAAAGTTGTTGAGTCGGAGGAATCGGTTGTGATTCCTTTTCTGGCACCCGCATCGCTGCTGAGGGGGGCCGAATGTGGAAGCCTGAACACCGCCGTGCGGCCGACCGCCATGGTTTGCGCTACCCGAGTGATCTGAGCGACAGCGAGTGGACGCTGATCGAACCGGCGATGCTGTCGGCCAAACGCGGCGGGCGTCGGCGCGAGGTCAACGTCCGCGAGGTTTTGAACGCGATCTTCAATGTGCTCTCGACGGGCTGCCAGTGGCAGGCGTTGCTGAAGGATCTGCCGCCGAAAAGCACGGCGCATTCCTACTTCTGTCCGTCGCCAGAGTTTTTGGGATAACGGGTAAGGGCGTGGATCGCGTCATTGCGGCGACCGCGACCGGGATCACTCGCTGTGTGATGATTGTCGATCTAGACCTGCTTACTCACGAACCCGGCTGAATCAAAGCGGTCCGACTGTCTCATGCTCGAAAGCACGGCCGAGATAGAATGCGGCTTGGAAATGCTGTATCTCGGGGTCCGCGTGCACGCATGCGTCAGTCCGTCCCCGATCAGGGGAAATTAGGTTCGACGGAATCGACGCCAGCCAACATAGGTCATTGTCGCGGTGTAAACTATGGATCTGTACCATCACCCAAATCCTCCGTTCACAAAATGGGTAGTGACCAGCGAGTTGCTGGCGTCGCCTTTCGTCATCGTTGATATCGGCGTTCAAGGCGGAGAGCACCCGCGCTGGAAATTTTTAGGGTCTTACGCCGATGTTTACGGATACGATGCAATTGCAGAGGTGATCGAGGATCTTCGGTGGCGAAATTATCTCGTAAGCAACCGTCACTACTACAATCTCGCCCTGGGTGACGAGGACGGCGAGCGCCAGTTCTTTGTCGCTGCAAACCGATTTGAAAGCTCGTTTTATCGCGGTGATCCCGGCGCGGAAGAACGGATCGTTCCAATCCGGCGTCTCGATTCCTTACACCGGGAAGGTGTGCTGCCCCAAGCGGATTACATCAAGCTCGATTGTGAAGGGTTTGAACCGGAAATACTCAGGGGGACGCGGCTATACTTAGCTGAGTCAAACGTGCTCTGCGTCACGACGGAAACGAATTTCAATGTATCGCCGACCTATCCGCGGACTCATTTCCAGGCGATTAGCGACATAATGATTGATCATCGTCTGATCTTGTTTGACGAAAACCATGTAAGGACGCCGGCGCCGGCTTACGCTGCAGCGATCACCAAGCGACCATGGCCCGAGCCCAACCCAGTGCGCGGCTTCCCCCCACTAGTAGTCGGCCGACCGGGTACATATGACATGGTGTTCTGTCGCGACTTGGCCGCGGAACGGCGAGAGCCGGGGCGGTTTGGTCCGAGCAAACCACCGCCAGAGCTGCCATCGGTCGATATGCTTCTCAAATCTATGATGAATTTCGAACTCCATGGATTGATGGACTGTGCTGTCGAACTCGCTGTTACGTTCCAGGATCTATTGGCGCCCCGCCTGGACGTGGAGAAGGCGACCACGCTGCTGCTCTCGCCCGCTCCACATCCGCGCAACACGGCCGATATTACATTATGCCTATCCATGATCGCAGAATTGCAAACGCGTCTGCAGTCCTTGGGAGCACGATCCATGGGAGCACGATCCGTGCTAGCGGGCGCGATCAATTTGGTGCCGCAGCAGACCCGTCGGAATTTGCGAAAGATAATTGGCGAACGATGCACGAATGCGATTCTGAGCCGGTTGTTACGTTAACCGGGGCGATCGGCGGAGAAAATGCTTGCAGCGATCCCGCATCCGAGACAACCCGGCGCTCAGTGCCGTCGACTAAGCGTCGGTACCAGCTCGGCGCAGCCCTTAGCCCGATTGCATTTCGTCTCAGCCAATTATCGGCGTCCATCGGTGGCCCAGTTTGCTCGATATAAATATATCATATCCCCCACCGCGTACAGCGAGAGCCCCTGCCTCATACGCGTCCACGCCGCCCCGCCGCAGCAGGTAGAATCAGGCGATGGCCCGTTGGTTGTCGCGTAACGACGCCTTGATCGGTTCGCCCCGGGGTAGTTCGATCTGCAGGGTCAAGCTGCTGAAAACTGCAGGGTCTCGCCGCGAATGGATGTTCTCCGACCTACTGATCTTCAGCGCCGTGAGGCAGGCGCTAGCGAGTCCGATAACGCCCCTTGCCATCTCCAGAGGCCGGCGCGTACGCAACGCGGAAACGGAAGAAAAAAACCGGTTGAGAGCCCAGACCGACATCTCGGACCCGACAAAATGGATCGTGCACGGGAAGTCGAGCCCCAGGCCATCCATCCCGATCAGATTTTCGGTGATCGTCCCGATACCAGCATTGAGATGAAAAACCATGATCTTGCCGCCCGATCGCATCCAAGGCGTCACCCGTTCGACCATTCGAGGCAAAAGGCGCACATCCTCAAGGTTCAGCTCGAAAATGCACATGCCATATTTTTCTGCCGGCGGCGGCGGCGCGGGTGGCGTGACTTCGAGCGTCGAGCGTGCCGCCACGAACTCCTCAGCTTCCTCGCAAGCCTCCCAGGCCAGG
>Ga0185299_10000255_pt1 | contig 160431 bp, 139 predicted proteins | sample PaiPotPPA55metaG_FD_128002 | JGI IMG/M metagenome (GOLD analysis project Ga0185299, IMG submission 128002) | Iron sulfur acid spring bacterial and archeal communities from Banff, Canada, to study Microbial Dark Matter (Phase II) - Paint Pots PPA... ...
CGAGCCTCGGCGCTCTGACGCCAGTCGAGTTCGCGCAGCTAAAAATGGAGAAATTGATTCCGCCCCAGGACGGGGAAAACAACCAAAGACTCTATCTATGATCTGACGGGCATCGGGGAGCAGGCCAGAACGCATCCCGACGAGATCGAACCGGCGTGGGAGGCATTCGCGAAGTCAATATCATCCTTTGCTCCAGACCTTAGTGTTTGGTCGTTGCGAGACCATTTGCGCGAAATTTTGACGGCCATTGTCGACGACATGGAAAGCCCGCAGAGCCTCGAAGAGCAAGCGGAAAAGAGTAAAGGCAAAGGGTTGCGGGGCGGCTCGCTCGATCGGATAAGCGCACTACATGCCCGCATGCGGTTAAATTCGGGCTTCAATCTTGAACAAGCGATTTCCGAATACCGGGCTCTCCGGTCGAGTATCTTGTTCCTGTGGGTACGAAGCCGACCGAGCAACGACGACGTTGTTCTTTCTGAAGTAACCCGGTTTAACGAGACCGTCGATCAGGCGATCGCTGAGATAATCAGACGTTATGCGGACAGGTCGGAACGCTACAGCGACGTTTTCCTCGGCATTCTCAGTCACGAAGTCCGCAATATGCTGAATAATATCAGGCTTTCCGGTGAGATTTTGAAGGGGGGCGGTACGCTCCAGGAGGCGCAATCCGTCAGCACTGCGCGGATTCTCAGAGGCGTCAGAAGCATTGATAGACTGATGAATGATCTGTCTGTCCTTGTTCGCAGCCGTATGCGCATTCAGCTGCCGCTTACGAAGACAGACGCGGACTTGGGTGCGATTTGCGAACAGACCTTGGAAGAGGTCAAGGCATCTCATCGCAGTACTGATTTTGAGTTAGAAACAGTCGGTGACCTTAGAGGAGTCTGGGATCACGAGCGGTTGGAGCAAGTCATCTTCAATCTCGTGGTAAATGCCGTGATTCACGCTTCGGCGAAACACGTCCGCATCATCGCTGAAGACCAAGGACCGGATGTCGTGCTCCGAGTAACGAATCAAGGCGTACCGATTCCTGCCGAAATGCAGGATTCTATTTTTGACCCGTTTGTAAGAACTGACACACCGTCGTCGTCTGCGCCCACTAAAACAGGACTTGGGCTAGGACTCTTCATTGTGAGAGAAATCGTAAATGGACGTGCGGGCACAGTGGAAGTCGCTTCCACGGAATCAGAAGGTACAACTTTTACAGTTCGATTGCCGCGCGTTCCGCGTTCCAACGTCACGTCAGGGGTTACAACGCCTGAGCGCTAAGGTTTGCCCAGTCCACTGTCGCGCAGCGGGACGATCTGCCCGGGACTGAGCAACTTAGCACGAAGCAACCCGGCCCTGCGCTCGACGCCTCGCCGCTTTCTCGTAGCCGAGCTGCGCGGTCGCTTGGTGTTGCCTAACCAGCTTGCTTCTGTCGCGCTCGGACTTCCCAAGTTTCCAGAACGAACATTGCTAGTGTATGAGCCGAGTTTATGGCCAGCCGAGCGTGTCGAGACTGAGCACGATATCGATTGCGGCCTCCGCCATGTGCCGAACCGGCGTGGGTCCGCAATGATCCGACGCCATCTACGATCGAGAACATACCGGAGAGTATTTTTTTTAGATCGTCGTCCGGCATTGCTGCCGGGTCCAAGCCGAGATGTCTACTGACGACACTCCAAAGAGACTTGATCGTCTGGTTTTGGGGCATTGCCAGTTTCTCATCTTCGATATAGATCCTGAAGAGCGATTCCAGAAGTGCACTGGCGGCGGTTATCCCGGCCGGCGGATCTGTGTCAACGGTCTCGAGCGCTCGATGAAACTCCGCAGTGACGGCGGGTAAGTCCTGTTCTCGAAGGATTGTCTCCAGAGATTGCGCGGCAAGCCCGCCACCTGCAGAAACGATGCTACCGCCGAAAAGGTAACGCAAACCGTGTCTGGCTAACGCAGTCTCGACGCGCTGCCGGTTGGCCTGCCATTCGTTTATGTTGAAGTTCGACTTTGGAATTTCATAGTCCATATAGTCCTCTAGTATTCTTCCGAGAAACACTAAAGGGTCGAACCTTCCATCATTGTTTATTCTTTTGAGCCAACCGGAACATTTCAGCACTTTGTTGCCAAGAGGTGGGTCGCCCGGGGCGCCATTTTCTGCGAAAAGCGCGTCCAGACTGGCATGGGTCTCGTGCCACCCGAGCAGCTCGCTAACCACAGCGATCACGGAGTTTGGTATTTTCATTGGCACCTTTCCGCGTATCGATTGTGCTTCCGGTCAGTGAGAGAACGCGGCTCGTGATTGAGTATTCGCTCTTACCGGTGTAGGGTACGGCCCCGCCAACAGCTCTCTATTCGAGATCGTCCTCTCGCTCGGGCGGTTCGTCCCATCCCAGCTCGGGTGTGAAGTTACTTTTTTTCCATGTTGGAAGCTCCGATTTAGGAGCCTCCCCGCGAGCGACTTTGTTGAACACAGCCCAATACTCGCGGAGCCTTCCGGGAATCAGGCCGGACGGTGTGACTACCCATCTCCACTCATTCGTGGTTTTGTCGTAAGCGCCTTTCCAAAGAAAACCGTTCTCTTGAATGAGTTTCCAAACGATTTCCTCCTGGTGGTTGAGGAGGTCGGGATAGTGCACTGCAAGTTTCACGAAGCGGTCAGCTGGTTCAACATCCCACAGGTGGGCGGCCATTTGACCAATAGTATTCGTGCTCCCTTTGGGGTCGGTCAGGTAAAGGTTGTCGAGCGCGGTTTCGAGAGACCACTCAATAAAGCTGCTTATCGTGCGGCGCTGCCTGCGGGCCGCGATCTCGCTCAAATATCTCAACTTAGGATCGAGCCGAACGGATACGGTTTGAGTGCGTGGGGGCTTGCTGGTTCCGCCAGTTCGGCTATCGGCTGCGCTCATCTGGAAAATGTCCGTTTGCATGTGTACTTCACCCGTTCAAATGACTTCCGATTCCTTTTGATTTCATCATTATTTTGTTTACCCTGTCAAGTGTGCGCCACACTGTAAGACAGGGTAAACAACTGAAGTCACACAAGTATCTGAAACTATTGCGATTTTGCTGAATGAGCGAATGGATATCAAAAAGGCCACGCTTACGGTTCGGGAGTTTTTAGAGCCTTCGAGGTCCGCCCATCTCCCGCGGCGCTCCTGGTAACAGTTCTCAGCCGCTGCGCGGTTTATTTGGAGAGCGGAAGGATTTTCTTCAAGAGCGCATCGCCCAGAACTGTGGTGCGCGTTCCGACTCCGTCCAGCCCAACGCGCTCACTCCGGCCGGTGACGCGCTTCCGAGACTTCGACATCGAGAGCATGAGCCCGAGCGCCGTGAAGGCGTCGCGGCCGGATTGATAGGGGTCTTCCCGAAGGTCGGGTTGCTGAGCCGAAGCCCAAGATGGAGAGTTACGAAGATGGAGTAAGGGTCGAAGATGGAGGGTTATCCATCTTCAGCGAAGTCCTTCTCACACAGTAGCTTCAGCGAAGTTGGCGAGTTGTATTGGGGGTGTCCGGGAAATCGCTCCTGTCGCGCCACGCTGCCCGCCAGGTGTACCGCCACCCATCTATGCACATTGGCCTCGCCGTGGCGGCGGCGGTCCATCTCTCGCCCGCATCTGGTGCGGGAAAGATGCTTAACGGATACTTCGGCGTTGCATGTCAAGAGTCGCGGTCTTGTGCGACGTGATGGGCGTGCGTCGAAAGAATACTTTCACAGCGGAAGTATCGGCGGGCTTACGGCGCTCGCCGATTCGCCGCATCGACGCGGATGAGCGCCTACTACAGTGCGCGTATCGCGAGCCCGAAGCCGATTGCGAGGTACAGGCCGACCACCAGCCCGACGATGAGCCATTTGCCTCTATCACTCATGGTGAATACTTCCTGCGCGCCCGGCGCTCGAGCCTTATTGGGATGCCGAACGCGTACTCGGGGAGGCCACGTTCGACCATCGAAGCGTACCACCGCGCCGACTTTCCCGTCCAACCCGCGAGGCGGCTTCCTGTGTTCCGCTGAGAACCGACAGGGGCCTTTGTCCCCCTCGGTTACCTTTCCATGGGCGAATTAAAGCGTTAGATGTCATGAGCACGTATTCGAGAGACTGGTCGCGCATGGGGACAAAGGCCATTGTCCTGTCGGCGACCAGAGACTCAGGAAGGCTGGTGCCGTCTAGGGCCCGGCCTTTCGCTTTTTCGCTTCTGCGCCGCGAGCTTCAAGCATTCCGATGCTTCGTTTCGCGTCAGGCCGAGTTGGGCGAGCGTCGGCGGTGGTGGCACTAAAGAACCGTCCTTGCGTGCGGACGGTTCTTTTTTTGGGCTGTCCGTCTTTCGCTCTCGTGCCTGCCTTCTTCCCCTCTTCCAGCAAATCACCCAACGGCGGCCTTGCGCCCGGATATCTTCTGCTCATCGCCAGGGTTGTGGCTGGCCAGTGTCTGCCACTTCGCGGACTGGCGGGTGATGCAGAGGTCTTCGATCTTGGCACATGAATGAAGAGGGTGCTGGCGATTTCGGTGCTCGGGTACGGGTAGGGTGTTGCAGAACCGCAACTCAATGCGGACGAGAGCGGACGAAAACCATAAGGAATCAAAGATAATTCTTGCCAATCGCGCTCGGGCATCAATCCTGCTCTGCCAAGTGTTGGCGATGTAGGCGGGTAAGTGGGGATCAGCGTTAATCCGAGGACTTTGTAATATGCAGGAATTGGCCAGGACGCAAGAAGTCTGGCAGCAGCCGGCGGCATATGAAGTGAACCTACGACAAGAGGCGATGTCTGGAGAACCCGGCCACCTGATACTGGCTCATCTTACTGTTCGCGAGTACTCCGATACCCCAAAGTCGACGGTGGTTTTGCAGAACGTTGGCGCATGGACCGGGATGTTGCTGTTCAGCCTTTGTTTCTATTATGGCCTTGCGCGACTGACGACGCGCTTGGTGATGTGGGCCGCGTCGCTGTGAGACTTGACCCCATCGAGAAAATCGCAGCGAAACTCGACGAGATTGCCTCACGCGCGTCCAGCAGGCGTGATATCGGGCAACTGGTCGATGCTCTGAGGGGCGCGGTATCGACGATTGCTATGCTCGGGGCTCTGCCGACTGAGACCACGCCGGAAGAGCGCCTCAGGGTATGCGACAACGCTTTTGAACGGATTGCTCAAGAGCTTGGCGCTTAGCCCGCTGCGCACGCATTGGTTCCCTGCGATACAATTCCCGTTTGACGCGAAGCGATGTTTTCTGAGAGGTTGCGACCAAGCTTCGCGTTGACCCCCCTCGGCTCGAAGCTCGCGGCAATTCGAGAGACTGGCCCCACCCAACTGGCCCAACGATTCGCCGTTTCCTTCTCTTCCGAAACGTGATTGCCGGTATCCTTGCTGTGGGCGGACACGTTTGCGCGAGATGCGCGCGCAGGGGCCGGCTCGACTATGGCGGCCGGCTTTTTACCTTCGAAAGTAACTCAGTGAGGCGTGCCGTTCGCGCTGGCGGGAGCGGCCGGGGTCGGCACGACCTCCGCGTCCTTGGCCAGCTCAAGCCATTTCCGGTGACTCGCCTCGAGGGCGGCATCGTGCCTCAGCGCGCGCTCAGCGGTTGGCGAAAGATCAAGTTGGGCCGCGAGTTGCCCGAGGCGGCCAGCGACGCGGGTCAATTGGTCCGTGATCGCGTTGGGCCGGCCCAGGTCGTCTATGGGTTCGGCCTTCACGGCATTTAGGTCGACGAATCTCACGAAGAGGGCCCCGTACGCATAGAGCAAGCTCGCGAAGTGCGGCTGGTCGAGCCAAGCGGCGTGCTTTTTGATTTTCCGCACGACACGGCGCACGCGACCATCGCGCTTTCGGATGGCGCGCGATGGGGCCCACGGTCGGGCTGGGGCCAGTTCGGTCGCAGTCGCATCACTCATGGGACCATATTAACGCGAACGCGCACAAAAACGACCCTACTCGCCAATTCGTCGAGGTGAGCAAACCCGAGGCTCGCGGAAAAGATCCGAGGGCGTCGCGCCGTTGAACTCACACAAGCGAGGAGCCGACTAATCGCCCGGCTTCCCCTGCTGCAAGCGCCAGTGGTCGATGGCTTCGATGCTGAAGCGCCAGTCACCGCCCACGTGAAACGCTGGAAGCTGATGGTGCTTCAGCATCCGGTAGATCGTACTCGGATGCACGTGCAGGTAAGCGGACACTTCGCGCAGGGTCATCACGTTGATCGGCCCCGTATAGTGCGAGGTTTTGGAGGCATCTTCACTTTTCATCAATTTCCTTTCCACCGAAGCCAATCCCCACCGCGGTCACCATCCAGCGCGCGGGCCAGTCAGCGCCGTCAGCCTACTGCACGAGCCCTCTGCGCTTGCCCCACTTAACAAGATTGTTCTGGGCGAACAAAGTGGGCTTTCTCGCTGTGCCTACGTAGTCGCGAATTTCCTGCTGCCAAGGTTCCAGAGCAGCCGATCTGGATTGACGCAGGCATTGGTCAAACTTGGGTGCCAGATCCCAAAGCAGATTCACTCTAACGCTTTTCAGCATGAGCCTTCACCCGTGGGCGGACCGCCCCGAGCGAAAGAAAAGAGCGGCCGAACGCCAATTGTGGACGTACATTCAACTAGGGCACTATAGCACCGAAAACACCCCGGCCACTTCGCGAAGACGACCATAGACGTGTTCCGCTGAGAACCGACCGCGCGCTTTTGTTCCCACGGATACCTTTCCCCTCTGACAGTCGAAGCGTTAGATCATCTTCATGCTGAGCTTGCCCGAGAGACTGGTCGCGCCGGGCGCATGGATAGAGACAACTCCCCTTTCCGTCCCCGTGCCGCCCCCCTCCCGCATCCGACTGGCGCATCCGACTGACCCAACGAGCACCGCTTAGCCCCACACGCTCGACGGGGCCGCGCTGCGGCCCGTTCCTCGCGAGCCCGCGCCCGACGGCGTCGCTCCGCATGGCGAGGTTCTGGTCACACATGAATTACAAAGAATTCGCGCAGCAGTACGGCTGGATGGGGTACCTTATATGTATCGATGGAAGGAAAATGATTGCCCGGCGGTCCGCTGCCCGATGGCGTGATCGATCCGACGAGGATAGGAGAATTCGCGGTTCTCTTGGGACGACGCGTCCCTCGCCGGTTTGAGAGTCGGAGTGTCCAAGTTCACTGAGTGTACAACTCAACGCTGTTGGTCGGCCCGAAAATTCCCTGCCCGCCGGCAATGATCACCTTGCCGTTCGGTAGCAGCGTTGCGGTGGCCTCCGCGCGCCCATTGTTCATCGTCGGAGTCGAGATGGCGGGGGCGAAGCTATTAGTCGCCGGGTCATAGAGATCCACACTGGCGAGGATGAATCACCGCCGCATCCGGCGAGCGCCAGGACAATGCTGAAGACAACGACTTCGCGCAACGCTGACTTTCAAGGGAGAGCCCCAGGGGCGAGCTGCGCGCGGCGGCATTAGGCTGACGAGCCTTGAAGCAGAATCCGAGCGTGCGTAAACCAGCCAAGCTGCTCAAAATAGCGTTTTCGCTGATATTGACGTTTATTAGCTGATTTGATTGAATTAACCCTATTACACGCTAAATAACCTATGCTAGATGCCAAACAACCAATGACAACTCATATTATCAATTCATTTCGAAAGTCCTACATATGGATTCGCGAGAGCTCGCGCGGCCAGACATTCGCAGAGTACGCGCTCATCTTCGCCTCGCTTTCCCTGGCGGCATTCGCGGCATACGAAACCATTGGGCAGAGCGCCGTTGTTCTAGGCAACGGCCTCAACAGCGATCTGACGAGCGCTCGCGCGGTGGCGCCCTTCCTTAGCGCTACAGTCGCTCAATCACTAGCGCTCCTATTCAATTAGGGATGGACGCCAAACCGTCGGCGGCGTGACTAGGTGTCATCAAAAGTGTCACCGTGCCATGCGGCCACTCCGCGCGAGGACGGCCTTGCCTAGGTCGCGGGAACCCGGGCCGTTGAAACTGTGAACTGGGCAATTTTTTTGAAAATCTTCGTGTCGAGTACTGATTTCACTGCCTGCCTGAGAGCACTGCGAGATCGCAGCAGCTTTTGCGAAAGCTAACGAATGATTTGAGGCGTCGCGATGCTGCCTCAGATGATATCCTCGTCCCGACTTCGGCGCGGGGGCGCGCCCTTCTTGAACACCTTCGCGGGCGGTTTGTACCGAGGCTCTTGTGGATAAACGGCCCAGGCGTAAACGGATCGGGCGGGGCAGGCTTGTTAACATGGGTCGCGTGAAAACCCGCCACGCCGCCGCGCTCGCCTTGGTCGGCTGGTATCTGATGGTACCGCCGCCGGTACCTCATAGCAGCGTGCCAGTGGATTTAGACGCGCCCTTGTCAAAATGGAGGTTTTTTTCCACCCACGATAGCGCAGCCCAATGTGAGCAAGGGTTGGTCGCATTCTACAAACTTGCAAAGACAGAACTGGCAGCAAACCCCGCCGACGAAAGAGACCGAATACAATTCTACCAGCTTGAGAACTCTCAGTGCATCGCCAGCGACGATCCGCGCCTGAAAGGAAACTAAAGTGTGGCGAGCTTCACTCTGAGGAAGCGCAAAAGTGTTCGCTACCATCGCAGCCGTCCTGTGGATTGTCTTCGACGTGGGAGCCACGCTTGTGACCGCACCACCTTTACTTTGTGGCAATGGAGATCGGTTGTTTACGGCGGCAATGGCTTGGTGCTGTTCACTTTATATAGTGGGCTTCTTAGAGTGGAAAGCGCAGCGTCGCGAACGAGCACGAGACAAGGCCGATAAGGCTGAGCTGATACGCCTCCTTCAGGAATCTCAGGAGCAAAATCGAGCAGAGTTTCAGACGCTTAAGGCCGACATCAAGGCAATCAACCAGAAACCAGAAGCAGCCCAGCAAAAGGCTCGCTTGGTGTCGTCTTCAATTCCCCGAAGCGCGCGCCAGTCGGTGCGCCTGCGCCAGCGCGTGCGTGACCGCGCGTCGGGCATTCGGGTTGAGTGTGGCCGCTCCGTCTGCCTAGCTCGCGGGAACCTGGGCCGTTGAAACTGTGAACTGGGCGATTTTTTTGTTTCGATCCTCGTCATCGCTCGGCGGACGCTTGCCAAGACATGGTTCTCCCAGCCACCGTCCTGTGACCTCGTCCGCAAGCCGATGAAAGCTCGTCGCAGAGACGAAGACCGCATACCGACTGCCTGACGACGGGTCCGTTATAAAATCCCGGCCGCATCGGACGCAGTGTCGCTGCAGCACAGGCTCACCGGAGTCAACTTCGAGACGCCGGGGTTGCGATTGCAGCCACCGATGACTATCCCAATTCGCATCGCTCGTTTCCATGTCGCCCCCCACGAGAGGTAAGTTTTAGGTACTGCTCGAAATATGGAGACGAATCCCGCGGCAAACAAGTGGATGTTGAGAGATTGGTTGTAACAGAAGTGACAGAAGTAAGGATCAAAGCTAGCAGACTGCACCTGTCGCGGCCGTCGCATCGAGCGCATTAGGAGAAACGGAGGCAGGAGGCTTATGCTGATGCAATGCGAAGTCTCAAAATTGAATCGGCCAACGGCCGCAGCACTTCCGAAGAAGTGCAAATGGCGATGTACCTATTGGACGACGCGACCATATCTTACAGCGTAAATATCCTGGTGGCTGACGCCGATGAAGACGCTGCTACCGGCGTCTTTCATAGCGCAAGACTACGATTCATTGCTGGCTACCCGCTTAAGAACCCCTACGCAAAACCGGACGCCAAACCCTCGCACTAATTAAAAATGCTTTGCCCTCGCGAGAGTGCGCCGCCTTGCCTGGCGCTTGCGGGGATAAGCCGAGCGCGCGAGCTGCCGCCGCGCTTGCCTCCGTAGATTGGCAGCGGACGAATTTTTTCTTGAACGAGTCGCGCGTTTGAGTTCTGCCGGGCTCGACGCAACTACAATTCGGGTGCTCGTTTAATCGACAGTTTCGATCGCTCGCCGCATCGCGGACACACGATCAGCACCGTGCGCGGTTCGAGGCCATGATCGCGCTCGAACTTGCGCACATCTTCGATCAGGAGATCCGGTTCGATCTCTCCGGCGCTGCCGCCCACCACTCCTCCGCACGATTGACAGAGCAGCATCGTTTTCATCCTGCCGAATCTCCTTTCTGAATGGCGCCCGCATGGAGGGCCTGATCGCGCCCCGAGTCCAAAGGAAGTCCTCGAAGCCCTATCCTCATCGTTCCTCCTCCCGGAATTCAACGCCTCTGCGTAGACATTTTGTCGAGAAGAGGTATTTCATGTTCTGAATTGCGACTTTATCTTCTAACAATTAAAATTAAACTATAACATGTCTAGATATGTTTTAATTATTATTATACTCTCAAAGCTGCCGACTGCTCCTTAATACAACTTTTGCCACGTTTCTTTCGGTCCAGCGTGTCACAGAATCCCTCGCTGGTTGGAAGATCGACGAAAGCCAAGGAGTAACGGCGCAAGGAGATAGTAGAAGATTATGTACGCAAGGAAAGTGTTGCTCATCGCGGCCGTAGCGCTGCTTGGGACCGTCGGGGTCGCCAGCGCCAACGGGCATCCATGTACCGATTCGAAAGGCAAACCGCATTTCTGTTGGCAGCCGGATGTCGATCCGACTTTCTCGATTGTCACCGAGACCGCGACTGCGCGGGTTGAGGTCAATCACATCGTGACCGTGCAAGCGGAATGCGACGGCACTGAAAGCTACGCAGTGGGCGGCGGCTATACGGTGATGCCGAAGAATTCCAAGGTCGGCTACGTTATGAGGGCTAAAGTGCTGAATAATAGTCCAGTCTTTTCGGGCATTGCCGAGAACAGCATTCCGCTGGGCTGGACGGTAACGGTAGTCAACGGCGGAGGGCAGCCCGCTGATGTGACAACTTACGCCACCTGCCTGCAGCCCAATTAGATCGAAGCGCGGGAGCGGAAGGCCGTTCCATTTGGGAGACCCAGTCAATTGGTTGCTTGCGCGAGGGGGGTTGGACTTGCGCGAAAGAAACGCCGGGCCGTTGAATAAGCGGTCCGGCGTTTATGCGATCGCCCGCGATTGGCGCCGGTTACTTGACCCCTAAGCACGAGCAGCGTCATGGTTTTGGATGTGAAAACATTCATTATCTGATCATCGCTTCCAAAAGCATTGATTTTACTGTCATTAGACGCTAATGTCGGTCAGTTTTTCGCATCCCGCATCCCTTGACTCGCAATTAAGAGCCTTGGCACGCAGAGCATCTTCGTCTAACATTCTTTTAGACAAAGTTTGGTTTATCAGAACTATCAGTGGGGAACAGATGGAATTCATTCAACGAATCTTCGTCCGCGCGCGTGAGACACTGGTAAGAAATCGGAAGGCCCAAACGATGACCGAGTACGTCATGATAGTTGCGGCCATCGCAGTGGTGGTTTACGGCACGTATATGGCGCTGGGAAATAATATCAGCTCATTCGCAAACGGCGCCGACTCGGTGCTGACTAACGCCTAGGCCGCAGGCCAGGTAGGATTTGTTTTCGGGGGGCTCGATGCCCATTGCAGGCATTGAGAGCCCTTGGGTTGTTCGAGCGCTTCCTGACTCTAATTGCCGAGTTCGCGGCACGGCTCGCCGACAGTCTCGTCGGTGGCCCGGTCTAGCGCGACGCGCATCCCTATCCACATGCGCGCGATGACCTCGCTCACAGCTTCCAGATCGGGATCGCCATGCGACGCCTCATCGGCGTAGCTAAGCCAGTTGCCCAGCAATCGTAGCGAGTGCCAGAGTTCGTCGGGGTCAAGCGACCTCGTTGGCATCCGAAAGACGGACGCCGCGCCTGCGCGGGCGCTGAAGCGGCGCAGATGCTCTTCGGCGAGCGCGTCTAGCAAATTGCTGAACAAGCCCGGAGGCAGGTTCGCGACCCCGTTTGCCCCTTCAAGCATCGTCAGCGCGCCGTCGCTTACTCTCGCCAACCCCAGATCGATTTCAACTTGAGTGTTCACGTATATGCCCTCTTCAAGGAGTGCTACCGCAACGATCGGGCCGAGGATGGCCGCGAGGGCCGAAAGCATCGCGACGTATCAGGCTTGCTCAAAGCCGGATGCGCTTCGATCCATTCGTGCCGACCGCGATACAGAAAGCGGTCGAGCATCGGGAATCGAACTGTCCGGTTGCCGAGCATGGCGCGCGACGCGCCGGTAACGTGTCAGGTCCGGCCTAAGATGTCTCGCTACGGTGTCTCAGAGGATCGAGACACGGCTCGATCTTGTCGAGGCGCGGGACAGCCGATGCCGATGACCCGGCCGCGACGGGATTTCCGAGAAGGCGCGCAATCAGGTCAGAAAGACTTCGCGGACCAGGTTGGTGTCGTTATATTCGAGCCCCTCGGCGATCAGCTCATCTTCGAAGCGCAGGTAAAAATGGTAGCGCTGAACGTAGCGCCGCCCATTCATCGCGACCGTGTCGCACTCGGCCTGGACGGCAACGTGGGGGCCGTCGCAGATGATCGTGCCGAGCTTCATCCGGAGCCCGTGGGGGAACAACGCCTTGAGGCGCTCGGTTTCCGTGCGCGCGAAGGCCGCCTTGCCACTCACGGGCGCGAACTCCTTCATCGTGGTAATCATCTCGAACCTGAAATCGTCGGTGATCAGTTCTTCGAAAACGCGCGGGTCGGGATGGTTGAAATTTTCGAGGAAACGGATCGCCCGCTCCTTATATTGAGCCGCAGTCATCCCCTGTCTCCGTTTTTGGCTTCTCGGTTTTTACCGTCGCGTTCTCGCTATGGATCGATCACGCGCGATGAACGCTCCTCGCGCGCTCAGCTGTCAATGAAGAAACTCGAGCATGACTTCCTTCGCTAGCAGTTCGTGAGATTCTTCGGAGTCCGGCAGCACAACGAAATAGGTCATTCCTATCTCCTCGATCCGTGAGCGAATTTCGCGCTTCACCTCGTCCGGAGTTCCTCCCAGTATAGAGGGAGCGCGCCGAGCCGCTTCATCATTGGGGAAGCCCATTTTTTTCGCGAGTTCCCGCACGGCGGAATCCGCCCGGCCCTTGTCCTTTGAAATGGTTACGAGACTTAGCCCGCTTATCTCGATGTCGTCGGGGTTGCGGCCGGCCTCTTTCGCCAGGCCGTGCAACATTCCGATGCGCCTCTTCAGCTCCGCCTTGTCGAATCTCATGGCCGCGGCAGGGTCGTTAATCAAGTCCTTGCCGTTGAAGATGGGCGGGATCAAATTCGCGACATCGGCCTCCGCGGCGGCGATCTTGAGCAGCTTGCTTCCGGAGCCGCCGAGCATGATCGGCGGATGCGGCTTCTGGAGCGGCCGTGGATTGTTATAGGCCTTCTCTATGGAGAAGTAAGTTCCGTGATAGGTAGGCTCGTCCTGAGTCCACATCGCCTTGAGTAGTTTGATGGCGTCCGCGAGCTGAGCGAGCCGCTCGGCATTAGACGGATAGGGATAGCTGTGCGCGTCGTATTCTTCGCGCTCCCAACCGGCGCCCAGGCCGAGCACCATCCGGCCGTTGCTCACGTGGTCAAGCGTCGAAGCGATCTTGGCCAACAGCGGAGGAGAGCGAAACGCCACCGCGGCGACCAATGAGCCCACGCGAATCCTGGTCGTCACGGCCGCGATCGCGCTCAAGGTGGTAAAACACTCCAGTTGAGGCTCGCGGGCGGGGCGGAACGGAGAGAAAAAATGATCGTTGAGCAGGATCGAATAAAACCCCTGGGTGTCGGCGCGCTTCGCCGTTCGTAGAGCTTGCGTGTAATCGCCGGTGATCGAGAATAATCCGAACTTCACTTCACGCATTCGATTGAACTCCCGCTTTATTTAAAAAGCTTGGCACAACTTACATGAGCTAGCACAGGGATGCAGGCACCGAGATTCCTCGCTGCGCTCGGTGTTTGTGAATTATTTGAGTAAAGCGAGTCCGCCCCTTCGTTCATTCTGAGAGTTCGTGAGTTTATGCTGGAAGTGCCGCGCTGCGCGAGTCGAAAGACCCCGGGTCCTTCTGAGGGAACATTGTTAGAGTGTCAGCGTAAGAAGAGCCGGGGTCCCTCGACTCGCAGACTCGCTCGGGATGACAGACAGGGGAGAGCGGCAGAAAAAATAGAATTTGCGGCCGCAGCAACGGAAGTTCTTCGGTCATCCTTCACGATGAACGAAGAGGCAGCAGCGGCTTACCTTCCGGTGCTAACCGAAGAGGCAGCAGTGGCTTACCTTCAGGCGCTAATTGTGGTGCGTCAGCAGAGATAGTCGTGGCCCGCGCGACGCTCGTGCCGAGCGGGACTCGCGATCACAGCGACTCACTGACCGTCGTCCGAGCCTTTGACCTGCGACCACTCATCGCCAGACTGACTGTTGTCGGTATCGGCGGCCTTTGCGTCCTCAGGAGAGGAGTCGTCCTCTCTGATCTCCGTCGTGCTGGTGCCGGATGAATTGGTTTCGGCAGAGGTTCCAGGGAGTGCGGGAAGGTCCGCGTGGGGAGCCGACGCGGCCGCGCCTGCGGAGTTACCCACCACGGCGCCGTACTCGCCCATCGTCTGCGCTCCGGCCATCGGTACGAACGCCAATGCGACCGCCGCGAACGCGAGCAACGCTACTGCCGCGCTGAATATCGAATCCCGTTTGATGTTTTCCATAGAGTTTCCCCCTCTGCCGGAGTGGTGACCATCACGGCCTAAGCCGCGATGGCGCCTCCAATATACATTGCGCATTTGAACGTGCATAGCCCTCTCTCGACACGTTTTGACGCATCAAAAAGGGCACGGAGCCGCCTAAGCGGTTTCTCCAGGAACTCCCGAAGGAAGCGAAAACCGCCAAGGACCTTTCCCAATGTGGTGCGGATCAACCAATCAGCCGACGTGCAGCACGGCGGCACCCTTGAGTTCGTCGTGCTTGAGCATGTTGAGCGCGCGATTGGCCTCGTCAAGACGCATCCCGAGCGTATGCGTGCGCACGGGAATTTCGCCGGCGATTTTCAGAAACTCCTCGGCGTCCGCGCGCGTGTTGGCGGTGACGCTGCGCAACTCGCGTTCGTAGAACAGATGGCGCTCGTAGTCGAGCGCGGGCACCGGGGTCAGGTAGATTCCGGCGACCGCGAGGATGCCGCCGCGGTCGAGCGCCTCCAGCGCCGGCGCCACCAGCTTGCCGGCCGGCGCGAAGAGAATCGCGGCATCAAGCTTATGCGGTGGTGGCGCGTCGGCCGGACCGACCCAATCTGCGCCCAGCGCTTCGGCGAGTTCCTGATGGCGTCCGCCGCGGCTCATCACGAACACGCGGCATCCCCAATGTTTCAGCACCTGGATCGCGATATGCGCGGAGCCGCCGAAGCCGTAAAGCCCGACGGTCGCACCGGGGCGGATGTCGGCGCGCTTGATCGCGCGAAAGCCGATTATACCCGCGCACAAAAGCGGCGCAGCCGCCTCGTCACCGAGCCCGTCAGGGATCGCGTAGGCGAAATCCTCGCGCACCACGACGAACTCGGCATAGCCGCCATCGTGATCGTAACCCGTGAACCGTGCGTTCAGGCAGAGATTTTCGCGGCCGCGCCGGCAATACGCGCATTGGCCGCAGGTCTCGCGAAGCCATGCGACACCGACACGCGCGCCTGCGCCGGTAAAGCGCGTGCATTCGGTGCCGCATCGGACGACCGCTCCGACGATCTCGTGGCCGGGCACGATTCGCGGATGGCGCGGCGGCAGGTCGCCCTCGGCGACGTGGAGGTCGGTGCGGCAAACGCCGCAGGTCTTGATACGGACGAGAATTTCGCGCGGGCCCGGTTCGGGCTCCGGAAGCTCGATCGCGCGCAACGGATCGGTTTCGATCGGGGCGGGCGTGTATACAGCCATCGCCTTCATGACATCGTCATTATAGACCCTCGCACCCGAATTGGCCTCGCCCGCGTTTTTGGCTCTCCCGCGTTTTTGTAAGAGACGCGCCCCGTCTTAACTGCCTCTCCGGATGAGAGCGGCCGCGCGGCATATTGACCCGGGGCGCTGGCACTGTTAGCTAAGACTGGTTATGCCGCATATTCCAGTTCACCCGTCAGCCGAGAAGCGCCATCGCCAGAGCCTCAAACGGCGCGACCGCAATCGAGCGATAAAAACCCGCGTGCACAGCGCCGTAAAACAGGCCACCCAGGCGATCCAGGGCGCCGACGCCGAGGGCGCCGCGAAGGAACTGCGCCAGGCGACTCGCGTGCTCTACAAAGCCGCCGGCAAGGGCGCGCTCCATCGCAACACCGCGGCGCGCAAAGTCGCGCGGCTCTCGCGCGCGTTGCATCGCAAGCACAGCGCCGCCGCCGCCAAAGCCTGATCGCTTTAGACTCGCTGCGAAGCCATCAGCTCGAGCAGCATCCCGGCGAGCGCCTCTTCGCGCTCCTTGATCCGTCCGTTCTTGAAGTCGGCGTCGAGCTGCGCGACTCGTCGATAAGCCTCGGTCAGCCGCGGCATCCCGAAGCGCCGCGCTCCCTCGATCGCGCGCATCGCGAGCGGGCTTGACGGCGACATCCCGAGCGCCGCGGCAATTTGCGGCGCACTCTGCTTGTGCGCGGCCATCGACGCCGCCAGCATCATGCGCCGCATCACCGGGGCGATCTCGACCGCCAGCAATTCGAACGGATCGCGTCCCGCGGCGAGCGCCCGCCCCAAAGTAGCGAGCGCCGCCGCCGCACGCCCGTTGGAGAGCGCCTCGGCGAGCTCGAACAGGTCAGGTATTTTGGCCGCCGCCGGATCGCCGAGGTCGGACGGGCTGAGCGTTGCCCCGGGCTCGCGATGGATCGCGGCCTTGGCCAGCGTGTTGGCGATTGCGGAGAGATCGCCGGCGTGGCGCGAGACCAGAAGATCGGCGACGCCGCGTCCGAGCCGCAAGTCCTGGACGCGGGCGAAGGCCTCGGCGAATTGCGCGAGCTGATTGTCGTACGGGCGCGGACAGTTTATCGCAAGCCCGCTCTGCTCGCCCGCGCGGCGAATTTTGGCCGGAGCCGTATCGCGCTCGTAGACGACGATCAGCGCCCCCGGACCGCGCATCGTCTCGAGCGCCTCGGCGAGCGCCGCTTCGCCGCCGCCCGTGCCGGCGCGCGAGCTGCCGGACGACGGACCATCGTCGCCGCCGTCCTGATCGCCGCCGCGATGCGAGCGCAGCACGCGGCATCCTACGACCCGCACCGGCGCGAACAGGTCGGCTTCGCGCAACTCCGCTAGCACGGCGTCGAAACCCTCGGCGCCGCCCACTTGGAAGCCGCGATACTTCATCCCCTGCTGCAGCATCCGGCGGCGCACGATGTCAAAGACATACTCGCGCAGAAAAGCGTGGGGGCCGCTGATTACGATCGCTGGCGAGAGCGTCGCACGATCACCCGCACGGAGGATGGAAAGGGCCGTCTCAACCGCCATCCGCTAATCCCTCACGCCACCAACGGCTATAGAGCCGGATCTTTCGGGCGCGCGGCTGGAAGCTGTCGAAAATCCTAGAAGCCCTCGGACATGGCGGAATAGATGTTCTGCGCCATCTTCGTCATCATCTGGGTGCTCGAGGCGGCCTGCTGGGTTTGCGCGACCTGGATGTCGGGCAGGTTGGCGATGTCCTGCGAGCGCAGGTTTTGCTGCAGGAATTCGGGCGAGGTCGTGATGACGGTCGAGGAAACCGTCGGGAACTGGTTGATGCTGCTGAGCACGTTGGCCCACAGCACCTTGTCGGTGTGGCGGTCCTGGAGCTGGGCGCGCACGACCATGTACTGCTGGTAGATGCTAACCTCGGAGACGCCGTTGAAGCCCACCGGCACGGTCTCGACGCGCAGGATCTGGCCGGTTAGCAAGAGGTCGGCCTGCTTGGGCTCGTCAACTATTTGGAGGCGTTTGTGCTCGGCGATCTGGTCCTTCATGTAACGCATGAACTGGTCGTTGAAACCGGTGAAGCGCGAAGCGTTACTGAAGCGGGAGACGTAAATCGTCTTGGCGTCCTGCGGCAGGCCGCTGCCGGCGGAGGCAAAATGGTAGCCGCAGCCCGCCAGCATCAGCAGCGCGCTCAGCATCGCCGCGAACCCAACCCTAGTGCGCTTTATCCAAGTCCCGCTCGCCACGCTCCTCACCTTTTTGCTTGAGTCCCAGCCGTCCCGCGAGCTCATCCAGCACGCCATTGACGAAGCGTCCCGAGTCCTGGTCGCCGTAGGCCTTGGCCAGCTCGATCGCTTCGTCCATCGTGACGCGCGCCGGAATCTCGCTCATCCATAATAGCTCGTACAGGCCGATGCGCAGAATATTGTGGTCCACCCGCGAGAGCCGGCCGATCGTCCAATGCTCAAGCGCACCGGCCACGTGCTGGTCGAGCGCCGCGCGCTCGCGCTCCACTCCTTCGACCAATTCGACCGCGAACTTGCGCGCGCGGTCGTCCGCATGGAAGCTCTCGAACAGAAGCGCGAGTTCCTCGCGCGAACTCCCGCCGCGGATGTCTATCTGATAGAGGGCCTTGAGCGCGAGCTCTCGCCCCAAATGTCTCAGTCCCATCGCCAAAAACCGCCGGCCCTCTGATACTCGCGCGTGTCGCGCCGGCTCCGCAAAAGAAGCCGTGGCGCAACCTACGTGATGACCTTGAGTTTGGAGAAGAGATGGCCAAGCTTCTCCTTCTTGGTGCGCAAGTAATCGATATTGCCCAGGTGCGGTGTGACTTCGAGTGAAACGCGGCTGACGCGCACGCCGTAGCTTTGCAGGCTTTCGATCTTGTGCGGATTGTTGGTCAGCAGCCGGGCCTCGCCTACGCCGAGGTCGCGCAGAATCTGCGCGCCGATTCCGTAGTCGCGCAGATCCTCCTTGAAGCCGAGCTGCAGATTGGCTTCGACCGTATCGAAACCCTGGTCCTGCAGCGCGTAGGCCTTGATTTTGTTCGCCAGCCCGATTCCGCGCCCTTCCTGATGCAGGTAGATGATCACGCCGGCCTCGGCGGCCAGGATGCGCTCGATCGATTCCGCGAGTTGCTCGCCGCAATCGCAGCGCTGCGAGCTGAACACGTCGCCCGTGAGGCATTGCGAATGGAGCCGCACCAACGCGGGCCGCCCGCCGCCGACGTTGCCCTTGACCAGCGCCAGATGCTCGCGGCCGTCGACCGTGCTGCGGAAGACTACCGCCTTGAGCTCACCGGAATCGATCGGAAAATCGACGTCGGCGACGCGCTGCACCAGTAGTTCGTTGGTCAGGCGATACGAGACCAGATCCTTGACGAACAGAATCGGGATGTCGTGGGTCACGGCGAACTCGCGCAACTCGCCCAGGCGCGCGGCATCGCCGTCCTCGCGCAGCACCATGCACAGCGCGGCGCACGGCCGCATGCCGGCCGCCCGCATCAGGTCGACCGCGCCCTCGGCGCGTCCCAGGCGCATCATGACGCCGCCGCTCAGCGCCATCAGCGGCAGCACGTGGCCGGGCATCACGATGTCCTGCGGACCGCTCTTGTCGGAGGCGAGCACCTGGATCGTGCGTGCGCGGTCGTGCGCGGAAATTCCGGTGGTCACGCCATCGCGCGCTTCAACCAGCGAGCCCGCCTGTTCGTCAGCAACCTCGCTCTGGGACGAGGCGACAAGCGGAATTCCCATCTCGCGCATCCGCCGTTCGGGCAACGCGACCGAAACCACGCCGCGCGCATGGCGCGCCATGAAATTGACGTGCTCCGGCGTCACCTTTTCACCGGCCATCACGAGATCGCCTTCCGCTTCCTCGCCTTCCTCCATCACCATCAGGACCATTTGGGCAGCACGGATGCGGCTGAAGATTTCTTCCAGCGATTTGGACGACTTGACCATCTGCAATTTCTGCGGCAATTCCGGACTCGAATATTATCACCGCCTCCGTAGGCTGACCAGCACGCGACACTCAGGCCCGCCGTGATGAAACGCGACGCGGGCTTGCGATATCGGCCACCATCAGAAGGTCGCCGCCGAGCCGCCGCACGCTGAGCGCGCCGAGCGCAATCGCGTCGCGCACGCGCGCGAAACCCAGTCCTTCGACCGCGGGAGTGCCGGCGCCGATCACGATCGGCGCGACGAAAAACGCCACCCGGTCGACGATACCCGCATCGAGCGCCGAGCCGGCCAGATGCGCGCCGCCCTCGATCAGCACGTTGCACCATCCGCGCCGCCCCAGGTCGCGCATCAGGGCGCGCAGGTCTAACTCGCCGCCGCGCTCACCGCGGCGCGCCGGGCATCCGATTACCTCCACTCGCGCCCCGTCATAACGCCGCCGCGCCCGCGCCACGTTCGCGATATTCGTCACCAGCAGAGCCGGCGCCGTCGAGCGCTCGACGAAAACGCGCGCGCGCGGCGGGCATCGCAAGCGCCCGTCGACTATGATTCGCACCGGGTCGCGGCCCCCTGCCACTCTGCAGGTCAGGCGCGGATTGTCCGCCAACACGGTCCCCGCGCCGACCATCACCGCATCGGCCTCGCTGCGCCATCGATGGACCAGCGCGCGCGCGACCGCCGAACTTATCCATTGCGAATCGCCCGAGGCCGCGGCGATTCGTCCGTCGAGCGAGAGCGCAAGCTTGAGCGTCGCCAACGGACGCCCGCGCGTCACGCGGGTGATGAAGCCCTGGTTGAGGCGGCGGCATTCGTCCTCGAGCACGCCGGAGACTACCTCAATTCCCTCCGCGCGCAGGATTGCCACTCCGCGACCGCGCACCGGCGGATACGGATCGATACATCCGATCACAACGCGCCGAACTCCCGCGTCGACCAGCGCCCGCGCGCAGGGCGCAGTGCGTCCCTGATGTGCGCAGGGCTCAAACGACACGTAGGCGGTCGCGCCGCGCGCCTTTGCGCCCGCCCATGCGAGCGCCACGGCCTCGGCATGCGGACGGCCGCCGACGGCGGTCGCTCCCTGGCCGACGATTCGGGCGCCACGCACAATCACGCATCCCACGGCCGGGTTGGGCGAAGTCCGCCCGAGCACCCGGCGTGCGAGCGCGAGCGCTCTCCGCATGAAGCGCTGATCGGCGGACGAGGCCGAAGTGGCAGGCACGATGGCTTACGAAGCGGGCTCGCCTTTGCGCGAGGCGGGCTCGGCCTTTTTCTCGCGCGCGGGCGCGGCGGGCGCTGCGCCGGCTTCCTTGCGCAGCCGGATCAGGTCTTCGAGCTCGTGCATGAATTCGTCGATGTCCTTGAACGAGCGATAGACCGAGGCGAAACGAACGTAAGCGACCTGGTCGACGCGATGCAGTTCGTTCATGATCGCGCTGCCGATAACGGAGCTTAAGACCTCGCGCCCGCCTTGCTCGGCCACTGTGGCCTCGATGCGGTCGGCGATCTGCTCGATCGTTTCCATCGAGACCGGGCGCTTCTCGCAGGCCTTCTTGAGTCCGGAGACGATTTTGGCGCGATCGAAGGGCTCGCGCCGGTTGTCCTTCTTGACCACCATCGGCGCGGACTCCTCGACCCGCTCGTAGGTGGTGAAGCGCCGCTTGCACGACGAGCACATCCTGCGCCGCCGGATCATCGCGCCGTCACCGCTCAGCCGTGAATCGACCACGCGGTTACCGCGATGGCGGCAGAACGGGCACCTCATGTCGTAAGTCTAGCGTGACAGCCGTGGCCGGCGCATCCCGGGTGCGCGCGATCGTAAAGCGTTGGCGGATGCGCCCCGCAGGTGGTTGGCGGGCATCCGCCGGGCGGAATCGAGGCGCCGTTCGCGAAGACTTTGTGGGGTGGAAGCGAGTTGCGGACGGTCAGGCCTTGTGCGTTTCGATATAGTTGACCACGTCCTTGACGGTGCGGATCTTCTCCGCGTCCTCGTCCGAGATCTCCATCCCGTACTCCTCTTCCAGCGCCATCACCAGCTCGACTATATCGAGTGAATCAGCACCCAAGTCCTCGATAAATGACGCTTCAGGGGTCACTTCGTCAGCGGACACACCGAGTTGCTCGCTGATGATCTCGCGAACCTTGGTTTCGACTTCTCCAGCCATCGTATTTTGATTTCCTCCTGGCGGCCTGCGCCGGGGGTGGCGCGCCGCGCTCGTTGCATTGATTTCGATTATGTTGATTCGGTCCCGCCTGCGCCGGATCGTGCTCGCACGCGCCTGGGCGGCAAAGCAAACGTTACAGCGCAGCTTAGGGAGTTAGCTCCAACTAGGCAAGTTGAGAAACGCGAGCCGGGTAACGCGCGCGAAGGTCGATCATGCCGACCGCGACGAGCCGCGACTAGCGATCTTTCCTACCTCCTCTTCCATGCCCCCTCGCGCCGATGGCGCGTCGGGGCGCTACGCACTCTGTGCCGTCTCCTCGGCGAGCGCCTGGCCGGACGCCCTCAATGAGGCCGCGTCCTCCACCGACCGCACCTTGAAGCCCTTGTTGATACGCCGCATCAGGCCGGCCAGCACGCGCCCCGCGCCGAACTCGATCGCGCTGGTGGCGCCCGAGGCCCCAAGGCGCGCCATCGATTCTTCCCAGCGCACGGGCGCCGTGATCTGTTCCAGGAGCAGCGGCTTGACGCGCTCGGGGTCGCGATTCACTTCCGCCGTAACGTTGGCGATCACTCCAAAGCCAAGCGCACTCACTTTTAGCGCCGCGATCACCGGCTCCATCCCGATTCGCGCCGGCTGCATCAGCGGCGAATGAAACGGCGCGCTGACTTTCAACTCGACCGACATCCCCGCGCCGCGTTCTTTGGCGATCTCGATCGCGCGCTTGACCGCTCCCGCGTGCCCGGCAATCACGATCTGTCCCGGTGCGTTGAGATTGGCAGGCACCGCGATCTGGCCGTCGCGCGAGACCTGCTCGCAGATTTCGCGCACCGCGGCGAGATCGAGTCCGATCAACGCCGCCATCGAACCCTGCCCCGCCGGGCAAGCCTCCTGCATCTGGCGGCCGCGCTCGCGCACGGCGCGCAGCGCCGCGGGATATTCCAGCGCTCTCGCCGCGACCAGCGCGCTGTACTCGCCCAGGCTGTGGCCAGCGGCAACCTCGGCCTTCGCGCCGTATTCGGCCTCAAACGCGCGCAGCGCGGCGATCGAAGTCGCCAGCGTCGCAGGCTGGGTGTTGGCGGTCAGGCGCAAATCCTCCTCCGGCCCCTCGAAGCACAGCTTCGAGAGCGCAAAGCCCAGCGCCTCATCGGCTTCCTCGAAAGCCTCGCGCGCGGCGGCAAACTCGCGCGCCAACTCGGCTCCCATCCCGACCCGCTGCGCCCCTTGCCCGGGAAACAGGAATGCAACCTTCATCTACGTGTCCTCGAAACCAGAATTTCGCGAGATCGTGGATTTGGACGAGATCGTGAATCTCGAACTGACGAATATCAAGACGGCTCAGGCTTATGCGGCCCAGGCTCGGGTTGCGCCGGCGCTTCGGCTTGCGCCTCCTCGACCGCCTTGTGCGGCTCATCATGCGCGCCGTCCGCGTGTGGCGCGGCGCCCGCGACGCCATTGGCCGACGCGACAGCCTCGGGAGGCAAAATCTCGGGCTCCACGACTTTCGCGCTGGCCGCCGCCGGCGCCGCGGGTGCGGGCGCGTTCGGATGCTCCGCGTTCGCGCCGCCCTCGCGGGGATGGCGATGAAGCCGCTCGCGCATCCGGTCCAGCAGCGCGCGAAAGCCCTTGCCCGCGGACTTGACCGGCATCGAGGAAACGTGGCGCGCGAGTATCTCGACGATCTCGGCGTTGACGCGTTCGACCAGCGCTTCGTTGGCAGCGGCGCGGATGGCGTTGCGGATCGCGCGTGGATTGGACGAGCCGTGCGCGATGATCGTGACTCCGCCGAGCCCTAAAAGCGGCGCGCCGCCGTATTCGGAGGGGTCCAGACGTTCGCGAACCGCGCTCAGGCGCTTGCGCACAAGCAGGTAGGCGATACGGCCGAAGGTGCTGCCGAAAACGTCGCGCAGGTTGCCGAGCAGGAAGGACGCGAAGCCCTCCATCGTCTTAAGCGCCACGTTGCCGGTGAAGCCGTCGGTCACCACCACGTCGGCCTTGCCGCGGTTGATGTCGCGGCCCTCAACGTAGCCGATGTAATCGACCGACTCGCGCATCCCGCCGAGCATCGCGGCCGCCGCGCGGGTCAGGTCGCTGCCCTTGGACGCTTCCTCGCCATTGGCCAGGATGCCGACGCGGGGGTTCGGCACGCCGCGCACGCGATGGCAGTATACGCTGCCCATCACGGCGAACTGCGCGAGATTGAGCGGCTTGACCTCGGTATTGGCGCCGGCGTCGATAAGCAAGGCGAGGCCGTCGCTCGCCGGCACCAGCGAGGCGATCGCGGGCCGGTCGACTCCGGGCAGAGTGCCGAGGATCATCATCGCGGCCGCCATCACGGCGCCCGAGTTGCCGGCGCTGACGAACGCGCTCGCATCGCCGCGCTTGACCATCTCGAGGCCGACGTGAATCGAGGAGTGCGGCTTGGTGAGCACCGACTCCATGGGCGATTCGTCCATGGCCACGCTTTCGGGCGCGTGCTCGACGGTAATCTTGAGCTCGCCGGCCTTGTGCTCGGAAAGCTCGCGCGTCACCAAGTCGAGATCGCCGACCAGGACGATCTCGATACCGAAATCGCGCGCCGCCGCCACCGCGCCCTCGACGGTCGCCTTGGGGGCAAGGTCACCCCCCATCGCGTCAAGCGCGATTCTCACGCGCCGCTCCGCGCCCCGCTATTCAGCGGTCTCCGCGAGTTGCCGTCCGCGGTAGGAGCCGCAGTGATGGCATACGCGATGCGGCATCGTGGGCTCGCCGCACTGCGAGCAGGCAATCGGATTGACCGCGCGCAGCGCGTCATGGGCGCGGCGCTTGTTGCGCTTGGAATGGGAAGTCCGACGCTTGGGTGCTTGCATAGATGGTTACTCTTTCCGTTTGGAATAAATTTGCGCGGCTTCAGGAGCGCTCGACCTTGAGTGCGCGCAAAACCGCCAGGCGCGGGTCGCGTGCCTGCTGTGCGCAACCGCACTCGTGAAGGTTGAGATTGGCCCCGCAACTCGGGCAGAGACCCCGGCATTCCTCGCGGCAGAGTGCGCGGCTGGGAAGCGCGAGGATGAGCTGCTCGGCGACGAGCGGAGCGAGATCGATCTGATCGCCGTCATAGAGCGAAAATTCCAGGTCCTCCGTGCGCAGCCGCCCGTCATCGTCGTCGGCCGCGGCGCGAGGCGCCAACACGAAACGAAACGGACGCGCGTGGGGGGCGCTGAACTCCTCCGCGCAGCGCGCGCACGACGCGACCATCGGCGCGCTAAGCTGGCCTTCGAAAAAAAGCTCCATACCGGCCCGGTAGTATGACAAACCGACCGCGATCGCACCGCCCACCCGGAACTCGTGTATCGGTCCGTGCGCGAGCCGCCGGTTAACGTCCTCCTCGGACTGGAGAAAAGAGACCTCTCTGGCCTCGGCGGTTATTTCGTCGATACGCAGTCGCACGTCCATCACGCTTTTTGGTATGAACCAATTATTACACGTCGCGGCGCGCGGTCAAACATGGTTTTTACGTGCACCGGACTTCGATTTCTTCGCCCCGGCGCGCGGCGCCACTCCAATACGCGGGCAATCCGCCGCCAACGCACAGACGTCGCATCGCGGCTTGCGTGCGTAGCACACCGTTCGCCCATGTAGTATCAGACGCATCGAGAACGGCGTCCATTCAGCAGGTTTGAGCAGCCCTTGTAAGTCGCGCTCGATTTTCTCGGGATCCGTCTCGCGCGTCAGCCCCAGGCGATGCGCGAGACGGCGCACGTGAGTATCGACGACCAGGCCGGCTTCGCCGAAAACGTGGCCGAGCAGCACGTTGGCGGTTTTGCGGCCGACGCCGGGCAGCGTCACCAGGTCTTCCATCCGCGACGGCACCTCGCCGCCGAAGCGCTCCAGGATTGCGCGCGCCGCGCCCTTCAGCGCGCGCGTCTTTTGGCGAAAGAATCCGGTGTCGAGGATGAGGCGTTCGATACGTTCGGCGGGCGCGGCGTCCATCGCACGCACGTCAGGAACTTCGGCGAAGAGGCGCGGCGTCACCTGGTTCACACGTTTGTCGGTGCATTGCGCGGACAGAATCGTCGCGACCAGGCATTGCCACGGACTCGTGAAGTCGAGGCTGATGCGAGCCTCCGGATACAGGCGCGCGAGCGCCGCCGCGATTCGGGCAGCACGTTCTACGAGATTTTTGCGCGACTCGCGCATCATTATCCTTACGGCTCCGCGGGATTACGACTGGGCCGCGTCGGCGTCCGTCGTCGCGGGCGGCCCGGGATTGCACGCCATAAGCTCGGACTGCTCGCGCGCGCGGTTCCAGCCAAGCTCGGCGGCCATCAGGCGCGCCGCCGCCTCCGCCGCCGCGCCGGCGTATCGCGGATGACGCCACGAGAGCGCGATTCGCCGCCGGATAAAATCAGCTACCGAGGACGCCATCTCGTAGCGCACCGCGTAGATTACTTCCGCGGCCGCGACCGGGCATCCGGGAGCGAGCGGCCGCGCCAACTCGTGCGACTCGCGGACGAGACTCGCCGGTACGATCGCGCGAGTCCCGTAGCGCGCGGCCATCGCCTCGCGCAAATCCGCAGCCAGCGAAGCGAGCGCCGCTGCAGCGCGGCCCCGGTCTTCAATCTCGACCGGGCGCGCACCCGGCAGCGGCGTATAGCGCGTCGGCGAGCGTTCTGCACCGCGCCCAAGAACCTTTGCCGCACGATCGACGATCCGCTCGGCGATCTCGCGATGGGTCGTCAGCTTGCCGCCGGCGATCGAAATCAGCCCGCTGCCGCTTTCAGCAATGACCTCCTCGCGCGAGACCGACGACGGCGCGCGTCCATCGCCTGGCGCCGCCAGCGCGCGCAAGCCGGCAAAGCTCGCGGCGACGTCGGCGGGCGTAAGCGTCGCTCCGGGAAGGCTTTGCTCAACCACGCCGAGCAGGTACTCGACGTCTTCCAGTTCCGCGGCAACGTGCTCGCGGTCGCCGTCGAAGTCGGTGTCGGTGGTGCCGACCAGCACCACCTCGCCATGCGGTATCACGAAAATGATTCGGCCGTGCGCGTCGCCCAGCACCAGCGCCTCGCGCACCGGGAGCCGCTCGCGTTCGATCACCAGATGCACGCCCTTGGTCAGGCGGACCGAGGGCGCGGCGGCCGGATCGTCAAGCCTGCGGACGTCATCGATCCACGGTCCCGCAGCGTTGACGAATAGCCGCGCGCGTAGTTCGAGGTGCGTCCCGCCCAGGCGATCGCGCATCTCGGCGGCCGCGATCCGGCCCTCGGCGTGCGAGAAGCGCTCAAGTTCGGCGTAGTTGGCGATCGCGGCGCCATGATAAGCCGCGTCGAGCACATTTTCGATCGTGAGCCGCGCGTCATCGCCGCCAGCGTCGTAGTAAAACGCGCCGCCCGCCAGCTCCACGGGATTGAGCATCGGCTCGGCTGCGAGCGCGTGCGCTGGGTTGACCCGGCGATGGCGCTCCGCTCGCGGCGTGCGCGCGAACAAGTCGTAGAGCCAAAGTCCCGCGCCAAGCGCAAGCCGGCCCGGGCCGCGCCCGTGATAAAGCGGGAAGAGAAAGCGCAGGGGCTTCACCAGGTGCGGCGCGGTCAGCCGGCGCAAGCGCTCGCGCTCGGCGAGCGCCGTGCGCACCAGGCGGAGTTCGCCCTGCGGGAGGTAGCGCAGCCCGCCGTGAATCAGCTTGGAAGAGCGCGAGGAGGTCGCACCGGCGAAGTCGCCGCGCTCGATCAACGCGACATTTAGCCCGCGCATCGCGGCGTCGCGTGCGATCGCGGCGCCGTTGATTCCGCCGCCGATGATCGCGAGGTCGAAGCTCTCGCGGGCGAGGCGCGCGATTTGCTCGTCGCGATTCAGAGGGGATGTGCGCGGTTCGTTAATCGTCTCCCCACAGTCCCATGGTGTGGCGACCTACTGAAATGACTCGCGCAATTGGTTTACGGGCGCGCGCCGGAGTCCGTAAACTAGCAAACGCGCACGCCCTGTCCAGATCGAGTGGCCGAGCGTGAGCCTTCCATCAAGAATTGATCTAGCCAAGGCATTGTGCTTACTTAGTAATTACGCACAAGCGTAAGGGTGTCTGCTATGAAGACTCGTATTGTGCGCATCGGCAACTCCAGAGGTGTCCGGTTGCCGAAACCGCTGCTTGCCGAGGCTGGATTGTCGGATGAAGTGGAGGTTCGCGCCCGCAATGGCGCCATCGTCATCACATCCGCCGCGCACCCGCGGGCCGGATGGAGCGAGGCGGCCAGGCTGGCGCGCGCGCGGGACGAAGATCGGTTGCTGGATGCGCCAACCAACACGCGTTTCGATGACGAGGAGTGGAAGTGGTAGCGGAGGAGGAGGTGCGGCGGGGCGAAGTGCTTCTCGTCGACCTTGGTCCGACCCGTGGAGGAGAAATTCGCAAGACCCGCCCTTGCGTTGTGGTTTCTCCCGACGAACTCAATGAGCATCTGCGCACTTTCATTGTGGCGCCGCTGACTACCGGCGGGCATCGGTATCCGTTTCGCGTTGCCTGCCGTTTTGCAGGAAAGGCCGGTCACGTCGTGCTCGATCAAATCCGAACGGTCGATCGGGAGCGGATGATTCGCAAGCTTGGCCGCGTGGCTCCATCAACGCTCGAGCAAGCATTGTCAGTGCTTCAGGAGATGTTTGCGGCGTAGACGGAAACACCCTCTCCTGTCATCCTGAGCGAGCGCTGCGCGAGTTGAAGCGACCGTATTGGAAGTAAAGGGTCGCGCTCTACCGCCGACGCGTCAATCGCGCGGGCGCACCGATACGTAGCGGTTGCCGGGCTCGTAGAAACGCCATCGCTTGGCCGCCCACGCTCCAGCGTAATCGACGTTGATTCGCGCCGAACGCCCTACTCTTCCGGCTGGCCGATCCGCCTCTTCCAGGAAAAGCCGATCGCCGCAAAGGTCGCGTCCGTAGTCCTCGCCGGTTATCCCGAGCGCCTGCGTCAGCTTGCCAGGACCGTTGGTCAACTCGCGACCGCCGGGAGATTTTGTGCCGCCGCGCCTGCGCACCATCAGCTCCAATCCCCGAACCGGCTCGAGCGCCCGGATCAAAACACCATGCGGCTCGCCCTCCGACGCCACGATAATGTTCATCGCCCAACTCAGTCCATAAATGAGATAAACGTAAGCGTAACCCGGCGGGCCGAACATCACCGCGGTTCGTTTGGTACGCAATCCCCGCGCGCTATGCGCCGCGAGGTCGAGCGGCCCGCGATACGCCTCGGCTTCGACGATGCGCCCCGCCGCCTCGCCCTCGGGCGTGCGATGCACCAACAGCTTCCCGATACATTCGCGCGCGACCACCAGCACCGGACGGGCGTAGAAACCGCGCGGCAGTTTCATCCGGTCTTTTTTCTATGTTTCCGGTAGCGCGCGATCAGCGCGTTGGTCGAGCTGTCGTGTTTAAGTTGCGGCTCGGTGGCGCTTTCAAGTTCGGGGATGATTCGCTGCGCCAGCACCTTCCCCAGTTCGACGCCCCATTGATCGAACGAATCGATGTTCCAGATCGCGCCCTGGGTGAACACGCTGTGCTCATAGAGCGCCACCAGCTTACCTAGCGTCTCGGGCGTCAACAGCTCGGCGAGGATCGTCGTCGAGGGGCGATTGCCCTCGAACACGCGATGCGGCACCAGCCAGTCTGGTGTGCCTTCGGCCTTGACCTGCTCGGGAGTTTTGCCGAACGCCAGCGCCTCGCCCTGGGCGAAGACGTTGGCGAGCAACATGTCGTGATGACGGCCGAGCGGATTAAGCGTCTGGTAAAACGCGATGAAATCGCAAGGGATTAGTTTCGTGCCCTGGTGAATCAGTTGGTAGAAAGAGTGCTGCCCGTTGGTCCCCGGCTCGCCCCAGAAAATCGGCCCGGTCTGATAATCGACCGTCGCTCCGTCGAGCGTGACGTGCTTGCCGTTGGACTCCATCGTGAGCTGCTGCAGATACGCCGGAAAGCGCTTTAGATATTGTTCGTACGGAAAAACGCCGACCGTCTGCGCGCCGAAGAAATCGTCGTACCAGATCGTGAGGAGCCCCATTATCACCGGCAGGTTGCGCTCGAATGGCGCGGTGCGGAAGTGCTCGTCGATCGCGTGGAAGCCGTCGAGCATCGCGCGAAAGTTCTCCGGTCCGACTGCGATCATGGTCGAAAGCCCGATCGCCGAGTCCATCGAGTAGCGGCCGCCCACCCAGTCCCAGAAACCGAACATGTTCTGCGTATCGATGCCGAACTTGGTCACCTCGGCGGCGTTGGTCGACACCGCGACGAAATGTTTCGCAATCGCCTTCTCGTCGCCGAGCGCATCGAGACACCATTTCCGCGCGCTCTGCGCGTTGGTCATGGTCTCGAGCGTGGTGAAAGTCTTCGATGAGATGATGAACAGCGTTTCGGCCGGGTCGAGGTCGCGCGTCGCTTCGACAAAGTCGGTGCCGTCGACGTTGGAGACGAAGCGCACGGTGAGGTTGCGATCGCTGTAATAGCGCAGCGCCTCGTAGGCCATCACCGGGCCCAGGTCCGAGCCGCCGATTCCGACGTTGATGACGTTGCGGATACGCTTGCCGGTGTGGCCCTTCCACGATCCGTCGCGCACGCGGCGGCTGAACTCCGCCATCCGGTCGAGCACCGCGTGGACCTCGGGCACCACTTTTTTGCCGTCGGTCATGATCGTCGCGCCGCGCGGCGCGCGCAGCGCCACGTGAAAAACGGCGCGTCCCTCGGTGACGTTGATCTTCTCGCCCGCGAACATCGCGTCGATACGCCCGCGCAGCCCCGTCTCCTCGGCCAACGCCAGCAGCAGGCGCATCGTGTCGGCGTTGATGCGATGCTTGGAGTAGTCGAAATAGAGCCCGGCGGCCTCGAGCGCGAGGCGCTCGCCGCGCTTCGGATCTTCGCTGAAGAGCGTGCGCAGATGAACGTCGCGAATCTTCTGATAGTGCTCGTCCAGCGCCTTCCAGGCCGGCCGCTCTGTGAGCCGCACCGTTTTGGTCTCCATCGATCCGTTCCCCTTTTGCCGTTCCCCTTTTTTGCCGTTCCCCTTTTCGCTAATCAGCTCGCCTTCTTGAGCGCCGCGCTCTTGTCGGTGATGCAAGCCAGCAGATCGTCCCATGACTTGACGAATGCGTCCGCGCCTTCCCGCTGAAGCTGCGCCGCCAACGCGTCGATATCGACTCCAGCTTTGGTGAATTCGGCCAGCTCCGCCTCCGCGTTGCCGCTGTCAGCCGACAGCATCGCGCCGACCTCGCCATGGTCGGCGAGCGCCTTGAGCGTGTTCTCGGGCATGGTGTTGACGGTATGCGGCGCCGCCAGCGACTTCACGTAGAGCACGTCGGACGCCTTGGGATCCTTGGTGCCGGTGCTGGCCCACAACAGTCGCTGCGAGCGCGCGCCGAAGTTGAGCAGCCGGAGCCATCGGTTCGAGGAGAGCAGCTCGCGATAAGCCTTGTAGATGCGTTTGGCGACCGCGATGCCGAGGCGGTCGTGCAGGGCCGGCGGCACCTTCTTCGCGACCGCGACGTCCCATCGGCTGACGAACACCGAGGCGACCGAACCGACATGTGGGTTGAGGCCGGCCGCAACGCGGCGCTCGATGCCGCGGATGTAGGCTTCGGCCGCCGCTATATACTGCTCGCGCGAGAACAGCAGCGTCACGTTGATCGGCACGCCGGCGAAAATCGCTTCCTCGATCGCCGGGATGCCCTCGCGAGTTCCGGGAATTTTCATGAAGAGGTTGGGGCGCGCGCCGCGCGCCGACAATTGCTTCGCGGCCGCGATGCTGCCGGCCGTGTCGTAGGCGAGCTTGGGCGAAATCTCGAGCGAGACCCATCCGTCGACCCCGTTGGTCCGGTCGTGGACTGGACGAAAGAGATCGGCGGCGCGTGTGAGGTCCTCGAGCGCGAGTTCGAAAAACAGCGCCTCGCCTTGCTTGCCTGCGGCGGTCTTCTCGCGAATCGCCGCGTCGTAATCGCCGCTGCTCTTGATCGCCTGGTCGAAGATGCTCGGATTGGAGGTCAGGCCGGTGATCGATAACTCATCGATATAGCGTTTGAGGCCGCCGCCGGTCAGCAGCGCGCGCGTGATGTTATCCAGCCAGAGGCTCTGGCCGGCCTCATGCAGTATTTGTGTCGCTTTCATAATTTCTCCTGGCCTCGCCTCACGCACGCCGCGCAGGCTCGGCATAAACTGAGCGGTTATACTTTCATCGACTTACGCAGGCGGGTTGTGCCATCCGTCGACCTCCGCGGTCAACTGGTCGGCTTTGGCCGGGCCCCAAGTGCCGGGCTGATACTCCAGCACCGGAGTTACGTCGCCCAAAATGGGCTGAACGATCGCCCATTGCGCCTCTACCGCGTCCTGACGCGTGAACAGCAGATGGTCGCCGGCCATCGCGTCACCCAGCAGACGCTCGTAGGCGTCCATCTCTTCGCCTTCGGGCCGCTGCACGACCTTTAGTTCGGTCGGCTCGGAATCCATATGCTCGCCCGGCTTTTTGATCTGCGTACCGACGGCGATTATCACGTCGGGGCCCAGCCGGAAACGATAATAGTTCGCATCCTGCGGACGGAGCTTGCGCAGCGGCGGCCGTTTGAGCGTGACCCATACCTCGGTGGCGGTCACCGGCATACACTTGCCGGCGCGGATAAAAAACGGCACGCCCTCCCATCGCCATGAGTCGATATGCAGCCGCACGGCGGCAAAGGTTTCGACCGTAGAATCCGGCTTCACGCCCGGCTCCTTGCGATAACCGCTGAATTGTCCCCGCACCAGGTTGTCCGGGTCCAGCGGCAAGATCGAACGGAAGACTTTGACCTTCTCGTCCTGGATCGACTCGGGATAGGTTGTCAGCGGCGGCTCCATTGCCAGGTAAGCCACGACCTGGAGCAGATGGTTCTGCACCACGTCGCGGATCGCGCCGTTAGCGTCGTAAAAGGCTCCGCGGCCTTCCACCCCAAAGCTCTCGGCCATCGTGATCTGCACGCTCTCGACATACCGCCGATTCCAGATCGGCTCGAGAAAGGAATTGGCGAAGCGGAACAGGACTAGGTTCTGCACCGGTTCCTTGCCCAGGTAATGGTCGATTCGAAACACTCGGGATTCGTCGAACACCGTGTGCAGCGTCTCGTTGAGCGCCTGCGCGGAGGGCAAGTCGTGCCCGAACGGCTTCTCGACGATGACGCGCCCGTTGCGCGCGCATCCGGACTTACCGAGATTCTCGATCACGACTCCGAACAGGCTGGGTGGAATCGCCAGGTAGTGCGCCGGATACTTCGCGCCGTCCATCGCCTTGAGCAGCGCCGTGTAGGTCGCCGGATCCTGGTAGTCGCCGTCGATATAGCGCAGATGCGCGATCAGCCGCTTGAAGGCTTCGTCGTTAACGCCGCCGCCGTGCTTCTCGATACTCTCTCTCGCGCGCGCGCGAAGCTGATCGAGATTCCAGCCCGACTTCGCCACGCCGATCACGGGGAACTCCAGATGCCCTCGGCGCGCCATCGCATGAAGGGCGGGGAAGATTTTCTTGTAGGCGAGGTCGCCGGTGGCGCCGAAGAACGCCAGTGCGTCCGAGCGCGGAGCGTTGTTCATGACTTCTTCTCCACGTGACCGCCGAACTCGTAGCGCATCGCGGAGAGCATCTTGTCAGCAAAGTCGGCCGCGCCGCGCGAACTGAAACGCTCGTACAGCGCCGCCGTCAGCACCGGCGCCGGCACTCCCTCATCGATCGCCGCCTCCACCGTCCAGCGCCCCTCGCCCGAATCCGAGACTCGGCCGGCGAACTTCGCCAGTTCGGGATCGCCAGCCAACGCGTCGGCGGTCAAATCGAGCAGCCATGAAGCGATGACGCTCCCGCGGCGCCAGACCTCGGCGATGTCCGTGAGATTAAAATCGTACTGGTACAGTTCGGGTTCGCGCAACGGGGTGGTCTCCGCGTCGGCCACGTGCTGCTGCTTGCCGACGTTGGCGTGGCGCAGGATGTTCATCCCCTCCGCGTACGCCGCCATCAGCCCGTACTCGATTCCGTTGTGCACCATTTTGACGAAGTGGCCCGCGCCGTTGGGCCCGCAATGCAGGTAGCCGTGCTCGGCGGTGCCCGGAGGAGACTTCTCGCGTCCGGGAGTGCGCGGCGCCGAATCGAGCGGCGGCGCGAGCGTGGCGAAAATCGGATCGAGGTGTTTGACGACTTCAGGCTCGCCACCGATCATCTGGCAGAAACCGCGCTCCAGTCCCCAGACACCGCCGCTGGTGCCGGAATCGACGTAGTGAAGGCCCTTGGCGCGCAGCGCCTTGGCGCGGCGGAGGTCGTCGACGTAGTAGGAGTTGCCGCCGTCGACCAGGATGTCGCCCGGTTCGAACCGCGCCGAGAGGTCCGTCAGCGTCTTTTCGACCACCGCCGCCGGCACCATCATCCAGGCCACTCGCGGCTTTTGGAGTTTCGCCTTGAAATCGTCAAGCGACGACGCGCCGATTGCTCCCTCTTTGGCGAGTGCCTTGACGGCGTCGGGACTCACGTCGAATACCACGCACTGATGGCCACCACGCAGGAGCCGCCGCACCATGTTGGCACCCATCCTGCCCAGACCGATCATACCCATCTGCATTGCTATCGCTCCTTGGATGTAAACTCGCCCCGGCAAGCCATTACGCGAAGGTGTGTGCAATCCTCAGTATGCACAGCCGCGAGTCTTGGGGTAACCCGGCGACGTTGCGAATGAGCCATGGCAGCGTTAATGCATGTTTGAGCCTAATCTTGCCAAGCTAAAGCAAAATATGCTAATCATTTGGTGTCAGAGTCACTGTTTGTTCGTGTCGGGCTGTCTATCAGTGAAGCAGCAGCCCGAGGGGTCGCACGGGGGCAGAGGACACCACGTGGTGGTCTTGCGCAACAAAGGGGCGGGGAGGGGCGTCAAAATGGAGTTGAGAAAGGGACTTTTGGCAAAGGTACGAAAATCGGGCAAGGGCCAAACCAAGGGCCAAACGATGACTGAGTATTCGATCCTCATGCTCGTCGTTGGCCTGGCGGCTTATGGCGCGTACTCGGGATTGGGGCTCGGAGTGAAAGCTATTGCGAGCAATCTGTCGAATTTTTTGGCCACGGTGGTGGCTGCTCTTTAACGGCACTGTGGCTGGGAAAGCCAGGTCCGTCGGCGGCGCTCTCGAAATGGCATCTGGCAGCTTTGCGGGGATAGTGGCCGGAAGCGATTAGGGACGCAGCGAGCGGACAGCGTCGTTGGAGGCCGGAGTTATCTCCGGCCTCTTTTTTTAAACTTTTCTCGCCAAACGAACTCTCGATGAGACTGCACGGCAGCCAAATCCCGGTCAGCGGGGCCCCTGAATAATCCTGCGGGGTCATCGTCGAATCTTTTGAGTGCGGATGTAACGGCAGTTACCTCTGCACCGCGTTTCGGTTGCTGCCTCCTCCCGGCAATCGAAAGATGGCCGCCGCAAGGCGGGCCGTGAACAGGCGGGCATCGGAGAGCCTCCCCCCTCTTTCGATGCCCGCCGTTCCTTTGCCAAGAGCCTCCAGGAAGACTCTCTAGCTCGATCTCAAACCGGCCTCCGATTTTCCATGCCACCGCGCGGAGCGAATTCTGTCGTCAGCGTTCGCTCCAGTCACTCCTCGGCTTGACAGCTGAGGAGGCGCCACGGCATAGGTGGATGCTTCATGTGGCAGAAAAGATGCTTGGTTGTCGCGCCCGTGCTCGCTTACGTTATCGTCATGGTCGTCATGACGACGCTGCTGCCGAGTTGCGGCAGCAGCTCGACTACCGCGACGCCGGTTCCCACAGCCACGCCGATAACTCTGATCGTGATGCGAATCTGCGCTCAGGCTCCCTCCAATGGAGCCGCATGCACGCAGGCCACAACAGCCGAAATTCCGCCAAGTACACAAACGGAGTTTTTTGCCCAGGGTGAGTTCAGCTCAAACGGTGTCAGCTCCTTCAACAATATTTCGCAGTCGGCAACCTGGTTCGTTAACAATTCGCTCATCACCAGCCAAGGATTCGGCTTCTTCACGGCCGGGACGGTCGTGGGATGTTCGTGTATAACCGCCGCTTCTGGCACGGTGGTCAGTCCGCCGGTGCTGATAGGCGTTGGGCAGCCGGCGTCAGTCTGCAGTCCATGCCCGCCCTCACCTCCCTGACCAGCATATCGGAACCCGGATCGCGAGCCGAAAGTTATGCACAACTGGAGGTTTGACACTGCCCGGACGGGCCGATAGGGTCTAGTTCTCCTAAGGATTTGCGTAAATGGAACGACAGGCCCGGCGCGCCCAAGTGTTGCGCCACGCCAAGCGGATATTCGCGCGCAAAGGCTATCATCGGACCAATGTCGCTGATATCGTCGCCCGCGCTCGCATCGCGCGAGGCACCTTCTACCTCTACTTTCAAAACAAGAAGGTTCTTTTCGAGGAACTGCTCGCCCAAGTGCTAACCGAGCTTTCACGACGTATTCAGCGCCTGCGCCCGGATGAACCCGACCCGGTCAACCAACTGCGCGACAACCTCAAGCGCGTGATGAATTTCGTACTGGCGGAGCGGGAATTGACCGACATCCTGCTCAACCACTCGGTAGGTTTCGATCGCGACCTCGATTTGCGGATCCTGGAATTCTACCAGCGCATCGCCGACGCCATTCAGCGCTCCCTGGATCTGGGAGTGCAGATGAACCTGGTGCGTCCCTGCGACACGCGCGTCGCCGCCTATTGCATCCTGGGCGGAATCAAGGAGGTGGTGGGCCAGATCGCGCGGCGGCGTCCGCGCGAGATCGACTCGCTGGTCGAGGAAATTTTAGCCTTCGGACTGGGCGGCGTGGCGCGCCCGGAACTGCTCGAAGAAGCGCGCCGGCGGGGCGAATTGCAGGCGTCCGAGCGCGTTGTTTTTGGGCCTAAAGTAGAATGACATGTCAGTTTACGCGACCAGGACGGGACGCAGCTCCCGCGGCAGAGCTAAGGTGTTGGCTTTTTACGACCTCGACGGCACGCTCGCCAGCCTCAACCTGCTCCACGCCACAGCCTTCTACCTCGCCAACTTGGGCGAATGGAGTGCACGCGCCGGCTACCTCGCCCGTCTCGCGCTCAGCCTCCCGCGGCTCTACATGGCCGAGCGCCAGGACCGCCGACTGCTCAACATGAAGCTGTTCGAGGCCTACAAGGGCGTCTCGCGCGACCGGCTGTGGGAACTCGGCGAGGAGTATTGCGACCGCGTGCTGATGCGCCATCTGTATCCGCGCGCGATCGAAATGCTGGAGGCCAATCGCGTCGCGGGAATCGAGCCGGTGCTGGTCACCGGATCTCCAGACTTTCTGGTCGAGCCGCTCGCGCGCCGCCTCAAGATCGAACATTTCGCGGCCAACCGCCTGGTCTATAGCCGCGGTCTCGCCACGGGCAGGATGCTGGAGCCGGTGATGGCAGGTTCGGAAAAGTCGGCGTGGTGCGAAAGTTTCGGCGCGGCGCGGCGGATCGATCTCGCCGGATGCTGGGGATACGCCGACTCTTACTACGACCTGCCCTTTCTCTGCGCGCTGGGGCATCCGGTGGCCGTGAATCCAGACCGCCGCCTGCTCGCCGCCGCGCATAACCGCAAGTGGCCGATTGTTCGTTTCAGCCATGACGCCGAGTCCGTCAACGACGCGGACGCAACCGGAGCGTGGCTGCTGGACTGGTTGGGGGGAGCCAGGGATGGCGCGACCGGAAGGTAAGCTCAAAGAGCTGAAGACCGCCGAGCTCCGGCACGAGCCGGGCGCGCGACGCGACCTGGTCGTGACGCTCAACCGGCGCTCGGCGCCGCGGCTCATCGCCTACGGCGACGACTTCTGGTACGAGAAGCTGCCCGCCGGCACGCGCGTGATCTATCCTCCGCCGCCGCTGGAGCCGCTGGCCGATCCTGACGCCGCGATCCGCTACGCGCTGCTGCGTCCCGAGAACGCCAATCCGCTGTTCGCGCAGCTCAATCCTAACATGCGCGTGACGATCGCGATCGACGACATCAGCCTGCCGCTGCCGCAGATGCGCCGGCCCGATATCCGCGAGCGCGCGCTCAATATCGTGCTCCAGACGCTCGCCGACTATGGCGTCGACGACGTCCATCTGATTATCGCGACCTCGCTCCATCGCCGCATGACCGAGGCCGAGATTCGCCGCATGGTGGGCGAGCGCGCGTTCAAGCAGTTCTGGCCCGAGCGCCTGTATAACTTCGATGCCGAGAATCGCGCCGAGCTTGCGATGCTGGGCAAGACCGATCATGGCGAGGAGGTATGGCTCTCGCGCCGCGCGGCCGAGTCCGACCTGCTGCTCTACCTCAACATCAACCTGGTTCCGATGGACGGCGGTCACAAATCCGTCGCGGTCGGGCTCGCGCCGTACCAGAGCCTGCGCCACCATCACAACCCCGCCACGCTGCGCCAGTGCAATTCTTACATGGATCCGACGCGCTCGGCGCTGCATCACTCGGCCAACCGGATGGGCCGCCTGGTCAACGAGCACGTCAACGTCTTCACCATCGAGACCGCGGTCAACAACCAGATGTACGGCGGGATGCTCGATTTTCTGCAGAAGAACGAGGATCGCTTCTCGGATTGGGACCGGATGCGCCTGAAGGGATTTCGCTGGACGCTCGGCAACATGTCGGATTCACTGCGCCGCCAGGTGCTCAACCAGTACGCCGCGCCCTATTCGATGACCGGGGTGTGGGCGGGCGAGACTGACGCGGTACATCGCAAGGCGCTGGCCCGCGTGTTCCAGCAGTACGCGGTGCCGGTCAAGGGCCAGTCCGACGTGTTGATCGTCGGCGTACCCTACATCTGTCCTTACAACGTCAACTCGGTGATGAACCCGGTGCTGGTGCAGTGCACGGGCCTCGGCTACCTGTTCAACATGTTCCGCGGCAAGCCGCTGGTACGCGAAGGCGGCACCGTGATCATCTGTCATCCGCTGCGCGACCAGTTCCATCCCGAACATCATCCGAGTTACATCGAGTTCTTCCATCGCTGCCTGCGCGAAACCACCGAGGCCACCGAACTCGAGCGCAACTTCGAGGCCGAGTTCGCGCGCAACCCCACCTACGTTCACATGTACCGCTACGGCCACGCCTATCACGGCGTGCATCCGTTCTACATGTGGTACTGGGGCGAGCCGGCGCGCCAACACGTGGGACGGGTAATCGCTGCGGGATGCGAAGAGCCGGAGGTCGCAACGCGCATGGGATGGGAATCGGCTGACACGCTGGACGAGGCGATCGCGATAGCGACGTCGGATCTGGGCCGCTCGGCCAGTATCACCTATCTCCACTTACCGCCGCTGGTGATCGCTGATGTCGAATAGCAACGGAACTAACGGCAGCGCCGCGCGCACCGCAATGGCGCCGCTCGAACAGACGCTGCGCCACCGCCGCATCCTGCTGACCGGCGCGACCGGCTTTCTCGGCAAGGTCTTTCTCTCGCTGCTCCTGCGCTGGCATCCCGAAATCGAGCGCATCTACCTGCTCATCCGTGGCGACCGCCGCCTCGCGCTCAGCCGCTTGCGCCGCGAAATTCTGGATTCGCCCGTGTTCGGTCCCTTGCGCGAGCATCTTGGCGATCGCTTCGACCGTTACGTGGAGGAAAAGCTCTCCGTGCTATGCGGCGACATCACCGAGGACGACCTGGTCTCCGAGGGCGAGGCACCGGCGCGCGGCGCGATCGACGCGGTGGTGCATTGCGCGGGGCTGGTCAATTTCGAAGCGTCGCTGGAGAAGTCGCTCTCGGTCAACACCATCGGCGTCGCCCACGTGATCGAGTTCTGCCGCAAGCGCGGCGCCGCCCTGCTCCACGTCTCGACGTGTTACGCCGCGGGCAATGCCGACGGCCATCGTTTCGAGGACGACATCCCGACCGACTGGTGTCCCAACGGCCGGCGCAACTTCACGCTCCGGCGCGAAATGCGCGACGCGCTCGCCGCCGTTGCCCGCGTCGAAGCGGAATCCCACGACCAGGCGCGTCAGGCCGACGAACTGCACGTGATCAATGCCGAGAGCGACGGCGGCGACGTTCACGAAGCGGCGGCCGAGCGCTGGCGCAAGCGATGGGTCGAAGAGCGGCTGAAGGAGATCGGCCTGGAGCGCGCGCGGCGCTGGGGATGGCCCAACACTTACAGCTACAGCAAGAGCCTCGGCGAGCAACTGGTCTTCGCCGCGCAGAACTCGATTGCCGCCACGGTGGCGCGCCCCTCGATCATCGAAAGCGCGCTTTGCGATCCATTCCCGGGATGGAACCAGGGCGTCAACACCAGCGCGCCGCTGACTTATCTTTCCGGCCGCGGCTATCGCTTCTATCCGGCCAAGGGCGAGCTGGTGCTCGACGTCATACCGGTCGATCTTGCGGCGCACGCGATGATCCCGATTCTCGCGGCGCTGCTCGCCGGACGCCACACGCCCGTCTATCAGCTCTGCACCTCCGACGTGAACCCGCTGCCGATGCGCCGGCTGGTCGAGCTGACCGGGCTCAGCAACCGCCGCGAGCATCGCCGGGTGGGCGGTCCGATGGGCCGTTTCGCGCCGCACCTGGAGGCGGTGGTCGTCTCGCAGAACACATACGAACTAGCGAGTCAGACCTTGCCCGACTTGCTCAGAAAGGGCGCCGGCGCCGCCCGCACGCTGCTGGGCGAGGATTCCGAGCGGGCGAAAAAGTTCGCGCAAAGCGTCGACAAGTTCGGCGCCAACACGGCGATGGCGCGCGAGCTGGTCGAGGTCTATCGCCCATATATCCAGGAACTGGTCTACACCTTCCACGGCACCAACATCCGCGCGCTCTACAAGACCCTCACGACCGCCGACGCGCAGCACCATTCCTACGCGCCCGAGCGTATCGATTGGGCGGACTACTGGATCAACGTGCATCTGCCGGGATTGCGCCGGCACATTTTCGGCTCGCTCGATCTGCATACCCGCGGCCGCCCCAGCGCCCCGGCGCGTCATCGCACGCTCGCCGAAATGCTGGACCGCGCCGCCGAGCGCTATGGCTCGCGGCCCGCACTCATCGCGCGGCAGCCTTCGGGCGAGCGCATTACGATTACCTTCCGCGAGTTGCGCGACAGTGCGCATCGCGCCGGCCTGCTGCTCGCGATGCGCGGGGTCAAAGTGGGCGATCGCGTACTGCTCATCGGCGAGAACTCGCCCGAGTGGGTGCTCGCGTATTTCTCGATCCTCGCCGCCGGCGCCGTCGCCGTGCCGCTGGACCATTTGATTTCGCCCGACGAGCTGACGCCCATCTGCCGCATCGCCACGCCCACCGCGGCGCTATGTTCGGAGGCGGTCGCCAAGCGCCTGGGCGGCGCGATGGTCGAGCTCAACAGCGAAATCGTCGAACTCGAGTTCGCCGAGCTCAGCCGTCCGTTCGTTCTCAAAGGGCGGCCCGACGCGCGGCACGCTGCCGAGCGCAAGACGCTCGCCTCCATCGTGTTCACCTCCGGCACCACCGGCGCGCCCAAGGGCGTGATGCTGACGCACGGGAATTTCGCCGCCGAAGTCGCGATGCTCGCGCGGGTCTTTACGCTCGATTCCTCCGACGTGGTGCTGTCGCTGCTCCCGCTCCATCACACCTTCGAGTTCACCTGCGGGATGCTGTTGCCGCTCGCGCTCGGCGCCACGGTGGTTTATCCGCTTGGCGTCGACGCCGCGAGTCTCGCGCGGACACTTGCCGACGTGCGGCCGACCGCGGTGGTCGGCGTGCCCGCGCTGTGGGAGGCGGTCCATCGCCGCATCGTTGACGGAGTCGAGGCGCAAGGGCCGTTCCTCCACGCGCTGTTCGATCGCCTGCGCGATCTCAACCGTAGGTTCGACAGCGAATGGGGACTCAACGCAGGCGCCCTGCTCTTTCGCCAGGCCCACACCGCGCTTGGCGGGCGGCTGCGGCTCGCAGTGAGCGGCGGCGCGGCGCTGCCGCAGCGCGTGGCCAGCTTCTTCAACGACATCGGGATTCGGCTGCTCGAGGGTTACGGATTGACCGAGGCCGCGCCTGTACTGAGCGTCGCGCGCCCGGATGAACCGCTCGCGGCGGGATCGGTCGGCAAGCCGCTCAACGGGGTCGAAATCAAACTCGCCTCGAGCGGCGACGGCACGGTCGGCGAAATCCTCGCGCGCGGGCCGAACGTGATGGCCGGCTATTACCACAACAAAGCCGCCACCGACGAAGTGCTGCACGACGGATGGCTCCGCACAGGAGACCTCGGCCGCCTCGACGAAGACGGCCGGCTCTATATCGTCGGCCGCGCCAAGGATGTGATCGTCGACTCTGGCGGCAACAATATTTATATCGACGAACTCGAGGAAATTTACGGCCATTCATCGTTCATTAAGGAACTCGCGATCGTCGGCCTGAAGGTTGCCCAGGGCGAGCAGGCCGCCGCACTGGTGGTGCCGGCATACGCGCGCGGTGAAAGCCGCCGCGCGGTCGAAGACAACCTGCGCACGCATTTCGAAAAAACCGGCGCCGGCCTGAGCCCGCACAAACGCGTCCGCATCCTGCGCTTCACCGACACCGAGCTCCCGCGCACCCGCACGCGCAAGGTCATTCGCCTCGAGGTCGTTAAGACGCTCGAGCGGATGCTCGAAACCCACGCGCAGGAGCGCGCGGCGGTCAGTTCCGAGGTCGAGCCGTGGCTCGCCCAGGCGCTCGCGCAAGTCTCGAGCGGCACCGAGAGCATCACGCCCGCGACCCGGCTCATCGAAGACCTCGGACTCGACTCGCTCGCGATGGCCGAGCTGGCCGAGCATATCGCGGCTCACGCCGAGCGCGAGCTGACTCCCGCGGAGCTGGGCGATCTCCGCACTGTCGACGATCTGCAGCGCGTTGTAGGCCAGGGACAGAACCGCCCGCGCCTGCCGTCGTACGCACGCTTCGCCGAGCCGTTCACGCCGGCCTTGCCGGGCGCGTTCAAGCGCCTGGGCGAAGCGGCGTTTCGCGGGGCGCAGCGGATGGCATTCGATGGATGGCTAAAGCCGCGAGTCTTGGGCCGCGGCAACGTGCCGGCGAACCGCAACTTCCTGGTGATCGCCAATCACGCGAGCCATCTCGACTTCGCGCTCGCCAGCTATGCGCTCGGCGCGCCGGGCCTCGAGCTGGTCGTGCTCGCCGCCAAGGATTATTTCTTCAATACCAACGCGCGCCGCTTCGTGGTCAGCAACTTCACCCGGCTGATTCCGTTCGACCGCGAGCGCGCGCAACTCGACTCGCTCGACGACGCGATCGACCAGCTTGACGCCGGACGCAGCGTCCTGATGTTCCCTGAGGGTACGCGCTCACCCGACGGTGCGATCCACGAATTCAAAAGTGGCGCGGGCTATCTTGCTCTGCGCGGTGGATGCGACGTGTTGCCGGTCCGTATCAGCGGCACTTACGAGGTCCTCGGCAAAGGCAGCATCATCCCGCATCGCCATCCGGTCGAAGTCCGCATCGGCCGCGTGATCACCAACGCCGAATTGCGCGCGCTCGCCGACAACGCCGAGGGCACCGGCGCCTATCGCAAGCTCGCCGACGCGATGCGCGCGGCGGTGCTGGCCATGGGCGAGCGGATGCCGTCCTCTGGCGTGACCAAACGCACCGGACGCAAACATGTCGCGCACGACGACGATGGCGGCGGTACCGCGCTGGTCGCGGCGGAAACGGCAGAGTCGGCTGGAGACGCGACCGACGAGCAGCCGCGCACCGCGAATCGGCAGCGCCGCGCTTCGGCGCGCGGCGGCCGACGCGCCAAAGGCTGAGCGCGGCGCGCACCAGCCCTGTCGCTGCTTCTGAAAAAGATCGGGGTCCTTCGACTCGCGCAACGCTCGCTCGGATGACACCAAAAAATAGCCTCGGCTCACTTTCCGGCGCTTTCCGACATCTTCTGTCATCCCGAGCGAAGGCTGCCGGAGCCGAAGGACCCCGAGCCCGGGTCGCGTCGATCTTGTTGCAACGTGACGCCGGGGGATGCAAGCGTGTGTGGAATGTTGTCGCTACCTCCGCTTAGACGCCGTTAGTTGATAGGCTAAAATGATGATCTCGGCGCGGACTAGGCGCGCCGCCGCAACGCGATACCCACAACAGATGGACTGGTTCAGCAAACGACCCGAGCATCAGACCAACGCAACGCGGCTTCGTGGCCGTCCCTCGGTGACCGAGATTTCTCCCGCACTCCTGATCGGCGAATTTCCCCGCCCCGACGATATTGCCTGGCTCAAATCGGAATTCGGCGTAACCGCCATTCACAATCTACAGGATGACGAGGATCTCGCGCTCAACGGCTTGCGCGAACGCGAGCTTGCTGAGGCTTGCCGCTTAAGCGAAGTCAAATTCGTCCGTACGCAGATCCAGGATGGCAGCGCGGACGCGATGGCCGAGCGGCTCGCCGATACACTGGGCGCGCTGGCGGGCCTCATCAGCGCCGGTGAGCGAGTTTATCTGCACTGCAACGCCGGCCTTAATCGGGCGCCGACGCTCGCGATCGCTTATCTGCGCGCGCACGGCGAAATGTCGCTCGACGAGGCTTGCGCATACGTCAAGACGCGCCGCACCTGCGGCCCGTTCATGACGATTTTGGAGGACTATTTCGGACCGCGCCATCACAAGCCCGGCAAGTGAGCCGGCCGCGCGGGCGGGCCGCGATGCCGAGGCGCTTGCGCGCGAGCACTGGCTGCGGCTTTGCGCCTGGGGCGTACATCTGTACACGGCGCTCGGCGCGGTGGCCGGGCTTATCTCTATCGATTACGCCGCGCGCGGCGATTTTCGCGCGAGCTTTATCGCGATGGCGGCCGCGACCGCGATCGACTCCAGCGATGGCCCGCTCGCACGCCTGCTGGAAGTGCGCCGGCGCATCCCGCAGTTCGACGGCGCATTGCTCGACAACATCGTCGACTATCTGACCTACGTGCTCGCGCCGGTCTTCCTGATGCTGCGCGCGAGAATCCTGGAGCCCGGCCTCATCGGCTACCTGGTCGGCGGCCTGGTGATGGTGGCGAGCGGCTACGGATTTTGCCACGTCGAAGCCAAGACCGACGATCACTACTTCCGCGGCTTCCCGTCGTACTGGAACCTGGTCGCGTTTTACCTCTACTGCCTCCATCTAGGAGCGCTCGCCGGCACAATCATCGTCGCGGTTTTCGCAGTGATGGTGTTCGTGCCGATTAAGTACATCTATCCAAATCGCACCCGGCCGCTGCGCGCGCTGACGCTCACGCTCGGGGTCGCCTGGGGCGTAGTCACGCTCACGTTGCTGGCGGAGCTTCCTGCGTACCACCCGGTGCTGCTCTACGCTTCGCTCTCGTTCATCGCTTATTACCTCATCGCCTCGTTTATCCTGCACGCGCGCGCGGCCATGAAGCTCAGTCGTTATCGGCGTGGTGCGTGATGGCAAGGTCGACCGCCGAATCGCGTCTGTTTGACGAAGCCGCTGCCGCGAAAGGCGCGCGATGGCTCCAGGCGCCCGAGGGCGACTCTCCGGTATTGCTGATTGCGCCTCACGGCGGCCATGCCGGCCCAGCGACGCGCGCGATGCTCCATCCCAAGGTCAACGATCTGCACACTGCCGATATCACGCGCGAGCTGGCGCAGCGCCTCGGCGCGGGCGCGATCATCAACACCGGGATGGATCGCAACCGGCTCGACCTCAACCGGCTGAGCCAAGTCATGAGCGAGGCGCCATGGCTGCTCGAGCTTATCGCGGCACGCCTGGAGCGAATCGTCGAGCGCAGCGGGCGCGCGGTGGTGCTGCTGATCCACGGATGGAACATTATCGAGCCGCGCGTCGACGTGGGCATCGGAGTCAAATCGGCCAACGGAACTCTGCTACCGGCATGCGGCGCGCACGTCTCCGCGAGCGAGAGCTTCGTCAACGGGCCGTTGCTCGATTTCGTACAGGCGCTTCGCCGAAAAGAGATCGAACCCACCTTCGGCCTGCGCTATCCGGGCGCCGGCGCGAACAATCTGCTGCAGGCGTTCACCCGGCGTCACGCCTCAAGCCCGGTCGGCGCGCTAAGACGCCTGGCCGCGCTCAACGCGCGCGGCGCGCTGGAAGCTGTCCAGCTCGAGCTTTCGGTGGCGCTGCGGATGCCCGGCCGATTCCGCACCGAGACGATTGCCGCAATCGCCGAATCGTTCGTTCGATGCGGTCTGCCGGTCGCCGCCTCGCAGGCCGGCCGTATCGAGCGCCCGGGCCGTATCGAGATCATCCGCACCGCCGACACCCCTTCGCCTGTGCCCCGGCGCGGCGCCCAGCAGCCGTCCACCGGGCCGCTTCGGGTAGGACTTGAGTTTTACGATCCGTCGACGCAGATGGGCGCGATGGCGAGCTTCGATCTGGGCGCGGGCGCGGCGGGCGCGCGCGTGATGGCGGTCGCGGGCCGCGAGCGAATCGCGCTCTTCACGGCCGAGGGGCGGGTCGCACGCACGGCGCATAGCCTGACGCTCGGGCCACTGGCATTGCGCCTCGACGGCGGCCGCCTGCGCTTTGATTTTGCCGGCCCGGCGGTGGTGGTCGAGGACGGCACTGCGTATCTGAGCGTCGAACACGCGCTCGCAAAGGCCACGCTGCATGAGACGATGGAGCTTCACGTGGAGTTCGAGCCGTGGCCTCAGGTTGGCGCGTCCGCGGAACCGCGGACCGAAACGCTGCTCGAATTGATCACTAGTCAGGAGCACGGCGGCGACGGCATCTTCGGCCGCGTCACCGGCCATTGCTCGATCGCGGGCGCGACGCATCGCCTTGAGGCCGCAGGCCGCCTGGGCCGCTCATTTGTCGGAATCGGCAATGGCGCTTTCACCGCACGGCGAATGATCTGGGCCGCCTTTCCCGACGGAGCATCCCCGCAGGCCATCGAGGCGCGAACGCTTACCGACGATGAAGGCGCCGCAAGGGCGAGCGCGCGCGTTCTCGATCGCGGACGATGGACTGACGCGAACCTCGAGCGGCTGAAACTCACGCCCGCAACTCCGAGGCGCCCGCCGCATCGAATCAGCGCGCTGCTGCGCTCGCGGGACGGCGATCATGCGCTCGCAATCGACGGCGAAGTGTTGAGCTTCGTGATGCTCTCGCGGCCCGGCCCCGCACAAAGCCGAATTCTAACCTCGCTCGGCTTCGCCAGCTTTCGTATCGGAGGTCATCTCGGAGATCTTCGCGGCGCAGGGATGTTCGAGTGCTCGCACCGCACCGCATCGTCGCCGCGCGCAACAGCCGAACCCGCCGACGCGGATAACGGCGAGAGCTAGTGTGGTTTTGTGAGTTTTCGGGTTTCGACCCAATTTTTGTCATCTTGAGCGGAGGCCGCTGCGGCCGGAGTCGAAAGACCGCGAGTATTTTCGGGATCCTTCGACTCGCGCAGCGCTCGCTCAGGATGACAGGGGCGGAGCTCCCGCTGAAGAAATTTACAAACTCTCAGGAGACGAAGAGACGCTCAGGTGGGAGGAGCTTCGGTTACCGGCGCCGACGCCGCACGCCGTGCGATTTGCTGCTCGAGGTTCGCTGCGATCGCGGCGAACTGCTTGGTGAGTGGCGCGTCGGGATACTCGCGTACGAACAGCGCGCCGCGCTCGGCACAATCCGCAAGCCGCGGATCGAACGGAAGCCGCCCGAGAATCGACGCTTCGGATGATTGCGCCAGGCCCTGAAAATCGCTCTGCGGAAAGAGCGGACGCACGGAGTGACAACTGTCGCAGTTGAAGCCGAGCATGTTTTCGACCAGTCCGAGCACCGCGACATCGTCGTGAGTAATTATTTTGAGGGCGTCGCGCGTCGCACGGACGCAGGCCTCCGACGGGCGCGTGACCATCACGATGCCGGTAAGCTCAACCACCTCGGCGAGGCAGTGCAGCTGCGAGAGGCCCGAGGCGAGATCGATAAGCATTAGGTCGAGCGGGCCAAAGCGCGCTCCCATCAGGCGACGCAGCGTGGCGCCATAGTCGATCTCGAGCGGCCGCGCGCCATTGAGCGTCGGGGCCGGCGGCGCTGTCTCATCGGATTCGACAAAGCTGAACGCGACCGGTTCGCCGTCGGCCAGTTGGCTCGAGGCCGCGACCCGAAGGCCCAACGGACCGGACGCGGGATCGATCTCCTCGCCTGGCATGAAGCGCCGCAGCGGTTTGAGCCCGAGCATCCCGAGCAGGCCGGGCGAGTTGAGGTCGGCGTCGATGATTGCGACCTTCCGGCCGGCAATCGCGAGCGCTGCCGCAATGTTGACGCCGATTGCGCTCTTCCCGACGCCGCCTCTGGCGCTGGCCATCGCCACCACCGCGCGCACCTCGGGCAGCTTCATGATCGGAGCCGCACCATTTTCTGCACTGGCGCCGACCGGCGTCCTCTCGGACCGCGCCTCGCAGAAGATTCTTGTTGTCAATGATACCTTCCCAGGTAATTACCGGCCGAGCGTCCCCACGATTCGCCCGGCGCATACCATCTCCGCGCGGCGACCGAAAGTCACCCTGCGTTCACCCATCAAACGCGCGCCGCTACAGAACTAGAATGCCCGTGGATCCGGCGGCGGTAAAGACGCTTTCCGGCTTTCATTCACCGACGCGCCCTCTTACCTCTATTACAACCGGCAAGCGTTCCCCAGGGTACACTTTGACGAACGCGGCCGGCTACGGATTCTCTTCGTCCGCGTCGGTCGAGCCAAGCTTGCGGTAGGTATTGCGCTCGTCGTCGAAGCGGCGCTGCGACTTGGCCTCTTTTTCCTGCTCCTGCTGGCAGTCGCGGCAAAGCCGCGTAAACGGCATCGCCTGCAAGCGCTCCTCGGCGATCTCGAGTCCGCACGACTCGCATACGCCGTAAGTGCCTTGGTCGAGCCGATCGAGCGCGTCGTCGATCTGCTTGATTTTCACCCGTTCCCGGTCGGACAGGATGAAATTGATCTCCCGGTCGCGCTCTTCGGACGCGAGGTCATAGGTATCCATGCCCTCGTCCTTGTTGGCCTCGCGCTCGGCGCGCAACTCGGAATCGATCTCGCTGAGCAGCTTGGTCTTCATCTCTACCAGTTGCTCGCGCATCTTGGCCAGAAATTTTTTCCTGTTCGTGGCTGCTGTTTTCTTCGGCATTTTGCTCGCCGCCCCTTATAGATGGGCCACTGCGCCCGTGATCCGTCCGTGAAGGTCGTAGGTTGAAGCGCGCTCGATCCGCGCGCGGACGATCTCGCCTGGCTCGGCCTCGCCGCTCAGCAGGACCATCCCGTCGATTTCGGGCGCCTGAGCCGAGGTCCGCGCGCGTAGCCGCGTCGCGCGCCCCGGCGCCGCCCCTTCGACCATGACCTCAATTTCGCGGCCTATGAAACCGCGATTCTTATCGAGAGAAATTTCCGCCGCTATCTCCATCAACTCGGCCCGCCGCCGCCGTTTGACCGCTTCCGGAACCTGATCCGCAAGGTCGTAGGCCGCGGTATTTTCCTCGCGCGAATAAGTGAAAACTCCGACCCGGTCGAATTGCTGCTCGCGCACGAAATCGACCAGGGTCGCGAACGCCGCGTCGGTCTCGCCCGGAAATCCGACGATGAACGAAGTGCGAAGCGCGACTTCGGGAATCGCCGCGCGGACCCGCTCCAGCAAACTCCGCAGCGCGTCGGCGGAGCGCTCGCGCTTCATCGCGCGCAGCATCGCGTCATCGGCGTGCTGCAGCGGCATGTCTATATACTTAACCACTTTATCGAGACTCGCGATGGCCGCGAGCAATTCGTCGGTCACAAAATTTGGATAGCAATAAAGCAGCCGGATCCATTGGATGCCGTCGACAGGCGCGAGCCGATGCAGCAGCGCCGCCAGCGACGCGCGCTGCTTTAAGTCGCGGCCGTAAGCGGTAAGGTCCTGCGCGATCAGATTGATCTCGCGGACTCCGCTCGCCGCGAGACGGCGCGCCTCTTCCACCAGGCCATCGAGCGCACGGCTCTCGTGACGCCCGCGAATCTTCGGAATGATGCAGAAGGCGCATCGATGGTCGCAGCCCTCGGAAACTTTCAGGTACGCGCTGAACGGGTCGCCTGTCCTTATCCGCGGCGCTTCGGCCGAGGGCAGCAGATGGGCCGCGCCCGTGTAAGGAATCGGCCGCAGCTCGGGCCGCTCGCTGCGGCGCAGGAGTTCCGGCAGATCGAGAAAGTCGCCGGTGCCGACGAAAATATCGACCTCGGGAAATTGCTCGCGGAGCTCGCTGCCGTAGCGCTGCGAAAGGCATCCCGCCACCACCAACCGCTTACCGGCGCCGTTCTTTTTGACCTCGGCGGCGGCCAGAATGGCGTCGATCGATTCCTTTTTGGCCGGCTCGATGAACGCGCAGGTATTGACCAACAGCACCTGAGCCTGCTGCGGATCCATCGTGACTTCGAATCCCGCACGCACCAGTGCGCCCAGCATCAGCTCGCTATCGGCTGTGTTTTTGGGGCATCCCAGGCTGATGAGGTGTACGGCTTCCATAGCTTGGATAAAACAGGGCCTATATGCTTACTCTCCCGCGAGAGCGGGCGCAATCGGGGTCACCGCGGGATGACAGGATTCTAGTTCTTTTGGGGACGAACGATATCCGCGCCCTCGGGCACGGTGAACGTAAACAATGTGTCATCAAGCGCTACGTTCGTCCGAATATCGCTGAACTTTAGCTCAGTGACGCCGCCGACCTGGTTGGTCAGCTTGAAATTAACAATGTCGTAACTCTTCGGGTCGAGCCCGAGTTCCATCGTATCGCCGCCGCCCTTGGGTGTCAGGATAACATGCGTCAGTCCGTCGCTTGACGAGGCCGGCGGCAATGACACCTTGAAATCGCGACGAATATTGCCCAGGCCGAGCAAAAAAGCCGTCGCGCTGCTCTTGAGCGCCTTGTTCACCGGCAATTCGACCACCTGGTTGAGGTCCTTCTCGTAATCATAGACGGTTTTGCCGTCGCTCACGACCGTGCCCTCCGACGGCGCGGCAAACTCCCATCGCATCCGCCCGACTTTTCTGAAATAGACGGTCCCCTTGCGAGTGCGCGTCATCCCGCCGGGACTGCTCAGCGTCTCATCGAAATTCGCCTGCATCGAGCGCGAACAATCGTAGCGTTGCTGCAGGCGGGTCAAGGTCGTATCGAGGTCCGCGGGGCTAAGCGAAGAGGCCTGCGCGCCGGCCTGGGCGGGTTTGCAGCGCGCCTCGGCCGTCGTTGCGGGAGCAAATGACACAACTATCGCAGCGGTCGCGGCCACCGCCGCCAGCATCATGCGTCGGAAAGCCCGGACTGGGCCGCGACGCGAGCACTCGGCTCTTTGCATCGGGGACATCAGACTACAAGTCTATAGGACGAAGCGTGACCGGCGAAGTTTCGTTCGGCTAGGGGCGGATCTGAGGCTAGTTGGCGTTGCGCGCGCGGACCTCGCGCGGACGCATCCCGTCGCCCGGCGTCACCAACCCTTCTCGTTCCATCTGCTCAACCATCCGCGCCGCCCGATTGTAGCCGATCCTGAGGCGCCGCTGGATCATCGAGACCGACGCCTGATTGGTCTCGAGCACGATTCGCACCGCCTCGTCGTAGAGATCGTCAGCTTCGAAGCCGCCACCGTCGACGCCATCCTCTGACGGCACCTTGGTCTCCAGGATTTCCATCTGGTAGTCCGGAGCACCCTGCGCACGGAGAAAATCGACGACCCGGCGAATCTCGGTCTCGGAGACGAACGGCCCGTGTAGCCGGCGCAACTTCGCGCTGCCCGGCGGCATGAACAGCATGTCGCCCGCCCCGAGCAGCCGCTCAGCGCCGATCGAATCGAGGATGGTGCGCGAGTCGACGCGCGAGGTCACCTGCAGCGAGATGCGGGCGGGCAGATTGGCCTTGATTAGACCGGTCAGCACGTCGACCGACGGGCGCTGGGTGGCGAGGATCAGGTGGATACCGGAGGCGCGCGCCTTTTGCGCCAACCGCGTGATGTCGCGTTCGACGGTCTTGCCCTCGCTCAGCAGCAGGTCGGCCAGCTCGTCGATGATGATCACGATCTTGGGTAGCCTGCGATGCTTGATCGGCTCGCCGTCCTCCGCGCTGGCACGGCCGGCGCCTTCCTCGATTAGATTGATCGGCTTCAGCTCGACCACCTTGCCGGCGGCGCCGAGCGCGCGGTTGTAGCCGTCAATATTGCGCACGCCCATGTCGCGCATCATGCGATAGCGCGTCTCCATCTCCTGCGTCGCCCACAAAAGCGCCGCCGCCGCCTTTTCCGGATCGACCACCACCGGCACGAGCAGATGCGGGATGTTCTCGTAGACCGACAATTCGAGCATCTTGGGATCGATCAGGATGAAGCGCACGTCGTCGGCGGTCGCGTTGAAGAGAATCGACGCGATCATCGTGTGGATCGACACCGACTTTCCGGTCCCGGTCGCGCCCGCGATCAGCAGATGCGGCATCATCGCGAGATCGGCCGCCATCGGACGTCCCGAAATATCCTTGCCGAGCGCGATCGTGAGCTGGCTGCGAGCGGCCGCGAACTCCTCGGCCTCCATGATCTCGCGCAAATAAACCTTCTCGCGCTTGCGATTGGGAACCTCGATTCCGACCACCGCCTCGCCCGGCACCGGGGCCTGGATTCGCACGGTGGCTGCGCGCAACGCCATCGAGAGATCGTCGGCCAGGTTCACGATCTGGCTGACCTTGATTCCCGAGCCGGGCTCGAACTTGTACATCGTGACCACCGGCCCCGGCTGGACCTCGACCACGCGCCCCTCGACACCGAAATCGGCGAGCTTCTGCTCCAGCACGCGCGCGCTGCGCTCGAGCGCGGCCTCGTCGACGTGCGCATGTTCGGCCGGCGGCATATCGAGCAGCGATAGCGGCGGCAGTTCATAGCCGCCCTTCGCCCGCCCGGCGCGCATCGATTTGTTGTCGCGCGCGCGAAGCTCGGCGGGTTCGAGACGGTGGACCTTGAGCGGACGGGGATCGGCGCCTTTCGCGGCCGGGGACCCAGCGGCTTTGGCGGGAACGTCCGCGTCGCCGGCCGACCAATCGCCGTCGTCGTCCATAGGAAGGTCGCGCGGCATGCCGCGTGAGACGCGTCGGCGAACGCTGGAGGCCAGACCGGCCATCAGCTCGGTCGGCGCGCGCCGCAGCATCATCACGAGCGCCGCGATCACCGCGAGCATCACGCAAAGATAGCCGCCGCCCACGTTGAGGTAGCTGTCCAGCACGGACGCGAGCGCGGCGCCGAGCGTCCCGCCCGCGGTCGTCGCCGCCGATTGCGCACCGCCGGCGAAAAGCCCCGCGCCTACGCAAAGCGCAATCAGCAGGACCCCTCCGCCGAGGCACTCGCGCATCAGCGTGCGTCCCGGCGCACCGCTCCATACCCGCGTCGCGAGCACCAGCACCAGGAGCGCCAGTACATAAGCCTGAAATCCGAACAGGCCGCCCACCGCCGCGGCGGCGGCCTCGCCCAGGATGCCGCACAGGTTGGGATTCTGACCGGCCGCGGCGGAAACCAGGCTCAGCACGCCGAACGCGGCCAGCGCGACCAGCGTGATCGCCGCCAGTTCGCGCGCGACGCGGCTTTGAGCCGGAGCGAGCGGAAGTTCCACCGCGACGGCCGCCGCTTCGAGCTCGATTGGCGCTTTGGGCTGACGCGCGATGGCGCTCAGACCTCCATGATGTGCGGCACGATCAGCGGCCGTTTGCCGAGCGCGTGGCTGAAGTATTTACGCAGCGTATGTATGATCTCCTCGCGCAGCATCGTGCCTTCGGCGCTGAAAGGTCCCTCGACACGGTTGAGCCGCTCCGCCAGTTGCGCGCGCGCGCGCCGGATATGGGCCGAAGTGCCGTCGCCAATCACGAGCCCGCGCGACACCAACTCCGGGCCGGCGATGATCGCGCCGGTCTTCGACGACACCGCGATCACCGCGAACACGGTGCCGTCGCGCCCCAGCGTGCGCCGCTCGCTCAGCAGTCCAGGGTCGCCGAATTCGCCGTCCTCGATCAGGATGCGTCCGGCTGCGACCGCGCGCGCGCGATGGGCCGTCGGGCCCGCGCTCAAGGTCAGCGGCTCGCCGTCCTCGAGCAGGAAGCAATTGCCCTCGGCCATCCCGGACGCGGCGGCGAGCGCGACGTGGCGGCGCAGATGCCGGTACTCGCCATGGATCGGCACAAAATATTTCGGCTTGACCAGCGCGATCAGTTCGGCCAGTTCGTCCTGGTTGGCGTGGCCGGAGACGTGAACCGGCGCGACCGATTCGTAGAAAACCTCGGCACCGCGCTTGTAGAGCTGATTGACCAGCGTATTGATCGTGCGTTCGTTGCCAGGAATGAAACGCGAGGAGAGCACCACCGTGTCGCCCGGCTCCACGCGCGCGCGGGGATGAGCGTCGGCAGCGATTCGCACCAGCGCCGAGAGCGGTTCGCCCTGGCTCCCGCTGGCGAGGAAGGTCAGCTTGCGCGACTCCAGGAACTCGGCCTCCGCCGGATCGATAAAAGTGCCGGGCGCGAACGGGAGCTGCCCGAGCTCCAATCCCAGGCGCACGCTCTCGGCCATCCGGCGCCCCAGCGGCACGACTCGCCGCCCCATCTCGCGCGACACTTCGGTCAACTGGCGGATGCGATGCAGATGGGAGGAAAAGACCGACAGAAAAAACTTGCCGCGGCTCCGCGAGACGATCTCGCGCAGCACGGGCTTGATTGAGCTCTCCGCGCCCGAGCGCCCGGGACGCTCGACGTTGGTCGAATCCGACATCAGCAGCGCCACGCCCTCGGTGCCCAACTCCGCGAAGCGCTCGCGGTCGAAGAGTTCGCCGTCGATCGGCGTCGGGTCGATCTTGAAGTCGCCGCTATGCACGATTAGCCCGGCCGGAGTCGAGATCGCGAGCGCGACCGAGTCGGGCGTCGAATGGGTCACGCGGATCGGCTCGACGCCGAACGGGCCGAGCTCGAAACGCCGGCGCGGCTCGATCGTGTTCATGCGCGCGCCGATTAGGCCGTCCTGATCGAGGCGGCGGCGCGCGAAGGCCAGCGTCACCGCGGTCCCGTAAACCGGCACATTAAAACGGCGCAGCAGATGCGGCAGCGCGCCGACGTGGTCCTCGTGAGCGTGGGTCAGAACGACGCCGAGAATTTCGAGATGGCTTTGCTCGAGATAGGCAAGATCGGGCGCCAGCACGCCGAGTCCGAGCGTGCGCTCTTCGGGGAACATCACCCCGGCATCAATCAAGATCGCGCGCCCGGCACATTCGATCACCGTCAAGTTGAGCCCGATTTCTCCGAGCCCACCTAAAGGCACGATCCTGACCGACGAAGATGTCAATCCGTGGGATGCCATCACCCTGAACCCCACCTCATCCGGCCACCGCAAAGCGATTATATAAAGCCCCCGGTAACGGCGAAAGCGGCGTTGGGAGCGGCCAGGGCGTCAATCGGGGCTTCCAGAGCGAACGCCCCCTCATCCTGACCCTCTCACCCTGGAGCGGGCGAGCGCATTGAAGGAGCCGGGGTGTGGTGTCGGTCTCGCTCTCACTGTATCAACAGGCGGTGGATTCACCTCGGTGAGAGCGGTTGCGCCGGATGCGCGCCGGCGTTACGTTTCAAGGAAGTCGAATTCCGCCAGCGGCACGCGTCGTCCAAGCAGCCTGTCGCCCGGGAGCTTTGATCAGACCACGATGTCAGTAAACAAAGTCATTCTGCTCGGTAACCTCGGACGCGATCCCGAAGTGCGCTACCTGCCCTCGGGGCAGCCGGTCGCTAATTTTTCGGTGGCGACCAGCGAACGCTTCAAGGGACGCGATGGCACCAACAAAGAATCGACCGAGTGGCATAACATCGTCGTCTACGGCAAGCAGGCCGAGCTGTGCAGCCAGTATCTGAAGAAAGGGCGGCAGGTCTATATCGAAGGGCGGCTGACGACGCGCCAGTGGGAAGCCAAGGACGGCAGCGGCAAGCGCAATCGCACCGAGGTCGTGGCGCAGCGCGTGCAATTCCTGGGCGGCCGCGGCGACGGGATGGGCGCGGGCGGCGCAGGAGCGCGCGGCGGCAGCGGGATGGATGAGCCGGAGGATTTCAGCACCGACATGCCGCCCGCCGGCCCCGACGACGACGACATCCCTTTCTAGACGGCGCGAATTTCAGCGACGCAGAATCGTCGGCAGCGGCGCTGAGCCGCCTTTGTTTGCCGCGTTGATGAATGCATCAACCGCGGCGCGCAACTCAGCCAGCGCGATTCCCATGTGCTCGGCCGGCAACGGCTCCAGCTTCGCGCGCGCCTTGCCCCAGGTCGATCGCGCGCCACGCGGATTGCCGCGCTGGGCGTGCAGGATCGCTACCGCCGCCTGGATCATCCCCTGGTAAAAGAGCTTATCCGCGCCGCTCGAGCGCTTCCAGACTTCCTCCCACACCTCGTGGCAATCGAAAAACCGGCCCGTGTTGAAAAGTTCGATCCCTTCAGCCCACGAGTCGTGTGCTTCGTGACCTCGCATCGCCAGATGATAGCGTGAACCGCACGCCTGAAGCGCGCGGAACGACTTCAAGTATCACTTGAAGTCGTTCCGCGACATGCGCAAACAGCCGCGGCTGTCCGGGCGCACCGCGCCCGGCACGGTCGTGACCGACGTCCCAAACGGCAACGGCCGCCGGCGCGATACGCGCCGGCGGCCGTTGCCCGTTGTTCAGATTTCCGCTGACGCGCTGCTACGTCTATGCGGCCGTGCCGTGACGCAGCAACTTGCCCGGCGTAGCTCCCGTGCAATCGCCCTCGGTGAAGGTCACCGCGCCGTTGACGAGGATATGGCGGTACCCTTCCGCGCGCTGGACGCGACGCCATTCGTTGCCCGGCAGATCGTGCACGATCTCGACCGGCCCGACGCCGAGCTTTTCGTAGTCGTAGATCACGATATCGGCTGGCGCGCCCTCGCGCAGGAAGCCACGGTCCTTGAAGCCGGCGCAAAACGCGGGCAGCGCGCTCAGGCGCCAGTGAATTTCCTCCAGCGTCAGCCATTCGCGCTCACGCACGAAGGTCGCGATACCCTCGGTCGGGTAGCGGCCGGCGGTGAGGAACTTGGTATGCGCGCCCCCGTCGGAAACGCCAAAGGTGATGTATGGGTAGTCGATGATCTCCTTCATCAGCGCGGGATCGCGATTGATCGCCGGGGCGAAGAACTCGGTCTTGAGATTGTCGGCCACGGCCAGGTCGCACATCACGTCGACCGGGTCCTTGCCGTCGCGCTCGCCCGCCTTGCGCAGCGTCATCCCTTCGAGATGGCGCAGCTTGTCGTCGATGACCTGCGTGATGACGATCTGATCGAAGAAGCTCGTGATGAGTCCTTCGCGCGGCAGGTTGGTCTTGAGCCCGTGACGGCGCGAGGGATCGGCAAGCTTGGCCTTGCGCTCCTCGATCGTACCGGTCGTGACCTCGCGCCACGAATCCGAATCATCGAACAGGTTCCAATCCTCAAAAGTGAAAGTCAGCCCGGCTTCAGTGGTGATGCCCTGTCCGTAAACCGGGATGCCGTTGATGCGGCACCGATCGAGCCATCGAATCATGTTGCGATGGCGATGCGGGAAACGGTCCTGCGACTGCACCGCCTCGAACATGATCGGACGGCCGCTGATTTTCGCCAGCTCCTCGTAGTGACGCGCGTCTTCCTTCGGATTCCAGCTCGCGAGCGTCAGTTCCTGGAAACCCTCGCCACGCTCGCCGAGCACTTTCGCGAAGACCTTGCAGGTTTCGTCGTGCATGACGTCGGTGTTCATCGGCGAGCCGTCCCAGTCGCGCTGCACGGCTGACGGCCCGTCAGGCTTCAGGCGCTGAGCGGACCATCCGTAGGCGCCGGCGTCCATCGCTTCGTTGAGCAGATGGGCCATCATGCGATGCTCGTCGTCGGTCGGCATGCGTCCGGTCTTGGACTGCTCGATCCCCATCACGTAGCCCATCAGCGGATTGACCGGTACATAGGGCAGCACGTTGACGCCCTTGGGCAGCCGCTCGATACGGTCGAGGAACTCGGGGTAGGTATGCCAGTCCCACGGCATCGCGGCCTTCATCGCGGCCAGCGGAATCGCCTCGGTGCGCGTCATCGTCAGCATCGCGCGCTCTTCGTCGCCCGGCTTGACGGGAGCGAAGCCGAAGCCGCAATTGCCGATGACCACCGAGGTCACGCCGTGCCATCCGGAGATGGTGAGCCACGGATCCCAGAACAGTTGCGCGTCGTAGTGAGTGTGGAGGTCGATGAAGCCCGGGGCCACGATAAGGCCGCGCGCGTCGATCACCTCTTTGCCGTCGCTGGCCGGGATACGCCCGATCCTGGCGATGCGTCCGTTTTTGATCCCGATGTCGCCGCGGATGCGCGGGGCGCGGGTCCCATCGATGATCATTCCGTCTTTAATGACAATGTCGAATTCTGGCATCAGCTAGATCTCCGCATTGGATAGAGTTGCGTACCTCCCATGCATCGCATTAATCCGAGGGCGAATCAAGGAAAGCCGATCTTATCAAGCAAGCGTTTGGCGGATCGCGGTGACGCTCGTCTGCGAACAGCGTTTGAACGAGGCGGGCTGAATCAATTCTTGCGTACGCCGGGCTCGAGTTCGACTCCGATCGGCACGATAATCCGCACCACCGCATTGTAGAACGCGACATTCATCGCGAGTTCCATGATGCGGCGATGGTCGAGAAACTCGCGCAGCGCGTCGAAAGTCTTATCGCTCACTTTGATGTTGGTGGTGGCCTCGGCCGCGTAGCGCATCACAGCGCGCTCGTGTTCGTTGAAGACGGACGAGCGCTCGAAGTCCGCGAGCTGCTCGAGCTGCTCGCGGCGCACTCCCACGTTAAGCGCGATATTCCAGTGATGGACGAATTCGTACTCGGCGCCGGCGATACGCCCGACCGTCATCAGCGCAAGTTCGCGCAGCCGGGGATCGAGATTGGTGTGATTGCGCAGCTCCATCGCCATCGCCGAAAAGCGCCGCAGCAGATTGGGCGCGTTGGCGATCGCGCGATGGATGTGCCCCGGCGCAGTGCCGCGCTCGCGCTCGAACTCGTCGAAAACTTCGCGTTCCTCAGCGGTCAGATCTTCGCGGCTCACGTACGGCAATCGCGCCATCGGTAGCTTCCTTCTTTGCGGCGATGAGTTGAACGCTTAGGCGAACAGCATCTCCGACATCGCGCCGCCCGGCGGAATCATCGGCATTACCGCCTCTTCCTTCGGGATCACGACGTCGATCAGCACCGGCCCCGGCGTAGCGAAGGCCTCCTTCATCGTGCGCGCGAGCTCGCTCTGCTTCTCGATCCTAAAGCCGTGCGCGCCGTACGCCTCGGCCAGCATCACGAAGTTCGGCACCGACATCGCCGAATACGAGTAGCGCTCCTGGTAGAACTTCTCCTGCCACTGCCGCACCATCCCGAGAAAGTAGTTGTTCAGGATGATGACTTTGACGTCGACTTTGTACTGAACGGCCGTGCCGAGTTCCTGGATGTTCATCTGGATCGAGCCGTCGCCCGAGACCACCACGACCTTGCGGTCAGGCGCGGCGAACTTTGCGCCGATTCCGGCGGGCAAGCCGTAGCCCATCGTGCCGAGACCGCCCGAGGTCAGGAACGAGCGCGGCTTCTCGAACGGGAAAAGCTGCGCTACCCACATCTGATGCTGGCCGACGTCGGTGGCGACGATGCAATCGCCCTTGGTCAGTCCGTGCATCTCCTCGAGCACCTGGATGGGCGAGACCGCGTCGCCCGCGCGCTTCCCGTTGCCGTTCTCGTACAGCGGCTTCTCACGCTTCCACTGGAGAATCTGCTGATGCCACTTGGTCCACGCCGCGCGGCGCTTGGCGATCGACTCGCGCCCCTTGACCACTGTCAGCATGTCGGCAAGCACCGACTTGATGTCGCCGACGATCGGGATGTCCACCTTGACGTTTTTGGAAATCGACGATGGGTCGATATCGATATGGATGATGGTCTTGGCGTGGGACGCGAAGTCGGCGATGCGTCCCGTCACGCGGTCGTCGAAACGCGCGCCGATCGCCACCAGGCAATCGGTATTACACACCGCCGTATTGGTGCCGTACGAGCCGTGCATCCCGAGCATCCCCAGGCACAGCGCGTCGGAGGCGGGCACCGAGCCCAGGCCCATCAGGGTCTCGGTCACCGGGATGCCCATGCCGCGCGCAAGCTGGGTAACCTCAGGCGCCGCGCCCGACCATTGCACGCCGCCGCCGACATAGAACAGCGGCTTGTCGCTCTTTTCGATCGCCTCGATCGCGCGTTCGATCTGGCGCGGATTGCCCTTCAGCGTCGGCTTGTAGCCGCGCAGTTCGACTCGCTCGGGATATTTGAAAACGTGCTCGGCCTGCTGCACGTCCTTGGGCACGTCAATCACCACCGGCCCTGGGCGGCCGGTGCTCGAAATGTAGAAGGCTTCCTTGACGATCCGTGCGACGTCGCGCACGTCCTTGATCAGGTAGTTGTGCTTGGTGCACGGACGCGTGATGCCGACGAAATCGGCCTCCTGGAACGCGTCGTTGCCGATCATCGTGGTCGGCACCTGGCCCGAGATAACGACCATCGGGGTCGAATCCATGTTGGCGTCTGCGATGCCAGTGACCGTGTTGGTCGCGCCGGGACCCGAGGTGACCATCACCACGCCAGGCCGTCCGCTGACGCGCGCGTAACCCTCGGCCATGTGCGCGGCGCCCTGCTCGTGGCGGACCAGGACGTGTTTAATCTTGGAATCGAGCAGAGCGTCGTAGGTGGGCAGAATCGCGCCGCCCGGATAACCGAAGATTACGTCAACGCCTTCGGCGATCAGGCTTTCGATGATGATTTGCGCTCCGCTAAGTTTCTTCATCGGCGACACTGCTGCACGGAACAGACCTCCTGTAGGTTAAGCAGCAAAGTTACACCAAACGCAGGGAAAGGCTCAACGGACGCGCAGCCGACACGGAGCCGCCGCCGCCGCGAATCAGTGATTAGTCAGAAGAAGGGCCTTCAGGCCGCCTTGAGCCGCTTCACTTTGCTTACCGATACGGTTCGCCGTGCCTGCCACAGATCATATTGCTGCTGAAGGTTGAGCCAGCTCTCCGCGGTCGTGTCAAAAGCCTTGGCCAGCCTGAGCGGCATCGCGGGGCTTACGCCCGAGCGTCCGTTGAGAAGCTCCGAGAGTGCCTTCCGCGTCACGCCCAGCGCCCGCGCGGCAGCCGTGACAGAGATCTCGAGGGGTTCAAGGCACAGTTCGCGTATCACCTCGCCGGGATGCCGCGGATTATGTATTTCCATAGCCAACACTCGCCACTCAATAGCGCAAGACGAAGCGCACGTCGCCGAAGCGCACCTGGTTGCCGCTGCCCACGCGCACCGAACCCTGCACCGGCTGCTCGTTGACGTAACTGCCGTTGGTCGAGTTGAGGTCGGTCAGCTCGAAGACTCCGTTGCGGCGCATCAGGCGGGCGTGCGCGCGCGAGACGCTCGCGTGCGGTATCACCACGTCGTTGTCCTCGCCGCGCCCGAGCGAGACCTCGTCCTTGAAGAGGCTGTAGTCCGCGGGCACCGGGTCGATCGCTTCGAGCAGGCTAAGCCGCGCCTCATGCACCGACATCGGGGACGACGGCGGCGGCGGCGCGGCCGAAACGGTACGCGCCTGCGGGGCGGGCCGCGCGGTCACCGGCGCGCGCGCGGCGGCACGCGGCGACGGTGGCGGCGCGGGTTGGTTCTGCGCCTCGACGATCGCCTTAAGCTCCTCGGGCGAGAGCCCGAAGCGCATCCGCGAGAGCCCAAACAGCCCCATGATCGCGATCAGCGGCACCGCCAGGTTCCACCAGTTGAAGGACAACTGTCGAAGTCCCGTGCCGCCCAAGTTGGCGCCCGCTTCGGCGCCTTCGTCGGGTACGTTGATGGTCGCGCCGCCAACGCCGTGGACCTGGTAAGAAGTGGCGGCCGCGCCGGTCTGGCCCTCGTAGCTTATCTTGAGGTCGACCCGGCGGTCGGTGCCGTCTTCGATCGGGCGCGGCGTGCGATAGGTGAGCGAGTACTCGGTCGCGATCGAATGTCCAATCTCGCGCACCAGCGAAGCGAAGCGGCCTTCCTCGGTCACGATGTTGTAGGAGCGGCCGTGCGTCGCCTCAACGACCTCGGCGTACTCGGGCGCAATGAACGGCGGCGGCACCACCGCGTACAGCGTCAACCCGTTGCGCTTCATCATCGCGGCGACGTCGGTGCCGGTGAGGTCGGTCACGTCCTGGCCCTTCTGATGGTGATCCCAGAAGGCCTGGTCGTGCTGGGTATTGGCCGATCCGTCGCCCTTATGATGCGGGGGGGCGTCGGTAATGATGATGATGATGCCCTGGGCCTGCGGACGGAACGGAAAGCTCGACGCGTAAGCGAGCGCGTCGAGCTGATCCTCGGGAATATCGCCGCCACCCGAGGCGTGCAGCGTGCCGACCCAGTCGATGAACTTGTTCACGTCCGAGGTCATGGTCTTCTGATACGGGCAGTTGCAGTCCGGGTATTTCGAGACCACGTAATCCTCGAACGTCACCAGGCCGAGGCGGTAGTCGCGATTGTTGGAGGCGAGGTCGTGGGCGAAATTCACCATGTTCTGCTTGATCGCGTCGATATACGGCTGCATCGACTCGGTCACGTCCATCACGAACACGATATCGACCGGGCGGCCCTGACCTACGCCGCGGAAATCGAGAATCTTGGCCAGCTTGCCATCCTCGAAGACCTGCAAATTATCGGGGCGCAGATTGCCCACGGGCTGGCCGTTCTGATCGGTCAATCCGAAGTCGAGTTCGACGCCGCCGTCCGAGTCGAAGTGCTGCAAGCCGGGATTGCCGACCACGACCTGCATCGCGGCACGCGCGGCAGAGGCCGCGCACAATTGAAAAACGAACAGCGCGGCCAGGGCCAGTGCGGTGCCGGTCGCGATTGATGAGATGCGCTTCATGTCAACCAAGATGCTCCGAGATTCTTCCGCAAGATGCTCCGGGATTCTCTCGACATTCTCCCAAAATTTTCCGAGTCTGCGAACCATCCATCAAGTCCCGTGTGTCCAATTACGCCACGCGATGAACATGGTTGCTTGCCTTCGCTCCAACGTTAGGTTATCCCAAGCGGGAACCGAAATCTCATTTGTAGGCTTCGAGAGTGAAACAGCTATCGTCCTGGCGGGCAGCGATCGCCCTGCTCGTATCCGTGTCAGTGATTTTTGCGACGCTGTTGGTGCCGATCGGAACCGGCCACAGCCAAGTCCCGCCCAACAGCGACCAGGGCACCCTCGTGATCGCGTTGACCGGCGCTTCGCCCTCGAACCTGGAGTTCACCCCCGGGTTCTCGAGCCTTTCATTCAATGTTCTGGCGGTGGAGCTCAACCCGAGCACCGATCCCAACATTTTCCAGAACCAGGCCGACCCCAACTGGACCACTATTCCCGTGGCTCAAGGCGTCGGCCTCAATAACGTCGGCACGGTGGATGTATTCACCCAGCTCGCCACGTTATTCAATCTTAACACCGTCGGCCCCAACCCGGGGGCCGCAGGCACCGGTCCGAGCGAACTGCAGGTCGACATCAATCAAATTCAAACGGTGCCGCAGCTGTTCAACGCCGCCCTAGTGCCGGCCAACACATACCATGCGATCGAGCTGGTGCTCGACGGGAGCAACGCCGGCACCGCCGTTCCGACCTGCCTGGAAACGCCGTCGAGCCTGCTCGAGGGTTGCATCGCCTCGCAAATATCGCTGGTCAATCCCCAACAATTCCTGACGTTCGTGAGCCTTGCGGGCGTGAGCGTGCCGCTCAACGGACTCGCCACCTTGGTCATCAACATCACGCCGGTAACCCCGGGAGTGCAGGGGTTTCCCGCAAGGCCGAGCTTCAGCGGCGGCTTGTACCAATTTTCGCCCAGCATCTCTTTGCCGCAATCGACCCCCACGCCGGCATCGAACGCCACGCCAGCGCCCCCCACCCTCAATACACTCGGGGAGATCACCGGCGCTGCGTTCGGGGCCAGCAAAGTCGCGGCGGAACTGGCCGACACTGGCCAGGTCGTCGAAACGACGACCATCGGCGGCGGGCAATACCAGTTGCCCTTACCTGCCAGCGTCAACGGGACCTTGTACGACCTGGTGGCGTCGGGCCCGGGTTTCGCTTACGCGTTTGCGCATAACGTGCTGGTCCAGCAGAACCAGCTGCAGTCGGTGCAGCTCGACGCGGCGCCGGCCGGCCACATCGCGCTCACCGGCAAGGTGACCGACGCCTGCTCGGGAGCGGCGCTGCCGGGCGCTACGCTCGAAATTGTGGCGCCTGCGCCGAATAGCGGCGCCAATTGCACCCAGCTTCCATTGCCAACCGCCTGCGTCGTTCTGGCCAGCGCCAATACCGACGACACCGGAACGTACCCAATGCCGGCCAGCAACTTCGTCGTGCAGAGTTTCAACAGTGTCCCCAACGGCAGCTACACGATGATCGTCAGCGATGCGGGTTACGACACGGTGGCCTCGAGCCTGTCGGTTAGCGGCGGCGCCGCATGTTCGGCAGGCACGGGCGGCCTGTGCAATTTCGCCCTCGGGCGATCGCAAATCCAGGGCCTGGTGACGATCAGCCCGCCGGTCCCCAGTCCGCGAGCGCTCAATGTTCTGGTGACGGCTGAGGACCACGGCACGCATCATATCGAGAACGTCGCGCTGACCACGGTGCCGGTCGGATCCACCACGGCGCCGTTCACGATGTCTGTTCCGGACAATAGCAGCGTCGCTTCGCTGGACCTGTACGCGACGGTCAGCGACTACTTCAACGGATTGCCGGAAAAAGCGAGCGGTCACACGATCGCCGTGCTCAGCGGGCTGGCTCCGGCCTCGCGTTGCGGAACCGCCGCGACCAATCCGATCCTCTCGATGCAATGCGCAGGGCACGGATCGATCATGGGTTCGACCGCGACCTTCGATGACGGCACCTCGATCGTGCTGTCCAAGAATGGAGTGCAATTGATGTCGACAGGAGTCGGCCCGAGGAAAGGCACCGTACCGGGGCAGTTCTCGCTCTGCGCGCCGGCCGATCCCGCAGCGTACGAGCTGCAACGCTTCGAGGCGATCCCGCCGGCGGCGCAACCGTCACCCGTGGGGACGCCGGTTCCACAACTCATGACGCCGCCACTGCAGGTCGCCCAGCCGTGCAACAGTATCTGCAACACGGGCAGCGGGCAGTGCCTGGTATGCGTCAACAATGGCGGAGTGACGGTTCCATGAGCCCAGGCAGTCCCAGGTCGAGGTTATCGGCGGCCGTCCAGCGCGGCGCGCTCGCGATCCTGGCGTTTGCTTGTGCGGCTTGCGGGGGCGCCTTCGGCACGGCGAATCCTACCGCGCCAGGCAATACCTCCAAGGCCCCGGCGGAGCAAGCACTGTGGGTGCTAGGCACGCCGGGTACGCCCTTCCAGGCGCTGGTTACCGACAGCTCGCAGTCGTGGACGTTTCGTGGCGTGGTGCCCGAAATGGTTGTGATCGTCAACGCTTCCCCGGGCGAGCAGATGACGGTGACCAAGCTCAGCAACAATGCCGCCCTGATGACCACCGAGCTGATTAACGGCAACACCCTGGTGGCCGAGGCGTCAACTAATGATCCGTTCGGCACCACCGTGGTGCAGACCTTCGGAGGGCTGGCCGGAAACGCGCCGCGCGCCGACCCGGACGTCCGGATTTTCATGAAAGGACCATCGGGCGGGCTGCTCAATGGGCTGGTCGAGGATTTGAGCTTGAGCTTCGTATTCGAGGCGCGCGCGCCGGCCCTGTTTCTGTTCGAGCATTCCGACGGGCGGGTGGACGCGGTGATCAATTCGGTCGACGAAGCGGGGGTGATCTTCGCGGACGCCCTCAACAACGGCCTTCCGGTGGTGGAGGAGACCGGCGGCCCTCGCCTGCTAATCAAATTCCCCTAGCATACGGCTTGATAGCGGGAGCGGCGCCCCCGCGCATAGTGGACGGCGCGGGGCGGACAGGCTAAATTTGCCCCGAGCCGCCTTTTTTCGTGTGATCTGTTGGTTAATTATGAGCGTTGGACTCGCGACCGCGTGGACCGGACTCGTTAGCTCAGACGACGACTCGAGACGAGCCGCGACGGCAAAATGAAATCAATCTGGTTTCGGCGGATTCTGCTGGTGGCGTTGGTAGTGCTGCTGCTGGCGTCCATTTTCCCGGCTATCAGGTACTACCGCTATTTCAGCTCTCACGTCTCCACCGACGACGCCTACGTCGACGGTTCCGTGGGGCTGATCTCCTCGCGCATCACCGGCACCGTGGTCAAGGTCTTCGTCGAGGACAACTGGCGGGTCAGGGCCGGCGACACGCTGCTCGAGCTCGACCCGAGCGACTACCAGGTGCAAGTCAACGCGGCCGAGGCCCAGCTCGAGCGCGCGCGCCAGACCGTCGACCAGCTTTATGCGCAAGTTGAGGCCGCACGCTCGGGCCTCAGGCTCGCCGAATCGCAGCTTAGCCAGGCCCGTATCGACTACAACCGCGCGCAGCAACTCAAGGCGCAAGGCGTGGTGTCCAGTGAATACTACGACCAGGCGACCACCGCTCTGCACGTCGCGCTCGCGACCGAGGGGCTGGCGAGTCACCAATTGCTGCAGGCCGAGGCCGCCCTGGGCATCAACGGCGAGGACCATTCGCGTTACGATCGGCCGGTGGTCGAGCAGGCCGAGGCCGCGCTGGAAGCCGCCAAACTCTATCTGAGCTACACGATCGTCAAAGCCCCCTTCGAAGGAATCGTGACCCGCAAAAACGTCCACGTCGGCCATCGGGTCGAGGCCGGGCAACCCTTGATGGCGCTGGTTCCGATTCGTGGGCTCTACATCACCGCCAACTACAAGGAGACCCAGCTAACGAATGTGCGCGTCGGCCAGCCGGCCGAGATCGAAGCCGACATCTACCCCGGCTACATCTACCGGGCCCACGTTGATTCAATCAGCATCGGCACCGGCTCGGCCTTCGCCTTGCTGCCGCCGGAAAACGCGACCGGCAACTGGGTCAAGGTCGTGCAGCGCATACCGGTAAAGATCGTGCTCGACCAGCCCGAGCCGCCCGATAAGCCGTTGCGGATGGGCCTCTCAGTTGAAGTCACTATCGACATTTCCGACACGCGCGGGCCGCTGCTCACTTCGACGCTCCAGCACGATCTCGAGCAGCACGGGACGATCCCGGAGACGCTGCGACGGGGGCCGTTGGAAAATGGCCCGCAGAAGTATCATGTATTTCCGCCCTCGGAGCAGGTGCCCGGTACCTCGCAGCCGAATTCCGCGCAACCGGACCCCGTGCATCCGAATCTCATCGAGCCGAGTCCGCCGCCAGCCGGCGCGTCGTCGCAGTAGCTAATCGGAATAGCTAATCAGCCGGCCGTAGCTAATCACGACTGCGGCCGTCAACAGCCCGGGTCCGACGGTTGCGGCGCTGGGGCCACGCTCGGCGCGACATTGGCGTTCATCGACGGCGCATTGGTGAAATCGAAGAGATCCTCGAGATCATTCGCGTTGACATCGCGCGTGGTCAGATGCGCATTCGCCGTAAACCGTTTCTCGATAAGCGCGAGAATCGAGGTGTGGTCGCCAACCGTATGAGAGACGTAAGACGGTCTCGAGAATGGCGAGATAACCACAAAGGGTACGCGGATACCGTATTGATCGAAGCTGTTGATACAGGTTTCTCCGGACAAAACCTCCGCGCAGAGCATCTGCTCCTCCTGCGCGCTGTCGGAGCATTGCGCACCGTTTCCGGGGGTCTCAGAAGTGGGCGGGTTGGACCGGTCCGCGCATTTTCCCGGTGGAATGCCGTCTGGTGAGATCGCGGAGGGAGGGGTGACGTGGTCGTAGTAGCCACCATGCTCGTCGTACGTCCAAATTACTATCGAGTCCTTCCAGTTCGGTCCGCTGCGAACCGCGTTGATTACGCTCGCCACCAACGCCTCTCCGGCCCTGATGTCGAACGGGGGATGTTCACTATCTTGCAGGCTGAAGTCCACGAACGCCACCGACGGCAAGTTGCCCGAGGCTGCCTGCGACATGAAGTCATCGAGAGTTTGAAAATGAGGCGGGACCGGATTGTGCACCAGGCCTCCATAGGGAATGCCTAGTTCAGTTACTCCGCTGACATCCACATACTCACCCCAGGTTACGTTGTTCTTATCCAGGAGATCGAAAATCGTTCCATTGATCGGTTGGAAACCGCCGCTGGGCGGAAGCGGTATCTCATTGATGCTGGTGACCAGATGGCCGAAGGAAGTAGCTGCGAACTCGTATAGCCGGTTGGGTACGGTTTGAGCCGGCACGGATGAGTAGTAACTGTCGTCAACTGCGAAGGTCGTAGCCAGACCGTAGTAATACGGCAGGTCGGCCTGAGTATAAAAGCCCATCGTGTCGTCGTCGCTGGCTGATTCGCCCTTGTCGATTTGTTCGGTCAGGTCATTTTGACGAACGAAGCCATCGTTGGTTCCGTTAAGGCTGTTGTTGGGGTCGCCAAAGTTAATCTCGTTATGAATTCCAACCCAGCTATGGTCGAGATCGGGCTTGACACAGAAACGGGGATCGTGAAACGCCACTACCGGCGGAGCGCCGTCGTTCTCGGGGTTCGAGTTGGTACAGTTAAGCGTTCCCGGAGCGCCTGCAGTGCAGCTCAAACCGTTGACGCAGGCGTGATCGCCTGATGAACAGGGACCCGGATGGTACGGCGACCCCGGCGCATATGGCAGGGCCCCCAGATAGTTATCGAAAGAATGATTTTCCTGCATCATCACGACGATGTGGTTGACGCGCGCCAGTCCGGTAGCAGCGGGGCTTGGTGTCGGTGTCGGCGTTCCCGAGCCACCTCCACCTCCGCCACCACAGCCGGCCAGTAAGAGCATGCCCAGCAAAAGAATGCGCGCCGAACGCTTCGCGGACCGGCCTTTGACGATGAGTTTGGAAAAATTCACAAAAGAAACCCTGCAAGCAAAGGATGTGCCCCTATGATAGGGACCTCCAGCTCGATTGGAACCTCCATTTTTGAGTCTTTTTTCAAGACTGCCGGTTAGATTTCACGGCCTCCGCACTTTGTTACCGAAATAATTTCCCGATCGCCGACGCGCTCATCCGCCAATTGCGCCGCAGGCGACGCGCATACTACGCTCGCCTCGCCGTGCCGGACACCTCATCTCAACTCCCCGCCGAGCCCCAACCGCTGGCCGCCGCGCTTTCCCTCTACCTCGGCGCCGGCGTCGAAGATCTGCGCGCCCTGGCGAGCGGATGGGAAACCACGCTCTACGAGTTCGAGCTGAGCGGCCAGAGCGCGATGCTGCCGGAACTGCAGGCGGGGGTGCCGCTGGTGCTGCGCTTCTATCCAAGCGTCGAGGCCGCCGATAAGGGCGCGTTGGAATATCGCACGATTAGCCACCTGGCGAACGCAGGCTATCCGGTGCCCCGGCCGTACCTCTTCGAGCCGGGCGGCGCGGCGATCGGTGCGCCATTTCTGGTGATGGAGCGGCTTGGCGGCGGACCGCTATTTGCGATTCGCTCTTTCCCGCAGGCCTTCAAGACATTCTCGATGGGCTTTGTGGGATTCGTGCGCGCGCAAGCCAGGCTGCATCGGATGGCGCTCGCGCCGTCCGCACTCGAACTGCTCGGAAGCCCGGCCGCCGCGAATCATCCGGGACGCGCCAATACGCGGGCCAATACGAATGATGGACCGCAAAATGGTTCGCAAGGTCCTTCACAAAATCTCGCACAGGATAAGGTGAAGGACGGGGCGGCTGCGCGCCTGCTCGAACGCACTCTCGAAACCGTCGCGGCGCGCGTCGAGCAGGGCCCCCTGCCAGGACTGGCAGCGGCGCTCGAGCGTTTGCGCGCTCGCGCGGCGGAATTCCGGAACGCCCCACCCTCGTTCCTCCACCTCGACTACCATCCGCAAAACGTCCTAGTTAAGGGGCTCCGCGTCACGGGGGTTATCGATTGGGCCAACGCGGCGATCGGCGACCGCCATTTCGACGCCGCCACCACGGGGGTGATCATGTCGACCAGCGCGATGGAGCATCCGCGCTGGATGCGCGACAACGTGGCCGGCAAAAACCTGCGCCGGACTTTCAACGCTCTCTACCTCGGGCTCTACCATGCGATAGCCCCGATGGAGCTGCGGCGCTTGCGCTATTACCAAGGTCTTGCGGGGGCGCTTCGGCTCTCGATGCTCGGGATGATGCGAGTGCGCGGGCCCCAGAGCGTCGGCTTTCGTCCGGGCGCGATAAGCGAGGTCACGCCGTCGGTGTTACGCCTGCTAAGCGGCTACGTCGCGCGCAAGACCGGCGCCCCGGTTACGATCCCGTAGGCGCACGCGATATCGTCCTGGAAAAATGTCGCGTGATTGCACGGATCTCCATATATGGAGTAGGTTATCCATAAGGAGAGATAGCAATGGCGCTGCACAAGACACTCGACCGCCGTCTGGATGACTCTGCCGTCGAGCGCCATGAACCCGAGGTGCGGAGGCGGCTCTCCGCGCCCGCGATGCGCACCTTCCTGAACGTCTGCGCGGCCTGGAATCTCAGCGTCAACCAGCAGCGCGGACTGCTCGGATGGCCTGCCCACTCGACCTACCACAAGTACAAGGCCGGCCAGACCGGCACACTCTCCTTCGACATGCTGAGCAGGATTTCGCTGGTGCTCGGCATCTACAAGGCGCTCCACATTCTCTATCCGCAGCCGGAGCTCGCGGACCAGTGGATCAAGCTTCGCAACGCGAATCCGCTGCTGGGAAGCGGTAAACCGCCGCTCGAGCTGATGATCGATGGCGGGATCGACGGCCTTCATCGGGTCAGGCGTTTGCTCGACGCCCGGCGCGGCGCGTGGAACTGAAACCGCCGCTCACCCGTCTCGTTCGACGCGCAACCTGCCGGCTGATCCCAAGCCGCTATCCTTCGGTAGGAATTTTCGATGCCGTCGCTTCGACGGAAGACCTCGAGGCTATCTTCGAGCTCGAGGGATGGACGAATGATCGGATCAGTGCGGAGCTGGGCGTTCTGCACACCATCCCCAGGGACGAATGGCTCATCGGACGCCCGATGGCCACGGTCGTAATGGCGGCGTTTTGCCATCCCCGCCCTGACGGCGGACGTTTCAACGACGCCAGCCGCGGCGCCTGGTATGCAGGCTTCGCGCTCAAGACCGCGCACGCTGAAGCTATCTACCATCGCACGCGCGAGCTGGAGGAGATCGGCGGATGGTTCGATACTTTCGTCCAGATGGCGGCCTACCTCGCGGACTTCAACGCCACCTTTCACGACCTTCGCGCGCGGCGGTTCTCGAGGTACCTGAATCCGGACAGTTACGCGGCCTCGCAACGGCTCGGAAGCCGGCTGCTGGACCAAGACTCCAACGGAATCGTCTATCCGAGCGTGCGGGACCGGCCCAGCGTTAGGGACCGGCCCGGAACCTGTCTCGCCTGCTTCCGGCCACGGCTCGTCGGTCGGGTCCGCCAGGGCGGGTTTTACGAGTATCGATGGTCGGGAGAGCGCAAACCAGCGGTCAGGAAGCTCTTACCGTCTCAACGCGGAGCAGCGCCGCTGGCGCGTTTCGGCGAGGCGGATTTGTAACCTGGGGCGCGCGGATTCGTCTATAGAACCGCAGCCCAAATCAGGGCATTAACAGTGAGGTAGAACTATATGGTTGGAAAGCGGAAGGCATCATGGGTGGCGGCGGCAACCGGCATGGTCCTGGCAGCGACATGCGGGCTGGCGCTGGCGCAGGGATGGCATGGTCATCGCGGCGGACCCGGCGGCGACGGGAAGCTGTTCATGCTCGCGAAAGTGGCCGGCGTTGACCATTCTCAGATGCATACGGCGTTCAAGAGCGATGCGGCCCTGAAACCCGACTTCGAGAGCGTCAAGAGCACCCATCAGGCCCTGGTCGCGTGCCTGGTTTCCGGCACCGGCAGCTGCGACAGCCAGATTGCGGCCTTCGCCAGCGCACAGCAGGCCCTCACGACGGAGAAGTACAAGGTATGGGAAGGGCTGTTCAAGGGCGCTCTCAACGCCAGCAAGGCAACCACGTTCCTGAGCCAGATGCAGCAACTGGAGCAGCAAAAGCATGCGATGTTCCAGCAGGCTTTCGGCTCCAGCCCTAGTGGCGATAGCCCCGACGCTGCTACCACGCCGGTGGAGTAGTACGGAAAAGTCGAGTATCACCAGCCAGGGTAACGTCGCGCCGCGTTGATGCCTGCGCCCGGAACAGGCTATCAACGCGGTGCGTTGTCATAGCGCGGGGCGTAAGCTGACCCTGGTAAGGACCAGAAGCGGGGGATTGCCTTGATCAGGTTCGCTTGGCGATGGGGTTGGCTGGTGGCGATTTTCTGCGTCGCCGCGGCCCTTCTATGGCTCAAACATGCTCCCGCCGCAGCCAACTACGTAACTGTTGCGGCGGAGCGCGGCTCTCTCATCCGCGCTGTCACCGCCACCGGCACAGTGAATCCCGTCGTCACCGTACAGGTGGGCACTTACGTCTCCGGACCGATCGTCAAGCTCTATTGCGACTTCAACACCGAAGTCAAAAAGGGTCAGATCTGCGCCAAGATCGACCCGCGGCCCTACCAGGTCACGGTCGAACAGGCGCGCGCCAATCTTGCTAACGCCCGGGCGCAGCTCAAGAAAGATCAGGCAAGCCTCAAGTACGACCGCCTGGAGTACACGCGTAATCAATCGCTGTTGAAGGAAAACGTCGTCTCGCAGGATACCGTCGACAGCGCCCGCAGTACCGCCGACCAGGCGGCGGCGCAGGTCGAGCTTGACCACGCCAGCATCCAGCAACAGCAGGCGTCGCTCCACGCGGCCGAAGTCAACCTCGGGTTCACCGACATCATCTCGCCGGTCGACGGCACCGTGGTCTTGCGCAACGTCGACGTCGGCCAGACCGTGGCCGCCAGCTTTCAGACCCCCACGCTATTCCTGATCGCGCAGGACCTGACCCGGATGCAGGTCGACGCGAGCGTCAGTGAGTCGGACGTCGGCCCGGTGCGCGTCGGCCAGCGGGCGGAGTTCACGGTCGACGCTTTTCCGCATCATCCGTTCCCCGGCAGTGTCAGTCAGGTGCGGCAGGCGCCGATCACCGTGCAAAACGTCGTCACGTATGACGTGGTGTTGAGCGTGTCCAACCCCGAATCGCTGCTCAAGCCCGGGATGACCGCCAACGCCAGGATCATCACGGCCGAGAATGAAGACGTGCTGAAGGTGCCGCTACAGGCACTGCGCTTCTCGCCCAACGGCGCGGGCAAAGGTGACGACCACGAGCATCGGCACGGCGACCATACCGCCAGCCTCTGGGTACTCGAGGGCAAGGCGCTCCGCCGAATCCAGGTGGTCAGAGGCGTCGATGACGGCACCTCGGTCGAGATCGTGAGCGGGGGTCCGAAACCGGGCGATAAAGTCGTGATCGACGAAAGTACTCTGATAGCCGCCGGCAAGCGGCCGCATCTGTCGCAGCCGCAGATGGGCGGCGGAATGCGCCATTTCTGATTTGAACCTGTCTTATTTGAACCTGTCCTGACCGCGCGCGCGACACTCATGGCAGACGTCGTCATAAGCGTTTCCGATCTCCACAAGACCTATCAGCTTGGCGATCTCGAAGTGCGCGCGCTGCGCGGCGTCAGCCTGACCATAGAGCGCGGCGAGTTCATCGCGATCATGGGCGCGTCGGGCTCGGGCAAGTCCACCCTGATGAACATCGTCGGATGTCTGGACCGGCCGACCGCCGGCCGCTACCTGCTCGAAGGCGTCGACGTCGCCTCGCTCAGCGAGCCCGACCTGGCGCGAATCCGCAGCCGGAGGATCGGCTTCGTCTTCCAAAGCTTCAATCTGCTGTCGCGCACCAGCGCGCTAGAGAACGTCGAGCTGCCGCTCTTCTACTCGGGCGGCCTGGTGAAGGGCGCGGTCCGCGCCTACGAAGTGCTTGCGCTGCTGGGACTTGCGGGCCGCGAGCGCAGCCATCCTAATCAGCTCTCCGGCGGCCAGCAGCAGCGGGTCGCGATCGCGCGCGCCCTGATCAACGACCCGGCGATCCTGATGGCCGACGAGCCGACCGGAAACCTCGATTCGCAGACTTCGCTCGAAATCATGGCCACGCTGCAGAAGCTCAACCGCGGCCAGGGACTGACGATCGTCCTGGTGACCCATGACGCCGAGCTTGCCGCGTTCGCCGCTCGAGTCGTCATGCTGCGCGACGGCTTGATCATTTCGGACAAACGGCAGACGCCGCGACAGGCGATCGCGGGCGCGGTCGATTCGCCGGCGCTCGCATCCGCGACGGTGCCAGGCAAGGCCGCGGAGGCGCACACCTCGACCATCGCAGCTGCCCCCGGACCGCAGATGCATCAGAAGTCGCAGGCGCTGCACGAGTTCCCGGAATCCGACGCGGCGCCGCTGACGTTCGCGATTATGGCGCTGCGCGCAGCGGCCCGCGCGCTCGCGCGCAACAAGCTACGCTCGATCCTAACGATGCTCGGAATCTTCATCGGCGTCGCCGCGTTGATCGCGATGGTCGCGGTCGGACAGGGCGCCAACGAAGCCGTCGAAGAACAGATCGCGAGCCTCGGCACCAATTTGTTGATCGTGATGCCCGGTGCCACCACCGCCAACGGCGTGCGCGCCGGATTCGGCAGCGTCTCGACGCTGACCGTGGGCGACGCCGAGGAGATCATGAAGAACGACTGGCCGGTCGAGCGCGTAAGCTATGCCGATCGCCAACTAGCGCAGGTCGAATACAACCGACAGAACTGGAGCACCAACATCCAGGGCGTGACGCCGAGCTACCTGCCGATTCGCAACTGGACGGTGGCCGAGGGACGCCCGCTTTCCGAGGAGGACGAACGTTCAGCCGCGCGCGTGTGCCTGCTCGGACAGACCGTGGTCACGAATCTGTTCGGCGAGCATACCGACCCGGTCGGCGCCGATATCAGGGTCAAAAACGTGGACATGCAGGTGATCGGCGTGCTCGCGGCCAAGGGCCAATCAGGATGGGGCCAGGATCAGGATGACGTGGTACTGATTCCGTTCAGCACCGCAGAGCGCAAAGTCCTGGGCGTCGCGGCGCCGCCTGCCAGCAGCCCGTCGGGCACGGCGACGCCGAGCGCCTCAAATCCTTACGTGGGGATGCCGACCGCGACCACGATCTACAATTCGGATTCGGCCCAGACCAGTCCTTTCGGCAGCCCGCCCAAACTGACCGGCGTGGTGCACAACATCTTCGTCGAGGCTAAGAGCCAGGCGCTCATCCCGCAGGCGATGGATCAGATAATCGAGACCTTGCACAACCGCCATCATATCCAGCCCGGCCAGGACAACGACTTCGACGTGCGTAACCTGAGCGAGGTCACGGAGGCGGCCGAGGGCAGCAGCCGGATCATGGCGCTGCTGCTCGCCACCGTGGCCTCAATCTCGCTGCTGGTCGGCGGCATCGGCATCATGAACATCCTGCTGGTCTCGGTCACCGAGCGCACGCGCGAGATCGGCATCCGGATGGCGATCGGCGCACGCCGCGTGCACATCCTGCTGCAGTTCCTGGTCGAAGCGATCCTGCTCGGGATGGTCGGCGGCGCCGGCGGGATACTGGCTGGCATCGGAGCGTCGCAGGCGATCTCGTCGATCGCCGGATGGCCGACGCTGCTCTCGCCCACGGCGATCGTCGGCGGCTTCCTGTTCTCGGCCGCGGTCGGAGTCTTCTTCGGCTACTATCCGGCGCGCCAGGCTTCGCTGCTCAATCCGATCGACGCGCTACGCTACGAGTAAGCGACCTCGATCGCTTTTCGTCTTTGTAGCGGCCGTTCGTGAAACCGCCCTCTACGCTACGAATAAGGACCGCGATCGCTTTTCATGTTTGTAGTTTGTAGGGGCCGTTCGTGAACGGCCCTCCGTCATTATCTGTAATGCGGCATGATCTTCTCGCCGAACGTCCGCAACTGATCCTTCATCACATCCATCGGAATCATCCCTTGATCGAAGTTCCAGCAGAAATATTCCGGATTGGCCGCCTCCACCAGCGCGTCCATCTTGCGCCGGACGTCGGACTCCGATCCCATGAACAGGTAGTGCGCCCTGTCCATCCGATCGATGGTCCATTCGCTCTGCGGCACCAACGCCTTGCCGCGCGGCCATTTCTCCTCGTCGCCGGGCAGCCGGAACGCCTCGAAAAATCCGAAATGGCCCCAGAACTTGCCGAATCCGACGCCGGCGGTTCCCATCTCGGCCAGCCGATACGTCTCCTCCTTGTTCTGCCCGAAATAGATCTGCCGCAGCACGCCGATACGCTGGCCCAGTTCGAGCTTACGCCCCGCCTTGGCCGATTCGTCCTGGAAAAGCTTCGCCACCCGCGCCATCGCGTCGGGATGCGTAATCAGGGTCATCGGGATGATGTTCTGCTTGGCGCACCACACTATCGTCTCGTCGCTGACCGAAAACGCCTGGAAGAGCGGCGGATGCGGCCGCTGATAGGGCTTGGGCACGACGAAAATCTTTTTGACGTTGCCGTTCTCGACCTCGCCCGGCGCGCCGTATTGTTCGGTCCATTTATGCGGCGGCCATGGCGTGCCGGTTTCGTAAGGATATGGGTATTCGTAATACTCGCCCTTGAACGAGAAAGGCTCGTCGCCCCACGCCAGCTTGAGGATCTGGAACACTTCCTCGAACACCTTGCGGTTGGTCTTGTCGATCTCGGACTGGTCGGAGGTGGTGGCCGAGACGTGCAGCTTCTGCCCCATCTGGTTGAGCCATCGATGCTGGTAGCCGCGAGCGAAGCCGACGAAGGTCCGTCCCTTGGTGAACTGGTCGAGCCATCCGATCTCGATCGCCAATCTGAGCGGGTTCCATCCCGGCAGCACATAGCCGATCGGCCCGACGCGCAGATGGTTGGTGTTCATCGCGACGTACAGATGCAGTTGCGGCACGCTGCCGACCTCGAGCCCTTCGGTGTGCAGGTGATGCTCGGGGAAGGCGACCATCTCGACGCCCAGGTCCTCGGCCATGCGGGCGAACTCGATGATCTGCTTGAGCATCATCTGCCAGCGATCGTTATGCGCGGCGATCGGACGCAGCCGCTCGCGCTCCTCTAGCGTGCCGGGAACCGTTGGTAGCATCAGAAGTCCGAATCTCATGCTCGACTCCCCTTGCCTGACGGGCTTCAGGCTATGTTGTTACGACCAGGGCCATCCTAGCCCTCCGCCGTGCGATCGCAAGTGCCGCTGGCGGCACGCGCGCCTATTGGAAATACGGAATTACGTGCTTACCCCAGAGCTTGATCGAGTCCATGATCTTCTGGTGCGGGATGTCCCAGATTTGCATGAAGCACAGCAGTTGCTGGCATCCCGCCTCCTGGTAGCGCTTGACCTTCTTGATACACGTGTCGGGGTCGCCGCAGATGATCATGTCGTTCTTATCCATGTAGTCGAAATTGATCGTCGCCGGATCGACCTTCATCATTTCCTTGAGGTACTCGTAGGTGCCGATGTCGGTTTTGCCTGACTGCCACATGCCGACCGAAGCGACCGCCTCGAAGGCCTTGTGCGCGTACCATTCGAACGCGGCCTTGGCGGTTTCGCGCGCCTCCTTGTTGGTTTCCGCGCAATGCACCATCGTGAAGGTCGCGGCGCGGTCGTTGATAAACTTGCCGACCGGTTTGGCCTCTGCGAGGCCGGCGCGGTAGATCCCGATCCGCCGCTTGAGCTCCTCCGGATCGACCAGCAGCGTGAACGACAAGAGGCCGATTCCCTTGCGCCCGGCGATCTCGTGCGTCTCGGGACCGGTGGAGGCGCACCACAGTGGCGGATGCGGCTTCTGGAGCGGCTTGGGAATTATCTCGCGCGGCGGGATCTTGAAATACTTGCCCTCCCACGAGAACACTTCGTTGGTCCACGCGCCGACCACGATCTCGAGCGCCTCTTCCCACAGCGCCCGCGTCTCGCTGGGGTTGATGCCGAAGCCCTCGAGCTCGTCGCGGCTCACCGAGCGCCCGGTGCCGAACTCCAGCCTCCCGTTGGACAACAGGTCGACCGTCGCGCCCATCTCGGCCACGCGGATCGGATGGTTGTAGGGAAACGGCAGCAGGCGCACGCCATGGCCGATCCGGATTTTGCTGGTCCGCTGCGAGAGCGCGCCGTAGAGCACCTCGGGCGCCGAGCTATAGGCGAACTCGGAGAGAAAGTGATGCTCGACCGACCAGAAGTTGCTGAAGCCGACGCGTTCGGCCTCGACCACCTGCGCGATGACCTGCTGAAAGACGTCGTACTCGGCTCGCGGCCCGTAGGGTTTCCTAAGCTCGATTTCGTAGAAGATCCCGAAGTCCATCCCCATGACGTTCCCTGTCCTTCCGCTGCGCCGTCGAAGTCTAGCGCGCGATTGATTTCAGAAATTCGTCGAGCGTGGCGTTGAAGGCCGCGGGCTGCTCGAGCTGATAGAAGTGCCCGATGTCCTTGAGCACGTTCAACTTGGCGCCCGGGATGTTGTCGGCGAGGAACTTGTTCGCCGCCACTGGGGTCGCCTGATCCTCCTCGCCCGCGAGCACCAGGGTCGGCCGCTTGATGTCCTTCAGCCGATGCTTGATGTTCCAGTTGAAGACGCCGTTGGGATCTTTGATCGCCGAGTCGAAGACGTGGCGCGGCCAGTTCGACTCGAGCATGAAGCTCGCCCGCGCCAGGTCGAGTATTTCGGGCCGCTCGCGCTTCGTGCGCGCCGACACCGTGCCCTCCAGGAGCTGGTTGAAGGTGGCGTCGCGATCGCGAATCATCGCATCCATCACCTCTTTCGGCAGGCCCTCAGCCAGCGCCGTGCCGCTGCTCTGGATCACCAGGCCCACCACGCGCTCGGGGCGGGCGAGACAGAATTGCATCGCGATCATCCCGCCGATCGAATTCCCGACGACGACCGCCTTGTCGATCTTCGCCGCGTCCATCACCGCGGCGACGTCGCTCGCATGCTCCTGGATCGAATAGCCGCTTGCCGGCTTGTCGGAGCGCCCGTGTCCGCGATGGTCAACGGTCAGGCAGGTGTTGGTCCGGGCGAAATGAAAGAGCTGGAAATACCAGATGTAGCCGTTGGTCGACCATGGATGGAGAAACACGATCGGCACGCCGCCGCCTCCCCAGGTCTCGTAATAAACTTTGACTCCCTTGTTGTCCGCGTATGGCATAGCAACCTCCCGGTGTTGACGTTCATCGCGCGCCTCACTCTAACCGAGTACTGGTGGCGCGCACCCATTCACTTGGCTTTCGCTAACACGAAAGCCCAAGTCTGGCAAATGTCGCCGCGCGGCCTGCCGAAGTCGCCGTTTGAATAATGGAGGCCGCGAGCGGGTGAGCGGTCGAGGAGCTTGCCGGATGAGCCTTGCGGATCACTCCTGCGCTAAGGTCGATTGACGAAGAACGCGCCGAAAGGTAAGCCGCGGCTGCCACTTCTGTCATCCTGAGCGCAGCGAGTCTGCGAGCGCAGTCGAAGGACCCCGAACTTTCTGGGCGGTCATTTCCGGGAGTCTCGGCGAGAGAGGATCCGGGGTCCCTCGACTCGCAGACTCGCTCGGGATGACAGAAGAGGAGCTGCCGGCTTATAAATTCAAAAGCTCTGACCGAAGCGAATTTGGGTGGCTATTCCAGCACAAATCCCTCGTAGCCCTTGGCCGCGACTTCATCAACCTTCTTGCGATAGGCCGGAACGCCGCCAAAGTACATCAGGACCGTGCGTTTCTTACCGGGAATATTGGCGCCGAAAAACCAGGAGTCGACCTCGGACAACAGTGTGCCAACGGCCAGTTCGTTGACATGATCGGTCCACGCTTCTTCCGCCTCCGGACTGGCCGCAATACGCGTAAAGCCCTTCTCGCGCAGATACCGGATGCAATCGGTTACCCACTCGACATTCTGCTCGATACATCTGGGTATGTTGCAGAACGTGGCTCCATTGTGAGGTCCGACCAGGGTAAAAAGATTCGGGAAGCCGGCGCTCTGAATGCCCAGGTACGTACGCGGCCCGTCGGCCCATTTGTCCTTGAGCGAAAGCCCGCCTTCGCCGCGAATATCGATCCTGGTCAGCGGCCCGGTGACGGCGTCAAACCCCGTCGCGTAGATGATCACGTCGAGTTCGTACTCGGCATCACTGGTCTTGATGCCCTTGGGCGTGATGCGCTCGATTGGCGACTCGCGCAGATCGACCAACAAGACATTGGGCCGATTGAACTGCTCGTAGTAGCCGCTCTCCAACGGGACGCGCTTGGTGCCGAACGGATGACTCTTGGGACATAGCCTTTCCGCGACGATCGGATCCTTGACGCGTTCGCGAATCTTGTTGCGGACGAATTCCGCGAACAATTCGTTGGCCTTCCTGTCGCTCATAACGTCGCGGAAATTGCCGAGCCATTTGGAAAAGCCCGGCTGCGCCCACAGTTCCTCGAATCGCGCCTGCCGCTCTTCCGGACTCACGTCGAAGACCGATCGCGGATCGAAATCGTGGATAAAGCCGGCGAAGGTTTCGCTGGTCCTTTTGAAAATTTCAGGATAGCTGGCTTTGATTTTTGCTTGAGTCTCGGGATCGATCGGACCGTTGCGCAGCGGCGCGCAGAAATTCGCCGTGCGTTGGAAGACCGTCAGATGGCCAACCTCCTTGGCGATTTCCGTGATGAGCTGGACTGCCGTGGCGCCCGTGCCGATCACGCCGACGCGTTTGCCGGTAAAGTCGACGCGTTCCTTGGGCCATCGAGCGGTGTGAAACGACTCGCCCTTGAAACTCTCGATCCCGGCAAAGCCGGGGATGTTCTGCGCGGAAAGAATGCCGACTGCCGTGACGAGGAGCCGCGCCCGGGCGCGAGTGCCATCGTCGATCCGGACTTCCCAGTAATTTTCCTTTTCATCGTAGATGGCCGCATCGACAGTGACGTTGAACCGGATGTCGCGACGGAGGTCGAATTTATCCGCGACGTAGTTGAGGTAGCGCTCGTTCTCCGGCTGGCCGGAGAAGTGCTCCTTCCAATCCCACTCCTGCAGGAGTTCTTTCGAAAACGAGTAACCATAGCTGTAACTCTCGGAATCGAAACGCGCGCCCGGATAGCGGTTCCAATACCAGGTCCCGCCAACTCCGCTGCCCGCCTCGTAGACCCGCACCGTGAGGCCGAGGTCCCGCAAACGAATCAGTTGATATAGCCCGGAAATCCCGGCTCCGATTATGATCGCGTCAAATTGCTCGACTGGCCCCGCCTGCGCGGCCGGCGTGGGCTGTAAAGAAGTTGCCATCGCTTTCTCTCTCGCGTTTTAGAGTCGCTCTGGGCTTAATCTCGCACCGACGCTCGCGAATGTCGAGTTAGTAAATATATTGAGCTTTCCGGAGGCTCGTATGGTTACTCGCGCCTGGGTGCGGCCTAGCCGAGGTTCGCCACTCGCGGCAGCACCTTGGTCGCGAACAGCTCGATCGTTTCCATCAGCCGATCGTGCGCCATCAGTCCGTTGTACATCCAGGCGAAAATCCACGACACCGGGAGCCGCTTGAGCAGCCCCTCGAGTTGGCGCGTCACGGTATCGACCGTGCCGACCAGCGCCAGGCCATTGTCGAACAGGTCCGGCGCCTCGCCGGTTTTCGGGTCCTCCAGTCCCTTGGCGAAGCCGAAGGGCAAAAACCATTCGCGGCCGCAGAAATATCCGCTCTCATGCCAGATCGCGTGCGCTTCCTCGTCGGTGTCGGCGATAATGATGTCGCGCAGCACGCCCATTCCTTCTCCCGGCGCACGGCCCGAGACCTCGGCATAGACGTCGCACAACTGGCGCTCGAAGGCCGGGAAGAGTGGCGGAATCACCGCGGTCACGCCCTCCTGCGCGCACCATCGGATGCTGCGTTCCGACGACGCGAAGGGCTGGAAAATCGGCGGATGCGGTTTCTGCACGGGCTTCGGCACCACGCTCACCGCCTTCACGATGCCGTCTTCGACGCCGCTCCCCCACTTCGTCGTGGCCTCGATCGTCCACGGCGTCTCGCCCGGCGGCACGCGCCAATACTTGCCCTGGTAGCTGAGCATGTCCTGGGTCCACGCGGCCTTGATGATGCGGAAGCATTCCTCGAACGCGGCGCGATTGGCGGCGTCGATCTCGTCGTGCTGATGCGGCTGGGCGCCGTGGATGCCGTGGGTCTGCTGAGCCATGATATCAACCCATCGCCGCTGGTAGCCGCGCGCGAAGCCGGCGTTGGCGCGTCCGCCGGTCATGTGGTCGAGCATCGCGATATCCTCGGCCACGCGAATCGGATTGTTGGCCGGCAGCACGATCCCGAGTTGGCCGACGCGCAGCCGCTTGGTCTGCATCCCGATGTAAAGGTCGAGCAGCACCGGGTTGTTCGATAGCTCGAAGCCCTCGGCGTGGAAGTGATGCTCGGTGAAGCTGATCGAGTCGTAGCCGAGGTCGTCGGCCAGGCGGGCTTGCGCGGAAACCTCGCGCAGCATCTGGTCATAGAGGTCGCCGCGGAGCCCTACCATCCCCTGTTCGATCTGCGCCTTGTTGCCAACCGACGGAAGATAAAAGAGCGATACTTTCATTCGAGCCTCGATTTTTCGCGGGACCTTTCGCAGATTCGGCGCTACGGCTGCGAGAGAAGGCTCCGTGCGCCGCTATTGCGAGCCGCTACTGTAAGACGCATCGGAAGCGACGGGCAAGCCGGAACTTCCCGCGTCGCTCTCCGGAAAAGGAGAGGGCCGTTCACGAACGGCCCCTATAAAATCTTTCGCCCCTCAAGTGGGGCAATATGTCCGCACGCGCTGTAGCGTTTGCCCCATTCGTATGGGCCTGCGGGCAGAAAAAGTCGTGGATTTCCTCGGCGCGGCATGACGTGACGAGACCCTGTCCGCATGGTTCGCGGCTTGCATCACCTTCAGCGTCGGACCAGGCGTATCGAGCCGAAGACTACTTGAAGAGGGATTGGACGGCACAAAATGGAAAATAAAAAGCTTGATCCACTCCAGCCAGTTCATAACTTGAATCCCTACAAACATGTTCAAGGTACCGATCAGATAGAGCGTTTTTTCCGGGTCGCCGCGAGCCTGGACGTCGATAAAGCTGACCTCAAACGTTACTACGACTTTGTCGACCAGAAAGTGGACGATTTGCTGGTCGTAAGTCAGGCCACTGCGAGTGCGAACGGTCGAGATATCGTACAGCCGTGGGACCTTCCTATTACCAAGGGACTTCAAGAGAGTATCCACGCGTTCGAGGAACTTGATGCAGACATCGGACTCGAACGGATACTGGACGAGACCACTCCGGTGCCACCGCTCGATCGGGCGTTGAGCTTAGAAACCGAGCAGCGTTTGCCGTCAATCGTGGGTGGGTTAAGTGTTGCGCTCGCACGCACCTTCAAGATTATCGAGCCCAAGCTGAAGAATCCTGAGACTGAACACTGGATGCGCGCGTTTGAGATTTTCGATCAGCTGCTGTAGAGCGACCACAATCCACTCGCGCCCCTCTTACTTCGCGGCGCGTCGGAGCGGACAAAAATCATTCGTTCGCTCGTTCATGACGTCCGTTCGTGCCCCAGCCGACTACCTATCGAGTGATCACAGATTCACCGTGAGTCTGTGGAAAGCCCCCGGCATCCTCCAAGACTGACGAAAACACGAGTTCCGGGGCCGCAAGAAGCGGATACTAATAGCGGGGCAATGCGCTGCCTTCTACTGTAGAGTCGAATCTCGTTTTATATGCGAATTACGGATTGATAGAGTGTTCGAGGCCGCAACGGATTCGACGCCGTAACTTTGAGAAGGGCGCATATGTTCGAAGAACACAGATTCGTTCAGGGGTTGTTCGGCTTCGAGGGCCGCGGATTGGAAACCCCGGTTAGCTTCGAGCCCAAGGCGGTCTATCAAGTCCCATCGGACAAGCGCGCCCAATTAATCTACTGTCGTATAGGCAACCCAACCCCGGAATTTATTTACCTTGTGCTTCAACGCGACGGGAAACCGATCCGGCTGTTCCCGTGCGGAGGCAAGAGTGGGATTCACGTGCCGCTCGCGATCATCGATGATATCCTGCCCGACAGCGTGCTGGAACTGATGATCGCAGCGCCCAAAGGGCTCACGGGAAAAGTGATGATCGACTTGGGCTTCGTGGAAATTTAACCTGATGGGCGCAAAGCGCAATCTGCTCGTGATCGGAAACGGCATGTCGGGCGCCCGCATCGTAGAGGAGATTCTCGCCCGGGGCGGCGCCGAGCTATTCAACATCGCGATGTTCGGCGACGAGCCGTTCGGCAACTACAACCGCATCATGCTCTCCGCTGTGCTTGACGGATCTCATGCGGCAACCGAAATCTTTCTTAACCCGCTCGCGTGGTACGAGCAAAATGCTATCCGCCTGCATTCGGGTATCCGCGCCACGCGCATCTTCCGCTTCGCTCGCCGCGTGCTCGGAGCCGACGGATCCGAAGAGCCTTATGACAACCTGATCATCGCAACCGGCAGCCGCTCCTTCGTTCCGCCGCTGCTTGGGTTGACGCAAGGCGACGGCAGCACGAAAGCTGGCATCTTCGGTTTTCGCTCGCTCGACGATTGCCGCCGCATGGCAGACTACGCGACCGGGAAACGGCGCGCGGCGGTAATCGGCGGCGGTCTGCTCGGGCTTGAATGCGCTCACGGGCTGCAAAGTCTCGGTCTCGAAGTCCACGTCATGCATCGCTCGCCCCATCTGATGAACCAGCAGCTTGATTCCGCTGCCGGTGCGATCTTGAAGACGCTGATGGAAAAAATGGGCGTCCGAGTTCATCTCGGCGCGGACACCCTGGCAGTCCTCGGCGACGAGCGCGTGAGCGGACTCGAGCTCAAGAACGGCGAGACCTTCGAATGCGACCTGGTGGTCTTCGCCACCGGTATCAAGCCCAATTCGGAAATCGCCAGCCGGGCCGGCCTCACGGTCGAACGCGCGATCGTGGTCGACAACCAGATGCGCACGGTCGACGATCCTCGGATCTACGCCGTTGGGGAATGCGCGCAGCATCGCGGACAGACCTACGGCCTGGTGGCACCAATATGGGAACAGGCCAAGGTGCTCGCGGATCATATAACCGGAGCCAATTCCAAAGCGGTGTACCACGGATCGAAGGTAGCAACCCGTCTCAAGGTGGCGGGCGTGGAACTAGCCTCGATGGGACTCAAAGAGCCGGGCGAGCAACGCGACGAGGTGGTGCAGTTTACCGAGCCGAGCAGCGGTACTTACAAGAAGCTGATTATCCGCGATGGCCGGCTGATGGGCGGTATGTTGCTTGGCGATAGCAGCAAGGTTGCCTCCCTGCTGCATGCGTTCGAGACCAACGCGCCGCTGCCCGAGGAGCGAATTCGGCTGCTGTTCGATGTCTGCGCGCCGCCCAAACGCGTTACGCTGGAGCAGATCCCGCTTGACGCCCAGGTCTGCAACTGCGAGCACGTCAACAAGGGCGCCATCGTCGAATGTGTCAAGGCCGGACGCCGCACTATCGAAGAGGTTAGAGAGGCGACACGCGCCGGCCTTTCGTGTGGCTCCTGTGATGCGATGGTACGGGAGATCGTCGAATGGGCCTGCGGTGGTGAAAATGGATCATCCTCAAGAGCATCGGACGAGGAGGCTTTGCCGGGCTCGGAAGGAGAGCATGAGCTACAGATCAAGTACGGTAAGAGCTTACAGGCACTCGCGTTCTATAAGCATCGGGTGCTCGACCATCTCAATTCCGCGATGCGGGAGTTCATCGCCGGTCAGGAAATGATGTTCGTGGGAACAGCGGATAAAAATGGAAACGCAGACTCCTCGTTCCGAGCCGGGCACGCGAGCTTTGTCAAAGTACTCGATGAACGGACCATCGCGTACCCGGAGTTCCGTGGCAATGGCGTGATGTCGAGCATGGGTAACATTTCGGAAAATCCGCATGTCGGACTGATGTTCATCGACTTCGGGAAAGACCGGATCGGTCTTCACGTGAACGGAAGCGCGCGCATAGCCGAGCACGACGAGTTCGTGCGATTTATGGAGGATCGTGGGGCCGCAGACACTGTGCTAGAGGACCCGGTGCTCGCGAACGCCATCAGTAAGGACCCCGGCAACCTCGAACGTTGGGTGATCGTTTCAGTCGACGAAGCCTTCATGCACTGTTCCAAACATATCCCGCTGATGCAGAAGATCGACCACGAAGTGCAGTGGGGAACCGACGACGTCCGCGTCAAAGGCGGAGATTACTTCGAGGCCGACAGGTTCCAGAAGTGACCGCTCGCGGAGGATCGGCCTTCTAAAGCTCGCGCGCATTCTCGCGTGGCCGATCCACTCGCCGCTGTTTATGTTGGATGTTGTTGTCAGCGGCGATAACGACCAGATCGCCCTCCTTGGAATCCCCGTTTAGAGCTTGAGAGCGACGGCCGCCTCCTTTTCCACTCGCGTGCCCTTGAAGAAATCCGGATTCATCCCGCCCCAGAATTCGACCGGGTTGGTAAACACGAAATCGCGGAAGTCCAGCTCCGTGATCAGTCCCTCGTCGGCGAGTTCGTGCGCCTCGGGCAATACCTCGCGCATGTCGGCCACGTCGAAGTGGCCGATGTCGGAGCCGAAGAGCGTCTTGACCTTCGCGCCATAAGGATTGACGCGCGCGTTGAAGCCCCACGCGTTCATCGGATCGTCCGCCTCGCAACCGAAATAAAGATTTCTGCAGAACAAGTCGCGGATATCCTCCGCGAGTTCGATTCCGCACGGCGCGAAGTCGTCGTAGCGCCCGGCACCCGGCATCGCGGGCATCCCGCCCTCGCCTTCCGGCGTCCACGTCTTTAGCTGCTCGGCCCATCGCGGGTCGGCGTAGCGGCTGAACAGTTCGGCAAGGCGCGTGCGGTCGAGGTTGGCCGGATCGACTTCGGCAAGAGCGCGCGCGTTGCGTTTCTTCCAGTGTCCGATCAGGTCCGCGTACAGATTGCAGGCCCATCCGACGCCGCCTTCCAAAAACGCCATCTTGAGCGTAGGAAAGCGCCGCGTCACGCCGCCCAGGAACAGCGCCTTGCACACTGCCTCGGCCGAGACCGCGAAGTGCCCGATATGGTTGTAGGTGAAGTTCGACACCGACACGCGCATCCCGTAGCCGCGGCCGCTGGTGTGGAACGTCGGAGCGATTCCGAGTTCGACGCACTTCGCCCACACCGGGTCGTAGTCGTACGCGCTATCCAGCCCGAACATGTCGAACCAGGTCGCGTAGCGCGCGAGTTCAGGCGAGCGGCGCAGAGCCGCCGGGATCGGCCGCTTGATCACGCTCCCTATCACGACGACCTTCAGCTTGAGCGTCTTCGCCACGTGCTCGAGTTCCTCGATCGCCTCGGCCGGCGTGTTCATCGGAACCACCGCGGCCGGCGTCAGGCGGTCGGCGTACGGGGCGAACTGCTCGGCGGCGAAGGTGTTGAACGCGCGGCAGCCCGCGCGGCGCACCTCGTCGTTGCTGATGAAGGGCACGGCGAGGCCGGTGGTCGGATAGAGCACGGAGAAATCCAGCCCGAGCTCGTCGAGGCGCTCGTAGAGCAGACGCGGGACCATCGCGGTCGCGCGGTCGAGTGTGTTGCGGGTCGGGAAGGTCCACCAGCCTTGTTGCGGTCGGCGCGCGTCGCGGCGTTGGTCAACGGTAAGCTCGAGATCGCGCACGATTCGTCCGTTGCGCGAGTTGAACGCGTCAACCACGCCGCGTCCAGCGACGCGCTCGAGGTACTCGCCGATAGCCGGTCCGAATTCCAGCCAATGGCCGTCCGAGTCGACCACCGGATGAGTCAGCCGTGCGCGAATCGCCGCGGGATCGGTAGCATGACCGCTCGACATCGTAGAAGGCCTCCTTGCCCGGCCCGCAGCTCGCGGTCCGAAGGCGGACGATATCGTATCGCGATCTGGTTTGGTAATTTTAGCGCCCGCCTGTCAAGGGCGCGGCACGCGCTTGGGCGGCCGCGCCTGGGGCGCGAAGCAGCTTTAGCGGAGCGACAGCTTGGGAAACAGCGTCCGGAGGTCAACGGGGCGCTTGTCGATTATCTCTTCCGTGGTCTCAACTGCCCCCGCGCGCGCTCTCTCCTCCTCGTTATCGACCCATTTTCCGTTTTTCACAAAGTAACGGCGCTGTTGGGTTGAGCTCTCGTCCTCCTGGGCAACTCCGACGGCCAAGGCTGGTTCGGCAGTGACACTCGGGGGCACGATTGCGCCGCGAAGGATGTCAGCTTTGATGAAGTAGCGACGCGGCCCTGCGGGATTTTCGTTCTCTTGGCCAGCCGGGTTGGCCGAGGCCGGGTCCACCGTGAGGCACTGCACAGTGGGCACCGCATTCAGCTCTTCCGCCGCCTGCTGGGCGCCCTGCATGCTGATTTTGGAAGCAATCTTCTTAAGCCAGGACATCTTCCTCTCCCTTAAAAATTGTCAGTAAACGTTGATCCAGCGGCATGGCCGGCTATCATGGCGATCCGGTAGCCGAGGCCGAAAAACCGCGAAAACGAATCAAGAGCGTTATTTGCTCGCTTAAGCATCTAGTACAGCTTTGTAACAGATGTAATAGAGCGATTCCATATCTAATCGACTAAATTTGCCATTTAAGCGCAAATAGTTTCGCATTGGACGGATTAACTTTCTTCTGTTTGGCTTTAATTAGCTATATTTGTCAGTCCAGTAGCCGCCGACGCCTCTCTTTGCGCGGTCCAAGTTCGCTTGCGCTGACTTTTGTCGTGTCGCCCTTGATTAAACTGGCCGCAGGCGGGATGTAGAGACGGGAGGCAAGACACCGATGGCATCAAACTTAAAGGGCAAAGTCGCACTAGTCACCGGCGGCGGATCGGGGATTGGCAGGGCGACCGCGATGGCGTTTGCGCGCGAGGGCGCGAAAGTCGCTGTTGCGGATTACGTACCGGAGGGCGGCGAGCGCACTGCCAAGGAGATTACCGCGGCTGGCGGCGAAGCTATCTTCATCCACGCCGACGTCTCGGTCGGCCGGCAGGTCGAGGCGATGGTGAGCAAGATCGTGCAGACCTGGGGGCGGCTCGATTGCGCGCACAACAATGCGGGTATCGAGGGCCGCATGGCCAACACCGCTGAGTGCACCGAGGAGAATTTCGATCGCGTGATCGCGATCAACCTCAAGGGCGTGTGGCTCTGCATGAAGCATGAGATCCCGCAGATGCTCAAGCAGGGCGGCGGTGCCATCGTGAATACCGCGTCGGTGGCGGGATTGGTCGGCTTTCGCGGGCTGGTCGCTTACAACGCGTCCAAGGGCGGCGTGGTCATGATGACCAAGACCGCGGCGCTCGAGTACGCGCAACAGGGCATCCGCGTCAACGCCGTATGCCCGGGCGTGATTCGCACCCCGATGGTCGCGCGGATGCTCGACGCGAGCACGCTCGAAACCTACACCGAGAAGGACCTCGAGGCGGCCGAGCCAGTGGGCCGGATGGGCAAGCCGGAGGAGATCGCCGAGGCGGTGATATGGCTGTGTTCGGAGGCGTCGTCGTTCGTGACCGGGCTGCCGATGGCGGTCGACGGGGGCTGGATCGCGCAGTAGGGGTGCGAGAGGGGGGCGGCTGGACCGCGGTTCCGAATCGCGGTCCGACCGTTATCTCCTGCCGCTATCTCATTAACGAGCGTACCTGTCTCGCATCGCTCGCATCGCTCAATCATCCTGTCTCGGATCTGAACCACACCGAGCAAGCCGCAAACGTCGCCGGTCGCGATTCGACCGCCCAGTGCTGAGTTCCGCGCCGATACGGTCACGGCATCCCGATTGCTCCTCTATCGTCGCATGAGAGCGAACTCAGTGAGGGAAGCAATCATGAACGAAACAACCCGAGTGCTCGACGAGAGCCACGCCATCGCGACTTCTCCTGAGAAGGAGCCAAACGATGCCGAATACGACGTGCGCGTGGCAGCCGATGGGTCGCCTCACGCATACAAGACGATCCCCAGCCGTCCGGCCCGGCCTAATTTCATGGATTTCTTCGCGCCGCGCCGCCGTCAGCCCACTGACCCGGCCATCCCGAGATATACGGCGCTTGCCGAGCCTCCTACCGATTTATCAGGAGCTGAAAGCCCGGTAACCCCGGAAATCCTGGGAGCCTCTTCCGACCAACCCAGCGAAGAAAGCGCACCCCACGGCAAAGGCTGACCGAACCCGCCACCGCCGAGCGCACTGACCACAAGGCGGAACCGAATTTTGGCTTGGTGGCGCTGATAACTGCCGCAGCGCGAACGTGCCGCACCAATCAGCGCAAGCATCGGGGTCAGGAGAGACAGGTGAGAATGACGCGATAGGACTGCCATCGCCTCCCCAAAGTATGTAATCTGCTCATACGGTTCTCGGATGGGCCTATAGAGCGCAGATAGGCGCAAGCACGTCAGACGAGAGGACTGCATAAGGACATGAGAAGAAAAAGCGCCTTCAATCAAGGCCATTTTTGGGAGAACGTCGGGCTTTTTTTGTTCATGGCGGCGGGACTCGTCGGCCTCTGGTACGTGATGACCAACGTCATTTCCTGGTAGATTTCGCCGCTTCGCGTCTGAATCCCGCCTGATCAAATACCCGCCTTTCTCATTAGACGGCTTACACGTTAGACGGCTTACACGTTGGCGCACGATAAACCGGTCCCAGTTAGAGTTTTTGTCGCCGATTTTTCACTACATCAAGACGTCTTATCTGAAGCCCGCCCGCGCGGCGCCGTCAGGCTTCGCGGTGCGCGCCGAAGCGGCTCAGAAGCAGGAGAATCGGTTGATGCCTATATTGTTGCAGGTAGTCTGACCGGCGGCGGGCGCGATGGTGCGATGCTCGGGTCCGCTGAGCGGCGGCGGTACCAAGCCTGGCGACCTGCTCGTAATCGGTTCCAGCAGTTGCACGCGGTCGATGTCTTCGAGCGCGCTTGCGGTATCGCCGTGCCGGGCGGCGAGCTGTGCATTCTGGCGCAGCTTCTGCGCTTGCTTGAAATTCGCGGCGTCCTTATCCGCGGTCGAACAGCCGGCAAGGAGGAGGAGAAGGATCAGGCCCCAACGCAGGCGTCGTTGAAGATCGGCGCTCATGTCACGGTCATCCACCGCCCTTTTCCGTAGCATCCCCGCCGGCCAGAGTCCAATTTTTTCACGGATGCCGCTCCGCGCCCCGATGGCGCTCGCTCGCGCCGCGGGCTCGGCCGCTATAAGCCGGAATTGCGGAACTCTGCCGTTGACGATACGTGTTTAGTAATTGATTCAGCGGAGCGGGTCCGCAGTGATTTTTTCCGCCGGGCGAAACGGCCATGGGATCCACGATGATACTCGTGCTCTTCCTCGCGCTCGCCGTATCCTCGTGCTCGACGCACGGCGCGCGTGGCTCGGACGTGCCGCGGACTCCAGAGCTCGCGCCGGACGCCTCCGACCCGTTGCGGAATTTCAGCGGCCTATGGGCAGGGACCTCCACCAGCTCGGACGGCTCCAAGGTGAAGATCGGCTTCGCCATCAAGCGCGAGGGGAACAAGTTCACGGGCGACTATCGATGCGCGCCTGACAACGCGGTATGCCGCAACAACGTCCAGCGCGGCTGGGTCCACGGCCAGATTTCCGCGCGCGGTTTCACAGTTGCGGAAGAAGATACGAGCTGGTGCGTGTTCTTTGTGCGTAGGTTCCATGGGGCAATCGCTGACGGCGAATACACCTGTTACATGAACGGCGGTATCGCCGACCTGGGAGTGTTCGAGCTTAAACACCCGCTGGGCGAGTGAGGAGTGAAAAAATGCCCGACCCCGGAGTTTTCATTCTTCAAGCCGCATCTGCTAGACGGCAGGCATGAGGCCGTACCACATCGCTGCGCTGATGCTATTGGGCTGGGCTCTGATCATAACTGAACCAACCCCGCGCACGGCCAAGACGGGCTTTCAAACCAGAGAGGCCTGTGAGAAGGCTGCGGATGAATGGCGCGCCACTTACAAGCGCCAACTCAAGCAGGCGAACCAAATGAAATATCCGAGTCGCCGCCAGCGCCTGGCGCAGGCCGTGCCGCCGACCAAATGCGTGGATGAGGCGAGCGCCACTCTCCCACCGGCGTGACGCGAGCGGTCGAGATTTTCAACCACAGGCGGAGAAGTAGCGAGAATCACTTTCGCTCGCGCGTCTTGTAAATCCAGACCGCTGGGCCAAGGCAAAGCGTCGGCCGCGTCGCGCCAAAAATAGCGAAAAAACCGTCCGCTATGCTTGACTATTAGCGGAGTTCTGATAACTTCCGGTGAGCAGGACATACCAACCGTTTGTTTGGTCGGCGGCTCTTCCTTTGCGATCGGGCACAACGAGAATCACGTAGTCCTGAGCAGCGGGTGGAGGGGAGACAAGTGGCGGCCGCCGCGGTTTTGTCTACTGGAGTAACGAAGGACCTTGAATCGTGTCGGAGGGATGTTCTGGCCTTCCTGCGGATGCTTCGCTGGCGCGTCATCTCGGTGGAAGTGAGACTTTGGACGGACTTGGGTTTGCGTGCCGGAACCCGCGAATGGGGGGCGGACGGAGTTGATTATGAAACTCTGGCCGAGGGCGTCGCGCGATTCATAACGGGAGGTGAAGCAGAAACCGGCGCGATTGTTCTTGCACGTAGATCGCCCGATACCAACCTACGCCGCCCCTAGCTTCCTTCGCTCCTTAGCTGTTCCGAAAAAAACCCATAAATGCCATTTCCAATTCGACCAAAGCGGCGACGCGAACTCCGTCGATGGTTCGGAGACTATGGCCTCACGGTCATCCTGGTGATTACGTTGCTGGCGGCGGCGTGGCTCGTAGCCGAAATCCAATAACGCTGAGCTCCGGTGATCGCTGGACCGCCACCTCACGTTAATTTCGCGCATCGCGCCGACGTTTTTATTTCTTCAAGCCACATCTGCTAGACGGAGGCATGAGGCCGCAGCACATCGAGCCGCGGCGGCCCTAGCTCTGTCCGATCGGTCTTGCCAAATGACGCTGTCGCCATCTATACTTATCTATATTCACCTGCACCTTCGAGCCAGACGCATGAAACTAAACGACAAGACTTGGAATTCGCATGAATGGCTTAGCAAGCCGCGGCGCCTCGCAACCGGACCCGATGACACGGTACTGCACCACCATTGCGTCCGATGCGGTCGGGACTTCCTCACGTACACAGCTTCAAACAGCACCTATGCTGTCTTCGTCTCTGCAATAAGTTTCGATCAGCTTAGCGACGAGGTTACGAAACGGTGGCTAGGTGAACTCTGCCCCGGCAGGCACCTTTCGTCCGATGCCGAGGATCACAATCGGATTGTTGCAACACTCCTGGTCTCTCAACAGCACCCTGCGGGATCAGCGGCTGAGCACGAACGGCGTCGCTGACCCCCAACGGCCCGCAGTGACAACCACTCGCGCATCCAATCTTAGCATCGCGGAAAACAAGTGCCAGCTACGCTTATTCGATTCCGAACTTGTAGATCAATGTTCAGGCTGATTTTCTTGCTATACGCGTACTGGACGCCTGCGCCGAAACGATCTTGATCGCCCACCGGAAAAGTGACCGTGCGCATCGGGGTGCCGACGGCCAGATAGCCGCGCCGCCCTTTGACTACTGCTTATCCGACTGCTGATCCTCGGCTTCCGCCCGGATCGCCGTGGCGATTTCGCCGCTCATCTTCGCCAGCGCGCGGCTGTGGGCGGCGGCGAGCGCGTCGAAGCCGTCGCCCTGCACGGCCTCGCGTGCGACCGTGCGGCCCGAGCGCGTCGCTCCGCCCGCCGTGCTGTGCACCGTCCACACCGCCTCGACTAGCGCTGCCTGGCTCGGAACCGAATCGAAGCGCTGGATGTCGATGGTGACACGATAAGCGGGGACGAAGTTTGCCATCGGCGCGGAGGCCACGTTCGGCGTCCCGAGCAGCTTAACCAGGTCGCCGGCGACGACTTGCGCGACGGCGTCGTTGAGCGGCGCGGCCCAGCGATTGAACTCGTCGACGTCGACGCGGTTGGGCGCGGATTGAAGCACGAACTCCGGCCGATCGACCGCAGCCGGGACCGAGACCGGGCCGACCATGATCGGGTAATTCACGGGCGCCGTGCCGTCGGAGACCGCGGTAGCGTCAAGCGTGTAGAATCGCGAGGGCGCCGACGTTCCGCAACCGAATGCGGCAGCCGTTACCAACGCGATCGAGACCATCAGATGCGCAGTGCGGCGTGCTATCACTTCGCGATTCGTGCGTGCCTTCTATCAGTTGCCGGCTGCTGCTGAACTCGACTGCATATGCTGACGTCCAACCGTCGGCGGCATTGCGCAGTTCTCCCGCTTCTCATCTTATTTGGGCAGCCTGCGCGCGAGCGGAATGAATCTGAAGGACTTCCGCCATACGTACGAGATCAGCGAGCGAGCCAGCACCCATTTTACTCATCACCCGCTCGCGGTGCGCCTTGACTGTCCGCTCAGTTGTTCCCAATTCGGCGCCCGCTTGCTTGTTCAGGAAACCGATAGTGATCAGACCGAAGACTTCGCGTTCGCGAGGCGTGAGGCAGCCGTGGCGCTGTTCGAGTTCGATACGCCGGATATGCTCAGCACGCCGCCTGCGGGAAAGATCGGCGCCGCGTGCTATCGAGCTCAATAGTGTCTCATCGTCGATCGGCTTTTCGAGAAAATCGACGGCCCCTCTCCTCATCGCATGCATTCCGATGGCCAGATCACCATGGCCGGTGATGAAAACGATTGACGCGAAGGGAACTGTCCGGTTGAGTTCCTCCTGTAGCTGTAGACCGTTCATTTTCGGCAGATTGACGTCCACCACAATGCAATCGAGTTCGTTTGCATTTGCGGTCTCCAGAAATTCTTCCGCAGAGGCGTAAGAGTCGACCTCAATACCGGCAGTGGCAACCTGAAAAACGAGCGCCTGGCGCATCCGCTCGTCATCTTCAATTGCCGCGACCGTGATACCTGGGCTAATCGCCGAGGTTTCGACTGTTTCGACGTCCTCGGCCCTGATAAACCGGGGCGCGAAAAGTGTTTTCGCGGTCGGCGCTATCCCAGGAATCGGGCGTTTGCCATAAGACATAGCGTGGGACGGCATGGATCTGACCTCGCTCCAAAAGACCGCAGCGCAGCGTTAGAGGATCTGCAATGATGAGACCCGCGCCCTGCCGAACTAAAAGAACCTACTTTATGTAACCTGTGTAACTGGGAGCACCCGGACCTTTCAATCGGACTTTGGTCCTATGCGGGAGGTGCGCGGCGCGGCCGAAACGAAGTTTGCCCTGCCCGCCTTATTAGCTTTGGAGAGCGGGCGCAAATGCATCCTGCAGTCTGACTGGAAGAGATCCGAAATAGGCGCGTTAGGCTGTTTGACTAGATCCGGCTGAGCCGTAGCGTCGGATTGCCGTCGCCATTCCGCGACTCAACCCGGCTCATCCGCGCCTCAGGGATTGTAAAGCGCCGACTCCATAGCGAGTCTGCGCTCCCCTTGCTCATCCGTGCACAGGTCTAGACTGCGCAGGTGCTCTGCAGCCTCCGGTGAGCTCGGCGGAATAGCCACGTGCGAGTAGACGAGCCAGGCCCATCGGGGATCGACGTTCACGTAGCAATCGACTTCCGCGGCGAGCTCTCCACCAGGCAACGTCACGGGCGCAACGAGGGGCACCAAGTCTGGGCTTGTCGACGGCACAGCTTGAGCGGGCCGCACCGCCTCTGCAGCGAGGTAGTTCTCGAAGATACTGGCGCAGACCGCGTAGGCATTAAGGTCGCACCGTGGCGGCTCAGGTGCCGGTTCAACGCTTCGGGCACTGCATCCCGCGAGAGCGAATAGAGCCAGCGCCCCAAGCGCGATCTTTTTCAGCTCGTTACGCTTCTTCACTGGTCCGACCGTTTCGTTTCAGACGGTTGCCTCGCTCGCGTGCCGTTCCGAATCGCCACCAATTTTGGGCGACTCGAAGAACAGTGTCCGAAGCCCCCCTTCGCCCAGTCGTTTATCGATCTCGAACAACGCAAAGTAGATTGCAAACACGAGGCTGATACCCAACGCCCAAGCGAATTGGCGATGAATATTCGCGTGGGCACTCACGTATCGGACTGCCGCGCCGAAATTGTGCACTCGATGTAACGCGTCCAGAATTCGTTCGATATAACCCAGCAGCAGCGTGATGGAGCCGTAAAAGAAGGTCTTAACAGCGACTGCGACAATCCGGCGATACTGCTCAAGACGGCGCGCAAGCGGCGTTTCGTCAAGTATGAGCGCCGCCTTGGCAGCAAACAGGGCGCCGACCACCGCTTTGGGAAGTGCTGTTACTTCGATCGAGAAGTTCGCAAGCGCTAGCTTGATGAGCAGAAGCAAGAGCAGGAATCCGACCAAAAAGAAGAGAAACACAGGCCAAGCCGCGACGAACTCACGGCGGAGAAATGTGCCGACGGAAGCAAACATGCGCAGCAGATTACCCATGGTAAACCGTCTGGCGCGTTCTTCCACGCTTTTCATCGGGAGCGTGGCCTTTGGAACTGCATCACGCTTGATGCGCTTGATTCCCCGAACCTGCGGGACATTTCGTTCGAACTACTGATCCAGATGAACCCGAACGAGGCTGCAGCCGTGTGCTCATCAGTTGGGAGCACGGTGACCTTTACGCGTCACGAAGGATTTGCTGATCATCTCAACCTGCTCCGTGCGCTCTCGCCCAGATTCATCCGTTTTTCCAGTGGGCGCTATTGTACCTTGGTACAATAGCGAGTGGTCGCCGCGAGGCGCAGAGTCCACTCGCATCAATGGCGAACGCTCTACGAACGTTCTCTCGTCGAGCCGGTATACGCGATTATCGAAAACCCTTCGCGATTTCCGCGGAACTATGATCCGAAGACGCCTCCTCCCGCCGCACGGTGATACAGGGCCGCGACTTGGACCAAGTGCGCCCATTCGTCGCGCGCGCACACGAGATTCCCCAGTTCAGCGCAGATGATGCCTTTCGTATTTGTCTGTTACCAAGAGGTTTTAGACGATCTGTCGTTAAACTGCGGCTCCAGAGAACAATCACTGGGCGGCGTGTATTTGCTTTCCGCATCTATCCATTCTCGTCCAGCAAAACCACTTTAATTACAGCCGTGGTTATATGCTGTCTTGTAACAATCTTTGCCATTCGCGCTCTGATATACGCCCTTACCATTCTTGGTCTTGGCTTCCCCTCCTGCGCTCGTCTGCGTCGTAGCGACTCCAGCCTGGTTCCTCCCTGACTTCCAAGCGTTGCCGGTTTTGGCGTTATATCCCCCGGCTTGCTCTCCATTGTTGCACACGACGTGACCACGTGCGTTAGTGACGCACTCAGCGAACGCGCTTGAAGAGAATACCATCAATGTCAATATTATTGCCGCAATTCGCACTACGCTCTCCTCCTATAAACTATTTTCTATTTCGGATCTTGATTCAGCATCGTACACACATTGAGCGATCCGCGAAGGCACCTTCGAGCCCAGTTATTTTCAGACCTGATCAAGCGGTGGCAGGGCGCCGCCGATCCGTCAGACAATCAATTAGCGTGTGAGGAGCGAGATATAGCGATGATGAGGATGACAGCCGCGGCCTGTTTGCTGGTTCTGCTGGTCGCGCCGCTGCGTGGCCGCACCGATGACGACTTCTCGTGCGTATAGGAGTCGCTATCTGTTAACCATTGTTTCGACGGAAGGTAGTTCGCCAGGTATCCGTACAGAAAGGATCCAGGCGCTGAGTTGTCGTATAGTAAGCTGTAGACTTTAGCGCCAGTCAGGTCGGGTGACCTTTGAATAGTCTGGCGTGGGCTGGTAGGTTCCGCTAGAAAAGTCGTGAGACCCCGAACCCCAACGGTCCGATCAACGAGACTCGACAATACCAGCCGACCGAACTCGATTTGTTCAGTGCGATTCGCGGAGGCAGCCTGACCGACCTGCTGCACTATCGTATTTCCTGCAGAAGAATTCGTTGCCTCGTCTCCGGTAATCCGAAACGAACCGTAAGGCGAAGTGTCCCAGCGATCCGCCATAACGATCACCAGATATGGAGCCTTGTTAGATCCTGACCTCTCAGGTGACCACGAAGTTGAGTATGCAGTGATTCTCAACCCGGTCGGAGCCGCGTCTTGCGCGAGAGCGTCGGCGGACGCCCGACAGACAACCGCACACAGAATGATGATCATCAGGGTCCACCGGCGAAGCGAAGATCCATAAACTACCTTACCTGTCGACGACATATGGAACCCCAGATAACTGATGATCGGAGACTGGCAGCTCGAACAAGGCGCGCTGCGTTGTTCTCAAAATCTCTGCGGCCGGAGGAGTAGGACCAAAGTCCAATTGTTCTATAGTCCGCCGTGGGGCGACGATTGATTTCTTTCGCGATAAGGACCTGCGAGCTGGTTTCAACCGGGCAATGATAAGGACTGTCTCACGCTACTGAAGGGTTGGCTTGCCAGTTCACGACGAAGAGCCTGACAGTTCACGACGAAAGGGTTGACAATTCAAGACATCTGGCTTGACAATTCACGACAGGGAGGGCAGTCGGTCGTGGCAAAGGGTTATCTCGGAACCGGCGCGCGATCCGGCCAGCGCGATGTTGCCTCAGAGCAGTTCGGCGCTCCCGAAAACGAGGAAGCCAGCCATCGCGTCGGGCTGTTGGGGGGAATTCCCGGTCTCCTTCGCGAGCTTGGCACCGACCCGGCCCAGGTCGTGGCCAGCGCCGGCCTTGACCCGGACGCACTAGACACTCTTGAGAACCGGATCCCGTTTGTTGCGATGGGCCGGCTATTGCACTCTTGCGCCGTGAAGACCGGCTGCCAGCACTTCGCGCTGCTAGTCGGTCAGCGTGCGCGCCTTTCGCATCTAGGCTTGCCAGGGCAGCTGGCCCGCCACTCGCCGACATTGGGCACGGCGATCAGAACCTTCGCCGTTTACCAGCATCTCGACAGTCAAGGCATGGCCACGTTTTTGTTGGAGAAAGAAGGCGTCGCAAACATAGGACCCGTTGTTTATCAGAAGGGTGCAGAGCACGGCGAACAGATCTACGATCTCTATATTACTGCGACGCTTAGCATCGTGCGGGAACTTTGCGGCGCTCGCTGGAGGCCGGAACGGGTCCTTTTCTCGCACTCGAAGCCGACCGATGGCGGCCTTTTCCGCCGCGCTTTCCAAGCTCCATGCCAATTCAATGCCGAGCGGACGGCCCTCGTGGTCCCCGCCAGTGTGCTCGATCATCGGGTGGCGGGTGCCGATCCCGAACACCTTCGAATCCTCGAGGCACAGGCCCATGCGAGGGATGACCTCGGCGTGGTTTTCCGGCTGCGCCGTACCTTGCGAATCTTGCTCCTCGCTCAAGGCGCGTCCGGCGATCAGGTGGCCAGGCTCCTGTTGATGCATCACCGCACGCTGAACCGGCGGCTGAAAGCGGAGGGCACGACGTTCCGGGAACTGCTCGACGAAGTCCGCTTCGAGGCCGCGTGCCAGTTGCTCGATACGGCAAGCATTCCAATTACTCAGATCGCTGCCTCGCTGGGCTATGCGGAGACAAGCGCGTTCAGCCGCGCGTTCCGACGTTGGTCGGGAGCGACGCCGGTCGAGAGGCGGCGGAGATCCCAGGAGGAGCCTCGCCGAGGAGCGCGCCGCCTCTCTCACGCGCGACACGCATCGTAGACAAGGGGGCGAATATTAGCCGTCCATCTCCCTATTGCCTGTTTCACATGGCAAAGTCGCGGGAGAGCGAGCTGAATTCGAACTGCGCTGACTAGTTGCTCGCTGGAGCCGTGGTGGCAACGGCCGGACTCCCCGCTCCCAGCGCGACCGCCCGCTGGGTGATATGCAGCGACCAATAATCCATCGCGGCCTCGGCGTCGCCCCACTGGATCTGCGCCGCATTGGCCACCGCCATGCCACCGATGCGCTTGTCGACCGATTCCGCCAACAACTGTCCGGTGCTCGAATCCGTGGCCTTAAAAGCCGCCTCAGCTGAGCCGGCGAAGGCAGCATGGCCGGTCGCAAGGGATTGCGCGTAGTTCAATATGCGAGCCTGCGGAATGACCAGGGAAACTGACCGCAAGCCGGGCGTGGCAGTTTCAGCATTGATAATCGCAACCGCGAATGTGATCACCCCGGGCCCCGGCTGGTCGACCACGGTGAAATTCTTTTGCACGTTCTGTTGCAACGAGTTGTAAAAGTACGAGGTCAGCATCTTCTGATCATCCGGAGACACGGTGGTGTCAGGAGTGTCCCAGAACTCAACCGGCTTCAGCAGGACCTTTTTGTAGTTGCTCCACTGCACGTTCGGATTGATGTACACATAGGCCGCCTGGCCCTCGGCGCCGGGCTGAAGTAGCGACGCGTCGCTACCCAGGAATTGGGCAGGGCCGCTCGGAGCCGCTTGACCGCCCGAAGCAGCCTGGCCGGCCGGCGGTTCCTGTTGCAGCGCAACCTGGCCCTGACTGGTGGCCGCGCAAGCGGCCAGAACGCTCGCCAGGACTGCGGCTCCCGCCAGCAGTCCGAGCGACATTGCCAATCCGTTTGCCCGTGACGATGATTCGATTCTCATGTTTGAGCTCCCCACTTTTCCAGTCCTCCATTCCTCAGTTGTTTGATGGCTGCTGCATCTTCTGCAGTGCCTGATCGAGGCTGAAGCTGCCCGGTTTCGCGCGCGGCGGGAATTCCCTGAAACTCTGAAGGAACTGCGCCACGATCGCCTGTGCTGGCATGAACGCCCACGCATTGTCCACACGCCAACGAGGATAGTCCTCGGACTCTTCGGCGCGCTCGAAGGGATCCATTCGCAGATTGAATAACATCGGGAGCCGCAAAGTCACGTACGGCTCCTGCCACACCGCCAATCCATGAGCGCGCTGAACCGAGAACAGCATCTTCCAATTGTTGTAGCGCAACGCCGAAAGTGACCCATCGTCGGTGAAGTAGAAGAATTCTTTTCGGGCCCCAGGCCCCTTGCCGGTGAGCATCGGGGTTTGATCATATCCGTCGAGGTGAACTTTGTAGGTCTTGTCCCCAACGGAATATCCCTCTAGCAGTTTGTCCTTGATGTCCGGTTGACCGGCGGCGGCCATCAGCGTCGGCACCCAGTCCAGCAGCGAAATGACGTCGTTGGAAGTGCCGCCGGGCTTTATATGTCCCGGCCACTTCACCATCATCGGCACGCGGAAACCACCATCCCACGTGGTGTTCTTTTCCCCGTGGAACGGTATCATCCCGCCGTCGGGCCAAAGCAGAAGCTCAGCCCCATTGTCGGTGGTGTAGACGACGATCGTATTATCTGCGATTTGGAGCTTCTTCAGTTCGGCGAGCAGTTGGCCCACCTGGCTATCGTGCTCGACCATTCCGTCCGCATATACACCGAGACCGGTTTTGCCCTTCCATTGCGGCGTGAGGTGCGTGTAAATGTGCATGCGCGTGGAGGCAAACCAGACAAAGAACGGCTTTCCCGCTTTATTGGCGCGCTCCATGAAATCGATTCCAGACTTGAGAAACTCATCATCCACCGTTTCCATCCGCTTGCGAGTAAGCGGGCCGGTGTCCTCGCACTTCTGCTTGCCCATCGGACCGAAGCGCAGATCCGCTGTCGAATCGAACGAGTCCGTGGCGTAGCAGTGAAGCACACCGCGCGGTCCGAACTTCTGCTTGAAGGCCGGATCCTTCGGGTAGAACTCCTGCTCCGGTTCCTCTTCGGCATTGAGGTGATAGAGGTTGCCGAAGAACTCGTCGAACCCATGTACCGTCGGAAGGAATTCGTTGCGGTCACCCAGGTGATTCTTTCCGAACTGTCCGCTGGTATAGCCGCGCGCCTTCAGCAACTCGGCAAGCGTGGGGTCTTTGTCACTCAAGCCTTCCTTTGCGCCCGGCAGCCCCACCTTCAGGAGTCCCGTGCGAAATGGACTCTGACCCGTGATGAATGCGGAACGCCCGGCCGTGCAACTGTTCTCCGCATATGCGTCGGTAAATTTCATGCCCTCGTTGGCGATGCTGTCGATGTTGGGAGTTCGATAACCCATCATCCCCTGGTTGTAGGTGCTCAGGTTCCAATAGCCGATGTCATCGCCCATGATCACCAGGATGTTGGGAGCGCTCGACGCAGTCTCTTTCTGTTGAGCCAGGGCGGCGCCGCTTACGGCCGCCAGAAAAAGCGCGCCCCCCATCACTCGGACAACTGTCTTTCTCCGCATAGCTTGAGCCCCATACATGCGAGTTGGTTCGGCGAAATCGCAGATCGTCGCGAAGTTTGGCGTGCAGCCTCAGTTCACCGTGTAGCCACGTCCGGTGAGGCACGCGGCCATCGCGCGGTTGTAAGCGTTGCGCTGGCCTTGCTGTGAATTGGTCGCCGCCTAAGCGGTGACCTGTTGCTGTTGATTCTGCTGGAGCCTTTGATCGCGTCGGCGCATTCCGCCGGCCAATCCGCCCATCGCCGCACCCGCGGCGGCGCCGGTGCCGGCGTTGCCGGTTATCGCACCGCCTACCGCTCCGAGCGCGGCGCCGCGCGCCGCTCCTTTGACCACATGACCCTGCGGTGGCGGGGGTTGGTTCGATGCGGGGCGCGTGTCGGAGGCCGCAGCCTGAGATTTGCTCGGATCGAATCCAGTCTGCTTGACCGCCCATGAATGACACTCATAGCGGTCGCGGTCCTGCTGCGATTGGCTTTGTCCCTTCGCCGGGTAGATGTAGATGTCCTGCGCGCTAGATGAACCGGTCAGAAGCAGGACGGGGAGCGCGACAATCGCGAGCGCGATTCTGATGCCGCTTCGATGGCGTTGCCAAAGGCACTGAGATTTCATTTTTCCTCCATGAAAATTGCCACACTGGCGGCGTTGAATCGCCCGCGTTCGTTGCCGGCATATGCCTTCACAAGGCCGAGGCGGAATTCGAATCCGCGTTGTTGGGAGTGCGATGCTGCTTGAGTTCAGTGATGCGCGAGGCAATCTCCTTGCTCAGTGTTGCCAGGTCGCCGCTCAACGCCGCCGACGCGCTAACTCCATCGGGGCCTGCGGGCGCGCCAACAGTAGTCTGTGATGCGTATAGGATTTTGCTGCCCTGGCCATCTCTAATGATCCAACTCGCGATCAGTTGCGTCTGACCGTCGCTGGTGGTCTCGAATCGCTGGATGTCAATTTCGACCTGGTAGTCGACCTTGGTTCTCAGTGACCAGGGATATTTCTCGATCCGCTGGGTGTCGAGCAGCACCGCCAGGTTTTCCGAGAGCACCCGGACGAAATTCTTGTCGAGCGGCTCAGCCCAGCGCCTTTCATCGGACAGGTCAATCCGGTTAGGCGCGACGCGTGTCACCACCGGCAGGCGCCGAAGGTAGTCGGGGAAGTCGACGGGGCCGACGCCGACGGTGAGCTGCGAATCTGGGCTGGTCGAAGCCGGCTTGGTGGCCATCCCGGCACTGTCGGAGACTGGACTCAGGATGAAGAACTCGGAGCGATCAGGCTGGGGCGAGAGCACGGAACATCCCGCGACGATCGCGCACGCGCCGAACGTGATCAATTTCATTTTGAGGTTCATCGCGATCATTTATCCTTGTCCGGCACGTACCTTCCGCGGAGCAAAGCGCCTGGATTGCGCTGCAGATAGTCAGTGAACTCGCCGAGCGATTGCGCGGTCTCGGTAAGCGAGTCGAGAGTTTGATTGAGATGCACCGCCAGCGGGGAGTTGGGATCTAGCGTTTGTTGGAGACTGACTAATGCGGTGCGGGTCTCCTTCATCGTCTTGTTGGCTTCGTCGGAGCTCTCTCGAATATCCGTAACCAGCGGGCCGACCTTCGCGTTGGCGTTATTGATCAGATCGCGGGCCGAGTTGACCGCCTGGTTCAGATTCCCAATCGTCCCCTTGAGCGATTCCAGCGTGGCCTTGAGTTCCGGCGAACCGGTGAGCGTCTTGATCGAGTTGGCAGCGTCGGTAATCGACACGACCAGGGCCTGAAAGTCGATCTTGTCGAATTTATCTAATACCTCCGTCAGCCGTTCCTGGAGTTGCGCAAGGTCGGTCTGAACGGTCGGGATCTCGCGGTACGGCCCGCCCGGCTCCAGCACATATTTGATTGGCGTGTTGGGATGAAGATCGAGATCGATATACAGCAGCCCGGTCAGAAGACTTTCCGTAGCGAGCTGGGCCCGCATCCCCTGCTTGATCAAGTCATCGAAGCCCGCCGTTTCGAGCGCCTCGCCGCTTCCTCCCCTCGCCAGCAATTGCGACCGGTCGACATCGATGATAACCGGCAACCGAAGACCCCTGATACCCGGACGTAGCGTCCCATGGGAGGGCAAGAGCCTGAGCTCGATCGCCGCGACCGTGCCGATCTGCACTCCCCGTACTTTGACCGGTGCCCCGACCTTGAGCCCATTGAGGTTGCCCTGAAACATGCAGATGAAGCGGATCGGCTTGGTGAACATGCGACCCGAGCCGACTACGACCAAGGCCACGATCAGAATCGCAAAGCTGGCGACCACGAACGCCCCGATAACCGCTGGACTGACTCGTTTACCCATGACTGCCTACTGAGTCGCCTCCCTCTTGTCCACGGGTGAGAAATTTTCGCACCCGCGGGTCGGTCGAATGCGCGAGCATGTCATGCGGATCGCCGGTCGCGATCTGGGTGCGTGACTCCGCGTCCAGGAAGACGCTGTTGTTGGCGATGGTGAAGATGCTGGCCAGCTCGTGGGTGACCACGACGATGGTCGCGCCAAGATTCGCGCGCAGCTCCAGGATCAAATCGTCGAGCAGACGGGAGCTGATCGGATCGAGTCCGGCCGACGGCTCGTCGAAGAACAGGATGTCCGGATCAAGCGCCATCGCACGCGCCAACCCTGCCCGCTTCTGCATCCCGCCACTGATCTGGCTGGGGTAGAAGTCCTCGAAGCCCTTGAGCCCGACCAGCGCGAGCTTGAGCGCGGCGATCTCACGGATTTGCGCTGGCGTCAAATCGGTGAACTCGCCGAGCGGCAATCCGATGTTCTCCGCCAGCGTCATCGAGCTCCACAAGGCGCCGCTCTGGTACAGAATTCCGAACCGCCGCAGCAGGAGCTCGCGTTGTTCAGGGGCGGCCTGCGTGAAATTGATGTCTCCGTATACGATCTCGCCCGTCGCCGGATCCTTGAGCCCGATCAAATGGCGCAGCAGTGTGCTCTTGCCGCATCCACTGCCGCCCATGATGATGAAGATGTCGCCGCGCTTCACCACGAAATTGAGATCGCGCATCAGGACGAAACTGCCATAGGCCATCGTCAGGTTGCGCACGATGATGTGCGGTTCTGCGCCGGAGCGATTTTCGCCGTTGCTACTCGTGGCCATCGTGAGGTGTGCGCCTAAATTCCCAGGAAATTGAAAACCACGGCAAACAGGCCGCAGGCGACCACGATCATCACGATCGCCATCACCACGGCCTGCGTCGCCGCATCGCCGACCGCCGAAGAGCTGTTGCCACACTGAAAGCCTCGCAGACAGCCGGCAATCGCGATAAGCACGCCATAGAAAGTTCCTTTGATAATGCCGCCGAACAGATTGACCAGCGTGAGCGTCGAGATGGTTTCGCGCAGGTAACTGCCGGCCGACAGATCGAGCATCGCGACGCCGACGAACAAGCCGCCAAGTATCCCGACCAGGTCCGCAAACAGGCAGAGCAGCGGCATCATCAGAACCAGCGCGAGCACTCGCGGCAGAACCAGAAATTCCAGCGGCGACACGCCCATCGTGGTCAGCGCGTCGATCTCCTGGGTCACCTTCATCGTACCGAGTTTGGCGGCGAACGCGGCGCCGGTGCGGCCCGACATGATAATCGCCGTCATCATCGCGGCCATGTCGCGGACCATGCCGATCCCGACCAGGTCCGCGACGTAGATCGACGCTCCGAACTGCGAGAGCTGCACCGCGCCCATGAAAGCGAGGATGACGCCGACCAGAAACGAGATCAGCGTGACGATTCCGACCGCTTTGGGACCGCACTCCTGGATAACCTCGAGCAAGTCGCTCCTTCTGTAACGCGCCTTGCCGCGGAGGAATTTTGCGAATGCCAGCGTCAGATCGCCGAGGAAGCCCAGGAACTCGCCCACCGAGAGGCCGTAGCCGATCGTTACGTTGCCCACGCGCTCGAAAAACGAGGTCCGCGCCGCCTCGCTGCGCGCTCCCTTTTTCTCAGGCACTGCCTCGGCCAGTTCGAGCATGCGTCGCAGACCTGCGGGAAGCCCGGCGCGATCTTCAACGATCCCGCGTGCGCGACAGATCTCCGCCGTGTTGGTCAGAAATGAAATCAGTCCGCTGTCCCAGTGCGTAAGCTCGGCGGTCTCGTACGCGAGCCGCTTGATGCCCGGCCGCGAACTGAGTTCAGCGACCAGCAGCGAAATCGGCGGCAGATCGCGCTGTAGATACCACGGCCCCGAAAGATGCACCACGAGCATCGAGTCGCTGGTGCGCTCGAATGAAATACGTCCTTGATCCAGCCTTTGTGCGACAGCACCCATCGGTCACGCGCTCTTCCATTCCGACTGAGCGGCGTGAGGCCATGATGTCAGCGCGGGTAGCGGCGGCAAATGGGACTTTAGTCTTATAGGATCGCGCTCATGTATGGCGACATTTTTCAGGACGTTAGCTTGCCCCTGGCGCTTGCGAAGTCCACCCCGGTTGGCCTGACGCCGAGCCGCTCGGCCATCAGGACCAAATCGGCCAGCGATTGCGCCCCCATCTTGTCGACCACGTGGCCGCGATGCTGCTTTATCGTTTTTTCGGCGACGCCAAGCTCGGCTGCGACTTGTTTGTTCAGGAGGCCGGCCGTGACTAGCGAGAACACCTCGCGTTCGCGCGCAGTCAGGGTTTCGTAGCGAACCTTCAAGGCATCGATCTCGGCGTTGGTGGCTCGCAGGTTGAGGCTGCGCTCGCTGGCCCGGAGGATGGCATCGACCAGGGCCGCGCCTTTCACGGGCTTCTCGAGAAAGTCGACCGCGCCGGCCTTCATTGCCGCGACGCTGGCGGAGATGTCGCCGTGACCCGTGATAAAGACCATCGAAAGGTGCGGCAGCTTTGCCCGCAACCTGTGTTGAAAGTCGAGCCCGTCCAGCCCGGGCATCCGCAGATCCGAAACCACGCACGAGACGATTTCGCTTTGCGGGCTGCCTAGAAATTCCTGGGCCGACGGGAAAGCGAGCGCTTGAAGCCCCTTGGCCTCAAGCATCCGTACCAGGGATTTCCGAACCGATTCCTCGTCGTCGATAATAGCTACTGCCGTTCTTTGGCTCATTGCTCGCCGATGACCGACTTGGGATCGCTTTCGAACGGATGTTTCAGACTGAACAAGGAAGAATAATTTCGAACGTCGTACCGCGTCCGGGGTTGGACGAAACGCTGAGCCGCCCGCCGTGCGCTTCGACGATCGATCGCGAAATAGCCAGACCCATCCCCAAGCCACTCGGCTTGGTCGTGAAGAAAGCGTCGAAGATTCGGGGAAGGGCATCGGGTGCGATTCCCTTGCCCGAATCGCGAACGAGCACCCTGATGCAGCTAGAGCCTCCCGCCAGCGCGGATAGCGTGACTTGACGCGAGTTCTCTTGCACCTCGGAAACCGCATCGAATGCGTTCAGGAGCAGATTGATTATCGCCTGCTGTATCTGAATTCGATCGGCGAGAACAGTGCGCAGTGGTTGGCGCAGATCGAGATTGAGCGACACCTTGCGGATTACTGCGTCGCTATTGATGATTCGACCGACCTCCCGCAAGAGCTCTCCGAGGTCGAGTTCCGAGTGCGTGAGTTCCTCGCGCCGGAAAAGCGCGCGCAGGCGGTGAATCGTGTCGCCTGCTCGCGCATCGTCGCTCACGATGTCCGCGACGGCGGCTTTGACCTCGTCGAGGTCCGGCACTTCCGCCTCGAGCATGCTCTGGATTGCCTCGGCGTTGCTCCTAATCGCCGCCAGCGGCTGATTGATTTCATGCGCTAGCGAAGCCGCCAGCTCGCCCATGGTGTTGACGCGCGAAATGTAAGTTAGTTCGTTGCGCAGTTGGAGTACTTCGAGAATCGCGCGCTTGCGCTCCAGCGCGAAGCCGAAGATCTCGGCCACCATCTGCAGCCGGCGGACAATCTGCGGCGGCCAGGAACGCTCTCGGTATAAAGCTCCGAATCCCACACCCGCGACGACTACCCCGCCAACTCTAATCGGTATCATCACATTGGACTTGGGGCCGTGGCGCCGCATGCTCTCGCGGTCGACGGCAGCTTCCTCGGGCAATGCGTCGACGCTGGGCATCACGACCATCTCCCCGGCCAGCATCTTTCGCTTGACCCACGGCAGCAGAGTGTTGGCGTCCAGCGATTTACCGATTATCTGCTCCGGCTCGCGCGCCCAGCCGTGACTGAAGGTGGCCCATCCGTCCGCAGGATTGAACTCGGCGATCGTGCTGCGATCCAGTTCCAGCGCCAGAACGATACGCTTCAGCCAGAGATTGATTTCCTCGTCAATCTTGTCGCTGGTAACCCGCACGAACGCGCCGGCCAACTCGATGACCAGTTCCTCGAACTGGCGCGTCTCAGCGAGCAAAGCCCGAGCGGGCCGCACGGACTTCCGGCGCGGAACGTCCCGTCTGGAAAGCGTGATACGTGGCACGACTCGCAGACCTTAGCCATAATCGCTTCGTTTTTCTACAGTCGTATTGTTACGAGCGATTGAAGCTTGAGATTACGCGTGTTTGCCGGCCGCAAGAGCCGCGGCAATCGCCTCCAGCAGCGAGGCGCGGGTAAACGGCTTGAACAGCACCGCGACGGCCTTCGCGCGGTGCACCAATTCGCGCGTGGCCGGGTCGATGTGGCCGGTGATCATTATCACCGGCAGTTGGCATCCAGTGGCGACGAGGGTCTCGCAGAGTTGTACGCCATTCATTTCGGGAAGATGAACGTCAACTACCAGACAAGCGTCGCTTTTCGGCAGTTCGCTATCGAGAACCGCGCGCGGCCGATCGAAAGCCATGACACGAAATCCCGCGGAGAGCATCAATCTGCGCAGCGCGCGAAGCACTGATAAATCGTCCTCGACCACGATTAGGACGGGTTTCATTCCGGTGATCAAAGGCGCGGATCGTCTCCGGGCGCACGACTGTCACGGCCGCGCCGACTCCCTCTCCAGCATGACCGGATTTGCGCCGTCCGCGAAATAAGACTTTGGTCGGATGCGGTTAAGGCATTGCCGGCTCGGCTGCTCGGGATGCATCCGACCAAGGTCTAATTTACCGCTGAGCGTGCAGCGGCGAGGATGCAAGTCACCAGGCGCGAATTGTAACGCCCACTGGTCTGATTCCGAGCGGCATCAGGGATGGCGATATGAAACCGAAGGTTGGGAACCGATCGATAAAGACTATCTGGATGCTCGCGCTCGTCGCCGCGTTCGTCATTTGTTGCACCTCTCACACTATCGCGCAGACCACGAATCAGCCGCCAGCCCTGACCGTGCAGGGAGCCACACCGAGTAACGCACCTGCACAGAGTCTTGAGCAGGAAATAGACTCCGAAGTTGCAGAAGCGGGTAATGGCAAGGCTTCGCTGACGGAGGTCAACAAGGAGCTGTCCAACCCGATTTCGACTATCTGGGCCTTGTCGTTTCAGCAGAATACCTTCTGGTTGAACAAGCCTGAACGAAATGTAGTGAACCTCCTGTTTCAGCCGGTCCTCCCCGTATCTCTCACTAGCAACTGGAACCTTATCACGCGGCCGGTGATCCCCGTCTTCAATTCAACTCCTTACGTAAACAAGAGCGGAAATCTCCATCGCGTAACAGGATTCGGCGATACAGTCTTGGTGGAACTGCTTTCACCCAGTCCGAAATTGGCGGGCCCATGGCTGGTCGGAGCGGGTCCAACCTTCATTTTTCCGACCGCCAGCAATTCGCGGCTTGGTCAAAACAAGTGGCAAATAGGACCTACAGGACTACTTGGATACCTCGGTGAAAAGTGGATCGCGGGCGTGTTTCCCCAGCAGTGGTGGTCGATCGGCGGCCCGGGCTCGAACACAACAAGTCAGATGAACCTTCAATACTTCTACTCCTATTTTCCGGCCGCGGGCTGGTCAGTCGGCACCTCGCCCAACATGCTGGTGAACTGGTACGCGCGCAAGAATAGCAATAAGGTGACCTTTCCAATCGGTCTAAACATCAGCAAGGTTGTGAAGATAGGCCCATTGCCGGTGAAAATCGGTGTTCAGGGCCAGTACATGCCAGTCCATCCGGATGTCTTCGGGCAGAAGTGGGATCTGCAGTTCTCAGTTACGCCGGTGATTCCAAAGCTGATCAAAGGAAGTGTTCTCGAGGACTGGTGAGTGCGCGATCCGGCGCAGCTACGTGGATTGCATCGGACCAAGGTCCGCTTTACCGCCGCGCGTGCGACGGCGAGTATGCACGTTACAGAGCGCGAGTTGTAACCGCTGCCCGTCCATTTTCGAGCAGCGGCGGGGAAATCATGCGATGAGGCCGAAGTTTAGAACCAGATCGATTGCCAGGAACTGGATGGTATTTCTATTCGCTGCCGCATGCCTCACGCATGCGGCGTCGGCTCAGGATGCTTCGATGCGAGCAACATCAGGAGATTTGTCATGAAGCTTGGTAGCTGTGCAGTACCGTTCCTTTTCGCCCTGACCGTGATTGCCGGGTGCGCGTCGACGAACGTCACTCAGCAAACGCCGATGAGCAGCCCGGGGCTCGCGCGGCCCAATCAGATCTGGGTCTATAGCTTCGTCGCCAATTCCGCCGACATGCCCACAAACTCCTCGATCGGTGGCGAGGTCGGTGCGCCGAGCACGCCACCGACGGCCGCGCAAATCGAACAGGGCCGGCAGCTCGGCGCGCTCATCGCCACCAATCTGGTCGCGGACATCAACGCGATGGGACTTTCCGCCGTGCAGGCCGGGCCCGGATCGTCGCCGCAAGTCGGTGACGGCGTAATTCGTGGATACATCGTTTCAACGGAGGGTGGCGGTGCGGGAGGCATGGTCCAACGCTTCGTCATCGGATTCGGTGCAGGAACGTCGGAGATGGATACGGTGGTCGAAGGCTATGCGGTCACGCCTCAAGGCTGGCGCAAACTCGGGTCAGGAACACTAACCTCTTCCGGAAACAAAACCCCGGGGATGGTCGTGCCGGCCGCGGTGGCGATTGCCACCGCCAACCCGATCGGCCTGATCGTTGTCGGCGGGGCGAAAATCTATAGCGAGACGAGCGGCAGGAGCGGACTCGAGGGGAGAGCCAAGGCGACCGCCGACGAAATTGCGGAGCAGCTCAGAATCAGATTCCAGGATCGCGGCTGGATAAGCTGAGGACTGCGGCGGCGCAAAAGACAAATCCGCACCGCGCGGGCCGGATGGCGGATGCGGTAGCCGCGTCAGAGCTGAAATCATAAGATCGCCGCGGCACTTGTCACGCGTGGTTTCGCACGCTCGACTTGAGCGTCACCAATCGCCTTGGCCAGGAAGCGAAAACGCGCAAAGACGCCGTCCAAATCTGGTCGGGCGGCTCGTGTCTCACAGCAACCTTCGCAGGCATCGCCACTAAAAGCCGCGTCACACGGCTTTGGCCCACGAACATGTTTCCTGCTAATCGCCGCGGCAGTTTTCGCGGCGATCGTTCTCGGGGCGCGTACGATGAGCCGTCGGCCGCCCCAACTTCACGCAACTCCTCGCATCGTATCGTCCGTGCCTGCGGCCAGTTTCGTCGGCGCGGTAGCCTGTGGCGGATGCCACGAACGTGAGTTGAAACTGTGGAAGGGGTCGCATCACGAGCTCGCCATGCAACCGGCAAACGACTCGACCGTGCTTGGCGACTTCAACGATGCGAGCATTGTCGATGGGGAGGTGGCGTCGCGATTGTTCCGGCGCGGCCGCAAGTTCATGGTACGGACCGACGGGCCGGATGGTGCGCTGCACGACTATGAAATCAAATTTACGTTCGGCATCTCGCCGCTGCAGCAATACCTGATCGAGCTGCCGGGCGGCCGGCTCCAGGCGCTCGGGATCGCGTGGGACAGCCGCCCTCGCGAAAGCGGCGGCCAACGTTGGTTCGATCTCCATCCCGATCTGAAGCTAAGCGCCGGCAATCCGCTGCATTGGACCGGAATCGATCAAAACTGGAACTTCATGTGCGCAGACTGCCATTCGACCAACCTACGCAAGAATTACGATCTCAATATCCGCACGTTTGCCACGTCGTATGCCGAGATCGACGTCGCCTGCGAGGCATGCCACGGTCCGGGCTCGAATCACGTGGCGTGGGCGGCGAAGAGCGGAGACTGGCGCCGCTACGAGGCGAATCATGGGCTGCTGATTGCGCTCAACGAGCGCCGCGCAGTGAGCTGGAAGGTCGATCGTGCGAGCGGAAACGTGGTCCGCAGTTCGCCGCGCACCTCCGAGCGCGAAGTTCAGACGTGCGCGCGATGCCATTCGCGGCGAAGCCAGATTCATGAAGACTACGTGCACGGTCAGCCGGTCGGCGATGACTACCGGGTCGCGCTGCTCGATGACAACCTCTATTTTCCGGACGGGCAGATCAAGGATGAAGTATACGAGTACGGCTCGTTCATTCAGAGCAGGATGTTCCATGCGGGAGTGACGTGCAGCGACTGTCACGAGCCTCATAGCCTGAAGCTTCGCGCGCCTGGCAACGGCGTCTGCCTTCAATGCCATGCGGCTCGGAAATATGATTCCGCGCAGCATCATTTTCACAGGCCTGCATCTCCCGGCTCGCAATGCGTCGAATGTCATATGCCAACGCGAACCTACATGGTCGTGGATGCGCGGCGCGATCACAGCATCCGGATCCCACGCCCCGATCTTTCGTTGAAGATCGGCGTGCCCAACGCGTGTAACGGATGCCATCGAGAGAAGCCCGCCAGGTGGGCGGCCGATCAGCTGGCGAAGTGGTACGGACACGGACCCGCGGGATTTCAACGGTTCGCCGACGCTCTGCATGCAGGATCGATTGGCGCTCCGGAGGCCGAAAGATCGCTCGCGCAACTGATCGCGGACCGCGAGCAGCCGGCGATAGCGCGCGCGAGCGCGCTCGCGCTCATCGTCAATGATCCGGGTTCTGTCAACGCGGCATCGCTGCGCGATGGCGCACGCGACGTTTCGCCGCTGGTCAGGCGCGCTGCCGCCCGCGCCTTGCCTGACGCGGACCCGCGAGCGGACCCCGGCGCGCTGGTGCTTCTGCTCAATGACTCTGTGCGCGCGGTGCGAATCGAGGCGGCAGAGGCCCTTGCGGGTGTGCCTGCGGACGCTTTGCCAGGGAACGCAGCGGCGGCGCTCGAAAGGGCCACGGCGGAATATGTCGCCGCGCAGGAATTGAATGCAGACCGGCCGGAGGCCCATGGCAATCTCGCGTCGTTGTTCGCCAGTGAGAAACGGTTTGCCGACGCGAAGCGCGAGCTTACGACGGCGCTCGCGCTCGATCCATCCTTTGCGCCAGCGGCGGTGAACCTGGCCGATCTCGATCGCGAACTCGGGCGGGAGGCCGATGGCGAACGCGTTCTGCGCGAGGCTATCGTCCGTTCACCGAACGACGCCTCGCTCCAGCATGCGCTCGGCCTGTTGCTGGTGCGCCAGGGACACGGGCCGGAGGCGCTCGAGCATCTGGCGGCGGCGGCGCGGCTTGATCCTGCGAACGCGCGCTTTGCGTACGTGTATGCGGTGGCGCTCAACGACGCCGGGCGAAATGGCGAGGCGATCGACATGCTCGAGGACGACGTCGTAAGGCATCCTTATGACTGCGACGCGCTCGCGGGGCTGGTGGGCTTTTGTCGGAGCGCAGGAAACCCGGGGAAGGCAGCCGGTTACGCGAAGCGGCTGGCTGAGCTCGGCCACGCGTGTCCGGGTCCCCAAGCGGCTCAATAGGCGTCGAGCGGCGAAATTACGGTCCGCTCATCGTCTCCTAGTCATCCTCGATCTCGCGTCTCGAAGATCGCCCGCCTGACGATAGCTGCGATGATTCTTTCGCCGATTCCCTTCAGTCTTCTTTGAGGAAGGTGCGAGAGAGCCGAGCCTCGGTCCGGGCGGGGGAACCCGATAGTCAACTCGGCTCGGCCCTACTCGCGTGACAGGCCTTGCGGGGGGTCAGTACCGCCGGCCTGCGTAAAAACTCTGGCAGGAGATCAGCGTTTTGAGAAGTTGGACTTTAGTCCTACACGGTGACGCGGCAGGACGGGATGGATGCCGGCTCGTGACAGGTCATTTAGAAACATGGTCAATGGGCCGTCCGCTGAGTTGGAAACCCATCGAGTGAATAAAGCGTCCAGCCCTAGCGTCAAATTTTTTAGTACGTCAGCCATCTGGCGTTCCGCCCATATTGCTTCGAGAGTACGCGCCCGCCCACGTTTCTCGCCGCAATTGAACCAGGACTCAAATGCAAAGGCGTCGCCATATGCCTTGGTCCTGATCCGAATTTCCCGGCGGTGCGGACGGCCCAGCGCACCTAAAAAATTGTCACCTGGTAGAGCAAAAGATCGAGCCATGGAATTGGTGGAAGAGCAGAATGCGGATGAGAAGAATCGCCGGGCTGGCGCCGAAAGCTCGGCGTCAAGACCAATGATGACCCTTCAGGAGGTCGCGGATTATCTGCGCGTAACTCGCTCGACGATTCATCGGCTGTTGAAGCGCAATCAGATTCCGGGGTTTCGCATCGGCCGGCACTGGCGTTTCAACGTCGAAGAGATCGATAAATGGTGCTCGTCGCGCGTGTCAACCAAAGACCCCAAGGCGGATGCTTAGGCCGTCGCATCCTACCGAACCTTCTTCCCCGGCAGCTCTCACTTCTGGCCGGCCGCGTTCCGCGTCGCCACCGGAATCCTGAACGTCTGTTTTGGCGCGCCGTGAGGGATTTAAACCCCCGACCGAGACGCCCATCAGTTAAAGCTTTCCGTCAGCGATTCGAGCATCATGCGAGAAGAGCAGACGATGCGCGGCTTATTTCAAGTTCGCTGCGGAACGGTCTAGGTTAAGACCCTGAAACTAAGAAGTTTGAGATCGGCTGAAAATCCACGGCCATCTTGGTGCAGAGGCGGCGCTATCGAATAGGCTCTTCTTTTGGTGAACAAACGGAAAATGGGGCGGCGAACTGGTGACCGACTCGATCTAAGAAGAGGAGACAGCCGATGCGCGTGAATCCTTTTGTCGATGTCGGGACGTTCCTCATCCAGGGTAGCTGGACCACATTGTTCTTTTGGCTGCTGCTGGCCGGGAGCATTTTGATCGCCGCAATCAACCTTATTCAAGACCAGGAACAGCGATCGATACGCCACCTCGTGACCTGGGTCTTGAGGGTCTGCATCGGCGCGATGTGGTGGCAACAATCGCTCTGGAAGCTTCCACCTACCTACACCGACCACCCGGACGGCAGCGGTGGTCTGATGCAGTGGATGAAGGCGATGACTGTCTACGCGTCATCGGAAGTGCAACGTGATTTTGTTAAGAACGTCGTCTTGCCACACTTCTATTTTTTCGCGCCTCAGGTCTATCTGAGTGAGGTTCTGATAGCGGTATCTCTCATCCTGGGCTTGTTCACGCGCCTCGGAGGAATGCTCGGCGCTTTGATGGCGCTCAATCTATGGCTGGGTCTATATCTTTCGCCCAGCGAGTGGCCGTGGACATATTTCTTCATCTTCGCTATCCAGGTGATGTTTATCATGACCGCGCCGGGTCGCAGCCTCGGATTGGACGCGATGATCCTGCGCTGGGAACATACGCAAGCGAAACTGAGCGGATGGCGCGCCAGGTTTATCGAGCTAGCGGCCTAAACGGAACTTCGCGTTCCAACACTGCGGTGTAGTTCTCAATGTCTGATGGGTTTGCACTTGGTATTGGCCTGACCAACGAGTGCAACCTTGCCTGCTCCTTTTGCTACCGCGATCCCACGCGCACTGATCGACTGACGCTGGCGCAGGTTCGTTCCGTCCTGGAGCGGCTTCAGGTCAGGTCCATCAATCTCGGCACCGGCGAAAACGGAATGCATCCGGAGTTCAAAACCATCCTGAGTTACCTGCGAAAACTAGACATCAAGATCACCATAACTTCAAACGGCCACAGCGTGGCGATTCTTTCCGACGGCGAGTTGCGGGCCTTTCACGATATCGAATTCTCGCTAGATTATCCCAACGAACAGGAACAGGACGTCCAAAGGGGGCCCGGCAATTGGGAATTGGTACACGAGCAGGCTGCGCGATGCGTGCGGCTTGGGGTGCCGGTGACAATTGTCGCGGTGATGATGCGCTCGAACCATCTGCGGCTTGCGGAAATCGCAAGAGTCGCGCAGAGGTTCGGCGCACCGTTGCGCATTAACGTTTACCAGGCAGTACGCTCAGATTCGTATGCGCTGACCTACGAGGAGTACTGGGCCGGTTTCATCAAGCTGTTCGCCGAAGCTGACGCTGTGGCTATTGGCGAGCCGCTGGTACGAGCGATGGCAGGGATGCCGCCGCGCAACGGTGGATGCGGCTTCGCCACGGTTCGCGTGACGCCGCGAGCGACCATTCAGCCGTGTGTCTACTGGCCGGGTGGCGGCCAAGCGCTGGCGGAGCTGCTCGCTTGCGGAGAAGAAATCGTCGACACACCACCCTTTGCACAGGCGCGAGCGCTTCCGAAGGCATGCGAGGCGTGCGAGTTCCGTGACCCGTGCCGCGGAGGATGCGCGGGGCGCCGGCGCCTGCAGGGAGCTCTCTCGGAGCCCGACAGTTACTGCCCCGTGGTGCGAGGAGAGCTACGCAGGCTAGACGTCCGGATGGCGTCGGCGCGCGATCTGCCCAAAAGCGACTCGGCTTGCACGACGATCGTGATGGCACGCCATTGATTAGTGAACCGGGCCAGGCCGTTCGAGCGCGACGCGAGCAAAGGTCGCAATAAGCCGCACGCTGGCCTTGAGCGTGCCGACTGGATTTCCGGACACCTTGGAGGCGCCGCCCGTGCGGCGGCGGTGATTGACCGGTACTTCAAGTATTCTGAGTCCGGCCCGCGCGGCCCGCATCTGCATCTCGAGGTTCCAACCGTATGTCTCCTCGCGCATCGCGAGCCCTTCGAGCGCATCGCGCCGGATCGCGCGAAACGGACACATATCGGTATAGCGGACGCCGTACAGAGCGAGCAAAGCGAAACCGGCGAGCCGTCCGGCGACGATTTGCGGCAGGTTCATGCTGCCTGGCTCGCGAACGCCGCGCAGACGTGATCCGATCACGAAATCGTACTCACCGTTCAGGATCGGCCCAACCAGAGGCGGCAGCAGCTCTGGGCAATCACTACCGTCACCGTCAAGGAAGACCACGACACCGCAATCTGGCGACAGCGCTCGGATACCGGCCCGGCACGCGCGCCCGTAACCTCGAGCGGGTTCGGCGACCACGCGCGCGCCGGCCGTGTGGGCCCGCTCGGCCGTGCGATCGTCGCTGCCGTTGTCGATCACGATTATCTCAGTGGCTGGTGGACGCGGCACCGCGCGAACGACATCGCCGATGCAATCCTCCTCATTGAGAGCCGGGATTACGACGGATACACCCGCGTCGCGGAGTAGTGCGGAGATTTCGCCTGATCGACCACGCCCGCCCGCCGCCGCCACTTCGACCGTCACAGGCTCCAACGGACGCCACAGTTGGAACATGCGGGGTGCGGACGGTCGCTGAGCAATGCGCGGCGGAATTCCTCATAGCGCGAGCCGTTCCAGATCTCGCGCAGCGTTTGCTGGGTCGCGTCGCCAAGCGTGAAACTATCGTAACCGCGCATTGAGAACGGCGCGATACAGCATGGCAGCGCGCGGCCGTTCGCGGTGAAGTACATCAGCGTCCACGGCCGGCGGCATAGCGACCACGGGTTGCGCGAACCCTTTTTCGTGACGCTGGTATTTGGATCGGCCGCTCCAGACGCGTTGAAGGTGACGCCCAACGATGCAGATAACGATTGGGCCTCGCGCAAAAGCGCCTCATCGCGCGCGTCGAGCTGGTCGAACAGCGCCGATTGCGTGCGGGCAAGCCCTATACCGCCGGGAAAAAAAACCAGGCGCTGGAGATAGACCTCCGACACCCCCAGTTCGTACGCGAGCCGGACGAAGGCCGGCAACTGTTCCATCGTTTCCTTTAGCCCGGTGAGCCACAGCGACACCCGCGGCGCTGTTACCTTGAGTTCGCGCTGCATAACAACGAAACTCCGTAGGTTGGCCACGATGCGGTCGAAGAGGTCGAGCCCGCGCACCATCTTGAACGCCGGCGCCTCCGCTGCGTCGAGCGAAACTCGCAGTTCGTCGAGCCCGGCGTCGATAAGCTGGCGACCCTTGCGCCGGTTCAGCAGCGTACCGTTGGTGTTGAACAGCACGTAAGTCCCGCGCTCTTTGAGGTAACGCACCATGCGCGGCAATTCGCGCACCATCATGGGCTCGCCCACTCCGTGCAGGACGACGCGCGCAATCCTGGGAAACTGATCAACGATCGAGGTAAACAAGTCCCAGCTCATGTCGGCCGCGGGCTCGAGGTTCTCAAACGTGCGCGGGCAAGTCTGGCACAGCAGGTTGCAGCGGTTCGTGGTCTCGAGATACAGGCACACCGGCTCGTGATCGGCGATCGGCTTGAGCTCGCTCTCGGCGAGCTCAAAGTAATGCGCTTTAGCGGGCAGTGGCTTATCCGCGGACGGCGTACTCATCGCGTTTCTCGGGGCGTCGTGTCCCACGGTATCACGCCAAATCGCTGGCCGCGCCACCTGCGTGCCACGAGGTCGAGAAGTACGAACATAGCGAACGAGAGGTAAAGCGCTGTGTTGATTCGCAACAACATTCCGGCGCTGCTATCCATCAGCGTCAGATACAGCAATGGACTCGCAGTCACAAGATAGATCATAGGTGCATAGGGCAATGCGCAAAGAATCGGCAGGACCCAAGCGAAATACCAAGGATTGTGAGGCGAAAACAGAATCGAGAAGGTTGTGGCCATGGTGACTGCGCCGACAAGCCAACCGCGGTGTCCGTTAAGGCTTCGAGCGAAAACGAAGGCTGTTGCCACCGCGAGCAGCAGCCCAACAGCGACCAAGCAACGCATGGGGCTCAACCATTGAACTTTGAGGCCAATACGAAGAAGGTCAGCAAAGTAGAAGCGTGTTCCATTGCTCAGGCCCTCCTCCCTCAAGTAGACGGGGAGGAAGCCGACTACCCTGGTACCGACACCCAAATAGGGTACGTAGCTGCCGAGCAGTGTCGCTACAAACGCCGCGGGCATCTTCCAGTCCCATCTGCGGTACAGGGCCGGAAACAAGACTGCAGGATAGAGCTTGATCATGGTCGCGCAGCCAAGGCCGAACCCGGTTAAGAAAGGACGTTCGCGATGTCGTGCATGCAGTGTCAGCGCGATGAATGCTACTGCGGCTGCGTCAAGGTGGCCGCTGCCGGCGAATTCCCACAGCGCCAGCGGGTTCCATGCGTAAATGATCACGTGTTCTGCAGAGAGGCGGAGTCCGATCAGCAAACGGATAAGGAGCCAAACGGCGAGCGCCTCGAAAGCAACCATCGCCGCCTTCATCCAGACAATCGACTCGCTCACTCGCGTGATCACGAAAAAGAGCATCTCGGCGACTGGAGGGTAGATAGTGTGTGCGTACTCGCGGCGGTTGATATTGTTATAGATAGCGGTGTCTCGCAGAGTGGCTAGATGGGGATCTGATGGAGCAAAGCGGTAGGGGTTTATGCCGTGGGCCTGAACGCGGCCGTCCCAGATGTATCGGTAGGCGTCGTTTGACAGCCACGGCGTCGAAAGCATCACCGGAAGCCGCGCAATCGCCGCGACTCCGAGGATCACCGCCAGTGCATATCTTGCGCGTCCTCGCCGTAAGACCAACCGAACGGCCCCCAGGTAGATTATCCCCTGAGCCAGGACAGCAGCGATGAAGCGTGGCAGATGCTGGGGCGCGACGCCGAAGTACCACGGCATTCGATCGCGGCTTTCGTAGTATAGTCCGGCGGAGGTGAGTGCGATTATCGCGACTCCCGCGACACTTAACCAGGCCACGGTCGTGCGCGGCCCAGTCATCCGCTGGTTTTTATGTCGAGGTGGTCAGCGAGATCAAGGCGTGCAGGCAATCCATCAGCAATCAAGCCGCGAAGAAAATCACGAGTAAAAGGAGCGTCGCTGCCGCCCCGGCCGTCACGCGCGCTATTATCGCCGAAAAGCTCGATAGCCAGCCGGCGCAGCGAGGACGCATCGTCGACGTCGTACCATTGGGGGAGACTGACGACTTCGAGTCCAACTTCGGCGGCCCGGTCAACCGTCTGAGAGAATACGGCGGAGGTGCTCCAGTTGATGTCTTCGAAGACACGGCGATGCGCGTGCTTGAGCCCGATGAGGTAATAGCCGCCGTCGTCTGACCCACCGAGCACGATTCGGTCGTCCGCCATTTTCAAATGAGCGATCGCGTCCGCCAGAATCGACCGCGGCAACGTTGGACTGTCCGAGTTGATAAGACAAACCGATTCGTAGTTCGCATTCAAAAGGTCGCAGGCGGCGTAGAAGAGCCGCTCTCCCAAATCCTTGCCGCGCTGCGGGAGTAAATGGAATGAGTCCGGCAATAGCCCGTCGAAGGCCGATTCCGATCCAACCGGCGTATAAGCGATCAATCCGTGCGCACCCCAATGCGATCCCAGCGACTCAATCGAAGCGCAGATGTCGCGGAGAAAACAGCGATTGAGCGAAGCCGCCTCATGTGAGTCGAGGGGGGGGACGAGTCGACTCTTGACGCTGCCGGGTACTGGCGCCTTGGCCATCACGGCGAGCGCATGCGAATGCGGCTCGATCGGTGCAACCCAGCCCGGCTGTAAGACACGCGCGCTCCTGGACATTCCAGCGAGAACTTACTTGAGAATTTTGCGATTGACAATCACAGGCTCTGGGCGAAGATCGGGCGTTGCCGATCAAGGACGGCGAATGTGGATCCTTGGGTCCCTATTCATACGGGATCGGATTCTGTAACCAAGCGCGCGCGACCCTGCTCATAGTTTGGTGAATCTAGTGTTCTTACGATCTGCGATCCTAATCCATGCAGGTGATGTTTCCTTGGCGATCATAAAAGCCCAAGGCATCGACGGCACTCTCCATCTGTTCGTAACCTTCCTCGCGGCCCTCTTTCCAGGCCTTGAGCCCTTCCAGGTCAAATAGCAACCGCACGTCAGGGTCCGCGTATGACATCCCCAGAAGCAGTTCGCGGAATCGCTCAATCAGGGCCGAAGGGGGGACAGGGCCGGCGGTCATATTGCAATGATCGTAACAAGGAGTACGAAAAAGAACTCGAGTGCTTCCAGGCTGGAGTACTCCTTCGGCGCTGAAAAAATGATAGTTGCTCTCGATCATACAAGCTGCATCGGCCGCGCCTGCCATCAGCGCGGCTGCCGCTTGACGCTCACCCCCGATGTGATCGCCGTGCATGCCGCGGAGTAGGTCATGGCGCTGGACGCTAAAGTCGATCGTTGGCACGAGGCCTTGCTCGCGAAGATAGGAAAGCGGAATAAGTGTAGCTTGGGGAGAATCTGCCGCTCCAACAGCGACAGTTTTTCCGCGAAGATCGGCGGGACCATGAATCGGAGAATCAGCACGAACCACGATCAGAGATGCTAAGTCGCAGTCAGAATCGCGCATCGCAATCGGGTGAACGCTGAGATGCCTGGCATGAGCCATCCTTCGGGACCGAACCCATGCCAGAGGCGAGTTCCAGGCAACATGTATCGTCCCGTCAAGCAGCGCCTCCACCTGACGCTCGTAGTTGGAATACAGCACGTAGTCGAAGCTCAAGCCTTGCTGCTGGAGGTAACGCTTGAAGCCTTCCCAAATAGTAACAACCTTCGGATCGTACGCTACTGCTCCCAGGATTAAGGTCATAATCGTAGCCTCTCGTTTGGAGTCTCAGGAACCCTTCGCGCAAAAATAGCGACGAAATCTCCCTCGGTCAGAATACCCACGAGTTGTCCGCTCTCGACAACCGGGAGGCAACCTATCTTCCGCTTCAGCAGAACGTGCAGCCTCAACCAATGGTGATTGCGTCGCTGCTCATCACCTCTTTGACCTATAGGCTATCTGCCTGAGCGCAGCGGACGCGATCCGGGCAAAGCATTACCCCAATTTGAAGAACGATCAAACCGGTCGCGCCAGAAGGCACCACAAAGGCTCATCCGTTCTCTGTCTCCCCTTTAGTCAAGCTTTGCGGCTTCTCCCTCGAGAGCTACGCCGACGGTGCAACTAAGTCCAACACCAGCGCGGGCATGAACACGCAGGTCGGAGCAATGGCGAATTAGTCGCCCGCGTCGGCGCCACCGTGGATCGGCGGCATCCGTATCGGCCTCGGGGGGCGGCTATGCTCAAATGACGACAGATTGTACGATGCGCAGAACGTTGAGAGGACTTCCGAGGGAGGATCCATCATGGGAATCCTGTCATGGTTGATCGTCGGACTCATCGCCGGCTTCATCGGTAGCAAAATTGTGAATCGCACCGGCGAAGGGCTGGTGCGGGACATTCTCCTGGGCATCTTGGGAGCAATCATCGGGGGAGCGATTTTTACGGCGCTTGGTTTTGCCGGCGTTACGGGCGTGAACCTGTCGAGCATCGTGGTCGCCGTGATCGGCGCGATAATTGTCCTAGTCGTTTATCATGCAGTTCGAGGTCAGCGCGCGAGTGCTTGAGTGCGGCGGTTCAGGTTCGGCGACATAAGCCGCGCACGTTCTGGCGCGTAGGCTGTAGGTCCAACGGGGTTCTTCCGCGTCTGTATGCGTCGGAATCGGAGTATCAGCGTTTCCGCGCCAAATTCGCGGCCCGCAAGTTACTCGACGGGTCAAGGCGTATAGGTCCAGGTCGGAGCAGAAGCACTGGGAGTTAAATCCGAATCGGTCCGCGCGCGTGTCTCCGAGCCCCCCTCGGCCGGCTCTGGTGGACTGAGTAACCTCCAACTCGTCACGATGGCGATAGCTGCTGCCGTCACTGCCGCTAACCTCTACTACTGTCAGCCGCTCCTGAGTCAGATCGCTCGCAGCCTTCATATGACTGTGCGCGAGACCGCCGATATCCCCATGCTCACTCAGGTCGGCTACGCACTGGGACTTCTGTTTTTTGCGCCGCTAGGCGATATGGTCGAGCGGCGCAGACTCGCGACGGCTCTCCTGTTGATCGTGACAGTGTCGCTCCTGGGGACCGCTTTGGCTCCAGACGCGTGGGTGCTACTGGCAACCTCGCTGACAACCGGGATGTTCAGCGTGGTGCCGCAGGTGATGGCGCCGATGGCGTCGACGCTGTCGAAACCGGAAGCGCAGGGGCGGGCGGTAGGAATCGTGATGGGCGGCATGCTCATTGGAATTCTGCTTGCGCGCACAGTGGCAGGCTTCGTCGGCACCTGGTTCGGCTGGCGCGCCATGTATGCAGTTGCGGCGGTGATGATGGTTGCTATGGCGGCGCTGCTGCGAGCGATGTTGCCGCTCAGCCGTCCCGATGCGCGAATCCGATATCGGGAGCTCCTTTCGTCGCTAATTCCGCTCGCGCGCAAGCTGCCGGCGTTGCGCCAGGCAGCGATCATGTCGGGCTTCGCCTTCGGCGCCTTTAGCGCCTATTGGACCACGCTGGTCTTCTTTTTGGAGAAGCCGCCCTATCACTATGGTGCGCAGATGGCCGGATTGCTCGGGCTGGCCGGAGTTGCGGGCGCGCTGGCAGCTCCTGCGGTCGGAGGGCTCTCCGACCGCGGCTACCCGCGGCTCGCCTCGGGATGCGCGTTGTTGATCGGGATGATCGCGTTTGGCTTGCTGTGGACTTTCGGAGGAACGATAACCGGGCTCGCCATCGGCGGCATCGTTCTGGACCTCGGCACGCAGGCCAATCTGGTCACCAATCAGACGCGCGTGTACAGGTTGATCCCGGAGGCACGCAACCGCGTCAATACCGTCTTCATGGTCACGTACTTTATCGGCGGCGCGCTCGGCACTTTCCTGGCCGGCTTCGCGTGGAGCCTGTGGCAATGGAACGGCGTGTGCGCGTTGGGTGCTTCGTTTTTCGGCGCCGCGCTAATCGTATGGGCTGTCGGAAGCTGGGAGTCAGACGGCGGAGCGCGGCGTGCCGGGGCGACCTGAGTTAAGGCCGGTGACGTGACTTCGAGCGCAAGCCGCAGCTGCCCGCCGATCCCGCCGCCGATCTGAGGCTCGTTCTCCGGTCTCAAGGTCTTTGCCGGCGGTGGTGCGACGCTGGTAACGTATTTTCCGGGGAAGTTAAGGAACCCAATCATGCCAAATACAGCGTCGATCTTGGTTGGCGAAGTTGAAGAGCTCTGGCGCTATCCGGTTAAGTCCATGATGGGCGAGCAATTGACCGCAACCGAAGTCACGGAAAATGGACTGCTCGGGGATCGCGCGTATGCGCTCCGAGACACAGCCGACGGCAAGATCGCTACCGCGAAGAATCCGCGGAAATGGCCGAACCTGTTCGACTACCGGGCCGCACTTGTTGGCGCTCCAACAGCCGACATGAAGCTGCCGCCCGCACGAATCACGCTCCCGGACGGTACCACGATCAGCTCCGGACAGCCCGACGCCTCCCGAATCCTCGCGTCGGTGCTCAAGCGCGAAGTGAAGCTCGAAAAGATCGGAAGCGGTGAGCTGGACGCATCCAACAAGGAGGTGTCCGAAGAGTACTGGCTGGATATGGAAGGTCTCGAGCATCGGGACACCGTCACCGACTTCACCCTGCCGGCGAGTACTTTTTTCGACACCGCAACCGTCTATATCCTGACCACGGCCACGCTCCAACGCTTGCATGAACTATATCCCGAGGGCCGTTTCGCGGTCCCGAGGTTCCGGCCAAACGTTGTAGTGAGCCCGACGGACGGTTCTAGCGGCTTCGTGGAGAACGCCTGGCTAGGCCGAATCGTCGCGATCGGTGAAAGTGTCCGCCTAAAGATCGACCTCAATTGCGCCCGTTGCGTGATGACGACGCTTGCGCAGGGCGATCTACCCAAAGACCCCGGGATCCTGCGCACGGCAGCGCAACACAATCAGGTCAACGTAGGCGTGTACGCGTCGGTGGTGCAAGGCGGCAGAATCAAGCGCGGCGATTCGATCAGGCTGGAGTAAAGCCTCAGCGTTCATCGGAATTTTCGCGCTACCCCGGTTGGATACCGGAGCGTTTTATCGCTCGCGAGTTTAGTGTCGTTCATAATGGCAGATGCGGACCGCATCACCACCCTAGTGTCCTGAGTCTGAAAGTTCGGCAGAACAAATCGCTGCGAATGCTCAGCTTTGAGCGAAAACATACGTTTCGAATTTCTAACTCAGGACACTAGGGCAACCTCGAAGAAGGACGTGGCCGCGTGACAGTCAGGCGTCCGATAGGGTACAGAGGAATCCTTAAACTGGAGAGTTCGGCACGATGAGCTTCAAGGGCAAACGCGTATACCGTCGTGCTCCGCAAACCATTGATGCCCTTGGGGGACTGCCCCATCCTCGAGATACTCATACGGCAGTTGGCCAGGTACGGTTTCAGCCACGTGACACTGGCCGTGAACCATCAAGCGGACATTATACGGGCATTCTTCGGCGACGGAGCGAAATGGAACCTTCAAATCGATTACTCGTTTGAGTCAGAGCCCCTGAGCACTATTGCTCCCCTCAGGTTGATAAGAGACCTTCCTGAGGACTTCCTGCTATTGAACGGCGACGTGTTAACGGACCTAAATTTTGCGAAGCTTTATGAGGAACATGTGCGTCACGGTCGATTGTTTACCATTGCCGGGACGAGTCGCTAACAGCGCGTCGATTATGGCGTGCTGAATGTCGATACGTCGGCCAAGAATTATTTGGTCAGCATGGGTATCTACGCAGTGAATAGAGCAGTTGTCTCAGCCATACCCAGCGATCACAAATATGGCGTTGACGATCTTATTGTTCGAGTAGATTACAAACGCCGAGGCAGGCTGGAGCCTTTGCCTGCGAGCTTGTCTTGTGTGCAATGAGTTTCATAAATGGTTTCTTGCTCGCGGGTCATGGCGTTCATCGGCACCTTGCGCCTCGCTGGCCGCTCGCCGCATTCCTTGAGGGGTGAAGACGATAGTAATTGGCCCACGCCCTGTCTTGGGCCATCGGCCAGTTTTGCCGGAAAGGGAAAAAAAATGTCAGCGGCGTGTGGTTCATAGTGCTGAACCAGAGGCCGCAAGTCTTCGTAATCTCCGACAATGCCAACACCGACCATCGAACCATCCCAGGGACCAAGCCAGAGATTCTGCCACCATTGCGGATCGGCCGAAACAGGCCCCGTATCACTCTGAGGCAGCGCGAGCAACTTCAATCGTTGCGCTTCCCAAGGATTAAGCTTCGCCAGCGGCGAGCCGCCGTCAGCGGCACACCTGCCTGGTGGGAGAGGCCTTCGATGCCGAGTCGCGAGGGTTGGGTCTTATAGTGAGCAACGGTCTATTTCTACCGGGCCTCATGCAGTTCCGATCAGTCGGCTTCTTCGCCTGCCGTCCAGCGGCAGCAAGGTGCGGAGGCTTATTGGCGCCTGCGCGGTGATTCGGAACCGGGCGGACTTGAAACCGGAGGTCATCGCACTATTCACGGACTCGCCTCCGGGACGGTGCGCCCGACAGGAATCATCGCGTCGCGACAGGCCTTCGGGAACTCTTTCATCGGCGTGTCGGCAGGCACCGAGGGGCAGAGCGTCTGCCGAGTGCGCCTGAGGGCGACCGCCGTTCGTGAATAATGCTCGCCCCAGTAGGCGCCCGCGGCCGTTCCTATCAGCGAGGAAACGAGCACCGTCAGGACGACTTGCCTTATGGGTGTTATCGCCTCCAAGGCTGAACTGCCGATCCTCAGGCTTTGCCTCATAGCACAAGCGGAGTCAAGGAACTTGTACTATGGCCTGTTAGCTGCTCCCGACTAAAGTCACGGGCGAGTCTCTAGGCTGAAAACTTGGTTCTGCGTCAGCAGGTGATCGTTTCAAGTCGCAAGTCCCGGACGCGGGTCCCCCGCGCCCGTCTGCGACATGTCTGCTCCTAATCTAAAAAGTGTCACCAATGTATTGAACGCTAACACGTGGTTGAAATTTTTGCGCTCCCCTCTATGATGGAGCCTGCGCGGCCTTACAATCGCCCCAACGGTTGCCGACTTCATATGAATGACTTCTGCAGACCTCAGAGTGTTCGCTGATGGCCCTTTTGATTTTCTTTGTTCAATCATCGTGCTGCAGCACATCGAGCCCGCGATACATCAAGCAATGCGTACGCGAGTTTGTCGTGTATTAAAGCTCGGAGGAGTAACCGCTCGCATAGAGGAGAGATTCTGGAAAGATGCTTAACCGGGAAAATTTGCCGCCGATCGTGGACGCCATCAATCAGGCAGGCGGTACCTATCATCAAATTGACTTGGGCGGTGGTTTGCTGGTCAAGGGCGAGTACGACATGACCAGGTATGTTGATTCTTACGGCATCCCAGCAGACCTCAGTGGCCGAACCGTTCTGGACATCGGGACCGCCTCAGGCTTCTTCGCTTTCGAGTGCGCTCGACGCGGGGCCTCTGTAACCGCGATTGACGTGTGGGACGGACGCCGATTCGACACTCTCAAAGAGGCGCTCGGTCTGCCCGCCCGGTACGTACAGAGGAGCATCTACGACCTAGATGCCACGTTTGGGCGATTCGATATCGTGATATGCACGTCCCTGTTGTTGCACTTGCCCGATATTCTGGGGGCTCTGCAGAAAATCTCGTTGGTTTGTGCTCACATGGCTATCGTCGCGACAGCATTCCTGGATGACGAGGCGTGTCGGAGTCGTCCTCATATCGAATTTGTCGGCGCCATCGGCAAGGGTGCCGACGGTTCCGAATACGGGAGCTACTGGTTGATGAGCCCCATGGCGCTACAACGCATGCTGGCAACGGTGGGTTTCTCCCGAGTTGAGGAAATATCAAGGTTCTCTCTCAGGTCGGAGCCTGGAAGAAATAACTACGACACTCCGCACATTGTCATGCATGGCTGGCGTTGACGCTGGGGCCTGCCGGGCATCGCAGCGGAACGATCCGGCCCGGCCGATGAGTTCAACGACTCCTGCGTTCGGGCCGGCTGCTGTGCATTCTGGCGCTGGTGAACAATATGCGTTCAATCGCCTCGAGTTTCATCGTCTCGGCCAGAACCGATGGTCTGAGCTGCGTGGCGATAGATTCGATCGCGCACGATCTGGCAACGCCGCCGCGACGGTCCGCTCCATCTCTCTCGCCGGCAGGCGCCTACCGCGTGTTGTCGAATCGGTCGTTTCTTTGATGAGGCTGATCAGGGTTCTTTACACGCGCGGTTGCATATCACATCATAGGCACGTTCGTGCAAAGCAGCGCCAACGGCCGCAAACATGGCTCCGGCAGTTGTATGGTCTTTAACGGCAGGAGACTGGAGCGCGCCGTGCAAGTGGGCACGCGGACCCGTGAGACAAAGGGGATCGCACCAGCTGCACCGAGGGTTTACCTGTTTCGCATCCCAAGTGAGTTCTGAGTTCCGCGGATCGTCATGAGCTTTATCTCCTATGCCCAGAACCACGAAGATGTGATGCTTTACCGCGCTCTGCGGGAAGTGAAAGGGGGGTTTTATATCGACGTCGGCGCACAGGATCCGGTAATCGATTCAGTGACCAAAGCTTTTTATGAACGCGGTTGGCGAGGCATCAACATCGAGCCCAATGAGGAATACTTCCGCAAGCTTCAGGACGACCGCCCGCATGACATCAATCTGCTGACCGCTGTCGGACGCGAGCCGGGCGCCATCTCCTTCTACGAAGTGGCGCACACAGGCCTATCCACCACGAGCGCCGTTTACGCGCGAGGTCATGCGGAGGCTGGTTATGAAGTGCATCTCCGTAATGTGGCCTGCACCACGTTAGACAAGATTTGCACTGATTGCGGCGTCGAGACAGTCCATTTTCTAAAAATCGATGTCGAAGGTTCCGAGCGGGCGGTGCTGGAAGGGTCCTCATTTGAGACGGTCCGCCCATGGATGGTGGTGGTTGAGGCCACCGAACCCAACTCGACTCGTGAGGTCTCCGCGGAATGGGAACACCTGCTTGTAGGACATCGTTACCAGTTCGTGTACTTCGACGGGCTGAACCGGTTTTACATTGCCGCGGAGCACGCAGATTTAGCGAGACATTTTTCGTGTCCGCCAAATCCATTCGATCAGTACGTGGGCTATCATCTTTGGTGGGCTCGTGGAAAGTTGGAGCTAGCGCAAGCCGCAGAGCGCGATGCGCAGGTTAACACTCTGAATCACGTGTTGGCCGAGGCGCAGAGCCTTCGAAACGACATCACTGAACGTGACAGGCAGATCGACAGCCTACGAAAAACCACCGCCGAGCGTGACCGGCAGCTTGGAGAGTACGTACGGCAGCTCGAAGACATTCGAAGCACGCTTGCCGAGCGTGACCGGCAGCTTGGAGGGCACGTACAGCAGCTCGAAGACATTCGAAGCACGCTTGCCGAGCGTGACCGCCAGCTTGGCGGACACCTACGGCAGCTCGAAGACATTCGAATCACGCTCGCCGAGCGTGACCGCCAGCTTGGCGGGCACGTACAGCAGCTCGAAGACATTCGAAGCACGCTTGCCGAGCGTGACCGGCAGATCACTACCTTGCGTGATGACCAGGATAGGCAGCAACGTGAACTCCTTGCACAAGTACACCAGCTGAGCGGCAGCTTGGCAGCAACCGAGCGCCGCCTGCGATCCATCCGTTCATCCGTCTCTTGGAAACTTACGAGCCCGCTGCGCGAAATCAGACGGGGAGCTGTCCGCATCGCGGCTCTTTTCGGCCGGCTTCCGGCGAAACAGCATGTCTCAAAAAACCCCAACGGGGAACAAGGCGTCTCAAATATCGCTGCCTCAGCGGTCGCCAACCCTGACGAAATTGCGGCGCAGCTCACGGAACCCGCCCGATCGCTTTACCATGCTCTACGCGAGACGCTGACTCACCGACCGTAAATGGTAAAGAATCCTATATGAGAGTCGTCCTGGACCTACAGGCGTTTCCGTCTCCCGCCGCACCGCATAAGCGCGTCGATCACTATGGAGCCTCACTGGCGCGCGCCATGATCAGGCATCCGGGCAATCATGATATCCACGTCGTCGTAAACCACCAGTGCGAGGATGCGATCGAGGAGTTGCACAACAAGTTTCCTGACCTGGTGCGAAGCGCTAATTTCCGGGTATGGCAACTTCCCTTTTCTGGTACCCTCGCGTCCAACGGTCATTGGCGCCGCAGCGTTTCCGAGCTTCTACGAGAGCAATGGTTTTTACGACTCAAGCCCGATGTAATTCTCTCCAGCTTATTGATCGGAACTGCCGATGTCAGGCCCGTTTCGAAACTACGACTGGCCAGTGTTCCAACGGCGACCACGCTACACGAACTCTTCCCCTCACTGAATCGCGATACGCCCGTCTCGGATCCGTCTGATTCCGATCCCTCGGTGCAGGCGCATTGGGCTCGTCGCACGGAGCAACTGCGCGAGACCGACCTCGTACTGACGGTCTCCGAATATTGCAGAAGCCAGCTATTGGATGCGCTGGATTTGCAGCCCGAACGTGTTGTCGTCATCCCGCGTGCTGCCGATGAGCGATTTCGGCGCTTCGCACTGCTAAGGGAGCAGGAGAGCGCTCTCCGGCTGCGCTTCGCGCTGAACCGCGACTTCGTCATGTCGGTTGGTGGCACCGCGTACCGAAAGAACGTCGAGGGACTGATCGAAGCGTATGCTCTCCTGCCGTTCGAACTGCGCAAAGATCATCAACTGGCACTAGTGGGCGGACTGGATGCCGACCAAAGCCGCCGGCTCCAGGGGCTTGCGCGGTCGAAGGGTCTGGCCGACGATGAGCTGATCGTGAGTGGGTATGTCAACGATGATGACCTGGCAAATCTCTATAGCATATGCAAGGTTTTTGTTTCTCCGTCTCTTCGCGAAGAGTTTCCTCTGCCACTATTGGAGGCGATGAGCTGCGGCGCGCCGGTCATCGGTTCGGACCGCTCCAGCATTCCCGAAGTCGTAGGTCTCCCCGAAGCCCTTTTTGATCCTCTATCCGCGAACTGCATAAGCAAGAAAATATACGAGGTACTTACCGATACCGAATTTCGAGCGAAGTTGAAAGCACATGGTCTGGCGCGGGCGCGCAAATTTTCTTCGCAGGAAAGTGCGCGTCGGGCACTCGAAGCGCTGGAGGCGCTCCACGGCTCTCGGCGGGAGACGCGAAAAACACATCCGCCGTCGGCCAGAAGCCGCCCACGATTGGCCTACGTGTCACCGTTGCCGCCGGAACGGTCTGGCATAGCTGATTACAGCGCAGAACTGCTGCCCGAGCTGACGAAATACTATGAAATTGAGCTTATTACGGATCTGGCCAAGATCACCGATCGATATCTCCAGGAAAGTTTTCGCCGCCAGCCGATCGCGGAATTCGAAAAATCGGCGCGCCGTTACGATCGAGTCCTATACCATATTGGCAACTCACCGTTTCATCGCCAGATGCCAGCCTTGCTCGAACGCTATCCGGGCACCGTTATGCTGCATGATTTCTTTCTGAGCCATTTGTTTTACTACCTCGAAAGAGTAGACGGCATGGCATTGTGGCGCAGCCTCTATGAATCTCACGGTTATCCTGGGTTGCTGACACGGGCGCGCAAAGGCGCCGAGGCCGCGGTCTGGACCTATCCATGCAATCTATCTGTGCTCTCGCGCGCGCAAGGGGTGATTGTTCATTCGGAGCACGCTAAACAATTGGCCTGTGAATGGTTTGGCATACCCGCCGAGAGCTGGGTAGTAATCCCACAGCTCAGGAGAATACCCAAGAGTGTAGGCAAAAAGGATGCGAGAAAAATTCTTGGTATCCCACCCAACACCTTCCTTGTCTGTTCTTTCGGATTTCTGGCGCCGACTAAACTCAATGAGTTGCTGTTCGAAAGTTGGATCGCATCCAGCCTAGCGAACCGCAAAGACTGCCATTTGGTGTTCGTCGGTGGTGACGGAGACGGTAAACCTTATCAAGTCGACGGTTCGTCGAACCGCATTCGAGTCACAGGGTACGTCGGCAAAGACGATTATGACCGCTATTTGTGTGCTGCCGATGTGGGTGTTCAGCTCCGAAGTGCGCTCTCCAGGGGAGAGACGCCGCGATCCGTTTTCGACTGCATGGCGCGTGGCTTGGCTACCATAGTGAATGCCCATCCGATCCTCGCGGATTTGCCAGCCGATTCGGTAATGATTCTTTCCGAAGGCTCGGGGATCGGCGAATTGGTGGGAGCACTCGAGAGACTCTACCGCGATCCGGAATATCGGACCGAGCTTGGCCGACGGGCGCAACAGTACGTTCGAGAGAAACTGGACCCTGCGCTAATCGCGCGGTCTTATGCTGACGCGGTGGAAAAGTTTGCCGCGGATCATCCGGTCGCGCTGACTAGCCGTTTGATCGTGGAAATTGCCGACCTTCCGGCCTCGCCGCCGCCGTCTGACGATGATTTGGGAAGGGTAGCATCCTGCATCGCTGAGAACAGCAGCCGCTGCGTTCTGCCACAACTGTTTGTAGATGTTACGGTGCTCTTGTCCTTAGGAGATTATCAGACCGGCATTCACCGAGTCACCCGCGCAATCCTGTCGCAACTTTTGGAAAACCCTCCTGCAGGGTACCGGGTGGAACCTGTTTTCCGGCCTTTTCGCCAAGCATATCGGTATGCGCGCACATTCGCGTGCAAATCCTTGGGATTGGAAATCGGGGATTTGGAAGATGCGCCCGTCATGGTGAACCCGGGAGACATATTTTTGGGTTTGGACTGGGATCCGGGAATAGATGATCCCGCGCGCAAATGGCTGCTTCATCATCGCCAACGCGGAATGAGGACCTTTTTCACAATCTATGATCTACTGCCACTACGGCGTGGCGACTGGTTCAAGCCAGAAATGGAACCGGTCTTTCGGGGCTGGCTTTTGGGAATATGTCAGGTTGCGGATGGCTTCGTCTGCATATCGCGCGGAGTAGCGGACGAGGTCTCGAGTTGGCTCGATACACACCAACCGGTCTCTTCTCGCGCTCTGGACATCGGCTATTTCCACCTGGGAAGTGACATAGAGGCAAGCTGGCCAAGCCGGGGACTGAGCTCTACGGAGCAGATGGTTCTGGATGATTTGAAAGGCCGCGAGGTACTGGTGATGATAGGCACAATCGAACCTCGCAAGGGCCATAATCAAGCCCTTTCCGCAATGGAACGGCTGTGGGCCGAGGGCGAGGACGTCAGCCTGCTGATTTGTGGCAAGCGGGGCTGGATGGTCGAGTGGATGGCGGAGCGCCTCCATTCTCATGCGGAACTGGGCCGGCGCCTTTTCTGGCTGGATCAGGCGGGTGATGAGGCGTTGCTGCGATTGTACTCAATCGCCTCCGGTATGTTGATGGCCTCCGAGGGAGAGGGTTTCGGTTTGCCACTGGTAGAAGCTGCGCGGCACGGCGTGCCTATTATCGCGCGCGACCTTCCCGTGTTTCGGGAAATCAGCGGTGAGCACGCCTTCTATTTTTCAGGCACGGATCCAGCTGACCTTGCGGATGCGCTTCGAACGTGGCTTAAGTTGTATCGGCGAGGCGAACACCCGAAATCGGACAAGCTACCCTGGCTGACCTGGGAAGAAAGCACGAAACAACTCTTGCAGGTCGTGCAGGAAGGAAAACTATACAAGCGTTGGCAGCCGGCACTAACACTACCCCTCGAAGAATTGGCTTCTCAAACCGCTGACGGGCGTTCGGCTGAACCAGAGCGGGACGCCGTGACCGATTTTGGAATTCGGGACGGATTCACGCCGACCGCCTCACTATCCTTGCGGCGGTAGAAATTACCTGAAAATCGCTCGCGCAAATGCCTGAAGGAATTTTGTGCCCTCTCCCGATATGGTGCGGTATCCCCATCTTTTGATTGAAGAGTCTTGCGAGCATCAATCCGCGCGCGTCTGCATAGCTACATACGAGATTCTCGGACCATCACAAAACGGCGGGATCGGTACGGCGTATTTCTCACTCGCCACCACACTAGCCTCGGCGGGCCACGATGTAACGATACTGTACCTTCCAAGTGAGCGTTCGGATCAGACCGCGATCGAACACTGGATAGCCCACTTTCGCACTCTTGGTATTCGATTCGTTGCGCTGCCACCTGCGCAGCGAACAATCAAAGTGCCACAATGCATGCTGACGGCTCGCGATGCATACACCTGGCTGCAGAAACAGGAATTCGACGTAATTCACTTCCCGGAACTGCAAGGGCACGGCTATTACTCCGTCCTTGCGAAACATCAGGGACTCGACTTCAGCCACACTACCTTATGCGTCGGCACTCACAGCCCGATCTCATGGATCCGGGAGCAGAACCACGAGGCACCGTACAGCCCCGACGAACTGGAAATGGATTTCATGGAGCGCCAATGCGTTGCCTTGGCGGACATAGTCTTAAGCCCTAGCCAGTACATGCTCCGCTGGATGCAGACCAGAGGCTGGTCGCTGCCCGCTGTGTGCTACGTACAGCAGAACATTGCCTTGCCCGAGTTGCAAACATTTGCAAGGCACGAGATCCGGCGCGTAAGTGAACAACGCGCACAAGAGCTGGTTTTCTTCGGCAAGCTCGAAGAGCGGAAGGGTATTGGCTTGTTCTGTGACGCTCTCGATCTCCTAGCGGATAGAAACCTTCGGGAGTTCAGCGTCACCTTTCTGGGAAAGAACGCGATGGTCTCGGGGCGTGACGCACTAAGCTACATCAAGGCGCGCGCAGAACGTTGGGCGTTTCCCTATCGCGCGCTCACGGATAGCAGCCGTGAAGCAGCGTTGCGGTTCCTTTCGAAAGGCGCCGGCCGGATTGCGATCATGCCATCACTGGAAGACAACCTTCCCAACACAGTGGTGGAGTGTCTGGCGTGGAGGATCCCGTTTCTCGCCAGCCGCACGGGAGGCATTCCCGAACTCATCGCCGATTCTGACGTCGAGCGGGTGACTTTTCCGCCCAACGCTTCCGAGCTAGCGGACACTCTCGGTCGGGCGTTGCGGGACGGAGTCCCTGTTGCGCGAGAGGCGATCGATCCGGAAGATAACAAGCGACGTTGGGTAAACTGGCACGCAGGTTTGGCCTCTCGCCCTATTCTCGACAAACATATTCAGGCGGAGATCAGCGCAAAATCTGCGACGCTGCTGGTTAGTGTCTGTTTGAACTATCGCGAAGGCGTGGCCTCGCTTCTCCAGGCCGTAGGGTCGCTGCGACGCCAGAACTGGCCCAACCTCGAGGTGATACTCTCGGATTGCAGCGAAGCTGGAGTGGGGGCACGGTCCGAACTGGACGGCTTGAGGAGTGAGTTCGAGTCGAGGGGATGGCGAATAATTCGCGAGGCGCAGTGCGATAAGGCGATAATACGAAGAACAAACGCCGTTGTCCATGCGCGCGGCGATTACGTCCTCTTCATGGACAGCGCGGATTGCGCAAGTCCTGATGCTGTGGCTACGTTCGTTGAGGTGGCCGAGCGTACCGGCGCCGATGTTCTTACCTGCTTTCTAGTTCTTTTCAGAGGCGTCGGAGACGACGAGACCCTGATAGGCCACTGCCCATTTCTTGGCGCTGCTGTCCTCTCGGGCGTCTTCCATAATCACTTCGGTTCGCGCTGCATCTTTGTCCGCAAGACTGGATTTTCCCGCCTGGCAAGTCGTTGCGGAGAGGCCCGGGGGGATTGCGCGGACTGGGAATTCCTCGCCCGGGCAGCATTGATTGGATTGCGGTTAGAAGTGGTACCGAGACCGCTCGTATCGTGTCGCGTCCCGGATAACTCGCGCTTGCACCTTGAGAATGAGCACCACGATCACTTTCCCGCCGTCAGGCCCTACGCGGAGGCAATGCCTCTTCTGCTTCGGGACTTACCGAACGCGGCGTTCACTACGAAAGTGCAATATGAACGACAGTACGGTTTGGCTAACAACCGCGGAGAGCTTCCATCGTTTCGCGACGAGGAATTGGCGGTGCTGCTGGTGAAACGGCTCGCGGCGCATGGCCAGGGCCGGATGGCTTCGCTGTTGCGCGCGTGGCTCGACTACTCTTCCGCGCGCTCCAACCTACCCGAGAGTCGCATTCAGAGAATACCGCCCATAGCGCGACAGTTGCTGAGAGGCCGCTACCATCGTTTCAGCCACGGGTTCGGGAGTGCGTTCCGCGACCTGCGAAAGCCACCACCGGTCTGGTTCCGCATAAAAAGCGGCTCGTAACAACCTTTGCGCAACAAATCGGGGAAGGTCTCCTTCGAATATTGCCGACAGTATAAGCCGCCCCTGGGTTTGAGCCTCGGGCGATCCCGATGCTTCGTCTGCGCGCCGGACCCCGACATCACGTTGTCGTCTAGTTTGCTCAGAAATCGATACTCGCTCCGCCAACGAGTCTGGGATGTCAACGTTCTTGGAGACGAGACCCCACAGCCGTTAAGGTGTCGCCGATGGAGTTGAGGCAATCAGCGGTGGCTCCGCTTTTATATATTCCGGCTCATTGGGTTGTTCGCAGGGCTCTATCTCTTTGTAGCCATTGTTCGCATACCAGCGCAAATTCGCGCTCGAGGGTTCGCTGGGTACGCACTTCAAGAACGTTTCAGGAATAAAGCCTCCGACTGGTGCTGGCCTGTAACGAGCCATAAAACCTTGGCAATGATATCCGCCAAAAATATCGCAGTAGGCAAAATTGCCGAAAAGAAAGAAATCAATCGAAGCATCGGCCAACTCTTTCTTCGTCTCGAGAAATGTCGGATCGGTCACATATACCAACTGTTCCGCCCCTCCGGCTATATCAGATTCATTTGCCGGACTGTCAGTTCGAATATCGCCAGGTCGCTTAAATCTATGCCTATAGCTAAGGTCTGATCCGCTTCGATCGATGTTAGTCTCGACATTTACCGCGAAGTGTCGGGCTACGCTTCGCCCGGAATTAAGAAAATGGAGAATAATTATCGGTTTATTATCTGTGGTAACCGAGCCGAAATCTGCGAAAAGTCCGTCGCCAGAACCGAATGTTACATAAGCTCGCTCGGTAGTCTGAAGCGCTTCAGCGGAATTGTCATTAGCCGCCAGCATTGCGTGCCACTGTCGATGGGCAATCGCACCATATGCCAAGACGCCGACGACAGTCAGAGCCTCAAGAAAAACCTTCCACCGATCTCGGCGTTGCTGTCGGCGTTTGTAGGCGCGAGCATCATCTTCTATGCCCTTTGGATAGCGAATTTCGACGATAGGGAGTGGCTCGGCTTCTTGCTGGGGATTGTCGGGATTGGGACCGGCTCTGGCATGTTCTGTTACGGATTGAACATCATCCTTCTTTGGAATGTCGGGAGCGTCTGATAGTCTCCAGTCGATCTCCGATTTTGTCATCGCTTTTTCCCTTCTTTGGTCGTTCCGGTTCTAACGGTCAGCTCCCTTGCGCTCCACGCGGGTGCGCCTTCGCTCGTAGCTAGGGGTTCGTAGGAACGGGCTACATCGAGTGCCATCATACCCTCGACCGCACTAGCCAGTCCGGAAAGTTCCTCTTGCACCAGTCGCGCGCCTGCCGCTCGCTCTGCCACTCGGCCGCCGCCCCTTGTCGTAAATATCAGCCTGGAGTTTGCCGCGGAGAACTGCGACAGAATCCGCACCAACCTAGCATCGATGAGGCATAGGTGAAACGCCGGCGTCCAACCCGTCCTTCTGCGCTCGCAGCGGTGGACGATTTTGATATACCGCTCATACATCGCCGGCTCTGATCATCCGCGCCGCGGCAGCGTTCAAGAGCAGTTGTGCGCAGGCCGATAGCCGGCGCGCTCTGCGGCCTGCGGGTTGCCAATGGAACTTGATTATCGCGCGAGATACTCGAGTAGTATGGGCATCCCGGCCGCTCGAAAATATGGGTCCTGGCGTTCCCCACCACGGGCGCCTTGTCGGCGCACTGCTTATGCGACAGTCGGCCGGTGGCCCAGCGCAGCACTGCGCCGTTGGTGGGACTCGGTCCCGCCGGTCGCCGTCTGCCTCCTCATTACCTCCAGGCCCGCCCGTGTGTGTCGGCTCCCTGGGTCGCGTAGTGAAAGACCGCGTGGATCCCGCCGACGTTCTTGCTCTCGAAGTCAAGCAGTTCGCATCGACGTGCTTCAGATCTCGTCCCACGGCTTATCGGTCAAACGGCTGAGGCCCAAAGCAGGAAAGCTATTGGAACTGCGGGATCATGCGCAGCTCGCCCGCCTCTTGATGGAGGATCCAGAGGCTGACCGCTACGAAATGGGCGCGAGGCTGTTCGATGAGTTAGCCGCACTCCGTGAGCTGCACGAACGAGAGGAGCTGACAAAGCCAGAGATGCACTTGAGGAGAAAGACCGGCAAAAGGACCAGTTCATCGCCATCCTGGCGCATGAGCTGCGTAATCCGCTGACCGCGATCCGCGCAGCGGCCGATGCCCTGGGTCTGATGAAGCTAGAGGATCCCAGGGTTGAGCGTCTTCGCGAGCGGCTGGACCGACAATCTATGCTCATGACGCGCATGCTCGACGATCTTCTCGATGTCGCCCGCCTCGGCTCGCCTCTATGGAACATCTCAGCGTAATCGCTGAAGCAATGACGCAGCGGTTAGACGAGACGCTCAGAGCATAGGATCAGCGCGTTCTGGCCGTTGAGCGTCGAACGCCGCCGCGCTGACCTACCCCGTCGAGCCCGCAGTGCCGCGAAGGCCAGCAACGCGAAGGGTGAAGCCCTCAACGCGCCCCGTTGACCCGTTCTCCCGGCTCCGGCAGGCCATCACACCCACCGACGACAAGGCCCAGGGACGACCCTATCGTCAGACAGACGTGTGTGAGACCCACGCGCGCGAGTTGTGCGCAGAGCCGAGAGTGATCGACCTCAGGCGCCGTCCCGAATAGTTGCACCTGGGCCCGCTCAAAGTGTTGCGGCGGCGCAACTGCGAATCGGCATTCAGCTGTCATAGCTAAGTTCTGCGACTGAAAGAATTTATTAACTTTCGCTTGCGCTTTGGCACGTTGAATGCGTTCGGCAGTATGTAAGCTGGTAGAAACGATATGACAATCGAGACCCGAATTCGCGCCGCAATCGACCGCGTACGCGAGCAGTCGTCGAGCATACCCGACATAGACCAACTGTTTGTCTCGCTGAAAAGCGGCTTCCCGGAGATAGGGATCGTCAATGACGACCCGGAGGGCGAACACGCCTGCATCGCGCTCATGCTCTTGACACTGAAGATGCTGATGCCGGAATGCAAAACCATTATGGAGACGTTCGCCAAAAAGCGAAACTCCAAGACCGCAAATACAGCGACCAAAGCGGCGCGAGTAATTTCACTACACCGGGCGGTAGACGGAACCTGGAACCACAGGTTGTTTGATGAACAACAGAAGCGCGCGGCCGAGTTGATCACCCTGTACGAGGAATCTGTCGCACCCACGAAGGATGAAGATCAATTTCTCGTGCGAACCGGCTTGGCGACGCGGGCCGACTTTATCGAGGCGCTGGCTTGCGAGTCCGATTCGTCGTGCGTCGCCGATTTGAAACTTTGGCTGGATCGGCTGGAGCCGCATTGGCGCAACCAGCCGAAAATGACCTTCGTCGAGGCGCAAGCGTTGTGGGAAACAGACCAGCGCCAAGCCTGATGGATGGGTCTGCGATGGCGGGTGATGCACACCCGGTGCGATCAGCACGGACTGACATTCGGAAGATCCAGACGGATATCGCGTAGTACTTCAGCACGCAGCCTGGGAGCGTTGAAGGTGCCGAGCCGGTTTCAAAACTCAAAGCATTCGCTACAGGACATGACCCGGCCGTAGCCGAGCTCGTCGCCCCAGCTTCCGTCTTTGTCGTGGTGGGAGAGACTGCGTGGCGGATGACCCAGTCTGTCGCGAACTATTCTCCTGGAAATTAAGTTTGGCTACTGGTTAGAAATCGTCGTCAACCAAAAATCGGTTGACACTATATGGCGGTTGACAACGCCCAATTTCCAGAATGGCCGGAACCAACTAACTCTATCGAAATATTAGCTAAACTTATAGATATTCTGCGATCTCTCCATTTCGACAGTATTCTGTGCCGCACGCCGAACAATCTCAGCCTTTGTGCACTGGCCTTCCCTTCCTGAAATTGCGCTGTTCGAAACGCCAGCGACACTGACGAGAACAATACGTGGCTTGATAGGCGTTGGAGACGAAAAGCTGGCCACATGGACACTGTAGCGCCCGTCCTTGTGAAAGGTCCTCCAGCAGCATCGTCGAGAGCGACGCCAGCAAGGAGTTGCCTACCCAGTTCAGTCCGAGGCGTCGGCGCTTACCAATCGGAACACCGAGTCCCGTTGGCGCGACCAGCGCGTTGATCGCGATGGGCAGGCCGCCAGTTCCTGCCGCGTGCAAAGCGCGAAGTTTTGGGCTTCTTTGTAGCCGAATCGCTGTGAGCACTTCTCGGAGAGCGCGTGCGCCGGAGAGAAAGTCCTGGAGCGGCTCGGCATAGATCTTCCAGAATGAATCGGTGAGCGGCTCTGGGTAGGAGAACGTGCTCCTCTCAGCGACGGGTACGTCAGGAAAGAACCGCGTCCACGTGTTAGAAAGTGGCTCTACCGTCAGCCCAACTCCGCGAAGCGACTGCACGATAGCACTCGGCTGCAGAATTGGCGCAATCGGGTTGCGCTGCTCCCGCTCGACGGCGATCCAGCCAATGCCGATCCTAACGTACTGAATTTGAACGCCATCTCGAAGTGGAAAGACCGCCTGCAGCACGCGGTGCGGCAAGATTCCTAGCGAGCCATACTGCGAGCACCAATCCAGGACTTTTTGTTCGCTGTCCACCGTAAGCGGGGCCGCAAGCATGTCGACCTGAGCGGGCGTAAAGGGCGGCGAGCCATCGGCGTCCTTCCGATATTCGAGCTTACTGAGCATATCGAGCAGCGCTCGATAAGGCGTCGTGCCTCGCACGCCCTGGTCTGAGCGCCGGCCAACAGGTCGCGTGTTGAGCCACAGTTTCCAAGGATCGTAAACGCGAAGCCGTGCGCCCGACGTTGGTCGGATATAGCCGTCGCGAAGTTCGTAGCGACTCCACCGCCACCAGCGGCCCGCAGCCAAGTTACGACTTTTCGACCTCGATTCTGTCATTGCATTGTCTGGTAATTGCATTGACACGAATTATCGCATTCGATCGAACAGAGCGCAAATAACCCGCTCGCATTAAGAATCATTGGCCGACTATCGGAGGTAGCAGATGGAGGAGCCTTTACGACTTGAATGGTGGGACCCAGAGGAGCTGGGAGAGAACCCGAGAAACTGGAGACGGCATCCGAACGCGCAGAAGGTCGCGATGCGTGAAGTAATAGCGGAGGTCGGTTGGGCTGGGGCGGCCCTCTACAACAAAACCACTGGACGCCTCATCGACGGACACTTGCGCAAGAAGGTTGTGAAGAAGGGACAGAAAATCCCGGTTCTGGTGGGCTCGTGGACTGAGGAGCAGGAGGCCAAAATCCTACTCACCCTTGATCCCATCGCCGCTATGGCGACGGCGGACAGGGGCGCCATCGACGAACTGATTGCCTCTGTCAAATTCGAAAGTTCAACGCTCAACTCAATACTGGAAACGCTGGCCGGTGACGCCTCCTGGCAGAACATTGGTTTCGATGAGCTTAAAGATCCACCAGATCATCTCGAGCGGGCGGATGAGCTCAGAAAAAAGTGGAACACCGCCGAAGGGCAACTTTGGGAAGCCGGGCCACATCACGTTATCTGCGGCGACAGTACGAACGAGGCAGTGGTAGCGCGCCTCTGGCGCGACTCGGATCAACGTTTTCGAATGCTGTGGACGGATCCTCCATATGGCGTGAACTATGCCGAGAAAACCGTTTGGATGGAGAAACACGGAGCCCAGAAAAAGCGTAAGGCGATCAAGAACGATTCGTTGACGCCAAACGAAATCCGAAAGCTCTTCGGGACCGCGTTGAGAGTGGCGATAGGTCACGCCGAGCCGGGAGCAACGATCTACTCGACGGTGCCATCTGGGAGCATGCTTCCTTTTTTCATCGGGGGCTTGGAGGATGGCGGCTTTACTTTCAAGCACTCGCTGGTCTGGCTGAAAAACTCGATGGTGCTGGGTCGCAGCGATTATAGCTATAGGCATGAAACCCTTTTGTATGGCTGGATCGAGAACCACGCACATTATTTTGTCCATGATCACACCCAGGATTCCGTGTTCGAGGTCAGACGGCCAACGGTCAGCAATCTGCACCCGACCACGAAGCCGGTCGAACTGATCGCGCGCATGGTCGTGAACAGCAGCCGGCCAGGCGAACTCGTTTATGATCCTTTTTGCGGATCAGGATCCGTTTTGCTCTCGGCGCATCAGCTCGAGCGCGTTGGCTACGGCGTTGAGATTGACCCCGGATACGTTGCGGTGAGTCTGGAACGCCTCGCTGCACTGGGGCTGAAGCCGCAACTGGTTTCAAAATGAGAAGACGAAACGAAGACGGCACCTTTCGCGGAACGCGCAAGGCCTTGAAGGTCAGCGAACGAGTGCGGATCGCCCGCTGGGTCGAGGCCGAGACCCTGCGGCTCAAACGGCTGGGCCTGAGCTTCGACGCCATCGCGGAGCAGATCACTAAGGTCGGGCGCGGCGAAGCGCGGGCCACAGTCACGATGCCGGCCGAGATCACCTTCCCACCCGACTACCACATCAGCCGGCAGGCGTGCTGCAAGGCCTTTCGCAAAGCGATCACGCGCGAGCCGAGCCTCCGGGCGGAAGAGATGCGTGTAGTCGATACCGGCCGTTGTGAAGACATGTACCTGTCGTTGCAGCCTGGGATGCGCGAAGGTGACCCGCGCAGCGTCGAAGCCGGCGTCAAAGTCTTGGCGCATAAGGCCGAGCTCAACGGCTACACGGCGCCGGCGCGCGTCGAGATGGCCGGCGGCACGCGGGTTAACGTGCTCGTCCAGCAGCAAGCGACGGCCCACGCTCAGGAGCATGCCGACCTGAATCGCTTGACGCTGGAGGAGCTACGCGAGTACCGACGGCTCGAGGCCAAGGCGCTTGGCGCGCCGGACGTGATCGAAATCGAGTCGGTGAAGATGCCAGAGGCGCCCGACGAGGCTGCAGGAGCCGTCAATCCCAAAACCGATAAATCTAATGGAGAATGACAGTGGCTAGTCGAATTGATCTGCTCGACCGGGTGCTTGCCGAGCGCTCGTTCGCCGACTTCGTGCGTCAGGCCTGGTTTGTGCTCGAGCCCAAAACCCTCTTTCTGAGCAACTGGCATATTGACCTGTTGGCCGAGTATCTGGAGGCGATCGCCAACGGCGACATACTCCGACTCATCATCAACGAACCGCCGCGGTCAGGCAAAAGCCTGCTGGCAACGATCTTTCTGCCCTGCTGGGTCTGGCTGCGCAACGCGGCGGAGCGGTTCATGTTCGCCAGCTATAGCTCGATTCTCTCGACCAAGCATTCGGTCGACCGACGCGCACTGATTCAAAGCCTCTGGTACCAGAGCCAGTGGAGCGGCGTCGTGAAGCTCGCGGGCGATTCGAACTTGAAGACCGAATTCGGCAACACACAGCGCGGGCATATGATCGCCACCAGCGTCGGCGCAAGCGCGACCGGGCGCGGTGGCAACTTCCTGCTGGCCGATGATTTGATCAATCCGCAGCAGGCCAATTCTGACGTTGAGCGCGAGGGCGCAATCAGGTGGTTCGATGAAACCTTTTCCACCCGACTGGATGATAAGCGCGCCGGTCGCATAGTCGTCATCGAGCAAAGAACGCACGAAGCAGATCTGACCGGGCACTTACTGGCGCAGGGCGGCTGGACCCACGTATCACTGCCCGCCATCGCTGAACGGCGCACCGTGATCAAATTTCCCCGCTCCCGCCGCGAAATCGTCCGCGAGGAGGGTGATGTGCTATGGCCCTCGCGCGAAGGCCATGCTGAGCTCGAAGCGGCCAAGGCCAGCCTCGGCTCCTACGCCTTCGCGGCGCAGTATCTGCAAGCGCCGGTTAGCCGCGAAGGAAATCTAATCAAAGGGGAATGGCTGACCGCGACCTATCGCGCTGGCGCGCTACCACCCAAGTTCGACTCGGTAGTGCTGTCGGTCGATGGCGCTTTCAAAACCGGAAGCTCGAACGACTACTCCGCGATCGTAGTTATCGGCACTCTGCGCAGTGCGCGCGGCGGATATGCGCCCGGCCATTATTTGCTCGACGCCTGGCGCGGCAAGGTGGAGTTCGCTGATCTAAAGCGCCGCGTGGTCGAACTGCACGAGATATGGCATCCCCATGCCGTCTTGATCGAGGATGCGGCATCGGGCCAGAGCCTGATTCAAGAGTTGCGCGCCGGCACCACACTGCCGCTGAAGCCAATTAAAGCGGACCGCGACAAATACTCGCGCGTAGCTGCCGTCTGCCCCATGCTCGAAGCGCGCAGGTTGATGCTGCCCGAGGTCGCTTGGTGGCGAGATGACTTCGTGGCGGAGCTCACTGCTTTTCCCGCCGGTGCGCACGACGACTGGGTCGATGCACTGGCACAGGCGCTCAACTACCTGCGCGCGCCTGCCTCGGCCAACGCGCTGAATTTTATTAAGCTCCAGGTGGCGTCGGGCTGGGCTCGTGAGGGGTTGTCTGTCGACGTGGCCGCAGCCAGAGCGGGGTTCTCCGCCGCCGAGCTGCAACATTTTCTGGACCTGCAGGATCGCCCTCTCGAAGAAAATCCCTGGTTTGCCAAGGAAGCTGCCGCGAAGCCCGCGCAACGGAGTGTCGCGCCGTTGGTCGCAGGACACGCCGACAGGCACTATATCGACGTCAACCCCGACGACTATCGCTTGCGGATTCGTAACGACCTACTGGCTTATGCCGCTACCCATGCTGACAAAGCTGGTATTACTCACGATCTTGTCGCTGTGCTCGACGCCCGGTTCGGCCTCGACAAGCAACGCTCTTGACCGAAAGTTAGGGCGTGTGGCTACTAAAAACTCCGAATGCCAAGAAAAGTCTAGAGTTTTGTGACGGGCCGCCGTAGTCTCGCCGGCATGCTTAAGGTCGTGCGTTCCATCGTCTCGGTTCTCGCCCGCCGATTCCGCAATCGCGGGGTTCTGGAACTGGAGAACCTCGCCTTGCGGCATCAGCTGCACGTTCTACGTCGCCAGCGGCCGGGTCGGCCCCGGCTGTTGACGATCGACCGCCTGCTGTGGGTCTGCCTCTACCGGATATGGCCGCGCTGTCTGCACGCGATGGTGTTGGTCAAGCCGGCAACGGTCGTCCAATGGCACCGTCAGGGCTTTCGCCTCTTTTGGCGCTGGCGTTCGAGGTCTGGACGGCCGTCAGTGGATCGCGAGACTCGTGATCTGGTTCGGCAGATAAGCAGCGCCAACCCGCTCTGGGGCGCGCCTCGAATCCACGGCGAGCTGCTCAAGCTCGGCATCGAGATCAGCCAAGCGACAGTTGCCAAGTACATGGTGCGAAGACGAGGAAGGCCTTCGCCTACCTGGCGTAGCTTCCTGCGCAATCAGGCCCAAGGTATCGCCGCCATCGATATGTTTGTCGTAGCCTGCGCGTCGTTTCGGCTGCTCTACGTTGCGGTCATCCTCGGCCACGATCGCAGGACAATCATGCATACGGCCATCAGCGAGCATCCCACCGCGGCTTGGTTGTCGCGCCAGATAACCGAGGCGTTCCCATGGGACACTGCTCCGCGTTATTTGCTACGCGATCGTGACGCGTCGTACGGCGCCGAGTTCTGCAACCGGGTCGAGGCAATGGGGATCACGGAAGTCGTCACGGCACCACGATCACCCTGGCAGAACGCATACGTCGAACGCGTGATCGGTTCGATTCGCCGCGAATGTCTCGACCACATCGTGATCTTCAACGAGCGCCATCTGCGCCGCGTCCTCTCCTCGTACGTCGACTATTACCAACGCACCCGTACTCATCTTTCGCTCGACAAGGATTGCCCCGACCCACGCCCGATCATGCCACGCAAGTTCGGAAGAGCCGTCGCGATCCCGCAAGTCGCCAGTTTGCATTACCGCTACGAACGTCTCGCCGCCTGATTCGTCACCGACTCCTACTCACCAATAGTTAGGCAGCGGCCCGTAAACCGTCGTCTGAAGATCTATCTATTGGGGGTTTTTCGATCTCGATCAGAGAATCGGCCGCTTGTGGTTTAGATCGCTGCCCGTCTCACTTACGCGGTCAATTCGATAGCAATTCGTGGCCGCTCAATGTCCGGCTCAGATGGAATTCCTAGCAGGGACACCGGGCTCTCCGCTGAACCTTGAGCGCACCATTGAGCTCAAACGGCTCGAGCTTCCACTGGATAAGGCGGTCGAAGCGGCTACGCACATGCGCCAGGAGATACTCGAAGCCGCGTTGACAGAGAAGAATTCCGCCACCGCGCTGAAACTCGCGGAGATGGAGTACCTGCCGGACTACACAGTCGGATATGAGTTCGACTACATCCTGCAACCCGGCGCGCGGCCGCTTCCGGGTGTGACCCAGGGCCATACGTTTTCAGCTGGATTCAACCTCCCGATATTTTTCTGGATCCATCAGCGTGAGGACGTTAAAGCAGCGCAGCACTCGTTGCAGGCCGCTCGTTACGGCGTGAATTCGGTCCTCAGCCAGACCGAAGCAATAGTCACTCAGTTCTATCAGTCCGCGCAATTCGCTTACAAGTCGGCGCAACAATATAGAGGATCGCTGATCCCGCTGGCCGATAAGGATTTCAAAGTGGCATTGGTCGCCTACCAGACGGGCAAGGTCGACTTCCTTACTTTGTCCTCCGCCTTGCAGAGCGGTTACGCCGCTCGCATCACCTACCTTCAGAATGCAAATCAGTTCCTCGCCGGTGAAGTGGCGTTGGAGCAGGCGATGGGAACCTCGTTACCAAGATGAATCACATGATGATAGCCGCGATCGCTGCCGCGAAGAGAGCTTATGTCACAGCCCTGGCGAGCCTGGTCATCGCATCGCCGGCGCTGAGCGTGCTCGGCGGATGCGACAGCCCGCCATCAAGTCCGGCCGTTACCGAGACGGTGCTACCAGACGTCCCAATCCTGGTTCGTCAAGCAGACGGCCGGGAACTGATGACGCGCGTGTCCCGAGCCCAGGAGAGATCGATCGGCATCGTAAAGGAGGTGCCGCTGCCTGGCATCCTGGAAGCGGTAGGCCAGGTTACGTTCGACGATCGGTTGGTCTCGACAATCATCTCACGAGTCACCGGGCGGATCGAGGAACTCCGTGCCTCGCAGTGGGACACCGTGCGGCGCGGTGAGCCCGTGATGTCGCTCTACAGCCCTGACTTCATGACCGCCCAGGCGGAGTACCTGGAGGCGAACAACAGCCCGGGCCAAAGCGGCGGCGCAGGCCCGCAGGCCGGCGCCTTTGGCATGCCCGCGGGCGGCTTTGGCATGACGGCGAATCTGAAAGCCGCGGCGATGCGCAAGCTCGAGCTGCTGGGCTTCTCACCGGCCGATATCGTCGCGATCCGGACGCCCAGCGCGTCGGTTTGGATGCGCGCGCCGATCGGCGGAATCATCGTGAGCAAGAACGCGATACGTGGCCAGCAGGTCAATCCCGGCGATCAGCTCTTTTCTCTGGCCACGCTGGAACGGGTATGGATCACGGCCGATATCTACGAAGACGACCTCGCCCGGGTGAAGGCCGGCCAGAGCCTGGAAGCGGTGACCGCCGCCTATCCGGCCCAGGTCTTTAAGGGCGCGATTCAGAAAATCAGCCCCAGCCTCGATCCAAATACTCACACCCTGCACCTGCGCTGTCAGGTCGCAAACCCGGGATCGCGGCTCAAGCCGCAGATGCTGGCCCGCGTGCGTATCGTAACCAGCCCCGGTCTCGCGCTGGTGGTTCCCGAGGCAGCGTTGGTTTTCGATGACAACGCCTACTACGCGTTCATCGTGGCCGGCGCCGACAGCGTCGAGCGGCGGCGAGTCGAAGTGGCCGATTGGAATGAGCACGGATACGCCCGCGTCCTGCGCGGGATCAAACCGGGCGACAAATTCTTGACCACGCAGTCGCTGCGGATGAACGCGCTGTGGCACACGGCGCATGGTGAAACCTCCTAGGAGCGGGCGATGATCAAAGTCTTGATGGACCTAGCGCTCGGCGAGCGCGTCGTCATTGTCTGCGCGGCCCTGCTGCTCGCAGTCGCCGGCCTCTATTCCTTTCGCGAACTGGATATCGAAGCCTACCCCGACCCCGTGCAGCCACGCGTTGAGATAATCACGCAGCCGTCTGGGCTGAGCGCCGAAGAAGTCGAGAAGATCGCCACCATACCGCTCGAAGTCGGACTGGCGGGTATACGCAATCTGGAGGCGATGCGGACGATATCTCTCTTTGGCCTATCTGACATCAAACTATATTTCAACTGGGACAGCGATTACTATTGGGATCGCGTTGAGACTATCAATCGGCTGGGCCTGGTTACCCTGCCGCAGAATCTCGTGCCCTCTATATCGCCCGACAACCCGATCGGAGAGATCTATCGTTATACCGTACAAAGCCCGGACCATAACCTGCTTGAGGAAAAAGAGCTCGAAGACTGGGTGCTCGAAAAGCAGCTCAAGACGGTGCAGGGAGTTGAAGATGTGTCGGGCTTCGGCGGCTTGACCAAACAGTACCACGTGGATGTGGATGCAGCGAAGCTCAATCACTACCAGTTGTCGCTTTCTACGCTGACCCAGGCGATTGCGAACGCCAACATCAACGTCGGCGGCAACTATGTCGAGGTTGGCCAGCAGGCATTCGACGTCCGCGGAATCGGCTTCATCACCACCATGGATGACATTCGCAATATCGTTCTGAGTAGCGGCAACGCCACGCTCAATAGCAGCATCGCCATACCGGCCCGCGTGCGCGATGTAGCGGACGTTTCGCTCGGCTACGCCCCACGTCTGGGGATTGTCGGCATGAACGACCGGGACGAAGTCGTTGAGGGTATCGTCCTGATGCGCAAATACGGCGATACGCTGAAAACGCTCGAAGGTGTGGAAGCCAAGGTGCGGGAGCTGAACGCTTCCGGCATCATGCCGCACGGCTATAAGGCAGTGCCCTACTACGACCGGACCGCGTTGGTCGACACCACGCTGCGTACGGTGTTCGAGAACCTGGGACTTGGAATGCTCCTGGTCTTTCTCGTGCTGATCTTTTTCCTCGGCAACCTCCGCACCGCCCTTATCGCCGCACTGAACATCCCGCTGGCGATGTGCGGAGCGTTCATCCTGCTGTATCTGACTGGAATACCGGCGAATCTGCTCTCGCTCGGCGCGGTCGACTTCGGCATCATAATCGATTCCACCGTCATCGTGATCGAGAACATTTATCGGCATCTCACCACCGATAGCGCGCCTGGCGAGAATGAATTGCGATGTATACGCCGTGCCTCGCTCGAGGTCGGCGGGCCGATGTTCTACTCGACGCTGATCTTTCTGATTGCTTTTCTGCCGCTGTTCACGATGCGTGGAGTCGAGGGCGTGATTTTCTCCCCCATGTCACATACCTACGCATTTGCGCTGACCACCGCGATTGTGCTGGCCGTAATGCTGACGCCGGTGCTCAGTTCATTTTTGCTCCGCAAGGGGATGAAGGAAACCCACAATATAGTCTGGGAAGCGCTTCATCGGTTCTACCACAATCTCTTCATCAGGATTTTACGATGGCCTTATCTGACGCTGGCCGTAATCCTCCTGGTGATGGCCGCCGGGCTGTCGTTGTTTTCACATCTGGGCGGCGAATTCCTGCCCAAGCTGGAAGAGGGGAACATCTGGGCGCGAGCGACGCTGCCGCTCACCACTTCGCTCTCTCATGCAAATGACCTGGCGCGGGGCGCGCGCGAGGTATTCAGATCGTTTCCCGAGGTGACCGACGTCGTCTCGCAGACCGGCCGTCCCGACGATGGGACCGACGCGACCGGGTTTTTCAACATCGAATTTTCCGTAGATCTGAAGGCGAAGTCCGAGTGGCGTTCAGGCCTTACCAAGCAGAAGTTGACCGCCGAGATCGATGATCGGCTCAAGCATGAATTTCCGGAGGCAAGTTTTGGCTATTCGCAAAATATCGAGGACAACATCGAGGAAGCGCTCTCGGGCGTTAAGGGAGTCAACGCGATCAAGGTCTATGGTCCCGACCTCGCACTTGATGAGCGGATCGCCAACAAAACCCGCGAAGTAATCAATGGCGTGCGCGGGATTGCTGACGTTGCGGTCTATCGCGCCATGGGACAGCCCAACCTGCTCATCAAACCAGACCGGCAGGTATGTTCGCGTTATGGACTAAACGTCGGCGACGTCGCCGCCGTCGTGCAGGCCGCGATCGGTGGTCAGGCGGTGACGCAGGTCCTTGAAGGAGACCGGCGCTTCGACCTGGTGCTTCGCTGGCAGCCCAAATACCGGCAGAGCTCCGAGGCGATACGTCAAATTCAAATCGCCCAGCCGGGCGGCGGTTACGTTCCGCTCGGCCAGGTCGCCGATATAGGTACGGCGGAGGGCGCCTCGTTCATTTATCGGGAAGGCCTCCGTCGCTACGTCCCGATCAGATTCAGCGTGCGCGGCCGCGACATGCAAAGCGCCATCGACGACGCCAAGGGCGCGGTCGCCCGGCAGGTCAAGCTTCCCGAAGGGGTTTCGCTGGATTGGGTCGGCGAGTACAGCGAACTCCAGCAAGCCAATCGCCGCCTGGAGATTGTTATTCCGTTCGCGCTGCTCCTGATCATGGCGGTTCTCTACGCCGCGACCTTGTCGTTCATCAATACGCTCATCTTGATGGCCCAGGTGCCGCTGGCTTGTCTGGGCGGTGTGCTCGCACTGGTGGTCACCGGCACGCCGTTCAGCGTCTCTGCCGCGGTCGGCTTCATCTCGATTTTCGCGATCGCAATCATGGACGGCATTCTGTTGAACTTTTACATCCATCAACTGTGGAAGGAGGGACATTCCGTCGTCGATTCAATCGTGATGGGCGCCGACCGGCGTTTCCGCGCACTGATGATGACCGCGCTGGTCGACGGATTAGGACTGCTGCCAGCGGCGCTGTCAACGCGAATTGGAGCGCAGACTCAGCGGCCGCTGGCGATCGTCGTGATCGGAGGTGCGATATCCATCGCGTTACTCACACGGGTTTTTCAGCCCACGCTCGTCTACCTGCTGCATCGGCAACTGGGTCTAACGGACGAAGGGCGGCCGCTTTTCCAAGGGTCCACCACAGAGATGGAACCCGGTTGATTGGAGACCACAGCTCGCGATGTCAGTAGATTTCTAGTATGCGACGTGTTTGCCCAGGGCAATCGGGGCCTCAGCGAAAGTTGCGGCCGCCTTCTTTTTTCGGCGGCGCCGGCCTATATGAATGCATGGCGGCGGATCAAAATGGACACAGTGAAAGAGTGAAGGAGTTGGTGCGCCAGCATTGGAACCGACGGGCCGCCGACTTCGATCTGGAGGCGAGCCACGGCCTGCTCACCGATGCGCAGGCGCACGCCTGGCGCCGGCTGATTTCCGATCTGGCGGGCGCAGTGGCGCTCGACGTGCTCGACATCGGCTGCGGCACCGGCTTTCTCTCCCTGCTCTTCGCCGCCGAGCGCCATCGCGTGACCGGTGTCGACATGGCGCCCACGATGCTGGCCCGCGCGCGCGACAAAGCCAAGGCGCAGGGGCTCGTCATCCGTTTTGTCGAGGCTGACGCCGAGACGCTTGACCTGGCTGCTGCAAGCCAGGACCTGATCGTCGAGCGCCACGTGATCTGGACGCTGCCCCATCCTGAGACCGCGCTCGACACTTGGCGCCGGCTGCTGCGGCCGGGCGGACGGCTGCTGATGATCGAAGGCCACTGGGGCCCGGCCGAGCGCCGCGACGAATACAATCGGATTTACGATTGCCTGCCGCTGTTCGGCGGGCGGCCCGAGGCCGAGATGGCCGCGCTGGTGCGCGCGCACGGCTTTGCTTCGGTCGGCGTGGAGCCGCTGATGGACCCCGAACTGTGGACCGAGCCGCCCGGCCATCCACGCTACCTTGTAACCGCATGCGCGTGACGTCCGCCGGCGACAGATCGTAAATGCTATCGACGAAAGACCTGCCCCACGGGACGTTGTTGAAGAGCATCAACCTATTGGGCGAGGCTCATTGAGCGTTGGCCCGAAGATTCTTTGGTGGCTACATCGCCAAAGATTCGCCGTTGAGAAGCGATGGACGCTCGTCAAGATCAATTCGCGAAGGGAACTGAGTCACTGCCGAACGGGGAAAGCGTCGAATTTACCGCGAGCAACGGCCGGCCAGCACTATCTCCGGTTCGCTTTCGTACCCAAACAGGGCCGCATTGATCAACAAAGGTCATCTTGCGTATCGAACAAATAACTGATCACCCGAGTCGACCGTTGCTCGTTATCGATGGCGACTCGTTTGCGCATCGCGCCTATCACGGACTCCCCAAGTCGATCCGCCGGCGCGGCAATAGAGGCGGAGGCGCAATTGTCGGCTTCGCAAACTTTCTGCTGCGACTATATGAGAGCGAGCAACCGCGGGCTGTGCTGGTCGGCTGGGATACACTGGATGTGCCGACCTACCGTCACCGTGCGTTCGCGGCCTACCAAAGCGGCCGTCAATTTGACCCCGAGCTGCGCGATCAACTTAACGTGTTGCCGCACTTCGTTGCTGAGTGCGGCTTTGTCTGCGCGAAATCTCCAGGTTACGAGGCCGATGATTTCCTGGCGGCGGCCGTAGCCAACGAGGAGCTACGCGGCGGAATGGCTATTGTGGCGACCGGAGACCGCGATGCTTTTCAGCTTGCCTCGGAATTGACGACGATTCTCCAGCCCGTGCGCGCCGGTCAGATGTCACGTATCGGACCCAAGGAAGTACGCGAACGGTACGGTGTCGAACCCAAGCAGGTGCCCGACTTCATAGCGCTCCGCGGCGATCCTTCGGACAAGCTGCCGGGTGCTACGGGAGTCGGCCCCAAGGGTGCGGCAAGCCTTCTACATAGATACGGTACCCTCGAGGACGCCCTCGCGCAGGGTAAATTTAAGGAACAGGCGGATAAGCTGCGGCTCTACCGCTGGATAGCGACAATGGACAAATCCGCGCCTCTCCCCTCCCTGGAAGGCCAAACGCCGACCTGGGCGAAAGCGTCCGCTCTCGCCAAGGAGTGGGAGCTGAATCGTCTGGCCGAGCGCCTGGACGCGCTCGTCAAGCATTGTTGATCGAAAGGCGTAGGTTAGAACTGCTTTGGGATTTGGCAGGCACTATCTTGTGTACGCGTCGGCGAAGAAGCCTGCCTCGTTGGTCCAGATCAGACCGCGATCGTCCCACCTGATCACCGCACAGCTGGGATAATCCGGGAACGGCGATCGCACGCATTCTGTTCGTGTGGAAATCTCTCTCAACGCCTGAGCATCTTCTTCAGCGCCGGTGGCCCGAGTACGGCCAGTGATAATTTGTTCCAGCTCGGCGCTAATATCGTTATAGATATTGCTTAAGCGTTGATTGGATTGCGGCCACTAAGATGCGAAAGAGAGTTTAGGCGATGGGACGCATCATGCTGCTTGGCGCGTTGGTAGTTTGCGCGGCGATCGCTAGAGCCTTGCTCGGGTTTTCGTCAGAGGCGCGAGCGCAGCACCCGCCGAGGTTCGCCGACGAAGACGCCGGGCACAAACCATTCCCACCAACTTACAACCCGTATCCGCCTGGCGTTCTTCCGTCCGATTTGGAATCGGAGATGGCAAGGGTTCGCCGCGAAGTTCGAGGCATCTTCAGTCAAGGTGTCAAAGATTGGCGCGCGCTACCGCCGCCAACTCTGAAAGATAATCCTCCAACCCTCGAGGGCACGGGATATCAGGCCGTGCAAACGCTCGGCAAGCTGATGAATTTCGACGAGAACATGTCACCTTTCAGGAATGAGGCCTGCGCTTTCTGCCACATGCCGTACGCCGGCTTTAGCGGACCGATCCCGTCTGTCAATCTGACGATCATAGCCTATCCTGGAACGTTTCACTTTCGGGCCGGTAAACGGACTGCGCAGCGATACACGTATTCACCCAACTTCCCTCAACTCCAGTACAACGCAATACAGGCCCTGTTTTTTGGCGGAAACTTCTGGGATGCGCGCTCGACCGGATACTTGCTGCAGAGTCCTGACGCCGAGCAGGCACTGCATCCCCCGGTCGACACCCAGGAAATGGGCTTCCCCGACACCGCTTGCATCGCGTTCCGGCTGTCCCAGGCAGTGTACCGACCGCTCTTTGAATTGGTATGGGGCGCTGGCTCGTTGGATTTCCGATGGCCGCACAACACTGAGAAGATCTGCGCCACCCCTGGGGGAGCGACGGTGTTCAGCGGAAGCACCACGCCGATTCCGCTAAGTCCCGAAGGCCGCATCAAGGCGAGTACCGTTTATGACCACTGGGGGCAATCCCTTTCCGCTTTCGAACACTCACCGGCGGTCAGCGCTTCCTCCTCGAAATTCGACGCCTTCCTAGCGGGCAAGTACACCCTGACCGCAGACGAAATGGCCGGTTACAATCTGTTCCGCGGCAAGGCCAACTGCAGTTCATGCCATCTCGACGGAAGATCCGCCACTCTGAGACCGGGCCAGACCGACACTGGCACCGCGGCCAATGTGACACCCATGTTTACCTGCTTCGGCTATGCCAACCTTGGTCTGCCCTTGAATCCGAGTGTTGCCCTGTTCTATCAGACCAAGCCGGATGACTTCGGGTTTACGCCTAATCCTTACGGCTTCGGCTACAGAGACTTGGGATTAGGTACTTTCCTGAGAGGCGGCTATGGGTCCGCCCCTAATCCGAACTCACAATGGCTGAAATCCGCGCCGACTGTAGATGGCCAAATGCAGACGTCTACGGTGCGCGATGTGGCGATGGCGCCGCTAAAATGTCCCACCACCGAAGCCGGCCAGAAAGACCAGAACGGGAAGCCGATACCGTACTTCCAGAAGGAGTTCTTTCACAACGGCTACACGAAGAGCCTGAAGCAACTCGTCCATTTCTATAATACGCGCGACGTGTATGCGTACCACGTCACGTCGGGACACTGCCCGAAGGGAACCACAGAGAAAGTGAACTGCTGGCCGATGCCGGAGGTCCCGAACAACATCGACATGACGGTCGGCCACCTGGGCTTGACGGCTCATGAGGAGGATCTGGTCGTGACCTTCATGCAAACGCTCACCGACGGTTTCACAACGCCTTACCCCAACATAGATACCTTTACGGGTAGGTGTATGACAGGCGGTTCAGCAGCGACCCAGGGTAATGAGGCCCTCATACCTACTCCGCCTCTCCCGCCATGCGCGTCGGCCATCTGCGGTGTCGCACCAGTGCCAGGGCCGCGACCTATCCCATAAGGCAAAACGCCTAGCTCTTCGGGGCGTACCCTGTCGCCCCTCCACAGTTCATATCGACTACCGATCCATGTACCGGGCTTGGACTAACGAGGAAGGATCTATGGTCGGAATGCTTCAGATTCTCACTTACATGCTCGCGTTCTATTTGGTCGTGAAAGGCATGGAAATCTTGCAGATCGCACTGGCGTCGAATCGAGAAAAGCGAGACGGCATTATAACTATTGGAGTCCTCATGCTAATTGTGTGCATCGTCGCAGCCGATGGATTCGTCATGATGCAAGATCAACAAGCAACGTCCGTGGGCCGTACCACGAGCGCGCCATCTCCATAGCACGAAAGTAACCAGACGATGCAACGAGGTGATCGCGCGGCTCGGCTACGAGGAAGCGGCGGTGCCGCAATCGATTTGCTCGTGAAACGCTGCGATGAACTTGAGCGGATTGTCGCGACGCTGAAACGAGCAAAATAGGACACTCCCCCTTTTCAGATTAGGACACCCAAGTTCGCGTCCAGATCGAGGCGGCCCTGATTGGCCCTCTATCGACAATCGCCCGGTGGATTAACTGTGCATAACTTGGCGAAATCCGCTTAAGATCGCCGCAAGTTTGCGTAACCGCGCTCTGTCAATAGCTCGCTGACGCAGACCTTGACTGGTTGCAACCAAGCGGTATGATCGCACTTGGCCGTCACGTTACGTCTTTCGGGGGGACGTGGCTGAAGCGGGGTAAGTTGTAACGGATTTCTAGATCGGCTATGGGTGCCCGCGTGGGTCACCGCGGCTTTGCCGGACTGGCTGGCGCGGGTGCCTATTCCTCCGCTCGCCCAGGGCGACACGCTCGATCGACTGCGCCACCCTCCCTCCGAGTGATTACTGAGACTGCGGAACGAAGACACGTCACGCCACGAACGGCCAGAATAATTGGGCCACTGCGGTCCAGGGGGGAAAGCATGGCAGGCTCAGAAGCGGCAACGATCATGGCCAAAGTGCATGAGTGCAAACGGAAAGCGCACGACCTGCGCGACGAGGCGCACACCCTCACAGCTCGCGCCGCTATTAAAGGCGGTCCACCTGTTGGCAGCCAGGTGCAAGATCTGCTCGCTGAGGCGCGCAACCTCGAGAGAGAGGTGGATGATCTGCTGTCGGAATTGACTGCGCCCTTAGCCAGCCGAGACGCGCCGATTGGCAGAGAAATTTGAGCGCGGCGGCTTCTTGAGAAGCAGTGCGGGACCGGCCTAGCGTCTCAAGTCTTTCAACAGCTCGTCGAGCAACCGCGTCATCCGTGTCGGCGGCCTCGCTGAGGTTCTCCGCTGATGCAAGGGCGCGATTGAGCAGGTCTTCGGGCGGCTCACCACCCGCTGCTAGAGCCGCATGAAGCTGTTGGTTCGCCCAGTTAGTGACGGCCTCCAGGTGCTTTATTTCAACCGCAAGGTCTTGCAAGACAGACGGCGGCAGCGTGAGCATCGCCCGCTTCCATCGCGCGGTTAGCTCCGGGCAGATATTCCAGAAATACTCATACGTCTCGGCTGCCAGTCGCTCACGCTTACGCTGGATTGTTTCTTTATCGGCCACGAGTGCGACTATGACGCGTTTCGCTGCGTTTGTCCCCACGCCGCTAGCGGGTGAGTACAACTCTTTGGCTGGATTTTCCATAAAAATTTTATACGGAGAATCGCTTTTCGATTCTGCCCGTGCGAGATCCGGATTCGCCGGCCTGGCGGCTCAAGCCGGAGTGGGGCGCGCCGCGATCAAGATCCGGAGCGCGTGTCAAGGATGGAGAATTTCGAGCGTCGCGTCGCTGTACAATTTACCGTCTTTCCCCTTCGCGTACTCGGCTAAGGAAGCAGCAATCTCACCCGCTGAGGCTTCGACTACTTCCGCTTCCGCCTGGCCCAGGCCCAAGTGATATACGAGTGGCACGGTGTTGCCAGCCTCGCCCGCCTCGCGAATCACACAGGTAACAGTCCCTGATTCGGCGGCATCGTCTTTCAAGAAGGCCAGAACCTTGGCCTTGATGCCTACCAAATCGTCGTCTTGCGAAAAGTCGACGGAGAGTTTCTTTACGCCTGTGTCTTCCATGTTTTTACCATAGCCCCGGAAATCGTGGCCCACCATTGGGTCGTCGGGGTCGCGGATGGATACGCTTTCGATCCAAAGGTCGGCGGGCGAATGGAAATCGTGACCCATCGGCTCGCGCGACTAGGCCGCGAGGCATTCAGTGGCTCAGGAGCCGCCGACCCAGAGTTGCACAACTGTTGTACCTAGACTCTTCATAGAATTGTCAGCGTGACGTCTGCGCCGACCGCGACCGATAGGCCTTAGGGACATTGCCCCCCTACCCCCCGCACGCGAGAAACCTTCACCGCGAGACCCCGCTTACTAAATGGGTTACTGCGAGACTCCGCAACGAAATCGCGGAGTTAAGCAACTTAGAGCTTCGTTGCTTGCCTCGTAAGCCCGCGGAATCACATCGGAATCGCAGAAAAAACTCTGTCAAGAAGTCGCTAAGTCACTGCGGCTGTAAGGTGGAATGATCGTCCGACGTTCCGTCGTGCGAGCTTGAGAGCGCAGCCTCGTAGTCACCCAAAACCCCGCTGCCGTCTACAAGCCGTCTACACAAGCGCGCTAGTGACCTACCTCTCGTCTGTCCGATCAGAAAAAGCCTTTATTTATTGGGTGAAACTGGCGCGCCGTGCCGTTTACGACCAAGTTGTGCGCCGCAAGGGAGACAAGTAAATGGAATCGCATCGAAAAGATGACACGCAGCCGTCGAGCCCGCCATAGCGACGGACAACCGGGCAACCCAAGCCAAGGCGACGGACTTCTTCATCGTGACCACGTTCACCGTCAACGCAGCGCGCGTTTAATCGCGCCGAGGCGCCGGTTCCGGTTCACCCATCACGATGCCGAGCCCCGCGATCCCGCCGCGTAAGCGGTGGTGCGACGAGGGCCAACGAAATTGCGCGGCGCGGGTGACGCTCGTTCCGCCGCGCGTGTTCACGGGCTGCCGATTTTGTGCTTTCAAAATGCCTGACTAAGACTCTTGACATTCTATTCACTTAATGGTTTTTGCCGCCACCCGCCGTTACCCCTACTTACTTCCAACGGTACCATTCGTTCGACGGGAACGGGGCGCCAACCGGAGCCTTCGCCTGCCAGCGGCGGAGTTCTCCTTGGACTGTGTGGAAAAGCAGTTCCGTGCATGAAGCGTCTTGGGAGATTAAGTGCCTATCAAAAGTGGAAATCCCCGTCCGCCTGTCTTCGGCCACTCGTTTAAGTGCAGAATCTCACTGCGGGTAGAGATGAAATTGACTTTGCGCCCTCGTAAGCTGAAGCTGAGCAAAATCACTTGGCCCATTTTTGGTGCGATGGCGCTTGTGATTGTGACTGTCGCGATTCCGAACGTATCGCTCGGGCAGTTGGCCAACTCACCATGGCCGATGTATGGCCATGATACTGTCCAAACTAACCAGAGCCAGTTCACAACCATAGACAATGAAGGCCACCAAGGTGGGCGTACAAACTGCCTGGCTCTGCAGTGTACTCCACGCCCGTTATTGGCGCCGATGGGACAATTTACTTTGCTGACGACACCGGAGATCTCGTCGCGGTAAATCACAACGGCACGCTGAAGTGGAACGCCGAAGACGCGTGTCCCGCTTTGTACGACATGTCGCCGGCCATTGGCGCCGACGGTACCATTTACTGCCCGGAACATGAGGGACCCCTCAAAGCGTTCACGGATGGTGGGCAGGGTAAGGTAAACAAGAAGTGGGAACTCGAAATCGGGGATGACGGAAACTCGTCGCCAGCCATTGGCACCGACGGGACTATCTACATCACCGGCTGCTGGAGCAGTTCAAAGGGGGAAGGCTCGGACATTTAGCGCGGACTATAACGCAGCCCGGCGCGTAACTCTAGCTGAGCGTGGTACGCAGCGAGACACTTATCGCCCACGCCTTATTGTCAACCCGAGAGTTTCTAGCGCGGAAGCGGGGACGTTGAGCGCGCCGGCAATGCGCAGGGGGGCGCGGGGCAGTCGTCCGAGAACGACCGCGTCAGATTGACGCAGCTGAAACCGCACCTTACTCGATACCAAGAGCGTTGCGTTGCGCCGACCATTCGAGCGGGAGATCGATGCGGTTGAGCAGCATCTCGGCGTTGAGCTCTGCGGGTTGTTGCCCCTGCCAGATCGCTTCCACGATCGCGGGTGGTACGAACGCCAGGCGCGAGAGACGCTCGACGTAGCGCTTGCCAATACCTTCGTTTCGCGCGATCTCGGCGAGCGAGCGCGCCCGGCCCGGACGCCAGCTCGTCAAACCACACCCTCGCACGCGCTATGGCTTTGAGCAATGCCGAGTCTACCTTGCGCGGTGGTTCGTTACCCGCGGCGATGATGATCCGCGTTTCCACACCGCGGCGCTTCATTTTGAGTGGCACGAAGCGGGACAGACCAAGGATGCTGCTGGTCTGTACTCCCGCGCGCGAACAGGGAACCCGGATCTTGAGTGTCACCCGTAGGCCGTCGTCGCACAGTTCGATCCGGTCGACGAGCTCGACCATGCAGTCCTTAGAATCAGCTTCGTTTTCCAACCGGCGAGAAAGAGCGAAGGTCGATTCAATAGCGGCGCTTATGTCAGGCGATTGGAGTCCCGACCGTTCCAGCATCTCCAGCATCCCGGCGCGATCCCTGAGAATGTGCTGCGTAGCAATCGCCACCGCTCGCTCGAGCTCCGGTGCAGCGAGGCGCCAGCTTTTTCTATCATCGTTCGAGGAACCGTTAACCAGGCTTCGAAATACGTAGTAGCGATACCGCCGTCCCGCCTTTGCCGCCCCCTGAGCATAGAGCGGCTCTCCGTTCGCATCGAAGATCTTTCCGGCCAGCGGACTCGCAATCGCGCTGGTCGAGGATTGGCGGCCACGAGCAGCGTTCACCCCCAATCGCTGCTGCACTCCCTCCCAAAGCTCGCGCGGCACGATCGCTTCGTGCTGCCCCGGATAACGTTCCTGCTTGTGGCGGATCTCTCCGATATGAATCGGGTTCGCCAACAGTTCATACAAAGCTCCGCGCGAGAAACGGCACCCTCCTGACTTGACACCCTTCTTCGAGATCCGGACCTTCGATACGATTCCCCGTTCGTCGAGTTCCTTGCTGAGCTGCCTGACGCAGCCAAGTTCCAGGTAACGCTCATAGATGTGCCGGACCGTGTTGGCTTCAGTCGGATTGACGACCAGCCGACGCTCGCGAACCTCATATCCAAGGGGAGGCACACCCCCCATCCAGATGCCTTGCGCTTGGAGGCGGCGATCTTGTCGCGGATGCGCTCGCCGGTCACCTCCCGTTCGAACTGCGCGAACGACAGCAAGACGTTCAGTGTAAGGCGGCCCATCGAAGTGGTGGT